>Ga0210395_10000217_pt1 | contig 44440 bp, 42 predicted proteins | sample IncBWH4OmetaG_FD_150861 | JGI IMG/M metagenome (GOLD analysis project Ga0210395, IMG submission 150861) | Forest soil microbial communities from Barre Woods Harvard Forest LTER site, Petersham, Massachusetts, United States - Inc-BW-H-4-O ...
GACCGAGAAGCCGGGGGCGCGGGCGGCGTCGATGATGACTTTTTCGCGGCGGGTCAACAGGCCGACCGCGGCCGGGATGTCTTTGACCGCCTCGGGCGGGATGACGACGGCGCCGTGGCGGTCGGCGTGGATCACGTCGTTGGGCGAGACGACCATGCCGGCCACACTGACCGTGCCGCCGAAATCGACCAGGTGCACATGCGCGTGCGACGGCATGACCGAGCCGGCGAGCACGAAAAAGCCCTCCGCCATCGCGTCGAGATCGCGCACCGAGCCGTCGGTGACGACGCCGACGCAGCCGAGCCCCTTGTGGACATTGGTCTGAACCTCGCCCCAGAACGCGCCAAAGCCGTAGTCCGGGATGTCGATGTCCTGGATCACCGCGATGCTGGGCTTCGGCTCAGCGGCGACATGGGCGTAGTAGCCGAGCCGGACTTCCTTGGCCTCGTCGCGATTGCGCGGATGCGGTTCGCGCGAGCGGATGATCGCGGTGCGGGCAAAGGCGACGACCGGCTTTAGTTCCGGGAATGGGGCGACCAGCGGCCGGCGGATAAAGCCGGTCGCGCGTCGCGCCGGGGCAACGAGTTCGAGCGCGTTGCAGATCGTCGGCGTGTCGAACACCCTCAAGGCTTCGAGATCGGCGGGGTCGGGCAGGCGCGGCATCGGCTTCCTCCGGCGGCGGATTGTCGGGGCCCAGGCTTTATTGGAGAATGCCCGAAGCCGGCAAGGCTTTTTCGCCGGCTGGGCTTTTTCGCCGGCTGGGCTTTTTCGCCGGTACGCAAAGCGCGAGGAGAATAGGGATGGGCGACTACGACCCCGACCGGGTCAGGCAAATGAAGCGGCCGCAGGGGCTGCCGTTCAGTATCGGCAAGATCGGGCATGTCGTGCTCAATGTGCAGGAGGTCGAGCGCTCGGCCCGGTTCTACACCGAGGTGCTGGGATTCCTGATCTCGGATGTGTATCCCGAGGAGATGGTGCCGGGCGGCATGGTGTTTATGCGCTGCAACGGCGACCATCACGGCATCGCCCTCGTCGGCTCGACCACGGCGCCGGCCGAGAATGTCGAGCTGAACCACATCGCCTTCGAGGTCGGCAGCCTCGACGATGTCGTGCGGGCGCGTGACCATCTGCGCCGGCATGGGGTCGCGATCGATTTCGAGGGCCGCCGGCGCGCCGGCTGCCAGCTCGCGGTCGAGTTCCGCGACCCGGACAACCACCGGCTCGAAATCTATTGGGGCATCGACCAGATCGGCAGCGACGGCCATGTCCGCCCGGCGACCGAATGGAAGGGCGCGCGCAGCCTCGAAGACGCGGTCGCCGACCCGGTGCGCGGGCAGGATACGAGCCTGCGCGACCCGTCATTGCTCAAAGGCTGAGCGGACCGCGGACCCGATTGCGTCGCCGGGCGCGATCGCCAGAATGGTGCACAGGACGCAAAAAGAAGCCGCCCGCCCGCGGGATGCGCGGACGGGCGGCGCCGTTGTCCGACAAATGGACGGCAGCGGCCTTAGAAGTCCATGCCGCCCATGCCGCCGCCCGGCGGCATCGCCGGCGCGGTCTTGGGCTCGGGCTTCTCGGCCACCATCGCCTCGGTGGTGATCAACAGCCCAGCGACCGACGCCGCATCCTGCAGCGCGTGGCGAACCACCTTGGTCGGGTCGATGATGCCGGCCCGGATCATGTCGGTGAATTCGCCCTTTTGCGCGTCATAGCCGTAATTCGGGTCGGTGCTGTCGAGCAATTTGCCGACGACGATCGAGCCGTCGGTGCCCGAATTTTCGGCGATCTGCCGCGCCGGGTAGAGGATCGCCTTTTTGATGATGTCGATCCCGACCTTCTGGTCGTTGTTCGCCGGCTTCAGACCGTCGAGCGCACGGGCGGCATACAGCAACGCCGCGCCGCCGCCGGCGACGACACCCTCCTCGACCGCGGCGCGGGTCGCATGCATCGCGTCGTCGACACGGTCCTTGCGCTCCTTGACCTCGACCTCGGTGGAGCCACCGACCCGGATCACCGCGACGCCGCCGGCGAGCTTGGCCAGCCGCTCCTGCAATTTCTCGCGGTCGTAGTCGGAGGTGGTTTCTTCGATCTGCTGGCGGATCTGGCCGATGCGTCCCTGGATGTCCTCGGATTTGCCCGACCCGTCGATGATCGTCGTGTTTTCCTTCTCGATATTCACTTTCTTGGCTTGGCCGAGCATGTCGAGCGTGACGTTTTCGAGCTTGATGCCGAGATCCTCGCTGATCACCTGACCGCCGGTCAGCACCGCGATGTCCTCGAGCATCGCCTTGCGCCGGTCGCCAAAGCCGGGCGCCTTGACCGCCGCGACCTTCAACCCGCCGCGCAGTTTGTTGACCACCAAGGTCGCCAAGGCCTCGCCCTCGACATCCTCGGCGACGATCAGCAGGGGCCGCGAACTTTGTACCACCGCTTCGAGCACCGGCAGCATCGCTTGCAGCCCGGACAGCTTCTTTTCATGAAGCAGGATGTACGGGTTCTCGAGGTCCGCGATCATCTTTTCGGCGTTGGTGACGAAATAGGGCGAGAGATAGCCGCGGTCGAACTGCATGCCTTCGACGACGTCGAGTTCGGTTTCGAGCGACTTTGCTTCCTCGACGGTGATCACGCCCTCGTTGCCGACCTTTTGCATCGCCTCGGCGATCATCTCGCCGACATCGCGCTCGCCATTGGCCGAGATTGTGCCGACCTGGGCGATCTCTTCGTTGGTCGAGATCTTCTTCGAACGCTTTTTGATGTCCGCGACGACGGCCTCGACGGCCATGTCGACGCCGCGCTTCAGATCCATCGGGTTCATGCCGGCGGCCACCGCCTTCGCACCCTCGCGCACGATCGCCTGCGCCAGGATGGTCGCGGTGGTGGTGCCGTCGCCGGCCTGGTCGCTGGTCTTCGAGGCGACCTCCTTGACCATCTGCGCGCCCATGTTCTCGAATTTGTCGGCGAGTTCGATCTCTTTCGCGACGGTCACGCCGTCCTTGGTAATGCGCGGTGCGCCAAAGGATTTGTCGAGAACGACATTGCGCCCCTTTGGCCCCAGCGTAACTTTCACCGCGTTGGCGAGAATATCGACGCCGCGCAGCATCCGCTCGCGGGCATCAGCATGAAATTTGACGTCCTTGGCAGCCATGTTTTTCCCTCTTCTCAGGCGATGACGCCCATGATGTCGGATTCTTTCATGATGATCAGTTCTTCACCGTCGAGCTTGACCTCGGTGCCCGACCATTTGCCGAACAGCACCCGGTCGCCGGCCTTGACGTCGAGCGCGTGTATCTTGCCGTCCTCGCCGCGCGCACCGGGACCGGCCGCGATCACCTCTCCCTCCATCGGCTTTTCCTTGGCGGTGTCGGGAATGATGATCCCGCCTTTGCTCTTCTCCTCCTCCTCGACGCGCCGGATCACCACGCGGTCATGCAGCGGGCGAAATTTCATGAAACCCTCCTCGACTTCTCGATGCCAATGCGTTAGCACTCTATACCCAAGAGTGCTGCTCAGATAACGGCGCCGTTTCGGCTTGTCAAGCCGGCGATCGGGTGCCCGATCGATGTGTGGGATCGGATCGATGGCAGCGCGCGCCGGCGCCGGCGGGACGGTTGCTGTGAGCGTTTTGACAAGAATGCGAACCACGCGCACTCTTTCCGGGTTATGATTGAATCAGGTGCCACTGACGAGTTGCCGCCATGCCGCGAGACGTAGACTGGGAAATCCCGGGCGAGATCCAGCCGAAGCCCGGCGAGTGCAGCTTTGACCTGGACCGCGCGCTCGGCGCGGTGCTGGGTCTGCGGGCGACCGTTCCGGAGGATGCTTTTACCGCCGGCACGCTCGGCACCGAGCGCGCCGGCAGCGGAGTCCTGATCCGCGGCGACGGCCTCGTCCTGACGATCGGTTATCTGGTCACCGAGGCCGAGACCATCTGGCTCACGACCGCGAGCGGCGGTGCGGTGCCGGGGCATGTCCTCGCCTATGATGGGGAGACCGGCTTTGGGCTCGTCCAGGCGCTCGGCCGATTGAATGTCGAGCCGCTCGAATTGGGGATCGGCATGCGGGTCGGCGCCGGCGACCGCGCGATCATGGCGGCCGAAGGCGGGCGCCGCCATGCGATAGCGGCGCGGGTGGTGGCGCGCCAGGAATTCGCCGGCTATTGGGAATATGTCCTCGACCGCGCGATCTTTACCGCGCCGGCACACCCGTTCTGGGGCGGTGCCGCGCTGATCGGCGCCGATGGCCGGCTGATCGGCATCGGCTCGCTGCACGTCCAGCATTCGAGCGGGCGCGAGCTGCGCCGCGATGTGAACATGGTGGTGCCGATCGACCTGTTGCCGCCGATCCTCGACGACATGCTGACCTATGGGCGCCCGAACCGCCCGGTGCGCCCCTGGCTCGGTCTCTACGCCGCCGAGGTCGAGGACGCGATCGTCGTCGCCGGTCTCGCCGAGCGCGGCCCGGCAAGCGAGGCCGGATTGCAGCCCGGCGACCGCATCCTGGCGGTTGGCGACGAGCAGGTGGGCAGCCTCGCCGGCTTCTGGCGGCGGGTGTGGGCGGGCGGCCCGGCCGGCAGCCCGATCCCGCTGCGGGTCGCGCGCGACGGCGAGACGCTGACGGTGCGGGTATTGTCGGCCGACCGGACGCGGTTTCTGAAGGCGCCAAAGCTGCACTGACCGGCGCCGCGTGCCGGCGCGCCCAGCGTAACCGCCCATTTGCCCGAGGCCTTAACCGAACGTAGAGGCTCGACCGCCGATAACAAGCGAGTGGCGATGTTGTCTCCCGCGGGGGTTGCCGTGCGGTTGACGACAGCGCTCGTGCCGGTCGCTAACGGGGATGGCTTGCGCGAGCCTCGACAATAAAACCTCGGGAACAAACCTCAGAAAGGGTGTCCGTGTCTGCCGCAGCCGAAGCTCCGCCGATCCCGCATACTTTGCCGGCGCATCTGCACCGGCTCGAAGCCGAGTCGATCGGCATCATGCGCGAGGTCGTGGCCGAGTTCCGCAAGCCGGTCATGCTGTATTCGATCGGCAAGGATTCGAGCGTCATGCTGCATCTCGCGCGCAAGGCGTTCTATCCCGGCAAACCGCCCTTTCCGCTGCTTCATGTCGATACGCTGTGGAAATTTCGCGAGATGATCGCGTTTCGCGACGCGACGGCGCGCCGTCTCGGGCTCGAGCTGATCGTCCACACCAACGAAGAGGGCGTGCGCCGCGGGATCAACCCGATCGTCTCGGGCTCGGCGTTGCACACCGCGGTGATGAAAACCGAAGCGTTGAAGCAGGCGCTCGACCGGTTCGGCTTTGACGCGGCCTTTGGCGGGGCGCGCCGCGACGAGGAAAAGAGCCGGGCGAAGGAGCGGGTCTTTTCGCTGCGCGGCGCCAACCACAACTGGGATCCGCGCAACCAGCGCCCCGAATTGTGGCGGCTCTACAATACGCGGCTGCGCGAGCGCGAGACGATGCGCGTCTTTCCGCTGTCGAACTGGACCGAACACGATGTCTGGGAATACATCGCCGCCGAAGAAATCCCGGTGGTGCCGTTGTATTTCGCCGCGCCGCGGCCGGTGGTCGAGCGCGGCGGAACCTGGATCATGGTCGATGACGACCGTCTGCCGTTGTTGCCGGGCGAGGACCCGCAGATGAGGCGCGTCCGCTTTCGCACGCTCGGCTGCTATCCGCTGACCGGGGCGATCGAGTCGGCGGCGAGCACGACCGCCGAAATTATCGTCGAACTGCGCGACGCCCGGCGTTCCGAGCGCCAGGGCCGGCTGATCGACGGCGACGAGGACGCGGCGATGGAGCGAAAAAAGCGCGAGGGCTATTTCTAATGGCAATTGCGTGCGACACCGGCCTTCGCCCCCGCGACCGGGACCTGTTGCGCTTTCTGACCTGCGGGTCGGTCGATGACGGCAAATCGACGCTGATCGGCCGGCTGTTGCACGACTGCGCGCTGATCTTCGACGACCAGCTCGAGGCGCTGGAGCGCGAATCGCGGCGGTTTGGCACAACCGGCGGCGACATCGATTTTTCGCTGCTGCTCGACGGGCTCGAAGACGAGCGCCAGCAGCGCATCACGATCGATGTCGCCTATCGTTTTTTTGTGACCCCGGCGCGCTCGTTTGTCGTCGCCGACACCCCGGGCCACGAACAATACACCCGCAACATGGCGACCGGCGCCTCGACCTGCGACCTCGCGGTGATCCTGGTCGACGCCCGCAACGGGATCGTCGCCCAGACCCGGCGCCATGCCTTTATTTGTTCGCTGCTCGGCATCCGCCGTCTGGTGCTGGCGGTCAACAAGATGGATTTGGTGGATTTCGACGAACGCCGTTTTGCCGACATCGCCGCTGGCTTCGCGCAGTTCGCTGCGGGGTTGCCCGAGGCCGAAATCCGCGCGATCCCGCTCTCGGCGCTGACCGGCGACAACGTCACCCGGCGATCGGACGATATGCCCTGGTATCAAGGGCCGAGCCTGCTCGAACACCTGGAAACGGTCGAGATCGCGCGAGGGGGCGACGAGAGGCGGTTTCGCTTTCCGGTGCAGTGGGTCAACCGCCCCGATGCCGAGTTTCGCGGTTTTTCCGGCACCGTCGCCTCAGGGTGGGTCGCACCCGGCGACCTCGTTCTGGTCGCCGGCTCGGGGCGGTCGACGCGGGTTCGGGAGATCGTGACGTTCGACGGCGTGCTCGATCATGCCGGCGCCGGCGACGCGGTAACCTTGCGGCTCGCCGACGAGATCGACGTTGCGCGCGGCGATCTGCTCGCCGACCCGCGTGACCCGCCCGAGTTTGTCGACCAGTTTGCCGCTCACGTGATCTGGATGAGCGAGCATCGGATGGTCCCCGGCCGCTCCTACCTGCTCAAGATCGGCACCCGCACCGTGCCGGCGACGATCACCGCGCTCAAGCACCGCGTCGATGTCGACAGCCTGGCGCATCTCGCCGAAAAGAGCCTCGGGCTCAACGACATCGGGTTCTGCAACTTGTCGACCGCGGCGCCGGTCGCGTTCGATGCCTATGCCGACAACCGCGACACCGGCGCCTTTATCCTGATCGACCGGCTCACCAACGAGACCGCCGGCGCCGGGATGATCGCCTTTGGCCTGCGCCGCGCCAGCAACATCCATTGGCAGGCGCTGACTGTCGGTCGCGACGAGCGGGCGGCGCTGAAGGGGCAGGCCCCGGCGGTATTGTGGCTGACCGGGCTGTCGGGAGCCGGCAAATCGACGATCGCCGATCTCGTCGAGAAACAGCTGCTCGCCGCCGGCCGGCACACGATGCTGCTTGACGGCGACAATGTGCGCCACGGCCTCAACCGCGATCTCGGCTTCACCGATGTCGACCGGGTCGAAAATGTCCGTCGCGTCGGCGAGGTCGCGAAGCTGATGGCCGAAGCCGGGCTGATCGTGATCTGCTCGTTCATCTCGCCGTTTCGCGCCGAGCGCCGCATGGTGCGCGAGCTGATCGAGCCCGCCGCCTTCCTCGAAATCTTTGTCGACACGCCGATCGCCGAATGCATCCGCCGCGACCCCAAGGGTCTGTACGCCAGGGCGAAAGCCGGGCGGATCGGCAATTTCACCGGTCTCGATTCCCCCTATGAAGAGCCCCAATCTCCGGAATTGCGGCTGACGACGCTCGACGCCGCGCCTGAAGACGCCGCCGGGCAGATCATCGAGGCGTTGCGCCGGCGCCGGATCATTTGACCGCGACCGAGGCGCATGCCGGCCGGCATCACCGCGATCGGCCTCGCGAAAGATTGTCAGCGCATCATGCCGCGGATCATTGCCGGCATGCCGTCCCGAACGAAACCGCTGATCTCGCGAGCGTGCTCACGGATGATCGCGACCATCGCCGGATCATTGGCGGTCTCGGTGACGGCTATCCCGGTTGGCGTCGCTTCCAGCATCCGCCGATAATTCGCACTCTCTGCGAACATCGCGGGGACGCTGCGGCTCATCGGATAGGGAAAGGGACGGTTCTGATCGAGTCGCTGATACATCTCGCTGACATGCGCCTGAACGAGGGTCGCGGTCTGCGGGTCGTCCGATTCGGTGACGGCATGCACCCCGTTCGGCAGGTCGGTCACCGAGCGGCGGATCTCGGCATGGCGCCGAAACAGCTCCATTCCGCTACGCATCGGACCCATCATGTTGCCGGGTTGCATCATCTCGCCTATCCCGCCCATCATCCCACCCATGCCGTCTCCGGCCGTCTCGGGGGGCGCAGCCACGGCGGCGTATGGCAGACGAAATGCAAGAAGCCGACCTGCGGCAGCCGCGATGGCAACCGAAACCAGGATTAACGAGCGTCGTCTCATGTCATTCTCCTTCTTCGCCGACGTTACAGGGCGGCGAGTAGGGCAGACTTGCGTGTTTGGGGATCACGAAACCCCAGCGGTTTTTTGATTTTCATAGCGGGGTCACAGCGGGCATGCCGCGCGCGCCCAAGCGTGCCCGCATGGCGGCGGGCGCTCAGCGAAGTGTGAAAAGCTTGCTGCCCGCGAAATCGACGCGGGCTGCCGACGGAGGGATCGGAGTTCGCGCGGCCCCGGACCTAAAGAGAGAGGATCAGTCGCGGGGGTGGGGGTTCGGCTTTTGGCGCGTTGTCCGCGAGCACCGTGTCGGGGCCGATGGCATAACTGGTGCTCGTCGGCAGCGGCTGCCCCGTCAGCGCCGGGGCCGTAGCCACGACCGCCGCGGCGCAGCATGCTGGGGTGCCGCAGAGCGGCATTTTCGGGATAGTGTGACCGGCTGCGGGATCAATTCGGCAAAGCGGGCAAACGCCACCCATTCCGCCCGCGGCCATCGGCATGGCCCGCGCTGGGGTTGCGGCGGCCAACGCCAGCGCGAAGATGCCGAGCGCGACGAAGAGATGCTTGATTGTCGATAACCGCACGGGCCGAACCTACTCAACCGCAGCCGGTTCATCAACGCCACCGCAACACCCACTTCAATGTTCGGCGATCGCCGCGCTGGCCCGCGCCGCCGCGCTTGCTTACTGAGCGTGCTCGGGTTCGGGGGCGCGGCTGGAGAGCAGCTGGTCGAAATAGGCGATCGTGCGCGCAAGGCCGTCCGCGAGCCCGGTGCGCGGCTGCCAGCCGAGAACCGCCTGCGCCTGGGATATGTCGGGGCAGCGTTGGACCGGGTCGTCGACCGGCAACGGACGCAGCACGATCTCCGAGCGCGAGCCGGTCAGTGTGACGATCAGCTCGGCGAGCTTGGCGACCGAGGTCTCGACCGGGTTGCCGAGGTTGACCGGCCCGGTGATGTCGTCGGGTGCGGCCATCAGCGCCACAAACCCGTTGATCAGATCGTCGACATAGCAGAAGGCGCGGGTCTGGCTGCCGTCGCCGTAAAGCGTGATCGGCTCGTTGCGCAGCGCCTGGACGATAAAATTTGAGACGACCCGGCCGTCATTGGGATGCATGCGCGGCCCGTAGGTATTAAAGATCCGGGCGACGCGGATCTTGAGGTTGTGCTGGCGATAATAATCGAAAAACAGGGTCTCGGCGCAGCGCTTGCCCTCGTCGTAGCAGGCGCGCGGGCCGATCGGGTTGACGTTGCCGCGATAGCTTTCGGGCTGCGGGTGCGAGGTCGGGTCGCCATAAACCTCCGATGTCGAGGCCTGGAAGATCTTCGCCTTTAGCCGTTTTGCCAATCCCAGCATGTTGATAGCACCGATGACGCTGGTCTTGGTCGTCTGCACCGGGTCGAATTGGTAATGTATCGGCGAGGCCGGGCAGGCAAGATTGTAGATCTCGTCGACCTCGACAAAAAGCGGATGGGTAATGTCGTGCCGCATTGCCTCGAAATGCGGGTTGTCCAACAGCCGGGCGACGTTGTCCTTTCGCCCGGTGAAGTAATTGTCGATACAGAGGACGTCGTCGCCTTGTGCGATCAGGCGTTCGCATAAATGCGAGCCGAGAAAGCCGGCGCCGCCGGTGACGAGAACGCGTTTGGCAACGACACTGCTCATGAAGGGTGGACCTTACCAGAGGCTGAGGCTTTGGAGTTGTCGGGCCAATCAGCTGAATGTCCGCAATGCCGGCGGTGCGACCCGCGTTGCGCGGCCGACCGAGACATAGGATAGGCCGGCGGCGGTCATTTCGCTTGGGTCATAGACATTCCGCAAATCGATGACCAGAGGATTGGCCAAGAGGCTGTGCGCCCGCGCCAGGTCGAGCGCGCGAAAGGCGTTCCACTCGGTCAACAGCACCAGCGCGTCGGCCCCTTCCATCGTCTCGTACGCGTCGCCGCAATAGACGAGGCCGGGCATCAGCTTTTTCGCCTCGTCCATCCCCTCCGGGTCGAACGCGCGGATCGTGGCACCCGCCGCCACCAGGCGCGGCAAGATCGTCAGGCTCGGGCTGTCGCGCATGTCGTCGGTGTTGGGTTTGAAAGTTAGCCCGAGCACCGCCAGGGTCTTGCCGGCGAGGCTGCCGCCGCAGGCGGCGGCGATCTTGTCGGCCATGCGCTCTTTGCGGGCATCGTTGACGCGCACCACGGTCTCGACCACCGACAACGGCGCCTCCGCCTCGCGCGCGGTGCGCACCAGCGCGTGGCAGTCCTTGGGGAAGCAGGAGCCGCCAAAGCCGGGGCCGGCATGCAGAAACTTGCGCCCGATGCGGCCGTCGAGGCCGATGCCCTTAGCCACCTCCTGGACATCGGCGCCGACCTTTTCGCACAGATCGGCGATCTCGTTGATAAAGGTGATCTTGGTCGCGAGAAACGCGTTGGCGGCGTATTTGATCAATTCCGCCGTCTCGATGTCAGTGAACACCATCGGCGTTTCGAGCAAGTAAAGCGGTCGATAAAGCGTGTGTAAAATCTCGCGGGCCCGATCGGTTTCGGCGCCGATGACCACCCGATCGGGGCGCATGAAGTCTTCGATGGCCGAACCTTCGCGCAGAAATTCGGGGTTCGAGGCGACATCGAACGCCCCGTGCGGTCGGGTTCGACCCAGGATCGCCGCGACCTCGCGGCCGGTGCCGACCGGCACCGTCGATTTCGTGACGACGACCGCGTAATCGGTCATCGCCTGCCCGATTTCCTCGGCTGCCGCAAAGACATAGGAGAGGTCGGCATGGCCGTCGCCGCGCCGCGAGGGGGTGCCGACCGCGATAAACACGGCCTCGGCCCCGGCGACCGCCGCCGGGAGGTTGGTGGTGAACGAAATCCGGCCGGCCGCCGCGTTTTTTGTCACCAGGGCGTCGAGCCCGGGCTCGAAAATCGGCATTTCGCCCTGCTGCAACCGGGCGATCTTGGCGCCATCCTGGTCGACGCAAACGACATCGACGCCAAACTCGGAAAAGCACGCTCCCGAGACGAGCCCGACATAGCCTGTTCCAATTACCGCAATACGCATATTTTCCGACCTTTACGCGAATGTGCCCAAAACGGCGACGACGCGGGCTTATTCCGCCGGCCCCGGCCGCGGCAAGTCGCCGCGCCCGACACCGGCACCTCCCGTGGAAGAGCCGCCGGCCGCGCCGCGTTGTGCACTGCGTAGACAAGGATACGGCGCCGCAAGTCTCATGGCATCATCAATTCTGGTAACCGGCGGTGCGGGATATATCGGCTCCCACGCCTGCAAGGCGTTGGCGCGCGCCGGATACCTGCCGGTCGCCTATGACGATCTGTCCCGCGGCCATCGCGCGGCGGTGCGCTGGGGCCCGTTGGTCGAAGGCGACATCGCCGACCGTCCGCGGCTGTGCGCGGCGCTCGCCGAACATCGGGTGGCGGCGGTAATGCATTTCGCCGCCTACGCCTATGTCGGCGAATCGGTCGGCAACCCGGCGCTCTATTACCGCAACAACCTGTCCGGCAGCCTGTCGCTGCTCGAAGCGATGCGCGAAACGCGTGTCGGGGAGATCGTATTCTCCTCGACCTGCGCGATCTACGGCACCCCCGACGCCGTGCCGATCCGCGAGACGGCGCCGCAAAACCCGGTCAATCCCTACGGCGAAACCAAGCGCGCGATCGAGCGCGCGTTGCACTGGTACGGCCAGGCCTACGCGATCCGCTCGGCCTCGCTGCGCTATTTCAACGCGGCCGGCGCCGACGGCGAAGGCGAGATCGGCGAGGACCACGAGCCCGAGACCCATCTCATTCCGCTGGTGCTGGGGGCGGCACTCGGGCGGCGCCCGGCGATCGAGGTTTTCGGCACCGACTATCCGACGCCGGACGGCACCGCGATCCGCGACTACATCCATGTCGACGACCTCGCCGACGCCCATCTGCGCGCGCTTGAACGGCTGCGCTCGGGGGGCGCCAGCATCGCCCTCAATCTCGGCAGCGGAGAGGGCCATTCGGTGCGCGAGGTGATCGCGGCCGCCGTGGCGGTCAGCGGCCGCAAGATTGCGGTGCGCGATGCGCCGCGACGGCCCGGCGACCCGCCGGCGCTGGTCGCCGATCCGAGCCTCGCGGCGCAGACGCTCGGCTGGCGCGCGAGCCGTTCGAGCCTCGAGGCGATTATTCGAACCGCCTTTGCCTGGCACAACCGCGCTTCGACATGACCGACCGCGCGTTCTCGCGACTGGCCGCCTCGCCCGGGCGGATCGGGGAATGAAACCACTGATCGTTTGTGGTGCGGGCGCCGCCGCCGTCTCGGGCCGACCGGCTCGGCGGCGATCCCGGGAGCCTTGAAGATGAGCTTGGTCGAGACCGACGACGTAGCCGGCATCCTCTGCGCGCCGCCGCCGCCGCGACATATCGCGCCGTTCGAGCCGATCCGCGTCAGCGGCAAGTTCTTCTTCGCCGGAGAACACAAGCATTTTGTCAAAGGCGTCACCTATGGCCCGTTCCCGACGGGCAGCCACGGCGCACCCTTTCCCGAGCCGGCGACGGTCGACAAAGATTTCGCACTGATGGGTGAAGCCGGGATTAACACCGTGCGGGTGTTCACCGTGCCGCCGGTGTGGCTGCTCGATGCCGCCGAGGAAGCGGGGCTGCGGGTCTTGGCGGGGCTGCCTTGGCCGCAGCACGTCACCTTTCTCGACAACCCCGCGATCCAGGCCGAGGTCAGGGCGGCGGTGGTCGACGGGGTGCGCGCCTGCCGCCGTCATCCGGCGATTTTCGCCTACCTTGTCGGCAACGAGATCCCGCCGGACATGATCCGTTGGCACGGCGCCGAGCCGGTGCGGGGATTTCTGCGCGGCCTTGTCGCCTGCGTTAGGCGCGAGCACCCCGAAGCGCTCGTCAGCTACGCCAATTTTCCATCGACCGAATACCTGACGGTCGATTTCACCGATTTTGTCTGCTTCAACGTCTATCTCCACGATGAAACCGCGTTCCGGCGCTATGTCGCGCGATTGCACAACCTCGCCGTCGATCGGCCGCTGGTGCTGACCGAATTCGGCGTCGACTCGATCCGCGAAGGCTCGGAAGGCCAGCGCCGGGTGCTGTCATGGCAGGTCCGCACCGCCTTCGAGACCGGCGTCGCCGGCACCTGCGTCTTTGCCTGGACCGACGAGTGGTTTACCGGCGGCCATTTGATCGAGGATTGGGCCTTTGGCCTGGTTGACCGGGAGCGCCGGGCGAAGCCGTCGCTGCTGGAGGTCGAGCGCTGCTACAGCGGCCCATTGCCGCCGCCATTGCAGCACTACCCAAAGGTCTCTGTGGTGGTCTGCGCCTACAATGCCGAGCGCACGATGGATGCGTGCCTCGCCTCGCTCGCGGTGCTGAACTATCCCGATTACGAGGTCATCGTCGTTAACGACGGCTCGCGCGACCGCACCCTCGAAATTGCCGAAGGCTACCCATTCTGCCGGATCGTCAGCCAACCGAACAAGGGTTTGAGCGTCGCCCGCAACGTCGGCGCCGAAACCGCGACCGGCGAGATTGTCGCCTACACCGACAGCGATTGCGTCGTCGACCCGGATTGGTTGGCATATCTGGTCGCCAAGATGGAGGCGAGCCGGCTCGCCGCCTGCGGCGGCCCGAATTTTCCGCCGCCCGAGAATAGGCTCGTGCCGGCCGCAGTGGCGGTGGCGCCCGGCGGGCCGAACCATGTGCTGCTGAGCGACGAGGTCGCCGAGCACATCGCCGGCTGCAACATGGCGTTCCGCCGCGACGCCCTGCTCGGCCTCGGCGGCTTCGACCCGGTCTATCGCGCCGCCGGCGACGATGTCGACATCTGCTGGCGGTTTCAGGATGCGGGCTACGTCATTGGCTTTGCCCCGGCCGCGATCGTCTGGCATTTCCGCCGCAACACGGTCAAAGCCTATTGCAACCAGCAGCGCGGCTACGGCAAGGCCGAGGCCCTCGTCTATTCGAAGCATCCGTTTCGCTTCAACCTGTTTGGCCAGGCGAAATGGCTCGGCCGCATCTATGGCGACCTATCGACCTCGCTTCTGTTGTCGCGCCGGCCGGTGATCTATTCCGGCGTGTTCGGGCGCGGCCTGTTCCAAACCCTGTACGAGCCGCCCTCGTCGCTGACGGCGTTTTTGCCGCTGACGTTCGAATGGAGTGCCGCCTCGATCGTGCTGGCTCTGGCGGGCATCGTCGGCGGCGGCTGGTGGTTGCTGCTCGTCGTCCCGCTGCTCGCCACCTGGGCGATGTGCGCGAACGGCGCCCTAAAGGCGCCGATCGACAAGCGGTTTACCGGGCTGAAGGCCCGCGGGCTAGTAGCGTTGCTGATCTATCTCGGGCCGCTGCTGCGCGGCTGGGAGCGCATCAAATGGCGCATCCGCGAGACCCGGGCGCAGCCTCATCCGGCACTCGCGCAGACCGAGCAGCAAGCACGGATCGCATTGCGCGAGCGCGCCTTTCACCTCGCCTTTTGGAGCGATTCCGGCACCGAAAAGGAAGCGCTGATCGGCGGGCTGATGGAATTCCTCGTCCCGCAAAAATACTTTGTCGTGCCCGACACCGGGTGGAGCGGCTGGGATCTGAAGATCGCCCGCGGCATTTGCAGCCGCGCGCTGGTCCTCGTCTGCGCCGAGAACCATGGCGGCGCCAAGCGGCTGCTGCGGGTGCGGTGTGCGATGCGGCTGTCGCGGTTCGCGGTCTTTCTGTTGCGCGGCTACGCCGTCCTGACGGCTCTGGCGCTGATGCTCGGCTGGCCGATAGCGGCGGCGGCGGTCGCCGCCATCGGGCTCGTCAATTTCGCGGTGATGGGGGTGAAGCTCGCCGGGTTTGCCCGTCTAATGCATCGCATCGTCGAGGCCGTCGCCAAGCCGGTGGGGCTGATCCCGGTCGCGCCGCGGGCGGAGGGGCGCCGGGAGCTTCCAGCGCCGCAAGCCGCCTGACGACGCACCCGACACAGCCCGTCGCCGCGCCGCGGACGATGTTGCGGAAACTCTTGCCCTATCTGCGGCCGCATCGCGGGCGCGCCGGTCTGGTTCTGGCGCAGGTGTTCGCGATCACCGGTTTCGAACTACTGAAGCCGTGGCCGCTGCAGGTCGTCATCGACAACGTGCTGGGCGGCAAGCCGTCTGCGGTCGCGGTCTTGCGGGGCATGCCGGCGGGACATCTGCTGATCCTCGCCTGCCTCGGCATCGTCGTCGTCCATCTGGGCAGCGGCGGTCTGACCTTGCTGCACAACTATACCGCGATCGGCGTCGGCCAGAAGATGGTCAACGATTTGCGCGGCGTGCTCTACGCGCACCTGCAGCGGCTGTCATTGGCCTTTCACGACCGCCAGCGGGTCGGCGACCTGCTCTATCGCATCACCGCCGACAGCTTTGCCGTGCAGACGATGATCATGAACGGCGCGCTGCCGATCCTGTCGGCGGTGGTGCTGCTCGCCGGCATGTTGATCATATTGTTCCCGCTCGACCCGACTTTGACCTTGCTGGCGCTGACGGTCGTGCCGGCGCTGTTCGCATTGATATCGGGCTTCAACCGCAAGATCGTCGATGTCGCGACCGAAGTGCGGACCACCGAAAGCCGGGTCTATTCGCTGGTTCAATCGGCGATGTCGTCGATCAAGGTGGTGCAGGCCTTTACCCGCGAGGACGACGAGCATCGCCGATTTATGGGGGCGAGCCGCGAGAGCCTGCGTGCGACCCTGCGTCTTTACAGCTGGCAGACGCTGTATTCGGGGGCGGTCAACGGGGTGATCGCCGCCGGTACCGCGCTTGTCGTCTATGCCGGGGCGCGGGCGGTGCTGTCGGGCGCGCTGACGCTCGGCCAGCTGATCGTCTTCATCTCATATCTCGCGCAGCTCTACGCGCCGATCAACCAGATCACCCAGAGCTGGGGGCTGATCGCCAGCGCCCGGGTGGGCGCCCGGCGGGTGTTCGAGGTGCTCGACGCCGAGCCGGATCTGGTCGACGGCACGCGCAGCTTCCCCAAGCAAGGTGCGCGCGGCGAAGTCGGGTTGCATGGCGTCGGCTTTCGCTACCGGCCGGAAACGCCGGTGCTGCGCGGGATCGATCTCTCGGTGCCGACCGGGGCCAAGATCGCGATCGTCGGCCCGACCGGGGCCGGCAAATCGACCCTGCTCGGGCTGCTGCCGCGGTTTTACGACCCAATCGAAGGCAGGATCGAGATCGACGGCGTCGACCTGCGCGACTATTCGCTCAAATCGTTGCGCCACCAGATCGCGCTGGTGCTGCAGCCGCCGCTGATTTTTCCGCTGTCGGTGCGCGACAACATCGCCTATGGCCGGCCCGGGGCCGATGACGCGGCGATCGAGCGCGCCGCCAAGCTGGCGCGCATCGACGAGCGGATTGCCGCGCTGCCGGACGGCTACGACACGGTGATCGGCGAGTCCGGTGTCGCGCTGTCGGAGGGCGAAAAGCAGCGGGTGACGATCGCCCGCGCATTGCTGCGCGACGCGCCGATCCTGATCCTCGACGAGCCGACCTCGGCGCTCGATGTTGCCACCGAGGCGCTGGTCATGGCCGGGATCGAGCGGCTGATGGAGGGCCGCACCACCTTTATCATCGCCCATCGGCTGTCGACGGTGCAGCGCTGCGACCGGATCGTCGTGTTGCAGGACGGCGCCATCGTCGAGCAGGGGAATTTGGCCGAGCTGCTGCGGCGCGGCGGTGTGTTCGCCGGGTATTACCGCAGCCAATTCGCGTCGCAACACGCATCGACGGCCGAGATCGCGATTGCTGGCTGATCCGCGCGCCAGTTGAGTTTTGGTGATCTTCTATCGCGATTAAGGGAAAACCGGCACGCCCGCGACATTCTCTCCAAATGCAGTCCGCGAGATCGCGCGAACAGCCCTCTATAGCGTGAGCTTGCCGGCCATATTCGCCCGGCGAAACTGGTGCAGAACTGCCCCCGTCGGCGCTCTTAGCTGGAATAAATTGTAAGAGCTTGGCGCCGAAACTGGCGATGGCGGCGTGATCGACGATTCTATGTTGTCAACCGCCGACCACCCGGCTAGGGTCGCTCGCGAGGCGCGCTGCCGGCTCGACATCCCTCGGAAAGCGACGCGGAACACCACGGCTCGGCCACCTGTCGCGCCATCCGCCGTTCCGAGGATTATCGACAGCCCGCATCTCGTGGTCCGCCGCAACCTGGTCCGGTCAGCCCATCGGACACCCACGGTTCGGCACTCGGTGGGGGAGATATGGTAGCCGACACCTCGGGCTGGGGAAGCAGGTTCTTCCCCGAGATACGGATTCGTTTTCGTTCATCGAATTCCGTCGTCATGTCGCCGCGGCTGCAGGCGGCGCTGCTTTCCTGCCTGCTCCTCGGGACGGCAGCTTTTGCTGTTCTCGGGGTGAGGGAGTTCAAGTACGAGCATCTCGTCGCCAAAAAAGAAGCCGCCGCGGCCCGCGCCCAAAGCGCCAAAGGGGATCTCGAAAAAGCGGTCGGCAGCCTGCGGCAAAAGCTCGCCGCGCTGCGGCAGGTCCGGGACGAGGCGGAGGACCGCGCCGCGACCCTCGCCCACCAGGCGGGGGCCTTGCGCGGCCAGCTGTCCTCGACCAAAGCGAAGGCGCAATCGCTCGATCAAACCCGGCAGGCGCTGCAGCAGGAAAAGGCGCAAAGCGCTGCCCTCTCGGCGCAGCTCGGCAAGATCGAAGCCGATCGCGCCGCCGAGGAGGCGCAGTTCGCGCAATACAAAACGAGCCTCGAGGAGACCGCGAAGCAGCTCGACGAATTGGGTGCTGCCCGCGGCAAGCCGGCGATGCGGTACCGGGTTCGCCTCCAGCTTGGTGCGATCTGGCGAAGATTGTCGCAAATCGAGCTGCCGCCGCCCGGGACTGAAGTCGCCGCCGCAGCACCCAACCCGTCCGCGGCGCCACCCTGGCCGGCCGCCGCTTCGACGCCGGCCGGCCAGGGTGGCGCCGGCGAGTTCGGCCGCGCCGAGGCCGACGCGTTCGAGCGGGCGGCGGCGTCAGCCGGGGTCGATGTCGGGCGGATCCTGTCGAAAATCGGCCCGGCCCCGGCCGAAGGCGGGCCCTTTGTGCCGCCGCCCAAGGGCGGCCTGGCGGCAGACACGGTCAGCCCCGAAAAGCTCGCGGCGATCGAGGCGCTGGCGAAAACCCTGCCGGTGGCGGCGCCGCTCGCCGAGTACCAGATCGGCAGTCCGTTCGGCCCGCGTATCGATCCGTTCAACGGGCGGCCTTCGTTTCACACCGGCATCGACATGGATGCGCCTTATTCGTCCCCGGTCTACGCCACCGCCGCCGGGACCGTCATCTATGCCGGCTGGCTCGGCGATTACGGCAAGGTGGTCGAGATCGACCACGGCTTTGGGATCGTGACCCTTTACGCGCACCTGCACCGTTGGCTGGTATCGGTCGGCCAGAACGTCGCGGCGCAGACCGAAATTGGGCTGGTCGGCACGACCGGGCGCAGCACCGGCGCACATGTGCATTACGAGGTGCGGGTCGACGGCCAGCCGCAAGATCCCGAGAAATTCCTAGGGCTCGCCCGGCTGCTGCCGGCGGCGGCGCGCCAGCTCAGTCCAGCGGCAGCGGAACCAGCAGAAAATAGCCGTTGAGCATCAGTAAGGTGGCGAAGAAAGCGAGAAACCCGCTCAGATGTAACAATGGTCGCGATACAGCGACGATGCTGACCGAGCCGAGCACGATGGCGATCTGAAACAGCGCCTCGGCGAAGTCGAAATTGGGGTCGCGTCGAGCGGCGCGGTCGCGCTTGGCTTGCCATCCCTTGGCGGTGGCGAGCAGCTCTTCTTTGCCCTGGCCGCTCGCCGGGTCGGTCTCATAGCGGTCGGCGGCGGCCCGCCAGCGCTTGACATGGTCTTCGATTTTGGCCCTGGCCGCCTCCGGCATGGCCGGGTTGGCGGCGAGCTGGGCGTCGAGCTGGTCGGCGGCCAGCCGGTACGCGGTCTGACGGGCGTATTTCGCCTGGTAAAAGCCGTAGATGTCGGAGGCCTGAATGTTGGCGTTGACCATCACCTTGGTTGCGTTCGCCCCGCCGAGCGCCGTGATGGCCAGCAGCATCGCGACGATGCCGAGATAGATGCCGGTCAGCCGGCGGAAATGGGCGTCGGCCCGGCGCTCCTCTTCTTCGCCGCGTATCGTCTCGCCGATCTCGGTCGCTTCCACCTGCCCCTCCCCGGACACCCAGGTGAGCGACATCGGCCAAATAACAACCGCGGTCAAGCGCGATGCACGCCGCCAAAAAGCCCGCTGCCATGGCGGAAGCGGGCTCCGCCAACGGCGGCGCGGCAAAGCGCCGCCGAGGCTGCTACTGGTTATAGTTGTAATATGGGTAACTGTACGCCGTCGATCCGTAATAGGTCTGCGGCGCATAATAATAACCCGGCGCCGAATTATAGTAATATCCTTGTTGCGGGTAATAGTAGGATGGCGGGGCAGCGTAGACCGGCGGCGCAGTGGCGGCGATCGCGGCGCCGGCAAGAACGCCCCCGAGGATGCCGAGGCCGATCGCAGCACCGGTGCCAGGGCCGCCGGCACGCGCCGTCGTCGGGATCGCGGTCAGCGACACGGCGGCAAGCGTCCCCGCCACGACGACGCCCCGGCCGAGCTTGGCGGCGCGGGCGACAATCGAAGGCCGAGCCTCGGTCTGGGTCTCGATGCGGGTCTGCGGTTGCGTGGTCGACATGGTGCTCTCCAACTTGGCGATCGGACGATCTCTCTCGTCGGCGACCGGAATTCTGACCGCCCTGATGTCGGCAGGCCGACACCGCTGCGCCATGTCGGAGACTCCGCAGCGAGCCTCGCTCATTGCCCCGCAACTCAGATCGCCCAGCCGCCCGCACCCGGCCTCGGGCATGAGCCCGAAACGTTCTGGTATTATCGAGCACGCCGCTTGACGCACGCGACAAAACCATCCGTCGGGACGGTGTCCTCGCGGCAATCCCGGCGAGGCGCTAAATTCGCGCCTTGGTCCGGTCAATGTCTTGCGGAGCCGCATCGATGCTACCGCGCAATCCCAGAGGCGGACGGCACGATGATCGAGCGATATAGCGACCATGCGGCGAACGAGCGAACCTTTCTCGCCTGGGTGCGCACCGCGATCGCGGTCATGGCGTTCGGCTTTCTGGTCCAAAAGTTCGACCTGTTTCTAAGGATCGCCAGCGAGTCGCTCGCGCCGCGATCCGTGCCGACGCGCAACGAGTTCGTCGGCACCGCCGCCGGCCTGCTGCTGATCGTGCTGGGGGGTGCGATGATGGTGTTCGCCGCGATCCGCTTTCGTAACACCGCGCTCGATATCGACGCCAAGGAAATGCGGCCGGGTCCGGGGACGCGCCCGGATATCACCCTTGTGGTGCTGCTCCTGCTGCTGGGGGTCATCTTGTTCGTCTATCTGGTGTACACGGTTCTCAGCCGGTTCTGATCGGTTCGGGTTGCCGCGGCGGCTCAGCCTTGGCCGCCGGTCGAGACGGCGGTTTTGGCGAACGAGGCGAGGTTTTGACGCGCGAGCACAACTGGGCCGACAATCATACTTTCACGGCCACCCGCATCCATCGCCCGGCCTCTGTGGCCGAGCTGTGCCACATCGTCGCTCGGGCGCCGCGGGTTCGCGCGATCGGCGCCCGCCACTCCTTCAACGGCGTCGCCGATTCGCCGGGCGAACTGATCGACCTTGGCGGCATCAATCCGGATTTTGTCATCGACCGTGAAGGACGCACGGTGACATTGGGCGGCGGAACCAACTACGCCGTGCTGGCCGCCTATCTTCAGCGCGAAGGCCGAGCGCTGCACAATATGGCCTCCTTGCCGCACGTCACTGCGGCCGGTGCTACGGCGACCGGGACGCACGGCTCGGGTGACGGGCTCGGCAATCTCGCGACCGCGGTGGCGGGGCTGGAGATCGTCACCGCGACCGGCGAAATGGCGAAGGTTCGACGCGGCGACAAAAATTTCGACGGTATGGTCGTCGGCCTCGGCGCGTTCGGGATCGTCACCCGGATCACGCTCGACATCCAGCAATCCTACGAGATGCGGCAGGACGCGTTCGAGGGCCTGGCATGGGACAGGGTGCTCGCGGATCTCGACGCGGTCATGGCGGCGGGATACAGCGTCAGCCTGGCTACGATGTGGTCGGGGCCGGCGGTGACGCGGCTGTGGATCAAGACGCGGCTCGCCGAGGGCGGGCCGCGAGCGGTGTCGGCGGCATATCTGGGGGCCAAGCCGGCGAGCGAGCCGTTGGCGAACCGCGCGCCGGACGCGTTGCGGCGGCTCAATCCGTTCGGCGCGCCCGGCCCGTGGTCGGAACGGCTGCCGCACTTCCGCCCCGACGAGGAGCCGGCATTGGAGCCGCATCTGCAGAGCGAATACATGGTGCCGCGGGCGCGGGCGGCCGAGGCGATGACCTTGCTGCGGGCGATCGGCCATCGGATCGACCCGCATCTGTTGACGACCGAAATCCGCAGCATGGCGGCGGACAGGCTGTGGCTCAGCCCCGGCTATGGCGCCGACAGCATCGGAATTCACTTTTCGTGGAAGAAGGAGCCGGACGCGGTGGACAGGATGACCGCCGAGATCGAGGAGTTGCTGTTGCCGCTCGGGGCGCGGCCGCATTGGGGCAAGATCATGCACGCGCCGGCCCAGCGCCTGGCGCCGCTATACCCAAAGCTGCCGGCGTTTCGCGATCTCGCCCGGTCGTTCGACCCCGCCGGCAAGTTCCGCAACGAATTTCTCGACACGCACGTCTTTGGGTAAGAAGCACGGCAACCGGCGCGTGATGTTGCGGGCCCGAGGATAAACGGCCCGCGGCGCGCGGAAGATCAGCGGCGGGCGAGGAGGTGGTCGACCATGGCCGGGGCGGCGCCGAGATAGTTCGCGGGGTTGGTCAATTCCCGGAGCTTGTCGGGGCCGAGCGGGCCGGCGACCGCGGGGGTTTCGAGCAGCACGTCGAGGAGCGGGCGGTCGCCGTCGATCGCGGCACGACAGGCGTCGTAGACGAGGTCGTGCGCCTCGTTGCGCCCGGTGTACGGCGCCAAGCCCATCATCACCGCCTCGGCGACGATCAGCCCGTGGGTCATGCCGAGGTTCTTTGCCATACGCACCGGATCGACGATCAGCCCGCCGAGCAGAAAGCGCGACTGGTGCAACGCCCCCGCGGCATAGCCAAAAGCCTCCGGCACGGCCACCCATTCGATATGCCACGGCCCGGTCGCGCGTTCGAAATCGGCGATTATCGCGTCGAGCACGAGCCCGGCCTCTTGGCGCAACATCTTAGCGGCGGCGAGGATCAATTCGCACGAGATCGGGTTGCGCTTTTGCGGCATCGTCGAGCTGGAGCCGCGGCCGGCGACAAAAGGCTCGGCCGCCTCGCCAAATTCGGTCGCCGACATCAGCATCACGTCGTAGGCGATCTTGGCCAAGCTGGCGGCGAGCAGGGCTAAGACCTGCACCGTCTCGGCGATGCCGTCGCGGGCGACGTGCCAGGTGATCGGCGGGTCGCCGAGACCGAGTTCGCGGGCGAGTTCGGCGCGGCTCTCGACGACATCCGCACCCTGACCGAGCGAGGCGAGGGTGCCGGCGGCGCCGCCGAACTGCGCCAGCAACACGCGCGGGCGAAGCTGCGCCAGCCGCTCGGCATGGCGGTCGAGCCCGGACAGCCAGATCGCCGCCTTGTAGCCAAAGGTGATTGGCAAGGCGTGCTGCAGATGGGTGCGCCCGGCCATCGCCGTGTCGCGGTGGCGGCGGGCGAGGTCCGCCAGATGGCCGCGCGCCGCCGCAAGATCGGCTTCGAGCAAGTCTAGCCCGGCGCCGATCTGCAGCACGACGGCGGTGTCCATGATGTCCTGGGTCGTCGCCCCCCAATGCAGCCAACGCCCGGCCTCGCCGGCCTTTTCGGCGATCTGGCGGACGAGCGGCAGGATCGGATAGCCGACATTCTCGGTCTCGCGCTTGAGGCGAACGAGATCGAGGGTTTCGGGGTGCTCGACGATGGCCGCGGCGGCCCGTGAGATCGCCGCCGCCGCCCCGGTCGGGATCATGCCGAGCCGGGCCTGGGCGCGGGCGAGCGCGGCCTCGACCTCGGTGCAGCGGGCGAGAAACGCCTGGTCGCCAAACACCGCGCGCATCGCCGCGGTGCCGAACATGTCGCCGAAGATCGCCGAGTCGAGGATGCCGATCGCCATCAAGGTCCGATCCCAACGAGGAAATTCAGCTGCTCATCGTCGCGATAGGAGCAACGATTTTCATGATTTCAGCCGTGGAACAGCCGCGCGACAACCGCGCCGATCGCCGCGCTGGAGATCACCACGGTCAACAACTGCAGCCAGGGAAACCAGACGCGCTCGCGATCGAGTTTTGCCGCCTCGGCGGCGAGCTTGTGTTGTTCGGTGATGAATTTGCGTGTTTCTTCGCGCAGCTTTTCGCTTTCGGCGATCGCCCGGTCGATGCGGACAATTTGCTCGCGCAAGTCGATGTCGGGGTGTGCACTCGGTTCAACCATCGGCCGGATTCCTGGTCAGAGGCCCTGCCGGGGTAGCGACCGATTGCGGGCCTCGCGCATTCTAACCGCGACAATCGACGAGCGCGTGACACAAAATCCCGATCGAATTTGGCGCTTTGCAAGCTGCAGATACTGCGTCCGCTAACTCGGCAAAAATAGCGAACCGTCGCCCGTCCGTTGCTCGATCAGGGCGAAGAGAGCCATGGGCAAACCCGTACCGCCCATGACACACCGCGCGCGTCTCGTCGTCGCACGTCTATGGCCGCCGCTAGCAAAAGCTGAGCGCTGGCGACGCCTGCGCGGGAATAGGGTTGGGGTGAGGGGCTCTTGGGAAATCGGCCCAGCCCGCGGCGGTCAGTTTTTGAAGGGCCGGAAAGCGGGCCTTGTAGGCCATCTTTGGGCTGTCGGCGATCCAGTAGCCGAGATAGACATAGGGCTCGTCCTGCCGCCGGCATTCCTCGACCAGCCACAGGATGCTCCAGCTGCCGAGACTGCGTTTGTTCTGCCGCGGATCGAAAAAGCTGTAGACGGCGGATATCCCGTCATCGAGCCGGTCGATCAGCGAGGCGGCGACAAGGCTGCCCGCGGCATCGCGAAATTCCGCGACCTCCGTGCGCACCGGCGAATCCTCGACCATGCCGCGATAGTCGCGGTAGTTCATCGTCGCCATTTCGCTGTCGCCGTGGCGCGCGCGCTGATAGGCCAGAAACAGCCGAAATTGCTCAGGCGTCGCGCGCGCCGGGGCGAGACCGCCCGACAAGTCGCGATTGGCGTTGCGGATCCGCCGGGTCCAGCGGGTGTCGCGGAAGTGCGCGGCGGCGATGCGCACCGGCACGCAGGCCGAGCAGCCGCGGCAGGCGGGGCGATAGGCAAAATGATGGCTGCGGCGAAACCCGGCCCGCGACAAATCGTCATAGACCAAAGCCGCGGACCTGCCGTCGAGCTCGACCAAGAGCTTGCGCTCGGCCCGGCCGGGAACATACGGGCAGGCGACCGGCGAGGTGGCGAAAAATTGCAGCAGCGGGGCAGCGAGGCTGTCGCGCGACACGGCGCGGCGCTGGTCGCGCCGCAGGCTGTTGCCCGCCCTACTGTCGCCGCCGTCAGCCGGGCCGAGATCCATCGCTCTCCCCTATTTGCCGGTTTGCCGCACTTTGGCCCAAGTATGAACGAGAGCAGGGCGAGGGTGCCAGCTTCATGCACATCTGCTCACTTCGGTCCGGCGGTCCAGCGGAAGCTGGTCAGAACGTCGTTCTCGTATTTGCACTCGACCGCCAGATGACGGGCGAGGGTGGTGTTCGGCGGCAGATTGGTCCGGTTCCCCTCGACATGCGCGACGATCGTGGTGAGACCCGTCGCCGCGGCCTCGCGCTTGGCGATGTCGATGTCGGCGCCGGGATAGGCTTGTTGCATCAAATCGGCGCAGCGACCGGCCATGCCGCCTTGCGGGGCCAGATGGCAGGCGGTGACGACCGAACAGAGAAGGGTGGCCGCCAGGGCGGGGCGGACTCGTCGAACGCGGCGCATGCAGCGATACTGCGCGGCGAAGCGTTAAATTTCAAACCGGGCAAATCTCAAACCGGGCAAACATCAAACCGGGCGCTGGGAATTTGGCGATGCGCGCGCAATTGCTGACCGAGGCAAGGCGGCCGCTGATGGCGGCGGAGGTGCCGGCGCCGCGGCCGGGACCGCAGCAGGTGCTGATCGCGGTGCGGGCCTGCGCGGTGTGCCGGACCGATCTGCACGTCGTCGACGGCGACTTGCCCGACCCCAAATTGCCGCTCGTCCTCGGCCACGAGATCGTCGGCACGATCGTCGAAAAGGGGGCCGAGGTCGACCGCTTCGCGCCGGGGGAGCGGGTTGGCGTGCCGTGGCTCGGCTGGACCTGCGGGGTCTGCGAATACTGCCGCAGCGGCCGCGAGAATTTGTGCGACCGGGCGCGGTTCACCGGCTACGGCATCGATGGCGGCTATGCCGAGCTGGCGGTCGCCGACCAGCGTTATTGCTTTGCGATCGACCCGCATTACGGCGATGTCGAGGCCGCACCGCTGATGTGCGCCGGGCTGATCGGCTACCGCGCGCTGCGGATGGCCGGAGACGGGCCGCTCGTCGGCATCTACGGCTTTGGCGCCGCCGCTCATCTGATAGCGCAGGTGATCCGCCATCAGGGCCGGCGGCTCTTCGCGTTCACCCGGCCGGGCGACCACGAGGCGCAGGATTTCGCGCGAACCCTCGGCGCCGAATGGGCCGGCGATTCGACAACGGCGCCGCCCGAACCGCTCGACGCGGCGCTGATCTTTGCACCCGTCGGCGCGCTGGTCCCGGCGGCATTGGCGGCGACCAAAAAAGGCGGCACCGTCGTCAGCGGCGGCATCCATATGAGCGACATCCCGGCCTTTCCGTACCGTATCCTGTGGGAGGAGCGCGTCCTCAGATCGGTCGCCAATCTGACGCGGCGCGACGCCGAGGAATTCCTGGCGTTGGCGCCGCGCGCGGGAGTGCGGGCGGAGACGGTCGCCTACCCGCTCGACCGGGCAAACGATGCGCTCGCCGATCTGCGGCACGGCCGATTGCGCGGTGCGGCAGTGCTGGTGCCGTGAGGCGACGACAACGTCGGCGCCAGCGGCGGGTCGGAGTGGCGGGCGTTTGGGCTTCCCGCGCGCTCTCGTGCCGTGCGAGACTTTCGGGGATGGCATGGCATTGCCTGAATGCCGAAAGCCCGGGAAGCGAGAAACGGCCTCTCGTTTCCCGCTCGATTCGAGGCGCCGCGGCTGTCGTGGGTGAAAATGTTGGAATCACAGGCGCGCATGATGCAACCCGACGGCTGGCCGCCGCCTGGGATTGACTTGCACCGCGGCGAGCCTTGGAGGCAGCGATGACGGCTTTCCCCGCCGAGGTGGACGTCGCGGTGGTCGGCGCCGGCGCCGCTGGTATCGGCGCCACGCGCCGGCTGGTCGAGGCCGGCGGGCTGGAGGTGCTGGCGCTCGAAGCGCGTAACCGCGTCGGCGGCCGCGTCAATACCATCGCCCCGGCCGGCTTCGCGCTCGACCGTGGTGCGGAATGGCTGCATTCGGCCGACCGCAACCCGCTGTCGCCGATCGCCCAGCGGCTCGGCTTTGCGGTGCACCGCCGGCCGCCGGAATGGACGAGCCGATTGTCGCGCAGCGGCCAAACACCCGAGGCCGAGGCCGACTGGATCGCCACCCGCGAGGCGCAAGGCCGGGCCCGGCGGAAAGCGGCGGCGGAGCCGGAGGACCGGTCGCTGGCGAGCCTGCTGCCGCCCAGCGGTCGCTGGAACCAGCTGCTCGACGCGACCAGCACCTGGGGGAACGGCGCCGAACTCGAATTTGTTTCGGTCAAGGACTACGTCACCTACGACGACAACAGCACCAACACCAACTGGCGCCTGGGCGAGGGCTATGGCCGGCTGTTCGAAAAACTGGCCGAGGGGCTGCCGGTGTCGCTGGAAACCCCGGTATTGCGCATCGATCATGGCGGTCGGGCGATACGGCTCGAAACCGCGCGCGGCGCGGTGGCGGCGCGGCGGGTTGTCGTCACCGTGCCGACCTCGATCCTCGCCGGGGAACTCATCCGCTTTGACCCGCCGCTGCCAGACAAAGTCGAGGCGGCGACCGGCCTGCCGCTCGGGGTCGACGACAAACTGTTTATCGCCTTGAAGGATTGGCGGCCTGACTTCGGCCAGGACGGCTTTCTTGTCGGCTCGACGACGCGGCGCGAGACGATGAGCTATCAACTGCGGCCGCTGGACCGGCCGGCGATCTACTGCTTTTTCGGCGGGCATTTTGCCGCGGCGATGGAGCGGGAAGGCGAGGCGGCGATGTTCGCGTTTGCCGCCGACGAATTGGCGAACATCCTCGGCGGCGGCATTCGGGATCACATCGCACCGCTCGCCGCAACCGCTTGGCTGCGCGATCCGTGGTCGCGCGGCTCCTATTCCTACGCCGCGCCCGGCCATTCCGGCGACCGCGCGATCCTCGCCGCACCGGTCGAGGACCGGCTGTTTTTCGCCGGCGAGGCGACCTCGCCCGATTTCTTTTCGACCGCTCACGGCGCCTATATGACCGGTCTTGCCGCCGCCGAGGCCGCGCTCGCCAGCCTGCGGCGGCGCTAACCCAACTCCGCCGCGCGCGGGCGTTCGTTGACGGTGGGGACGCGGATCCCGCCGTCGTCGAGGCGGACCGTGCTGAGCGAGGCGGTGGCGATCTCGATCCGGTTATAGAGATCGAGCGGCATGCCGAGGGCGAAGAGCAGGGCGGCGAGGATCACATCGCCATGGCTGACGACGACCACAGTCCCGTCGGGGTGGCGGCGCCGTAAATCGACGAGGGCGTCGACAATCCGCTCCTGGACCCGGCGCCAGCTTTCGCCGTTCGGGATGGCCGCGATGCTGCGGCAGCTTCGCCACAATTCCCAGCGTTTGTCGGTTCGGACCTGGTCAAAGGTCAAACCGGTCCAATCGCCGAAATCGATCTCGATCAAATCTTCCCGGATGACGACCGGCAGGTCGAGCCCGCGGGCGATGATCTCGGCGGTTTCCCGCGTGCGGTCGAGCGGGCTCGCGTAAATTGCGTCGATCTTTTCGCCGGCGAGACGCAGGGCGACCGCGGCGGCCTCGCGGCGCCCCTGTGGCGACAGGCCGATCCCCGGCGTTCGGCCAGCGGCCAAGCCGCCCTGCAACCTATGCTCGCCATGCCGCACCAGGTGAAAGAGCGTCATGCCGCTGATCCTCGACCGTGAGTGGAACGGTGACGATCGTAACATCCGATTGGCGGTACGTCTCGCCGTCCGCCGGCGGCGACAATCGCCGGCACGGCTGACGGATGGCCGAGAGCATGAACATGCGCGCCCTGCGGTTTTGGACGATATTGCTGGCCGGCAATGCAGCGGCCGAGGAGCCGGTGCTTCACGTTTACAATTGGGTGGATTACATCGCCCCCGACACGAAAGTCTACCTGCCGCTCGACAAGGGCAAATTGCCCGGCTGGAAAAACCTCCACCCGAAAATCCTCGGCCTCTTGGCGGCGGCCGGTCCCGGCAACGCCCACGGCGTGATGGCGCGGCGGAGCCGGCTACGCGGCGACGCCGGCTAGCCCGTGCCGTCGAGCTCCGGGTAGTGGCGGAAAATGCCGTGCTGATTGAACGGGATGCGCCGGTCGGACGCGAGATAGGCGGCGATGCGCGGGCGCGCGGCGACCTGGTCGTGCAGTGTAGTGACGCGCGGATATCGCGGTGCGAGCGCCGCCATCCGGACGGGAAAGGCGTAGCGCAGCCCGGCCACGATCTGAAACAACGACAGATCGGGGTACGTCAACTCCGGGCCGACCAGATGACCTCCGCCGGACGGGTTGCACGCCAGCACGCCTTCGAAATAGCCAAGATATTTGGGCATCCGCGCGCGGCGAAAATCGGCGCTCCGGGCGCGGGCCTCGGCGCGCTGGTCCTCATAGTAGAGGCCGCTGGCGATCGGGTGATGAGTGTCGTGGGCCTCGTCGACAAGATCGGCGATCGTCAATTGCAGCTGATGTGCCCAGAGCCGCCCGGCCTCGTCTTGCGGCGCCAGGCCGAGATGATCGCCCAGATAGATCAGGATGTTGGCGGTTTGGCCGATCAGTAAATCATCGGCTTTGAGAAAGGGCGGGGCAAAGGCAGGCCGGGCAACGCCCTCGCCCTGCATCAGGCGCGTCATCTCGGTCTCGCCGCCCGGCTCGCGGGCGACATCGACATAATCGGCGGCGGCCTCTTCGAGCGCCAAGCGCACGAACTCGCCGCGTCCCTGGATCGCCGACCAGTAATAAAGCTGGTACCGCATTGCCGCCGCCCTTCCTGATCCCGATCCGCGTTCAACCCGGCCGCGGGCGGCGCCCGTCAGCCGGCGCGCTGGTATTTGCGGCAGACGAGCCGCGCGCGATCGGTGATGTGCGGGCGGATGTGCGCCGGCATCGGCGTCGACTCGCTGGCGCGCTTCCAATCAGGGCCGGACACCACCTCGGGCGAGGCCAGGTGGTAGAGCGCGACATATTTCGGGTGGCGGGCGGCGCGGAAGCGGCGGGCGCTGAGCACCCCCGGCACGCGACCCAGCGCGGGCACGTGCTCGGTGTCGTACCAGGCGTTGAACTCGGTCTCGTGCTGCGGCGCCGGGGTCATCGCCACCAGCAACAGCCCGCCAGCGTTCTGCGGAGCGATGGCGTCGCCAGACAGGATCTGCTCGCCTTCAAAACGCGGCAGCAGCCGTTGGCATTTCGCCGTGACCCGTTTTGACCACGGCGACAAATTCTCGCCGCCGATCGCGCGATAGGCCGGGCTTTGCAGGACGGCAAGGCTTTCGAGATCGTAGGTCGCGACCGATTGCCTCCTGTCCTCGGCGCCGATCCAACGCTGCAGGCTCAGAAATCCCGGCACGCGCTGGCGCTCCGGAATGTGCTCGATGTCGTACCAATCGTTGAACTCGTCCTCGGCGACGTTGGAAAAATCCATTGCGGCGATCAGCAAACCCTTGGCCATCTCTCGTCTCCTCGCGTCTTGCGCCTCCAATCCTAAGCCCGGAACGTCGCCCCGTCCAAAGCTTCAGCCGCCGGCGCGGGCGATCGCGCCGGTGATCAGCGCCGCCGCCTCGTCCGCCTCCGCCCAGCGCTCGACGTCGACCCATTCGCCCGGCTCCAGATCCTTGTAGTGGCGGAAAAAATGGGCGATCTGGCTGCACAAGACAGGCGGCAAATCGCGGTAGGAGCGCACGCCGGAATAGTATGGGTGCAGCTCGTCGACCGGCACGGCGATGATTTTTTCGTCGGGTCCGTTCTCGTCCGCCATGATCAACGCGCCGACCGGGCGGCAGCGCACCACCGCCCCCGGTACGACCGCGGCCGTGCCGATGATAAGCACGTCGATCGGGTCGCCGTCCTCGGCCAGGGTGTGCGGCACAAACCCGTAATTGCCGGGATAGAACATCGCGGTGTGCAGAAAGCGGTCGACCAGCAGCGCGCCCGACACCTTGTCGAGCTCGTATTTGACCGGCTCGCCGCCCTGCGGGATCTCGACGACGACGTTGACGTCGTGCGGCGGCGCACGGCCAGCCGAAATCTTGGCGATGTCCATCGGCGACCCTTTCGCGGGAACGAGAGCCGGGTTAGGGCGCCATGCCCTTGTCGGCGAGTTCGCGCAGCGCCTTCTCGCTTTTGGCCATATCGAAGCCCATCGCGTTCATGATGTGCGGCGCCTTGGTGAATTGAATGTCGCGGTATTCGACGATCTCGACGCGGTTGCCCCATGGATCGAGAAAGTCGAGAAACTGACCCGGCAACAACTCGCCGCCCGCGGCCTCGACCAAGGCCCGCACCCGTGAGCGGTCGTCGACGACCAACCCGAAATGCCGGCGATGGTCGCGATTGTCACTGCTACGCTGCATCAGATTGATGAACTGGTCGCCAAGCTCGATAAAGGCGTTGCCCGGCCGTTTCGCGCGCAGATTGAAATCAAAGATCTTGCCGTAAAAGGCGAGCGCTTCGTCGATGTCGCCGACTTCGAGGGCGACATGGTTGATGCCGACAAGACGCGGCTTGCCGCCCGAGGCGGTGTGCGGCTGGGTGGATTGGGCCATTGTGTCCTCCTCCTGAGTGCTGCGGCGCACCCCCTCTATATCGGGCGCAATTCGCCGAGTTCGATCCCGCCACGGCGACGGACCGGCGGGAGCGGTCGGGTCGCGACTTTTGCAGAGCATCCGCGGGTTGGTACACCGGCGCTGGACGGTATAATCGGGCGGACCTCCAGCAGGGGATGCGAAATGTCGGTTGATCTGACGGTCAAGGGTGCGGTCGCTATAGTCGTGCTGAACCGCCCCGAGAAATTGAACGCGCTCAGCGGCGAGATGCGGCAGAGCCTGTGCGACCACTTCGCCCGGCTGCGCTATGACGACGCGGTGCGCGTGGTCGTCGTAACCGGTGCCGGCAGAGGGTTTTGCTCGGGCGCCGATGTCGATCGCATGGCCGGGCAGCATCACGATCTGCGCGGTGGCCGGGAGCGGCTGCAACAGGGCGGCCACACCTTTATCCGGGCCTTGCATGCGATCGAAAAACCGACCATCGCGGCGGTGCGCGGCCCGGCGGTTGGCATCGGCTGGAGCATAGCGCTCGCCTGCGACCTCGTCGTGGCCTCCAAGACCGCGCGATTTTCGCAGATCTTCCGGCGGATCGGGCTTGCCCCGGACGGCGGTGCCATCTGGTTTTTGACCCGCCGGCTCGGCATGGCCAAGGCAAAGGAGCTGGTATTCACCGCGCGTTTTGTCGAAGCCGAGGAGGCGCTCGCGTTGGGTCTCGCCAATTATGTTGTCGAGGACGACCAGCTAATGGCCAAAACCGACGAGTTGGCGGCCGACCTCGCCGCGGCGCCGACCTTTGCGCTCGGGTTGGCGAAAAAGCTGTTTCACGCCGCAACCGGCCCGAGCCTCGACGACTATCTCGACATCGAGAGCCTGGTGCAGCCGCAGCTCCACATGACCGCGGACAATGCCGAAGGGGTCGCCGCCTTCCGCGAAAAACGCCCGCCCAAATTCATCGGCCGCTGACCGCAGCCGAGAAAAACCGCCCATGGTGGGCGGTTGGCGCGCCACGGGCGGAACCAAGTCTGGCAGTTAGAGCAGATTTCGACCAAGTTGCCACGCTGTCATCGCGCGGAGCCCAAGGTTCCAGCTACGCCGGCCCGAGGACAGGCTCCGCGATGGGGCAATCTCGAAAAGGACGATCGCTCAGCGGCCCGAGATTGCTTCGCTTCGCTCGCAATGACGAGACGAAAGGTAATGGTTCGATTAGATCGGAAACTGCTCTCTAGCCGTGCTTGAGGTCGTCTTATGACGGGGGGTCGCGGTCGAGCGCTTCCTTGATGCGCTGCGGATCGACGCGGATCTCGACCCCGGCGCGTTCCTGCTGCAGCAGCATCGGCGAGCGCGAGTCGCGATTACCCCAGCCGCGGTTCAGCGCCTCGGACAGTTCGGCAAGCGCCAGGTTGGCGACCCGCATCGGCACGTTGAAGTCGCGGCCGAGCTGGGTGGCAAGCGTCACATCCTTATGCGCCAAGCGCAGCGCAAAGGCGGCGGGATCATAGGTTCCCGGCAGGAACTGGTCGATCAGCCCGTCGAAGGTCCGCCTTCTGCCGGTGGCGCCGTCGCGCACCGCTTCCCACAATGCCAGGGGTTCGACCCCGGCCTTGACCCCGACCGTGAACATTTCGGCGAGTGCAGTCTGGATGCAGTAGCCCGCACCGTTGTGCACGAGCTTGGCCACCGAGCCGGCGCCGATCGGGCCGACATAGCGTGCCTTGTCGCCCATGGCGTCGAGCACGGTCTTGTAGCGGTTGAAGATCTGCTCGTCGCCGCCGACCCAGAGCGCGAGCTTGCCGGTGCGCGCGCCGCGCGGCCCGCCGCTGACCGGCGAGTCGAGCATATAGACGTCGCGCTCGGCGAAGGCTGCGTTGATCTTGCGCACGACCGTCGGCGAATTGGTCGAAAGGTCGAAATACGCCTTGCCGCGGCTCATCCCGCCCAACAGACCGTTGTCGCCGAGAGCGACCGCCTCGACCTCGGGCGGCCCCGGCAGCGAGGTGAAGACGACTTCCGAGGCCTCGGCGACAGCGCGCGGGTTGTCCGCCCAGACCGCGCCCGCGGTGAGATAGGGCTCGGCCGCAGCGCGGCGCAGATCGTGAACGACCAGATCGTGGCCGGCCTTTTGCAGGTTCGCGGCCATGCCCGAGCCCATCATGCCGAGACCGATAAACCCTATCTTCATCCTGCCCTCCGGCGATCGATTGCCCGATCAATCAGTGCTCTCGATCGCGGTTATTTCTCGAACACGTCCTTGGCGACGAGGGCCGCCGTCATCGCCGCCGGCCAGCCGGCGTAAAAGGCGAGATGGGTGATCACTTCGCTGAGTTCGTTCTTGGTGAGGCCGTTGTCGAGCGCGCGCTGAAGATGACCGACGAGCTGCTTTTCGCGGCCGAGTGCGATCAATGTCGCACAGGTGATCAGGCTGCGGTCGCGCTTTGAGAGGCCCGGGCGCTCCCAAACTTCGCCGAACAGCACGCGTTCGCTGAGATCGATCAGCCCCGGGACAATATTGCGGACCTGGTCGCGAGCCGAGGAGGGTTGCGATTGCGCCATGGCTTTCTCCTTTTATGTGGTCGAGCGGTTTCCTTCCGCGCGCAGCGTAGCACGCGGCCGCGGCGCCGGGCCAGAGCTACCGGCGTTCGACCTCGGGCGTCATATCGCTAATGAACTAACCGGCGCGGCTCACAGCGGCCCCGATCGCGCCGCGCGATCGAGCGCGCCCTGCCTGGAAGCATCGCCTCCAGGCGCGGCTTCGCGCGGCGGCGACGGTTAATGCTGGTCGGGGTCCGCCGCGGAGCGGGCGGCGGCCGCCTCGCGGTAATGCGCGCGCTGCTTGTCGCGCCACGCCGCGCGCTCGGCACTGTCGAGCACGCCGTCGTGATTGATGTCGATTTGGTCGAAACGCGCGCGAAACAGCTGATCACGCTGATCCGCCGGCATTGCCGCCAACCCGTCATAATAGGCCTTTCTCCTTTCGAGGTCAGCCTTTTGCGACGCCGAAAGGTCGGGTGCCGCCAGTTCGCGCGCGAGGCGGGCCTGGCGCTGCGCGATATCGTGCAGGCGAAAGTCGCGATATGCCTCGAACGTGATCAGTTCCGGTGAGGTTGCCTGGACGGCGGCCGGTTGAACGGCAGCGGGTTTGGCGGATGCCGCCGGGGCGACGGCGGGTGCAGGGTTGTCCGCCTGTGTGGTGCGTTGCGCCGTCGCCGGCAGGTGCCACATCGCGGCTGCGATCAGCGCGCAAGCGGCGGCGGCGAGGGTCCATCGTCTCATCGTGTTATCCCCTTAGAGTTCATGTCCTGTTCCATTAGAACAAAACATGATCCTCTTTGGCAAGAGTTTTTTTTCGCGCTTCCGTTTGCGGCGGCCGATTGGTGTCGCGCCCCGGTTTATGCGGTCGCGAACCCGCGATAGGTGCTGGGGACGCGCTGGATGTCCGAGATCAGTTCGCGCGGCAGGTGCCCAGTGCTGCCGGATTGGCGCGGGCGTTGATTGCATCGGCCAAGCCGCCGAAGCGCTGTTCGATCACCTTCGCGATTTCGTCCCAGCGGCCGACCGCGGCGAACAGGCGGACGATGTCGTCCGGCACTTCTTTCGCCATCTCGGCCCATTGCCCCTGGCGCACCATCGCGTTGAGCTTGTGCCCGAGGTCTTCGAGCCCGTGCGTCGCTAGCACCGGGTAATAGGCCGGGGTCGAGCCGTAAAAAGCGACCCGCTGGCGGACCCATTCGAACATGCGCGCGACGGCCGCGTCGTCGCGGCCGGTGGCGAGAAAGCCGCCGCCCGAAATCTCGAAATTCTCACGCCGCCGGCCGGCCTTGGCGAGGCCAGCGGCGAGCCGCGGCATCACCGCTTCCTCGATATAGCGGCGGGTGCAAAAGCCGTGCAGTTTGACCCCGTCGCATTCCTCGCCCGCGACCCTGAGCATCGCCGGGCCGACCGCGGCGATCATGACCGCGGGCGGCGGGCCGTCGATCGGTTCGGGCGTAAAGTTCGGCGTCATCAAGGTGAAGCGGTAATGCTCGCCCTGATAGGACAGCCGCTCGCCGGTTTGCCAGCAATGCCAGATCGCGCGCAACGCTTGCACGTATTCGCGCATGCGCGGGGCGGGCGGCGTCCACCGCACCGAAAAGCGGCGCTCGTTGTGCGTGCGCACCTGCGAGCCTAGGCCGACGACAACGCGGCCGCCGCAAGCGCCGGCGAGATCCCATCCCACCTCCGCGACCGCCATCGGCGAGCGGGCAAAGGCGATCGCCACGCCGGTGTGCAACTCGATCCGCCGGGTGACGGTGCCGGCGATCGCCAGCGCCAAAAACGGGTCGTGCTTGTTTTCGGTGGCGATGACGCCATCGTAACCGTCGGCCTCGATCGCGCACGCGGCGGCGGCGGCGGCGCGCAAATTCTCCTGCGGCAATGTCGTGAAGACTCTCATCCCGGTGCTCCCCGCCGCTGCGGTTATGCCGGCGCCCTGCCGCGGGCGCCAAAGATCGCGGTGCCGACGCGGACATGGGTCGCACCAAAGCGGATCGCGGTCTCGAAATCGGCGCTCATCCCCATGCTCAACAGCTCGAGGCCGGTGCGCCGGGCGATCTCGCGCAATAGCGCGAAGTGCGGCGACGGCTCCTCGTCGGCCGGCGGCACGCACATCAGCCCGACGATCGGCAGGTCGAGCCGGTCGCGGCAGTCGCGCACAAAAGCATCGGCGGCGTCGGGCATGACGCCCGATTTTTGCGGCTCCTCGCCGGTGTTGACCTCGATCAGGCACGGCAGCCGGCGGCCGGTACGCTCCATCTCGCGCGCCAAGGCCATCGCGAGGCGCGGCCGGTCGACGGTTTCGATCACGTCGAACAAGGCGACCGCCTCCCTGACCTTGTTGGTCTGCAACGGTCCGATCAGGTGCAGGGCGAGGTCGGGAAACGATAGGCGAAGTGCGGGATATTTCGCCTCCGCCTCCTGCACCCGGTTTTCGCCGAACAGCCGGTGGCCGGCGGCCAGCGCCTCGCGTATCGCGGCGGCAGGCTGGGTCTTGCTGACCGCGACCAGCGCCGTGCTGCCGGGCGGCCGGCCGGCGCCCCGCGCCGCCGCCTCGACCCGGGCCTCTACCGCGGCGAGATTATCCGCGACGACCCTCTCGATAACCCCTTCCATATCAGCTCCGTTCCTGGCAAAAGCCTAGCTTGCTCGCTCCGGCCGCGGGCAAGGCCAACTCGCCGGGGGACCGCCGGATGTCAACTGCTCATTACCGCCTGCCGACAGCAATCGCCGCAAGTCTTTCATTGATGCTCGCCGCTTGCGGGTCGAGCCCGCCGGCTCATCAAGCAGGAGCACCACCCGGTGCCGGCGGTTCGCCGCAGGACCCGACCAATGTCAAGATCGCGGCCGCTGCGCCCGACGAGATGGACACCGAGGCGACGATCTGGACTTTGCTCGGTCTGGCGAAAAAGCCGTCGGAGCACGAGCCGGGGCCGCGCACCGGCAGTACGGTCAGCCCGATCCTGTGGCAGGCGGCGCTCGACACGCTCGGTTTCGCCAAGTTTAGCACGCAGGATCCGCTGACCGGCGAATTGGTCACCGAATGGTATTCGCCAAAAGACAAGCCCAACGAGCAATACAAGATCGACGTCTTTGTGCTCGCCCGGACGGTGCGGTCAGACGCGGTTGCGGTGACCGTCGACCGTCAGGAACGCACGGCGACCGGGCAATGGACCGACACGACGGTCGCGCGAAAGGTCGAAGACGACCTCGAAACCGCGATCTTGCGCCGCGCGGGTGAGCTGAAGCGCGAGTGGATGAAGGCATACGCCTCGAAATGACGGCGCCGCGCGCACCACGATGCGGGGATGTCGGGGCCTCGCGCGGCGGCGGCGCAACAGCCGATCGAAGCGACGCACGCGCTCGGTGCGGTTGAGGGTTGCACCAGTCGCCACGGGCAGCTGGGTATTATATCTGTATAGCGGCCGAACATTGCGCCTCGGCGGCGGATTGGCCCCGCCCGAGCAATCGGGCGTCTGTGCCGGCAACATGGCGGAAAGATCCATCACAGTGATGTCGCGCTATAATTTCCGGGAAACCGAAACCAAATGGCAGCGGATCTGGCGCGAACGGCGGCTGTTCGAGGTCGCCGTCGAGCCGGGAAGGCCGAAATATTACGTCCTCGAAATGTTCCCCTATCCGTCGGGGAAATTGCATGTCGGCCATATCCGCAATTACACGATGGGCGACCTCGTCGCCCGTTATCGTCGGGCGCAGGGTTACAACGTGCTGCACCCGATGGGGTGGGACGCGTTTGGCCTGCCGGCCGAGAACGCGGCGATCGCCGAAAGGGTCCACCCCGCCGTGTGGACCCGGCAGAACATCGCGACCATGCGCGGCGAGCTGCAACGCATGGGGTTTGGCTATGACTGGTCGCGCGAGATCGCCGCCTGCGACCCGGAATATTACCGGCACGAACAGAAGATGTTTCTCGATTTCCTGGCGGCGGGGCTTGCCTACCGCAGAGAATCCTGGGTCAACTGGGACCCGGTCGAAAACACGGTTCTCGCCAACGAGCAGGTCGTCGACGGCCGCGGCTGGCGCTCCAATGCGGTCGTCGAAAAGCGGCTCTTGGCGCAATGGTCGCTGCGCATCACTGCCTTCACCGAGGAATTGCTCGAAGCGCTTCGCAGGCTCGAACGCTGGCCCGAGCGGGTGCGGCTGATGCAGGAAAACTGGATCGGCCGCTCCGAGGGTGCGCGCGTGCTGTTCCAGATCGCCGGCGGCGACGACAGCATCGAGGTCTTCACGACCCGGCAGGACACTCTCTTCGGGGCCTCTTTCCTCGCCTTGTCGCCGAATCACCCGCTGGCGCAGCAACTGGCCGAGAACGATGCCGGGCTCGCTGGCTTTATCGCCGAATGCAACCGCATGGGGACCAGCGAGGCGGTTATCGAGACCGCCGAGAAACGCGGCTATGCGACCGGCCTCGAAGCGGTTCACCCGTTCGAACCGAACCGCCGGGTGCCGGTCTGGGTCGCGAATTTCGTGTTGATGGAATACGGCACCGGCGCGATCTTCGGCTGTCCGGCGCATGACCAGCGCGATCTCGAATTCGCCCGCAAATATGGGCTGCCGGTGATCCCTGTGGTATTGCCGCCCGGCGCGGACGCCGGGACCTTCGCGATCGGCGACACCGCCTATGTCGAGGACGGTACGCTGTTCAGTTCGGCCTTTTTGGACGGGCTGCCGGTCGCGGACGCCAAGCGTGCCGCCGGCGACCGGCTCGAAATGCTGCGCCGCGGCGAGCGCACGATCGCCTACCGGCTGCGCGACTGGGGTGTGTCGCGGCAGCGTTATTGGGGCTGCCCGATCCCGGTCGTCCATTGCTCGAAATGCGGCATTGTCCCGGTGCCGGAGAGCGATCTGCCGGTCGAGCTGCCGATGGATGTCAACTTTGAGCTCCCTGGCAATCCGCTCGACCACCACCCGACCTGGAAATATGTCGAGTGCCCCCGCTGCGGCGGGCCGGCGGAGCGAGAGACCGACACGCTCGACACGTTTTTCGATTCGTCCTGGTATTTCCTGCGCTTCTGCTCGGCGCACGCACCGGTCGCGTTCACCCGCGAGGCGGCGTCCTATTGGATGCCGGTCGACCAGTATATCGGCGGGATCGAGCACGCCGTGCTGCATCTACTGTATTCGCGCTTTTTCATGCGTGCATTGAAGCAATGCGGCTATCTCGATCTCGACGAGCCGTTCGCCGGGCTGTTCACCCAGGGCATGGTCTGCCACCAGACCTACCAGAGCGAGGACGGCGACTGGCTGTTCCCGGAGGAGGTCGAGAGCGCCGCGGCGGGAGAGTTCGTCGACCATGACGGCCAGCCGGTTGTCGTCGGCCGCACCGAGAAAATGTCGAAGTCGAAAAAGAACGTCGTCGGCCTCGACGCCATCGTCGAGACTTACGGCGCCGACACGGCGCGGCTTTACCTGCTGTCGGACAGCCCGCCCGAGCGCGACCTCGACTGGACCGAGACCGGGATCGAGGGCATCTGGCGCTATGTCAACCGGTTGTGGCGGCTGGTGAGCGAACCGCCGGTGCCGTTGCCCCCGCCGGGGACGGCTGCGACGGGCGATCTGACTCCTGATGCCGCCCGGTTGCGCCGCGCTATTCATCGGACGATCGCCGCGGTGACCGACGACCTCGACAAGTTCCGCTTCAACCGCGCCGTCGCCCGCATCCGCGAACTGACCAACGCGATCGAGGAATTGCCGCGAAAGGCTCTCGAAACCGCCGCCGGGGCACCCGCGGTATTGCGCGAGGCGCTCGAGACCTTGGCGCGATTGTTGGGTCCGATGATGCCGCATCTCGCCGAGGAAATGTGGGAGACGCTGGGCGGCGCCGGGCTTCTCGCCGAGCAGCCCTGGCCGCTCGCTGATCCGGAATTGACGCGCGAGGAGCAGGTGACGATCGCGGTGCAGGTCAACGGCAAATTGCGCGGCACGCTCGAATTCCCGCGCGATATGGAGAGTGGTGCGGTCGAGAATGCGGCATTGCAATTGCCGCAGGTTGCGCGCTGGCTCGACGGCCGGCCGCCGCGCAAGGTCATCATCGTGCCGAATCGGATCGTCAGCATCGTCGCCTGACATGAGGGGGCGGCGAGCTTTTCTGGCGCTGACCGTCGCCCTCACCCTGCCATTGCCGGGGTGCGGGTGGGAACCATTGTATGCCGATCCACAAAGCGGGCCGGCCAGCGCCGAGCTGCGCGCGATCAAGGTCTCCCCGATCTCCGAGCGGATCGGCCAACGGCTTGAAATGGCGTTGCGCGATGCGCTCAACCCGACCGGCGAACCGACCCTGCCGCGCTACACGCTGAACACGACGCTGAACTACTCGCTGAACAGTCTCGGCTTGCAGTCGCAGGGCACCTCCACCCTCGGGCAAATCGACCTGCACAGTACGAGCAATCTGATCGAAAACCGCACGGGTCAAAATCTGCTGACGATTTCGTTGCACGAGCAGAACTCCTTCGAGCTGAACTCCAACCAGTATTCGACCGTCGTCGGCGAAAAGGACGCCCAAATCCGCACCGTTGCCGAATTGAATTCGGAGATCGTGCGGCGGCTGAATTTGTTCATGGAACAACGGATCGCCCAGAAAGCCCCGAAGAAGGCCGAGGCAACGCCGTGAAGATCGCCCCGGCACGGGCCGCCGCCTTTGTGCAGCGCCCCGATCCCGCGATCCGCGCGGTATTGCTTTACGGCCCCGATGCCGGCCTGGTGCGCGAGCGCGCCGATCACCTCGCCCACACGGTCTGCGCGGATCTCGGCGACCCGTTTCGCGTCGCCGATCTCAACGGCGCCGCACTCGCCGCCGATCCGGCGCGGCTCGCCGACGAGGCGGCGCAGCTGAGCCTTGCCGGTGGGCGCCGGGTGGTGCGGGTGCGCGCCGCCGCCGATGGGCTCGGGCGGCTCTTTACTGGGTTTCTCGCCGATCCGCCGGGCGAGGCGCTGGTCGTCGTCGAGGCCGGTGAGCTTGCCGGCTCGTCCGCATTGCGGCGGGCGTTCGAGGCGTCGCCCGGCGGTGCGGCGATCGGCTGCTACCCCGACCCGCCGCGCGACCGCGCCGCGGTGATCCGCGAAAGCCTGATGGCGCACCGCGTCACGGCTAGCCGCGACGCCGCCCAGTACCTGGTCGACCATTTGGGCGAAGACCGCCTGGTGACCCGCTCCGAACTCGACAAGCTGGCGCTCTATGTCGGCGACGGCGGCCGGGTCGAGCTTGAGGACGCGGTTCTGTCGGTCGGCGACAGCGCCGCGCTCGAACTCGACGACGCGGTGATGGTGGCGGCCGAAGGCGACCCGGCGCGGCTCGACCGGGTGCTCGACCGCGTCTTCCAGGAAGGCGAATCGCCGGTCACCGTGGTGCGCGCGATGCTGCGCCACCTGCACCGGCTGCACGCCATGGTGGCACGGGTCGCCGCCGGCACGGCGATCGACGAGGTCATGCGCGCCGCGCGCCCGCCGATCTTTTTCAAGCACCAGGACGGGACCCGACGCCAGCTGGCCCAATGGCGCGAACCCGGCCTGCGCGCGGCGCTCGATCATGTCGCGCAGGCCGAAATTCACATCAAGACGACGGGTCTCCCGGCTGAGACCCTGTGCCGCGAGGCGCTGCTGGCGGTGGCGCTGGCGGCTGGGTCTCCCGCACCGCACCGCGGATAGCAGCGGCCGCGAAGGCGTTACGGCATCGGCCGCGTCTCATACAGATAATCGAAGGTCACCCGCGCCCACAGGGTTCCGGCGGGACGACTGCCGGGCGGCGGCCGAAGGCAAACCCAAAGCTGTGCGCCTTGGACGCCGCGACCGGTCTGGTTCACCATGATCATGTCGCCCGGCTGGCCGACGAGCGGCAGATCCGGAGCGATCGGCGGCTTCTGGGGCGGGAACCGTGTCGCCGGTGCCGACTCCGGGTTGTCGGGCAGATCGATCGGCGTCAGCTGGACATTGGCAAAGGTCGGCGACTTGCCGGCAAACGGATCGAGCTGCGGGGTCGCCTGAAACGCGCCCCCGTAGTTGTCGCCAATTCCGAGCACGCCGGTTGCGCGATTCCGATCGAAATTGGCGACCGGATAGGGGTCGCTCGAATTGAATTGCGCGGAACCGAAGACGCCGATGTAAGGGGGAATCTGCCCGCCGACATCGCCCGAACTGACGCCCCAGACGCCGACGCCTTGGTTGCTGGTGCCTTGAACCCCGGTGCCTTTGCTGCCCTCGGCATCTTCGAAAAAGCTCTGGCCCTGCACGCCAAAGCTGTCGCCTGTTCCCGAAACCCCGATCTCGCCGCCCAATCCCATGACGCCGGTTTGAAGTTCGGGTGCGGTCGGAACCGGGCCGTCGGGATCGCCTTGCCCGATCACGCCGACGATGTCGCCCAATCCGCACACCCCGGTGCCGGTCGGTGCCTGCCTCGAACCGGGGCTGTTGGCCAAGGATTCACCGTAAACCCCGGCTGTGGTGCCCTGGACATTTACGCCGTAGGCGATCCTGCTGGCGTCGGTCTGGAAGCCGATGGCAGCTGGCCCGAGAGCCGTCCACTGGTTGTCGCTCGACATGTTGATCTCCTCTCCTCCGGCTTGGTCTGCGGCATGGCGTGCCTGGTCGGGTGTCGAAGGCTCGCGGTCCGGTCGAGACAGATCTAACAAGGAGACGAAACGGGAAGTGTGAAGCGGTTCACAGCGCATCGGGCTTCTTCCCCGGCGGCCGGCTAGACCTCGGTCTTGGCGCCGGTGCGCTCGGTGATCAGCCGATAATGCTCGGTGCGGCGGTGCTTGTCGAAATTGAAGACGGTCCGCCGCAGATAATCGCCGAGGTCGAGGTCGAGATCGACGGCGATGACCTCGTCTTCCTCGCTCAACGCCTGCGCCGCGACCTCGCCGGTGGGGGCCACGATCGCCGAGCCGCCGATCATCGCAAAACCGTCTTCGGCGCCGCATTTCGCCGCCGCCAAGACCCAGGCCGCGTTCTGGTAAGCGCCGGCCTGCAATGACAACATATGGTGAAACATCCGCAGGTGCTCGGGCTCGCGGTGGTGGATGTTCTGGATCGGCGTGTTGTAGCCGAGGGCGACGATCTCGACCCCCTGCAATCCCATGACGCGCCAAGTCTCGGGCCAGCGCCGATCGTTGCAGATGCACATGCCGACGACGGCGTCCCAGGCGCGCCAGACGTTGAAGCCCTCGTTGCCGACATCGAAATAGCGCTTTTCGAGATGCTGAAAGGGGGCCTCGGGCAAATGCTCGGCATGGCCTGGCAGGTGGATCTTACGGTAGCGGCCGATAATCCTGCCGTCGCGTTCGACCAGGATCGCGGTGTTGTAGTGCCTCGGTTCGCCCTTCTCCTGGGTTAATTCGGCATAGCCGAGGTAGAAGCCGACCCCCAATTCCTTGGCCAAATCGAACAATGGCCGGGTTTCGACATTGGGCATTTCGCGTTCGAAAAAGCGGTCGATCTCGGCCTGGTCGGTCATCCACCAGCGCGGAAAAAAGGTGGTCAGCGCTAGCTCCGGAAAAACCACAAACCGCGCGCCGCGGCCATGCGCCTCGTGCAGCAGCGCCATCAGCCGCCCAACCACCGCAGCCCGGCCGTCTGCCAAATGGATCGGCCCCAACTGGGCCACCGCCGCATTCAATCGCCGCGCCATGCCGTTCTTTCCTCCAATCCGCAGGAGTTGATAGCGCACCCGGATGCCTACTGAAACCGGGCGCGCACCTGTTCCGCCTGATATGGGGGCTTCGCCAGGGCGTTTATCCAAAATAGTGCGGTTCATGGCGGGCCGCTGCAAGTTGCGCCGGTTGCACGGCGGGGCCTGCGGTTTAATGCGGAGCGCTGCTCGGGCCGAGCATAATGTGATGATGGCAATTGCGTGGCTGTCACCATCGCCAATGCCACGCCCGTTTTCCGGCGGCTTGGTCCTGCCCTTGCCGGACGTTACCGGCAGACAAAACCGCCACGGATGAGCTATAGCTCGGCCGAACTTGGCCTCTTCGGCTTGCCGCAGGCGGTCGGCAGGGACGGGTTTGCCCGCGTTCCTCCGGTTTACATGGCGCGGGGATTGCCGATGCTCCGAGGCGCGAGGAGCGAATACGGCTTTCGCCGGCAACCGGAGGCGCAGGCGGGCCCGTGGGGGATCAAATGGCGCGCAATTCATCTGCCGGCTGGTTTCGGTCGGTCCTTGCCGTCCTCCTGCTGTCGGGCGCCGCCTCGGCGCAACCGGCGCCGGGCGGACCGCCGGCGGTGGGCGTCGTGCGCGCCGAGCGCCAAAAGGTCACCCAGACCAACGAGTTTATCGGGCGCATCCAGGCGGTCGGGCGAGTGGCGTTGGTCGCACGGGTCACCGCGTTTCTTGAAAAGCGGCTGTTTGTCGAGGGCGCGGAGGTCAAGAAGGGCGACTTGCTTTACCAACTCGAACAGCCGCCGTTTCAGGCCCAGGTCGATTACAACCAAGCCAATGTCGCGCAATTGCAGGCGCAACACCGCAACGCCGAACTGACCCTCGAA
>Ga0210395_10000220_pt1 | contig 44200 bp, 34 predicted proteins | sample IncBWH4OmetaG_FD_150861 | JGI IMG/M metagenome (GOLD analysis project Ga0210395, IMG submission 150861) | Forest soil microbial communities from Barre Woods Harvard Forest LTER site, Petersham, Massachusetts, United States - Inc-BW-H-4-O ...
TTCTTTCCGAAGGCGCCGGCTGCCTCGAATGCTCCGGCACGGGCTTTCATGGCCGCACCGCCATCTGCGAACTTCTGGACTTGACGGATCGCATTCGCGAGATGATCGTGGACCGCCGCCCGACTTCCGAAATTAAACGCATAGCTCGCGAAGAAGGCATGATCACTTTGCGCGAAAGCGGCCTGGCCAAAATCCGCGCCGGTCTTACTACAGTCAAGGAAATCAATAAGGTGACTTTCGTTGAGTAGCACGGCTACGTTTCATCAGGGGATCTACAAGAGTGATCTCGTTCGCCGCGTCGCGCGCTGGCTGGATGCCACGCCGCATCCGCCCCTAGCCATCGAAATAAGCCTGGACAGCGTCGCAGGCGCCCGTTGGACGAGGAGCGGCAGCGTGGACGGTTACGGCTTGGAGGTTCTTCCACCTGGCGCTTTAGTGCCCTCCGCCGTCGAAACCAACATCGTGAATGCCGCTGCTCTCAAGACGGCCATCGCATCGGTGTGCACCCGCTTGCAAGCCAAGGACGAGAGCGTCGCCCTGATTTTGCCGGACCCGGTGATCCGCGTTTTCGTCCAGCACTTTGACGATTTCCCACGCTCGAAAGCGGAAGCCGATCCCCTGCTGCGCTGGAAGCTGAAGAAGAGCGTTCCCTTTGAAGTCGACGAAACGCTCATCTCTTACATGCGGCAATCCCCGCGCGAAGAGGGCGTCGACGTGGTCACCGCCCTTGCCCGCCTGCGGATAATCCGTGAATACGAGTCCCTCGCCGAAGCCGCGGGTCTCTATCCTGGAGTTGTTCTCAGTTCCGCTCTCGCAGCCATCGCGCTGGTCGATGAGCATCGCCCCACACTCCTCGCCCGGGTTTCCGGCCCCTCCTTGACCACGGCCATTGTCCGCGAGGGTGTCCTCTGCGGCTATCGCTGTACGGAATTGCCCGCGCGCGGCGCGGATCTCACGCCGTACATGCTCCTCGAAGATATCTATCCAGTAGCCGCCTATTACCAGGACACCTGGCAAGAAGGCATTCAATCGGTCCGCATTGCGGGCCTCGGCGCGCGTTTACCCGAATTTGTGCGGCCGCTCGAAGAGGAGTTTCACTGCGAAGTGCATTCGCTGCTTCAGTCGGCCGTTTCTGACGGCCGCATCCCCGTAGATGCGCGTCCCTTGGCCGACCGCGAACTGGATGGTTTGGTTGGCTGGATGTTGCATCGCGGCTAAAATAGTTCGGTTAGGATTTCGAGAGAGGAAAATATAAGAAAAGCATGAGAATTCGACTCAATCTAGCGACCAAGCCCCTCGAAACACACCGGAAATTTATCGCCGGTTCAACCCTCGCAGGCCTCGTCGCGGCCATCGTGTTCCTAAGCCTGGGCTGGCACGTCTACCTGGCGCGCAAGGCCAATGCCGAAATGCGTGCCAAATCCGCGAAAATTCTAGAGCAGGTGGCCGAGCTTGAACAGCAGCGCGCAGCCTTGGAACGCTTTTTTGCCCTCGACGAAAATGCCAGGCTGCACGACCGCGCCGCTTTCATCAACAGTCTCATCGATGCGCGCAGCTTCAACTGGACCCTGATGTTCATGGACCTCGAGAGAGTCCTTCCCCCGGGTGTGCGCGTCATCAGCATCGAGCCAAAGCAGGAAAACGGCCACATCAAAGTCAAATTCACCATGGGCGCTACCAGCGACGACGCCAAGCTCACGTTCCTGAAAGCTCTGGAAGACTCAAATACGTTTACACACATCGAATTGACCACTACGACGCATCCCACATCAGGGCCGAGCGGAGACCAAATTGTCATCGAGCTGACCGCGGAGTACTTGAGAACCTAATGCATCGGGACTTCACATTACAAAAGCGCACGATCCTGATCGTGGTCGGGTTGCTCCTGGCTGCGGACCTGGGGCTGGCCATCTATAGCTGGCAACTGTCTTCCTCGCCCTATACCTCGCAAAGGGTATTCGATGAGCAAGCTATCAAACTCGGTGTCTTGAACAACGACATCAAGTCCGCGGAATTCATCAGAGACCATATGCCCGCCACGCGTAAGGATTGCGAGAAGTTCGAGCAGTCCCTTGCCAGGGAGAGTACAAGCTCTTCTTCTATCACCGCCGAACTCGATGAAGTCGCCAAGAAGTCCGGATTGCAGCAGGTCACTCTGACCTACAGGCAGAAGGATATTCCCAACCGCGGCATGTCTGAAATGACAATCGAGGCCACCGTGACCGGCAACTATGGCAGCGTGGTGCGATTCGTGAATGGTCTGCAGCGCTCACAGAGATTCTACGTGGTGGATGGATTGACGCTCGCCAATGATGGGCAGACGCAAGCCGCCACGGGGACGATTCGCGTAGGACTTCACGTCCGGACGTATTTTCGAGAAGGCGCATGAAGCAGAAACGCCAAATTATCGTGCTTGTTGTTCTGGTGGTGGTGGCCGTGCTCATTTGGAGTTTCGCGTGGCGCACCGAAACACCCTCCGGAGAAACGACGGGCTTCATTCGGGACTACAAGGGCTTGGGTGTTGAAAATCCACAAATTCGCTGGCAGGAACTCGAGCGCGCCCAGAAAACCGAGTACAAGAGCAACGGCCGCAACCCCTTTAGCAACAATGCGCCCCCCACGGCTCAAGAGATCGAAAACACGAATAAGGCCAAGGCGAAGGATCTGCTGCCACCGCCGCCTCCTCCTCCCCCGCCTCCGCCCACAAGAGCGTCACTGCCGCCAAATCTCAAATATTTTGGCTACGGCACAGTCCCGAACGGTACGCCGCGACGTGCTTTCTTTACCGATGGCGAGGAAGAGTATATCGTCTCTGAAGGGGATACCCTGCTGGGCCGCTATCGCATCCTAAAAATTGGCAACACCAATGTTGAGTTTCAAGAGATTTCCAGCGGGCTTCCGGGCACCACGCCACTCGAAGAGCAGGCCGCCCCACCCTCGGCATGAGAAATAAACCTCTAATGACGCGAGCGCGAAAAAATCAAGGCGGCTACGCTTTGTTGCTGGTCGTGTTTCTCACCGCGCTCCTTGTCGTCGGCACCATGTCCATTGGGTTGCGCATCCTCACCGAAGGCAAACGCCAAAAAGAACAGGAAATGATCTGGCGGGGCCAACAATACACTCGTGGCATCAAGCTCTATTACCGCAAACTGGGCCGTTTTCCGAACTCCCTGGACGATTTGACCAAGCCCAAAATAGGCAACATCCGCTTCATGCGCCAAGCCTACAAAGACCCCATGAACAAAGAGGACGGCTCCTGGCGGCTCATTTACGTCGGCCCCGCCGGACAACTCATCGGCAGTCTTAACCCGTCGTTGAGCAATGTCCAGATGCCCGGTGCCGCAGGACAGCCGGGGGGTACGCCAGGTAATGCCACCACCGCCACAGCGGGCCAGCCGGGCGCTTTCGGAGGCTTTGGCTCGACAAGCACCACCCCGGGCACTCCTCCGGCCCCCGCAAATGGACAGGGGACAACCGGATCCACCCCAGGGGCCACGGGAACAGGTGCCGCAGCCCAGGGAACCGACACCACCGGCACAGCCACCGATCCTCAGGCCGTTCCCATGGGTGACACGCCGACGATCGTCGGCGGCAGCATCATCGGCATCGGCAGCAAAATCAATCAGCCCTCGATTATTGTTTTTGAAAAGGCCCACAATTACCGCCTTTTCGAGTTCATCTGGGATCCCTCGAAAGACGTGGGCATCGCAGGTGCACCCGCCCAACAAATTGGAACGCCCGCCGGAGCCCCAGGCCAAAACCCCACTGGGTTGCAGCCTTCGCCTTCACAACAGAACCCGCTAAACCCGCCGCCATCCCCGCCCACCGCAATACCCAATCCCAACCCCACGCAACCATAGCTCCGGCCTCGAATCCCCGCAAACCACGCGTCTTGCGCACGTAGGGGCACCGCACATAGGGTTCGCGTCCTGTTTTTTTTTGATTTGGGAACGTTTCCGCAGATTCAATTCGAGCGGTTGGCCTCGGAACTGGCTGTGCTCGCGACCGGACTTACAACCGACTGACTGACTTTCTTCTTGGCGGGGGCAGGCGGTTGAGCCTCAAGCGTCAAACCTGCTTTGCTTTTCTCATAAGCGCGCTTCACCCTGCGAATATAAGAAACGGTTTCAGGGTACGGCGGCACGCGCCCAAACTGCAAAACTTTCTCCGGTCCCGCATTGTAAGCAGCCAAGGCCAAGACCAGGTCGTTGTCGTACCGCCGAAGCAGGTCGCCGAGATAGTGCGTTCCGGCGTCAATGTTTTCTTGCGGATCGAAAATATTCTGCACGCCGAAGCGCGCCGCCGTTTCCGGCAAGAGTTGCATCAACCCGCGCGCATTCTTCTTCGAGACCGCTTTTGGATCGAAGTTCGATTCCGCGGCAATCACGCTGACAATCAGGTCCGCGTCGACGCTGTAGCGCTCCGCGGCAGCCTTCACCATCTCGTGAAAAGGCGCCGTCGCAGCGACCGGTGCGGGTAGTGGCGCAAACAGATCTTCCGGCTCGATGGCCATGACCTCCTCCACCGGAACTTCCACAATCCCGCCCGCGATTTGCAGCCGGTACTTATCCCCCAACAGCTGATAACCTGTCACATGAAGCCGCTGGCCGTTGCGCAAAGCGATGTACTCCGCACGCAAAGACGGCGCCACGCCAAACAGGACCGCGCACGATAGCAGGATGCGCCTCAGAGGCATGGGGCCGTCTCCCGCAAAGCAAAATGTTCTATCGCCGCCGCAACACCGCCCTCATCGTTGCTGGTGGTTTGATGCCACCCAAAACCCTTCAATTCCGCCACGCCGTTTCCCATCACGACCGGAATGCCCGCAAACGTGAGCATCTCCAGGTCATTGTGGTTGTCGCCGATGGCTAGAACTTCCTCGCGTGTCACTCCCCTCAAGGCCGCCCACTCCGCCAGCGACGCGCCCTTCGAACAAACCGGGTTGATCACATCAATCATAGAAAAATCTCTGCTTAGATAGACGGTCACGGCCAGCGCGAAGGCTGCCCGAAACTCAGCTCCCCGCAGCGTCGTTTCCGCTTCTCGCATCCGTCGGATGCCTCCGCTCAACATTACCTGAATGGGATCTTCGGTCAGACAACTCTCCAGTGGATTGGCCAGTCCCAGAAACTCGCGATTACGCGTGTAATACGCGGTTCGAATCGGGTCGTCTAAGTTCATAGTTTCAAGTACGATCTGATTCTCGCGCCGGCGATCAAAGACAACTCCTGCCGAATCCCGCCACGGTCGTGTAAGTTCCAGAACCCGCCGAGCAGTCTCCCGCAGAAGCAAGTGCCGCACGTGGGTCTCTCCGTCGTAGGTGCGAATAACCGCGCCGTTGCTGACAATCATCGTCAGCGGCGTCCCAACCTGGCGAGCGATCGGCAGGGCAAAGTCATATCGTCGGCCAGTCACCAGAGCGACTTCGATCCCGCGCTCGGTGGCCGCTCGAATCGCAGCGCGATTGGCCTCCGGAAGCTGCCACCGGCTGTCCAGAAGGGTCCCGTCAATATCCAGGGCGATCAGCCGCACGCTCATCTCCCAATTATACCGCTAAAGGGTGATGTCCAGGGGAACGCAAGGGAATCTCTTGGCGCGAAAGTATAGCCAAAATCGCCTGTGATAGAATTTTCCGCTATGCCGAAGCAGACCAACGTCCAGGAACTAGAGTGTTCCGCTTGCGCGAAGAAGTTTGACTCCTCTATTGAGCAGCACCTATGCACCTGCGGTAAGCCGCTGCTAGCTAAGTATGATCTGAAAAAGGCCGCGGCCACGCTAACTCTCGAAAGCCTCAAGTCGCGCCCAGCCACCCTCTGGCGCTATGCCGAGGTGCTGCCAAACGACCCTACGATAACCTTGGGAGAGGGTCTAACGGCCCTGCTGCCTGCCAAAAGGCTAGGAGCCAGCCTGGGTCTATCTAACCTGTTGGTTAAGGATGAAGGCCTGAACCCTACGGGCTCTTTTAAAGCGCGCGGCATGACGGCCGCGGTGACCCGTGCCAAACAATTGAACGCAAAGGTTTTAGCTGCTCCCACCGCGGGAAACGCGGGCGGCGCTTTGGCTGCCTACGCCGCCGCAGCTGGTATCCCGGCCGTCATCGTAATGCCCCTAGACACGCCCTCTGCAAACGTTCTGGAATGCCAGGCGTTCGGAGCTAAGGTCATTAAACTAAACGGTTTAATATCAGACTGCGGCAAATATGTCGCGGAAAGGAAAGACCGCGAGGGTTGGTACGACGTTTCGACTCTCAAGGAGCCCTACCGCGTCGAAGGCAAGAAGACCATGGGCTATGAGCTGTGGGAACAGTTCGGTGGCCAGCTGCCGGATGTGATTCTCTATCCTACCGGCGGAGGTGTCGGCCTCATCGGCATGTGCAAAGCGTTTGACGAGATGCAAGAGATGGGCTGGATCGGCTCGGGGAGGCCTCGCATGGTCGCCGTGCAGGCGGAAGGCTGTGCGCCGATTGTCAAAGCTTGGGAAGCGCAGCGTGCGACTTCGGAATTTTTTCAACAAGCCGCAACTTTGGCTTCGGGACTTCGCGTTCCCGGGCCGCTCGGCGACTTTCTCATCCTAGGCATGCTCAAGCAAACTCACGGAACGGCACTGACAGTAACCGATGAAGAGATGCTTCTAGCCGGGAAGGAATTGGCATCGCTGGAAGGAATTTTCGCTGCCCCGGAAGGCGCCGCAACGGTGAGCGCGGCACGTAAGCTTCGAGCTTCCGGCTGGATCAAGCCGCAGGAAACCGTGGTGTTGTTCAACACCGGGACCGGGTATAAGTATTCCGAAGCATGGCAACGAGCCTTGGAGGCCTAAACTTAGCTAACGCTATGAAGACACACCGGATTTATTACGACGACGCGTACGAACGAGAATTTACGGCGCGGGCCGTGCATTGTGAACTCCTCCCGCCTGATGTGAACGCTGGAATTACCACGCAGGTCTTGGGCTTGGTTCTGGATCGCACGGCTTTCTACCCAACTTCTGGCGGTCAACCAAATGATTTGGGAAAAATCGGAGACGCAAATGTCCTCGACGTTCGCGACGATGGCGACGAAATCATTCATGTCGTCGATCGCCGCCCGGACGGTCCGGACGTTCTCGGTTGCGTCAACTGGCCGCGGCGCTTCGATCACATGCAGCAGCATACGGGGCAGCACCTGCTCTCGGCGATGTTTCAAGAACGGTACGGGAGACCGACGGTCTCTTTCCATCTCGGGGCGGATTTGTCGACCATCGACCTGCGAGGCCCCGAGCCTACGGACGAAATCCTTGAAGGGGCGGAACGCGCTGCTAACAAGATAATTTTTGAAGACCGTCCCGTAAACGTTCGCTACGGCACCGCTCGAGACTTGGCGGAACTCGGCGTGCGCAAAGAAGTGGAACGCGCCGGGATCTTACGGGCCATCGAAATCGCCGGGACGGACCTCCAGCCTTGCGGCGGAACGCACGTCAAGACCACCGGCCAGATTGGAACACTGCTCGTTCGGCGCTCGGCGAAAATGCGGCAGGACTGGCGCGTGGAATTTGTTTGCGGCGCGCGAGCGGAACGCGCCGCGCGGCAGGATTTCCTGCGTCTTCGCGCGGCCGCGGAAAAGTTAGGTTGCGCGCCGGAGGAATTGGTGCGAGCCGCGGAGCGCACACTCTCCGAGCGCGACGCGCATTTCAAGAGGACGCGGGTGCTCGAGGAACGTGTCGCGGAAATCGAGGCGGCGGAGGCAGTGCAGGGAGCCGCGCCGGGCCCGGATGGAATTCGCTTGATTCGTCGCGTTTTTGAGGATGTCGAACCCGAATTCCAGGGCCGCTTCGCAACGCGCGTCGCGAAAGCGGAAAGATCAATCGCGTTGCTGGCAGGGCTGGGCTCTGGACATATCCTTTTCGCGCAGCATCCCGCCGCAGGCAAAGACATGAATGCCGCTCTAAAAGAAGTCTTGGCGAAACTAGGCGGCAAAGGCGGCGGCACGCGCGATTTCGCCCGCGGTCGTCTCGATGATCCCGCGCAGGCTGAGGAAGCCCTGGCACTCGCAAAGGACATGCTGTCGGGCAAGGAAAAGGCCGTCTAGCACAATGGAAAGAAACGGCTAGAAAAGCCGCGTGCGAAGGCGATCCGGGATGTGCTCGAGATCGATGAGCGTCAGAAAGTCGATGGTTTTGAATTCGCGGTCAATCGCGGGCGGGCCGCAGAGCCGCGCCGAGACATCCAGGTAAGCGCGAAATAGACGTGGTGTAGCGGGCGCTGGCGTCGCTTTGTTTCCCATACGGCATCGAAACCGAGGCTTGGGTTCTGTGCGCAGCGCCGGCTCGATGAGATATTTCTCTCGCAACTGCTCGTACAGCGCCAGGCCCTCGGCTTCGTCCTGTGAACTCACCGAACTGCATCCAAGCAAGTAGCGCGCCTTCGAACTTAACGCGTATCTTACGATCCCTTTCCAGAGCATGTGCAGCACTGCGGTATTCCGGTAGTCGGCATGCACACAAGCGCGGCCGAGCTCGAGAACTTGCTCGCGAATTCCTTCAAATGGCGTGAAATCGAAAAACTGCTCGCTGTAATACCCGAGATTTCCTTTGGCACGGAAGCCGCTCTGCATGCGATAGGTCCCGACCAGTTTGCCCGAGAGGGTATCGCGAACCATCAGATGGTCGCATATGAAATCGTAGCGGTCGCGATCGAGGCCGATGCCTCGGGAGCTTGCCAGGCCCTCGCCCAGCTCGCAATTAAAGACCAGATAGCGCAAGCGCTGGCAATCGATCAGATCCTCGAGCGACTCGGCCATGCCGGCGCGAAAGTGGTTTGTGGAAGCGAGCGGATTCTCGCAAGCGTGCTCTAAGACCCCGAGTGATGGCATGTCCGAAGTGTCGAACGGAGTAGATTGCTGGGATGTTAGAGGGGTGTAAATGCGCGGGTTTCCGGGGGTATCGGATCGGATACAGAGAATTCTCGTGGCCAGCTGCAAGACAGGGAGGCGCGCCAGCAAAGAAACGGGCGAGCTTGGTGGAAAGGAATTTAGAGAAGGACACCACGACAATCCGGGGGCGGCGAGGCAAATCGAGATGAGGAGACGCGAGGTGAGAGGAGTGGCGTTCGTCGGATTTATCCTCTCGACCGGACTAGGGTACGGCAATTCTGGCCTGGGAAATATCGGGAATTTGTTGACGAGACTGGCTCGGACTAGATCGGCTGCTTCGTTCCTTCGCGTTCCTTTAGGAATGCATGGACTTCCGCCCGTGTGGGCATCGAAGGCTGAGCGCCTCGGCGAGTGACGGAAATCGCGGCGACTGCGGAGGCCCAGGTAGCACCGCGGACGGGATCCTGGCCCTCCAGAAGAGCGGAAGCAAACGCGCCGTTGAAGGCGTCGCCGGCGGCGGTCGAGTCAATCGCGCGAACTGCGTAGGCGGGCAGGAAAACTCTTCGGCCATCCGCCAGCGCAAGAAAACAGCCGCGCTGGCCGAGTTTGAGGAGAACGTTGCGGCTGCCGCGCTCTAAGAGAATCTCCGCAACCTCTTCCATGACAGTTTCGGGGACGTCCTGTGATTTGAGTCCCAAGAGGGAGCACGTCTCCGATTCATTCGGCGTGAGCCAATCCACACCTTCGAGCAGAGATGTGGACAGTGGCTGTGCCGGTGCTGGATCGAGCACCAGCGGAATGCCTTCTTTGTGCGTGACGGACGCAAGATATTCCACTGCTTCTAGTGGAGTCTCCAGTTGCGTTAAGACGATGCCGGCGCTGCGAATGACCTCTAGATGTTTCTGGATGTAGTGCGAAGACACACTTGCATTTGCGCCGGGGGTTACAACGATTACATTTTCGCCGTTCTCGGCGGTGATGATTTGAGCGATTCCCGAAGAGGTGGGTTCCATGTCGACAGCGGCCGTGTCCACACCTGCGGATTCTAGGTTGGCTCGGAGTTCCGCGCCAAAGGAATCATTGCCGAGTTTTCCGATCATGCTCACCGGCGTGCCAAGACGGGCGGCTGCGAAGGCTTGATTGGCGCCTTTTCCGCCGGGGAAGGAAGCAAAACTGGCGGCGGTTAGCGTTTCGCCCCGCAGCGGGATTCTTGGAGCTACAGAGACAAGATCAAGATTGATGCTTCCCACGACCACGAGGCGCTTTCTCATGTCATTCGGTGTCCCTTGGCGTGAACTTGAATAGACCAGAGATCTTTCCGAAAAATCCCCATTTTCGTCATTTGGAAATTACCGGGGCGAGTGCGACCGCCGCCAAGCCCACTACGAAAAACAAGAACATCAGGGGAATGAGTTTGCGGGCGTCGGCGGGTGCGTTGGCAAACTCCTTCCAAACGAACACTCCCCAGATGGCGGAAACCATGGTCGCGCCTTGTCCGATGGCGTAGGAAATAGCGGGGCCGATGATTTGGGCGTGAGAGGCAACAAAGTTCAAGACGGCGCCGGTGCACCAAATGGCGCCGCCGAGAATTCCCCAGAAATGCCAGAGGCCCGGGCTTTTGGTGTAGTCGCTCAGGCTGACGGGTGCTCCGCCGGTGAGGGGCTTGCGCATTAAGAAGTAATTTGCGGGGACGGCGCAGATGGCGACGCCTAGGGCGAAGAAAAAAGCTACGGCATAAGGACCGAGCGAATTCTGGCCGGTGATCGCTTTCGTGACTAGCGGATAGAAGCTGCCCATGAGGATACCGCACGCCAGGCTGATCTGGATTCCGCGAGCGCCGAGGGCTTTGCGGGTTGTTTCTCGCCTGCGGTAGGCGATGGCATCCACAATGATTGCCAGTGCTACCAGCAAGACGCCCCCGAAGAGCAAGAGAGGATTGCCTTGTGGAGAAATGACGTAGTTCAGAAGCACGCCTACCACGAGAGCGAGGCCGATGCCGATGGGGAACGCCACGGCCAGTCCGGCGATTTCGATGGCTGCGACAAGCAAGAGGTTGGCAACATTGAAGACCGCGCCGCCCAGGAGGGCAAACAGGATATGGCTTCGGTCGGCGGTGCGAATATTATTGAGAAAAGAGAGTTGGCCGCCGCCCATACTGCCGAGCGTCAGGCCCCACAATAAACTTGCGATAATAATTCCGGCCACATAGTCCCAGTAAAAGAGTTGGAAAGGCCAGCCGGGCGTCAGTTTCATCGTGTTGGCCCAGGATCCCCAACAAAGCATGCTGCCGATCATGAAAATCAGTGCGATGATGTACGCTTCCGGTTGATACATGAAAGCCTCGCTCTCTCTGGCGGCCGGCCGGTTGCCAAGCAATCTTTAGATTCCTCGATCAAGTCCTGACGCCTTCGCTAGCCGGAAGCATGGCCAGCAAGCCACTGCGATGCGACGACCGATAAAACGTGCCGGTTCGGCCAGTTCCGCAAAAGCGCCGTGGTCAGAGGGCCGGGAATTGGGCTTGCGGGCCGGCGCGAATTAAAAGCGACGGTATGATGCCTTAAAAAATAGTGCTTGGCAATGCGATTGAAACGTTTAATTTGTTCACAGCAATTCAGAGAGAGGAAATAACCAGCGTTTATTGGCTAGCTGTCGGAACCGCAGTTTTGGCGTGCCTAAGAATTGGAAGCATTCAATCGGGGTTAAATTCGCCCTTGCAAGACGAAATCGGGCTATCCGGCAAGGCAATTTAGCCCGGGTGGGACGCACCCCTTGCTGCGCTACGACTTTCCGTCCGAACGTCCTTACGAAGATTATTCTGTGTGACTATCGTCGTTAGGCAACACTACAGAATTGCGGATCCGGAGTTCTGTAGGCAGCACGATTTGCTGTGGGCGTCCTTTTTTGCCGGCGATGCGCTCCAATAGAAGCCGGGCCGCCGTCGCGCCCATCTGGTAACCGGATTGATGGACAGAAGAAAGAGCCGGGTCGGTGAACATTCCCAACTCGAGATCGTCAAAGCCAATGATAGAGACATCCTTGGGGCAGCGTAATCCCAATTCCCGGACGGCCAGCAACGCACCCAATGCGACCATATCGTTGGCGGCGAAAATTGCCGTGGGACGCGGCAGCATGTTGAGCAGACGCAGCGCGCTTCGGTAACCGCTGTCGCGGTCGAAGCGGGTCTCTTGCACGTATTCGGGTGTGATGGTCACCTTGTGTTTTGCCAGGGCTCTCTGAAATCCCGCGAGACGCTCGACGGCGTTAGTCACATGAGATGGGCCGGCTAGCATCGCTAGTCGGGTGTGACCCATCTTGAGCAGATATTGCGTCGCCTGGAATGCGCCCTCCTCGTTGGCCACCATGACGGCGTCGCCTTTCCAGTCCGACGGCCGACGATCGAGGAAGATCAGCGGGATACCCTGGGGAATGGAATAGCCCAGCTCGGAGGACAGGCCGCGCTCTGAAGCAGGAATAATCAGCAGGCCGGCTGGACGATAGGAGCGCAACTCGTCGATGTAGGCTTTCTCCTTCGCAGGATCGTTGTCCGTATTGCAGAGCACCACGCGATACGATTTGTTGAACGCCACGTCTTCCACTCCCCGGACGACTCCCGGGAAAAAGGGATTGGTGATGTCGGGGATCACCATGCCGAGCATGTTGGTCGAATCGCGCCGGAGTCCGCGAGCTAACTGGCTCGGTTGGTATCCGAGACTGGTGATGACATCGAGCACCCGCTTCCGAAGTTTCTCGCGAACAGGAGCCGTCCCATTGACGACGTGCGACACGGTGCCGATGGAGACCTGCGCCCGCTCGGCTATCTGTTTCATCGTGGTGGGTTTGGTCATAGTGAGCGAAGCTATGTTTCCGCCGCCGGGGCCGTTTTGCGACTCTTTTCTTGCGCGGCAAGTTAATCGAAGGTCCCGTAACTTACTGCGCGTCTTCGACGCAGCGGAATCCCAATGCTCCGGAGCGATCCATGCTGGGCGACATCATCAAGAGTTTGCCGTGTTCTGTCAATTTATATGCTTGAGGGAAATACCAGATGGAGCCTTGCGGTTGGTAATTGCTTCCGCCTCGCAGAATTCCGGCGCGTGTGTGCTCATCCAGAAACTCATCTGTCCATTGCCACACGTTGCCAACCAGGTCCATCACTCCGAAGGGGCTGACTCCTTTTGGATGCGCGGAAACGGCATCGGGACCGCGCATGGCGCGGCCCTTGTCCGGAGCGGGGACTCGGGACCCATCCCACTGGTTTCCCCAAGGATAGAGGCGGCCGTCGGTGCCTTCAGCGGCGTATTGCCATTCCCATTCGCGTGGCAAACGCTTCCCGGCCCAGGCGGCAAAGACGCGCGCATCTTCAAGGGAAACCCAGGTGACCGGCTTGTCTCCCCAACCCTGCGGGTAGGCGCCATTCTGCCAGTCGCGCAGAAAGTTTAAGTCATCCTCGGGCTGATAGTGCGTGGCGTCCAGAAACTTCTTGAACTCGGCGTTCGTGACCGGATATTTGTCCATCCAGAAGGGCTTTATGTGCACAACGTGCTCGTGGTATCGGCGCGGCGAGTCTTCCCAGGGATATTGGACGTCAACGCCGATGTCGTCGAAGCCTTCGATTTCGATGCCTTGCACTTTGAACAGAAAGTCGGCTTCGGGAATTTCGACCATTCCCGCGGGTGTCCCGGACGCGGGTTTCGTTGCCGCGATCTCTACCATTTGCTGCAAAAGAACGGTGCGTTTGTCTGACAGGCTGGAGAGTGGCGTGGCCGTCATCGTCTTCATGGTGGCCATCAGGCTCGACCTATTCTCTGTGAGCGGCAACCGTGTGGCCAGCACTGCGCCGTAGTCTTTGGCGCCCAGCGAAAACGTTAGGACGGCTTTGTCACCGCGTCGTTCCGGGGCCAGCTCGACGCCGTGGTAGAGATCGAAGTAATGCATGCCCTCCTCGAAGGGAAGTTCCATTTCCGGACCGGCGAGGTTGTATTCGTTGCGGTTGATGATCGTCCAGAGCGTTTCGTCTCCGAGCGGCCAGCGGCTGGCAAATACTCCAAAGCGAAGCACGGGAAAGAATGGCTCCCAATCCTTGCTCACCAGAAACGGGGCGATTCCTCGTTCGATCGTCGCAACTCGCCGCGTCGCTTCGCCGTCGCGAGGCGTGATTCCGTTCCAGATGCCCCAGATGTTTTCCCAGCTCTCCCAGCCGACTCCGTTGAAGAACGCGAACTGCAGGTCATCGGTCTTGTCGCGGTTCCAGCGATCCGAGATGTTCACCATGTGGCGCGTCTCGAGCCACTTATAGCGATCGACGCGCGGCGCGAAAGGGAATTTGTACTGGCCCCACGTTAGGACGTCATAGCTGACGGCTTCATCATGCGGACCTCCTTCGGGTTCGAACGCCAGCGGATGACCGATGCGCTCGGCGGCTTCGGCGAAGGGGCGAGGGACGCCGTCTTGTGTGTCGCCGTTGATGCCGTCCGCGCCGATTTCCGCCATCAAAGTGGCAATGGCATCGGGCCAGGATTTTCCGGCGTCGCGTGTCCCCTGATCCCACATCATCATGGGGAAAAGCACGCGCACTCCACGCCGGTGAAAATCGGCCACCATCTGACGAACACCGGCAGCGCCGCCTGGCATCGAACGGACCATGTCGTGCTGATTTCGATTATCGATCCCCATGTTGGGATACGTTGGCCAGACCAGCACGGAGTCGATTCCGCCGTAACGCTTCACCGTGTCGTCGACGTAGCGATCTACCGTGTAGCGGTGCGTAACGGGGTCGTAGAGAAAACGGTCCTGGACCATCATTTGAGGTTGCATGAAGCTCGATTGCGTCCATTGGAGGGCCGGCAATTCATAGCGGGAGTCGCTGTAACCGATGCGGATGCGCCGCTCCATGCGCCAGTGCGTTACATCGGCGAGCCAATTGTCGTGATCTTCGGGCGTGCAAGCGCTTGAACCGCCTTCCCAGGCGCCCCTCACCTCGAGGCATTTGGGGCCCGCTATCTGTTGCCAATCGGCGTCCCACGCAGCCGCGCCGCCGGGGACATAGGCTGTATCTTGAGCCCAAAGAGATGTGGCAGAGATACCCGCAAACACGAGAAAGGGAAAATAACGGGAAGTCATAGCACGCTCCTGGTAGGCCGCCCCGGCGACAATCTTGACCGAACGCCAATATCAAACGTTTTAAATGGCAAAGTCCAGCCAAACCAATGCCATTTCCGGCCGTGAGACTAGCAGGCGGGAACGCTCGACGGAGCACACTCTGGGAACAATACCCTGAGGCTCCTTTTGAGAGTCCGGCATGCACTCTCCTATGGGTTCGTTGACGCCATTCGATTCTTGATCTGGGCATCGATTTCATCGCTCAGGTATCCGCAATCTAGACGCATAAACACGGAGGTATAAGGGATCGTTGTGTTGGTCTTGATGAACAAGACGCGAAAGGTTTTCGCCGCTTCATCAATTTTGGAAATGGCCTCCGAGTGCGGAACGCTCGACAGCATGTCCTTACTGAACTCGCGGTTGATTTGCTCGCGTAGATGGGTGACCCCGGGGTAGTTCTGTTCCGGTACAAATGGAAGTTCCCGGTCCACGAAGGCGGCAGCGCGCACATGCTTTGATGAAGCGATAGCCTTCGCCACGTAGTGTAGGACCTGTGCCAAGTCCTGATTCACGACGATCGTCTCGATTCCGGTTTGGGAATAAGCTGGAAACGCGGCGTCACTAACTACGACCCAATTGCGGTGGCCGTAGAGCGGCAGCCGCTCGTGCAACGTTGTCTGCCAGTCAGCAGCCGCCGGATTGGTAGCCGCCGGCCTAGGCCAGGCACCTGCAAGGAAGAAGAGAACCAAGGTGACCGACAGCAGCTGCAATTTGGATGTCTTCATAGCTTCCTTCCATTCAGCGGAGTTCCCGTAGCCCGGGCGCAGCTTTTTTGCACGCCACCGGAGGCTTCAGGAAGTTTTGAATAAAACGTTTCAACCCATGGAACGCCCTCACCCTATGCTGGCGCTTTCCGCCTGTCAAGCTTCACGTGGAGTGTTTATCTTCGCTCCGAAAGGATGTCACCCAGGAGACAGGGGGAAGAGCTGATGGAGTGAGAAGAAACTACTTCGCGCCCAGCCTCGGCAGTTCGCGCTTCAACGGGAGTTTTTAAGGCGCCTTCGAGTCGATGCCGCAAATGTAACCGAGGGCGACGACGAACGCCACGACGGGGCAGGCAACCTATCGATATCTCCGAATAACGAGGTTGTGGCGGTCGGAGCGGTAGAAACCCAAAACGTACAACACGGCCTTTCCGTTCGTTGAAAAAATAACCTGACGGATTCGCAAGAGCGGTTCACGCCGCGAGACATCCAGAAGATCCGCCGTGCGGGGATCCGCCGCCGTCGCATCCACCTCTTCATCCGCATATCCGATTTCCACCTTGTAATCGCGTTCGAGGATGCCAAACAACGATTCCCTTTGTAGCGGAGCCGAGAGCAGTCCGGAGAATTGCGCTGCGGAGAGGTAGCAGGTCTCAAGAGCAAACGGCTCTCCCGCGGCATGTCTCAGGCGCTCTAGCTTTATGACGCCAGTCTTCGGAGAAAGGGAAAGCCGCGCGTTAGCTTCTTGCTCGTCGTCGATAATCTTGGCGAAGAGCACTTTCGATGCTGCCGTCATGCTTCGGCTGGCCATTTGTTCCGTATAACTCATCAGCTTGTTGAAGTGGATCTTGGGCGTCGAGACAAACGTGCCGATCCCACGTCGGCGCTCTACGACTCCTTCCCGCTCAAGCGAGGCCAGCGCGTGGCGCGCGGTCATCAGACTCACTTGATGGATCTTCGCTAAGTCGCGTTCCGAGGGCACAGCGTCCCCGGTGCGCAAGTCTCCGGCATCGATGCGCTTCCGGAGAGTGCCTTGGATTCTCTGGTAGGCAGGCACCCCGTTACTTCGACTTTTAGGAGGCATTCTCGCTCCCGAAATTTACAAACAGCCTAGAACGAATTGACGCGCTCTCACAGCCAATGGAATGTAGAAAAAACGGGAACCCTTGTCGTGCGCCGGGTTTCCCGCATTCCAGTGTCCCGGCCCGCTGCCCATTGCCGCGCCGTTGGCAGGCACGGAAGGCTGCCCTCAGGCAGCCTTGTAATGCGGTTGTCAGGCAGCGTTGGACGCTTCGTAGTGATATAGAGCGCAAATCGATCCTGCTATACATCACCATCGCCCAGTGCTATACATCCCGCCTTCCATAATCCTTATAAGTCATTACTTTTCGCTTGACAAGCTTAAAATCGTGCTATATAGCTATTCACCATTCGGCCATATAGCAGTGCCGGGGTGCCGGCAGCAATGCAGAAGATCTCGACAGTTGAGGAGAGGCGGAATGGCGGTCGGGGGCCTCGCCTCGGAGGAATTAACATGAAAAAACTGCAGTCTGTGGGGCTAACTATTTTGTGCGTGACGGTGCTCGCGCTTTTGTGCGGCGCCAATCGGGCGTGGGCTCAGGATGTGACCGCGACGATTTCGGGAACAGTTACCGATCCCAGCGGTGCGGCGGTTGTCGGCGCCACTGTCACCGTCAAGTCCGTGGAACGCGGAGTTACCTATAAGGCCGGGACTACCGAGGGAGGGCTTTATAGCATCTCGCAATTGCCGGTCGGCAACTACGAACTGCGTGTTGAAAAAGAGGGTTTTCAAACTTCAGCGTTTCCTGCGTTCACTCTGGTGCTGAACCAGGTTGCGCGTATCGACGTCGCACTGAAAGTCGGCCAGGTCACCCAAACGGTCGAGGTAACGGGTTCGGCGCCGGTTCTGAAGACGGAAAGCACGCAAGTCGACACCATCATCAACTCGGCCACCAACGACAATCTACCACTGGCCTCGCGCAATTATGTCCAATTGACCCTGCTTGCGCCTGGATCAGTATCGACCGATCCCAGCAGCTTTAACAACGGCAACAATACCGGCGGTTATGGCGGTCGTCCGTTGATCAACGGCAACCGCGAGCAGGCCAACTATTTCTTGCTCGACGGAATGGATAACAATCAGGTTTCCGATAACCTCCTGGGTTACACACCGGCCCCCGATGCGATCGAGGAATTCAACCTGATTACCAATAATGCTCCGGCGGAATTCGGCACCTTCATGGGCGGCGTGGTGAGCGCAACCATCAAGTCCGGTACGAACAGTTTCCACGGAGACGTTTGGGAGTTCTTGCGGAACGACAAGCTGAACGCGAATAGCTGGTCGAATAATTTCAACACCAACAATGGAGTGTGGGATCCTCTTCCCAAGGCCAAACTCCGCTGGAACATGTTTGGCGGTACGTTTGGCGGCCCGGTCATCAAGAACAAGCTGTTCTTTTTTATGGATTACCAGGGCCAGCGCTTCGACATCCCGACTTCACCGACTACGACCACGGTCTTCTCGACCGCCGAGCGCAGCGGAAACTTTAGCGAGCTTTGTCCCGCAGGATTCAACGCTTCCGGCGTTTGTACGTCAACGACCAACGGGAACGTTCAGTTGTATAACCCCTGCGTTTCCTTCACCGCGCCGTGCACTGCTTCCTCGGTCGCCGCCGCCCCGGGCAACCGCCAGCCATTTCCGAACAACCAGATTCCGTTGGCTATGATCAGCCCTGTGGCCAGCAACCTGTTTGGTTCCTCCCTCTATCCGGCAGCCATAAACACTAACCTGCAAAATAACGCTGTGTATACCACTAACTCGCAGCAGAACGTGGATCAGGGCGATATCAAGGTCGACTACAGGGCCACTTCGAAGGACAGCATTTCGGGTCGCTTTACTCGCGCTTTCCAGAACAATCCGTCGGCGAATACGGACGTGTTAGTTGGAAACGGATTCTCGACTACACCGATCTATAATATCGTTGGCGATTGGACTCGAACCATTGGCAGCAATCTTGTCAATGACGCCCGCTTCGGCTGGAGCCATATCACACTGAATAACGGCACTAGCTGGGCTTCGAGCGTGGGGGAATACGGCAATACAATTGGCATTGGGAACGGTAACCCTGCGAGTCTTCCCGGGCTCCTGGCCATCAACTTAAGCAATACCGCTGTGTCTAACTTTGGGAATGCCGAGACCGGCGAAAGCTTCAACGACAAGGTCTGGCAGGCCGAAGATGCCGTTACCTGGACACATGGCAGGCACACCTTCAAGTTCGGTGGGCAATTCAATCATGAGATCATCAAGACCTTCTATCCGGGAAACAATGGAGAACTAGGCCTGATGGACTATGACGGCCGGTTCACCAGTAACGTCATCGGGAGTACTGCCGCCGGCGAAGGAAATGGTGCGGCAGACTTCTTCCTGGGTCTCCCCTATCAGATTGGCCGTGGCGTCAGTACCGGCAAGACCTGGACACAGACCGATAATATTATTGGCATCTACGCTGAAGACACATGGAGAGTCACCGAGCGCCTGACCTTGAACCTCGGTTTGCGTTATCAGTTGTTTACACCATGGGTGGAGGTAAACAACCAACAGTCTAATTACGATTTCGCAACGGGCGCTGTCGAGCTAGCCGGCCAGGACGGGGCCAGCAGGTCTCTCTATAATGGCGTCTACGGGGGAAAGGACTTTGAGCCGCGCGTGGGGTTCGCTTGGACTCCGGCGCTCCTGGGCAACCACACCGTGATACGCGGTGCGTTCACCATCTCCTCTTATCTCGAAGGGACAGGCACGAACCTGCGTTTGCCCCAGAACCCGCCCTTTACCCCAGCCCAGATCAATACCATCTACAACAACGCAGCATTACCTGGTTCGACCTCTTCGGACGGTATTCCAGCAACGCCGCCAACGAGTAGCTGCGTGAACTATTCGTGCTTCGCTGGCGCCATTCTCGATCTTTGGGATCCCAACGTTCAGCCGGCGATTGACGATCAGTGGAACCTAGCAGTCCAACACCAATTCTGGGGCAATACCACGTTCCAGCTTGGGTACGTCGGGCAGCGCGCCGTGCACTTGATGGTGCCGTTTTCTTATACGCAGAGGGAGCTGCTTCCCAATTCCACTTGCGCGACTATGAACCCACCAGTCACGGTCCCGCCGACCGCGCCGGTGCCGTGCACCGCTCCGAGCCCGTTCTTTGCCCAAAACCCAGCATTTTACAACACGATTGCCACAGTAACTGGCGGAACCCAGTCCAACGGCACAATGGGGTACAACTCGCTGCAGGCCGTCCTCCAGAAGGAGATGAGCAACGGGTTGCAATATCAGGTGTCCTATACCTACTCCAAGTGCATGTCCGACAGCACGGGTTACTACGGAGCATGGAATAATGCTCTCAGCGCATCGGCATACTGGCAAAACATCTACGATCCGAAGGCGGAGTGGGCGCCGTGCTATTACGATGCTACGCACATCCTTTCAGCCTATGCCGTTTATGAGCTGCCCATCGGCCGCGGCAAAGCCTTGGGCAATAACATGAACAAAGTGCTCAATGAAGCTGCCGGAGGCTGGGCGGTTAGCCCAATTCTCTCCTTCCACACGGGCTTCCCCGAGCCCGTTTACGGAGCCGCTGACGAGTCCGGGACGTTTTCTCGTGGTTCGCGTGCCAATTGCAATAGCCTCCCGGTGATTACCGGAGAAACACCCATCACCACCCCGGGAGTGGGTGGCTTCCAGTGGTTCACCAACAATGGCAACTTCACCAACCCAGCAGTGGGGACGTTTGGAAACTGCGCTCCACAGCTCGCAGGGGTACGAGGGCCGCATTACACCGACATAGACTTGAGTCTGCATAAGGACTTCCTACTGACGGAACGGATCAGGCTGCAGTTCCGAACTGACTTCATCAATGCGTTTAACCACGTACAGCTAAACGCACCAAACATGAGTCTTGGAGCCCAAATGGGACAGGTTACGGGCGCGCAACCTCCAAGGAATATCCAGCTAGCGCTGAAGCTCTACTTCTAACCATAAGCCGCGTATAATGAGGCAGGTGCTCACCCCGCCTGCCTCATTTTCTTTTTGCAGTGACGTTCAGAGGGCAGGGTTCGAAAGCAGAAACGCCTAATGCAAAATGTCTAGACACTCAGGTACGACCGCGGTTTTTGTCCTCTCAATTGGCTTCTTGTCGTCCGCACCAATCATTTTGGGTCAGCAAGCGAAAGTCGCCGCGACACCGGGCGCTCGGTCTGAGTTATCGCCGGACAAAGCGCTCACCTTGGCGGAGCAAGGGCATTGCCAGGAGAGCATTTCCGCGCTCAAACGTGCTATGGCCGGTCAAGTCCCGGCGGAAACTAGAAAAAGGGCCGGCATCGTCGGACTGCGCTGCTCTTTGACTCTGGACGATCGCGACTCCACCGTGGACTTTATCCGTTTGCTCGACAAACAGTTTGGCCGGGACCCGGACGTGCTTTTTATCCTTGTCCATGCCTACTCTGATTTATCGACGCGAACGGCCCAGGACCTCGGCCGCACAGCCCCGCAATCACTTGCTGCTCACAAACTGAACGCTGAAGCCCTCGAAATGCAAGGGAAGTGGGAACCCGCTCAGCTTGAATATGAAGGCATCCTCGAAAAGGAACCTGACGCGCCCGGGATTCACTATTTGCTTGGAAGGTTATTGCTCTCGCGACCTGATGCCGGCGCGGACGCCGCGGAACGCGCGAAGCAGGAATTCCTAAAGGAAGTCCAGATTGACCCAAAGAATGCTGGCGCCGAGTACATCTTGGGAGAACTTGCCCGGCGAGATGAGAAATGGGACGAGGCTATCTCCCGATTTTCGATGGCCGCAAAGCTCGATTCCAATTTCGCGGAAGCCTACCTGGGCTTGGGATTTTGTCTTGTCGCCGTGAAGAGATACGAAGAGGCAATTCCGCCCCTGCGGGTGGCTGTCCGCCTCCAGCAAGGCAATCCCTCGGCGCATTACAATCTGGCCGTGGCCTTGAGCCGAACCGGCAAGCAGGAAGAAGCAGAGCGAGAGTTTGCCGTGCAGCGCCAATTGACGCAGAACTTTCCGCCGGGTGAAGGGAAAAAAGAATAGCACCTCGGGACGGATCTCCTTGCCTAAGATTCCAAACATAAGCAGCGCGGTTCGACTAACGCGGCGCGATTTGCTCACGGGACTTGCCGCGTCCGCATTGGTCGGTGCTTGCCCGCGAATGGCCGGGGCGCTTCCCCCGGCCGAATTTCCGTTCGAACAAGTCCCCGCTTCAGGCAGCGGCATCTCCTGGAGGCATGTAAACGGCAAATCCCCCGAAAAATACTTGCCCGAAACAACCGGCGCTGGCTGTGCCTTCCTGGACTATGACAACGACGGCTGGATGGACATTTATCTCGTCAACAGCGGCAATTGCGATTTCTACACGCCCGATCCTCCGTTGCGCAACGCATTGTATCGGAACAACCGCGATGGCACGTTCACGGACGTCACTCAGAAGGCAGGCGTAGCGGGTGGCGGATTTGGACAAGGCGTGGCTGTCGGCGACTACGACCGCGACGGATTCCCCGATCTCTATGTGACCCAGTACGGGAGCAGTATTTTGTTTCACAACAATGGCGACGGCACGTTCTCCGATGTAACGGAAAAAGCGGGAGTCGGCGCTCCCGGTTGGGCTTCCAGCGCCGTTTGGTTCGATTACGACAACGACGGCCTTCTGGATCTGTTTGTTTGCCGGTTTGTCGATTTCAGTAAGGAGAAGAACAAGCCGTGCGGCGTCCATGAAGACGGCAAGCGCCATTATTGCATTCCGAAGATCTATCAGCCCATGCCCAGTTGGCTGTTCCGCAACAATGGCGACGGCACCTTTACCGACGTTTCCAAGGCCTCTGACATTTCATCTTGCCTCGGAAAAGCCTGGGGCGTTGTGGCTTCCGATATCAACAACGATGGTTGGATGGATCTCTTCGTCGCCAACGATACCGTGGCCAATTTTCTGTTTGTAAACAATGGAAAGGGAAAATTCGCTGAGATCGGAACGGAAGCCGGCGTGGCCTACAGCGCCAATGGTCGGCCTCGTTCCGGGATGGGCGTGGACTCGGCTGACTTCAATGAGGACGGCTGGCAAGACCTGTTCGTGGCCAATCTTGATCGCGAGGATTTTGCCATTTACCGGAACAATCATGACGGCACCTTCGATGACTTGGCTATTCCCACGGGAATTGCCAAAGCTACGCGATCGATGAGCGGCTGGGGCTTGAAGTTTTTTGATTACGACAACGATGGAAATCTGGATCTGTTTCTCGCTAACGGCAATCCGGACGACCTCATTACCTCCCTGCACGGCGAGAGCAGCTATGACGAGCCGCTCGTCTTGTTTCACAGCACCGGCAATTCGTTCGAAGACGTCAGCGCCCAGAGCGGTCCTCTTTTCTCTTTGCCAATGTCCTCGCGTGGTTTGGCGCTTGGAGATTTCGATAACGATGGCGCAGTCGACGTTCTGATCTCCGTTAATAATGGTGCCCCGCTCCTCCTTCGTAATAATGCGGGCAGGCGAAATCACTGGCTGGGCATTCATCTAGTTGGGAAAAAGTCCAATCCGGACGCTGTCGGCGCTACGGTTACCTACCAGGCCGGGGATTTGAAGCGCAGGCGAGTGAAAGTCGGCGGCGGCAGCTATCTCTCTTCTCACGATCCGCGCATCGTTCTTGGTCTAGCCAAACACGAAAAGCTCGACTGGCTGGAAATCAAATGGCCCCAGCCGAGCGGCCTTGTCCAACGCCTCACCGATCTTCCCATCAATCGCTATATTACCGTCGTTGAGGGCGGTGACAAATGGAAGTAATTCAATTTAGAGTGGCGAGTCCCGGTTGTGTCCGATTCCTGTTGGGCGAGGTCCAAATCGCGAGGCTGGAAAATCCATGAAATACGTATCTATTATGCTGGCGGCTATCCTAAGTTGTGCGGGATATGCGTTCGGACAGGAGCCGAATAATCCTCCTCCTACGTTTACCAAGGACGTGGCTCCCATTTTGCAGAAGCACTGCCAAACCTGCCACCGGCCTGGCGAAGCCGCACCCTTCTCCATGCTGACCTACGAAGAGACCAAGCCCTGGGCGCCCACGATCAAAATGGTCGCCGCACAGAAAATTATGCCTCCGTGGTTTGCCGACCCGCAGTACGGCCATTTCTCTAACGAGCGCTCGTTGTCCGCGGACGAAATCCGAACCTTGGCGAACTGGGTAAATGCAGGCGCCCAGAAAGGCGCGCCCGAAGACATGCCACCGCCTGTCCAAAATTTTGTGCAAGGTTGGGGCATTCCCGCGCCAGACGTAGTCTTTCAGCTGCCCAAACCATTTCCCGTGCCTGCTTCCGGCGTCATCGACTATCAATATGTCATCGTCCCCACCGGCTTCACCGAAGACAAATGGGTCCAAATGCTCGAAGTACGCCCCACCGACCGAGCGGTAGTTCACCACATCATTGCGTATCTCCGCGAGCCCGGTTCGAACTACTTCAAAGACCAGAAAAAGGGCGTCTTCTTTGTCGCTCCGCCTCCCAAGGTTGATGAAAAGACCGACACCAGCGCGCTCCCCAGCGACTTCCTCGTCGGCTATGCTCCCGGCCAACCCGCCGAAATTCTCCATCCCGGCGAAGGAAAACTCATCAAAGCCGGCTCCGACATCGTTTTCGAAGTTCACTACACGCCAAACGGAACGCCCACAACGGACCAAACCAAGCTGGGCCTGGTTTTCGCCAAGATTCCTCCGAAAGACCGCGTTCTGACTCTCTCCGCCTCCAACGGCACCTTCAAAATTCCGCCCGGCGATCCCGACTACAAAGTGGATGCCACCTTCGAAGTGCGCAAGGACGTAACCCTGGTAGCTCTCCATCCGCACATGCACTCGCGCGGAAAGGCGTTCGAATACCGGCTGGTTTTCCCGGACGGCAAAAAAGAAACCATCCTAAGCGTGCCCGTCTACAACTGGCATTGGCAACTCTGGTACAACCTCACTGAACCCATCGCTCTCCCCCAAGGCACGAAAATCGAATGCACCGCGCGTTTCGATAATTCTCCCAACAATCCCGAAAATCCCGACCCCAGCAAATCCGTACGGTGGGGGCAACAGAGCTGGGACGAAATGATGGTCGGATTCTTCAATCTAAGATTTGACGCGACGATCCCTGCGGAAGAGATAAAAGCACAGGAAGGAGCTGTGCACGTTCACTAACTATGTTAGCGCCCTTGCGAAATACGCTCAGCAAGCTCTTGTTGCTCGTCCTGCTGCCCTCACTTGCTCAAGTATTTCTTGCCAGCCCGGCCAGTCCGCAAACCCAAACTCCGGCCTTCCGTGTGATCGCATTAGCGGAGCACGGCGGCATTCACAAACCATTTGTGGACGCCGCCAAGCCTTGGCTGGCAAAGCTCGCCACCGAAAACAATTTCTCCGTCGATTACATTGAGAACACCGAGAAAATCGATGACGCCTTTCTCGCAAAATACAATCTGTTCATCCAACTGAATTACCCGCCCTACATGTGGACGGACACCGCCAAAGCCGCCTTCATCAAATACATCGAACAAGGCAAAGGCGGCTGGATCGGTTTTCACCATGCCACTTTGCTTGGCGAATTTGATGGCTACCCCATTTGGCCCTGGTTCCAACAGTTCATGGGTGGCATTCGTTTCAAAAACTACATCGCCAGTTTCGTCACCGGCACCGTCACCGTCGAAGACAAAACACATCCGGTAATGAAAAACGTGCACTCACCGTTCGTCATCGAAAACGAAGAGTGGTACACCTACGACAGCTCGCCCCGCCCCAACGTCCATGTCCTCGCAAGCGTCGACGAGAAGACCTATACGCCCACTACCGATCTAAAAATGGGCGATCACCCCGTCGTCTGGACCAACGAACGCGACAAAGCCAGAAACGTCTACATCTTTATGGGCCACCATGCGAAGCTCTTCGATAACCCAGCCTTCACCCAAATCTTCGCCAACGCAATTTTCTGGGCCGCCGGCGCACAGGAGAATCACAAAGAATGACGCAACGCCACGTTCATCATGAAAGCCGGCAGGGAATTGACCTGGCAAGCGTACTTCGATGGTTGTGCGCGGCTCTTCTCGTATTTCTCTTTTGCGACGCTGCAGCTATCGCAAAAGAACCGGCCTTCAAAGTGCTCGCGTTCTACTCAACGGATGTGGAACCCGATCATGTCCGCACGGCCAACGATGCCCTGGTTTTCTTTCGCGATTTAGCGGCTAAAAATAATTTCACCTTCGACGAAACTACCGACTGGACCAAACTGAACGATAACGACCTCAAAAATTACCAGCTTATCTTGTGGCTCAATAATTTTCCGCAAACTCCCGAGCAGCGATCCGCCTTCGAAAAATACATGGAACACGGCGGCGGCTGGCTCGGTTTCCATGTCGCCGGCTACAACGACAAAACCACCAAGTGGCCCTGGTTCGTCGATTTCCTGGGGGGCGCCGTCTTTTACACAAATAACTGGCCGCCGCTCCCCGCGAAATTGCTCGTCGATGACCGCACCCATCCTGTAACCAAACAACTCCCGGCCACTTACGACGCGCCCGCCAACGAGTGGTATCTCTGGAAGCCCAGTCCCCGCCTCAATAAAAATGTTCTCGTCCTCGTGACGCTCGATCCTTCCAACTATCCCATCGGCGTCAAGGACATCATCACTGGCGGCGATCTCCCTGTGGTCTGGACGAACACCAAATACCGCATGATCTACATGAATATGGGCCACGGCGAAAAAATCTTCTCTGACACAACACAAAACACGCTATTCGCAAACGCGATTCTCTGGCTGGGAAACCGGAAATAATTTTTTCGATGCATTCCTTTTCGGCCTGAGCGTTTCGCCGGGAGAAAAGCAGCCCAGGCAAGGGATGGAGGACAACAAGTGAAGATGCTTCAGACGGTGCTGCTCATTCTTTGCGTTGCGTGCCCCAACCGCTGCGCTGCGCGGCCCCCCACAACGCCCACGAAACACCTTTTAATCATCGGCGAAGAAAAAGGCTACCGCCACGAAGCTGTCTCCCACGCCATGGCCACTCTCGAGCGCCTCGGACGCGAAACAGGCCTGTGGAGCACCACAATCCGCACCGACACCGAGCCCCTAACCAAGAAAAAACTCGAGTTCAACGCCAAAAATCTCAACGACTTCGACGCCGTCCTCTTCTACACTGGCGGCGACCTCGAAATGAACGACGAACAAAAAGCCGCCCTCCTCTCCTTCGTTCACGACGACGGAAAAGGCTTCATCGGTGTCCACAGCGCCACCATCACCTTCACGAACTGGCCGGAGTTCGGAGAAATGATCGGCGGATACTTCGACGAGCATCCCTGGGGTACTTTTGATGCACCTATTGTCGTTGAGGATCCCAACTTCCCGGGCATGCAGCAGTGGCCGAAGTCGTTTGTACTGAAGGACGAGATTTACCAAGTGAAAGAGTTTTCGCGAGACAAGGTGCGCGTGTTGATGCGACTTGATGCCAGCAAGCTGGACCTGAATAATCCGCGCGTTCACCGGAAGGATCTCGATTTTGCCGTGGCTTGGGCCAAGCTGTATGGAAAAGGGCGCGTCTTCTACTCGACGCTGGGCCACGTCGAACAGAACTGGGATGATCCCAGAATGCAGAAAATGTATGTGGAAGCGATCCGATGGGCCATGGGCCTGGTGGACGCGGATGTGACTCCGCGTCCGCTTCCTAGCCCATCCGGCGATGCTCACAGCGACAGCGTAAGAAACGGCGCGTTATCCGGGGCCCGGGAAGGCTATAAAGAAGCTCCTCCTGGCGCCCATCTAAAAGCTGCTTTTTCGCGAATGTATGAATAGAGGCTAAAGAAAATGTGGCGACTGATCTGTTTATGTCTGCTGACTTTCCCGGCTTGGGGACAGAATGCCCATCCGATTTTGCCATTAGGGTCATCAGCCCCGGACTTCTCCTTGCCTGGTGTGGACGGAAAAGTCCACAGCCTCGCCGATTACGGAACCAGTCCGATTCTGGTCGTCGTATTCACCTGCAATCACTGTCCGATCGCGCAAATGTATGAACAGCGAATCCAGAAACTCGAAGCGGATTACCGGGACCGGGGGGTCGCCGTTGTGGCCATTCAACCCAACGACCCAAAGGCCATTCGCATTGACGAACTGGACTCTTCCGACCTCAGCGACAGTCTGCAGGAAATGGAAATTCGTGTGGCCTACAAAAACCTGCACTATCCCTATCTTTACGACGGCGAAACACAATCGGTCGCCCGCGCCTACGGGCCGCAAGCCACGCCTCACGTGTTCATCTTCGACAAGGGCCGAAAGTTACAGTACGAAGGACGAATCGACAATAGCTATCGCAAGGAAATGGTGAACTCCGAGGACGCGCGGAATGCGATCGACGCGTTGCTGGCGAACCGCGAAGTGCCTGTGAAAAAGACGGGTGTCTTCGGGTGCTCGACCAAGTGGCAGGAAAAGGAAGCTTCGCGCCTCGAGTCGCTCCGCAAGATCGAAGAGCAGCCTGTAAAGCTCGAAATGGCCACCGCGTCGGACCTGACCAGCCTTCGCTCCAATCCCACGAAACACATGCTACTGGTAAGCTTCTGGGCGACCTGGTGCGGTTCGTGCATAGACGAGTTCTCCGACCTGCAGGATACCTACCAGATGTACAGAGTTCGCGACCTGGATTTGGTTACTGTGTCCGCTAACATGCCCGATGAAAAGGCCGGTGTTCTGAAAATGCTCGAGAAGAAGCGTGCCACCAGCAGGAACCTGTTGTTTGCCTCGAACGATACGTCGGCGCTCGAAGCGGCGTTTGATCCGGCGTGGCAATCCGCCGTTCCCTATACTGTTCTGCTCGATACGGACGGCAAAGTTCTCTACAAAAGTTTGGGAAGCGTTGACATTCTTGAATTGAGGCGCACGATTCTTCTGAACCTTCCTTCGGACTATATCGGCTTCAACCAATACTGGCAGACCGGTTCAAGCCAGAACGAGCCGGTGAAGAGTGGCAGACGATAGAATCGTGCGAGTCTCCCCAACCACAATTTCTTCTCCTCGAGAAACGACCCAGTTCTCCTCATTCAGAAACTTACGCCGCTTCACGGATTCCATCTCGCCGCCGTCTCGGAATCTGGGACAGTTTAATTCGGAAAATGCGCCCATCGTAAACTGTATAAGCGGAGGGGCTCGCCGTGTCCAGCTCTTATCCAGCTTTACCAGAGCTGTGCTAAAACCCGCGCTCATGGTGGGGTCCAGGCGTACCTCAAGCGAGAAGCGCATCACGCAAAATCGTTGAAGCCACCAGAAACAATGGGCAAGGCCTGGAGTCATCGCTCCCGGAACAAGCAAGCGATCTAGCCCCACACCTGTCTCGAAAGCTCACTACCAGCAAAAGTCGAAAGACGCTAGAGGCGCTACCAGTAGCGTCGGTTGGTTCGGTCTATAATTCTTGCGAATGATTCATAAACATAGGTCGATCTCCACCAATAAACTTTTAGACGGAGAAGGGAGTCTTATGAAGTCTTACTTAGATAGTACGGAGAGAGGCAGGTGGAGTCGAATTCTATCGAGGTGCTTTGTGCTGGCGATTTTCTGTGGCCTTGGTGATCAGTATGTTCCGGCCCGGCAGGAAGTTCCGAAGATGCCGATCGAGCCGATATATGAAGATGGAGCGGAGGCTCGCTGGTTGAAGAAGAAGGTGTTGGAATCGCGCGTGCTCGATTCTATGGAAGATGCGTCGACATGGTCGTTCAGCGGCGAAGGAGACATGGCCCTGGTGGATTCGCCGGTGAAAGACGGCGCGCACTCGCTGCGAATTCGATCGAAACAAAACATGGGGCTGGTCGGGGGTGCCGGCGAATGGGAGGATCTTGTCGCTGCCCGTAAGTTTCCCTCCGAGGATTGGAGCCGCTACAATCGCATTTCCATCTGGGTCTATCCCGATGTCATCGGTGCGCCGGCAATTTCTGCTTCTCTTATGCTGCACAATGAAGGTGCACATCGTCTTCCGGATCGCTATAACGAGGGGCGGCACGAGTCCATCATCCTGAAGAATCACGAATGGAATCACGTGGTATGGGAAATTGCGCCTCTCGACCGGGATAAGGTCACGCAACTCGATTTTGCCTACAGCCTCCCCAAAATGCTTCCGGACCCGGGCGATCAGACCATTCTATATATCGACCAACTGGAACTGCAGGCGGTAGAGCCGGATCATGTCGAGGGATGGGATGTCGCAACTGGGAAAATAGCCTTCAGCCACGCTGGATATACCGCCGGTTCCACCAAGACGGCGATTGCCAGCAACCTCGATGCCCAGGAGTTTTCGGTGATCGATCAAGGCACCGGCAAGGTTGTTCTCACCAAGGCGGTCCAGCAGGAGTCAACGCTGCTGGGGAAATACGCTGTCCTGGATTTTTCCGAAGTCCAAGTGCCCGGTGAATATGTTCTTCGCGTTGGCGCCACGACCACCCGCCCATTTCCGATCGGCCAAGAGGCATGGCGTGAAAGCATTTGGAAAGCTATCAATTTTATGTACAGCGAACGGTGTGGGACGGTGATTCCGGGGATCCATGGAATCTGCCATCTGGACGATTACAGCATCCACGGGAACAAACGCATTATCGTCAATGGCGGTTATCACGATGCGGGAGACCTTACCGCGACGGGCAACACTCCAGGGATGGCGTACGCTCTGTTTTCACTCGCGGAACGTCTCGAGCAGCAGGGTGAAGATCCCGTGCTGCGCGCCCGCTTGCTGGAAGAAGCGACCTGGGGGCTACACTGGGTGTTAAAGACGAGCTTCGGCGATGGGTATCGCACCAAAGGCCAACTGATCAGCTACTGGACCAATGGCATCATGGGCGACGCAGACGACCGCACCGGCCAGGCAGTGAATGAGCCCGAATGGAACTTTCGCGTGGCGGCTGTCGAGGCGCTTGCTGCCCGTGTCCTGAAAGAGAGCAATCCCGAGCTTGCCATTCGCAGCCTTCGTACTGCACAGCAGGACTGGAACTTTGCCGTTGAGGGACTTGAGACAGCCACTCCGCTTCCGGAGGTCTATGGAGCACAGGATGAGCTTGAGCGCATATCATTCGGAGCAATTGCTTCCATAGATTTGTACCGGGCTACAGGCGAAACGCGCTACGCGGATGAGGCGTTCAAACTCGGCGATCTCATCCTTGCGTCGCAGGAGCAAACGCTTCAGCCGTGGAGCATCCCGTTGACGGGTTACTTTTACACCAGTCCCAAGCGGGAGAATCTCTTCCATCGCTTTCATATAGGGCAAGAGGAACAGCCTATCGTTGCACTGGCGCACCTGTGTGAAACCTTTCCAAATCACCTGAATTGGATGAAGTGGTACGCAGCGATCGTCCTGCACTCCAAGTACTATCAGCAGGTCGCTGCCAAGATCGATCAACCCTACGACTTGTTACCGGCAGCAATTTACAAAGAGAGCGAAGCCCGGTTATTGTCTCAATCGAAGGACTGGACTCCGCTGCGCGCCGCTGATCGTGACGCCTACCTCGAACAAGTCCATCGCGGCGTTCCTTTAGGAGGGGAATACTATCTACGGAGATTTCCCGTTTGGTTTGACTTCCGCGGCCATTCCAGCGTTTTGTTATCACAAACAAAGGCTTTATCTGCGGCAGGACAATTGCGCGGAGACCTTGAAGCGGAAGATCTGGCGCAGCAGCAGGCGGAATGGCTCTTGGGACGCAACCCGTTCTCGGCCAGCATCATGTATGGCGAAGGCTATGACTGGACACCGCTCTATAGCGTTCGCTCCGGGCAGATGGTAGGCGCGATTCCTGTAGGCATCGAAACCAAGGAATACAACGACACACCGTATTGGCCAACGCAAATTTGCTGGACGTACAAAGAGGTTTGGACACAGCCGGTGGGGGAGTGGGTCTGGCTCATGCAAGATCTGCATGGCGCGTCCGTCGTCGAGGGAGATGCGGATGCCTCATCGCGTGAGCCCATCGAGTTCCGCGACCAGAGAACGGGACGTCTGACCCAGGTTGGCGTGGATCCGAGAAACGGTAAATTTAGAATCCAGCTAGCGCAAGGAGGATATAGCGTGCGCCAGGGTACGGCCCACACCACGCTCACCGCACTCTCCGGCGGAGTTTATTATGTTGACCTGCGCGCTAGCCGGGCCTTTGATTTTAGTGTCTCTGTGGAAGCGACACGCGGCGACGAACTCACGCTGCGTATTCACGCAGACGGTGCGGGCGTCCATACGCTCGAAGTGAAAACCCACAACCTCAAGATCGATGAGCCGAGCACACCGACGATTGAACTGCATCCAGGCCACGACGTCGAATTGGTCAGACATGCACAAATTCTCGCATCCGGCACGCCGTGGGTGATCGTCGTGATCCCTGATGGATCCCTCAGCGCACATCGAGAAGTTACCGGGATCAACGGCATTCGTAAATGACCTAGGGCGTTTCTTGGACGCGAAATCCATGCGGTGAGGAGCAGGGGTCATTGCGCGAATCGCCGCGGTGCTCAACGCCGTCCGTGTGGCGCTGCCCTTCGGCGTCTTGCGAGATTTCTGAGTGTGCGCAATGCTTGCGAAAGCGTGCTGGAGTCTCCGGCGGAGAAGCGAGATGATCAGGGTCACGCTGCAGGTGATTTCGCATGAGCACTGTCGTCCGAATCAGCAATCGTTCGCTGCTGGAATACTTTTTTTCTCCAGCCTCGGTGGCGGTCATTGGAGCAACCGACCGCGAAGCCAGCGTCGGTCGTACGGTCCTGAGTAATCTGCTCGCGGAGACGTACAAGGGCAGAGTCTATGCCGTCAATCCTCGCCGGAAGGAATTATTTGGTCGGCATTGTTACGAGACGATCGGCTCGGTCCCCGAGGCTGTCGATCTCGTCGTTGTTGTAACTCCAGCGCCTACCGTGCCCGCGGTCGTCGCCGAATGCGTGAAAGCCAACGCGAAGGCGGTAGTGGTGATCTCCGCGGGTTTCAAGGAGAGAGGTCCGGAAGGGGTCGCGTTAGAACAGCAAATCCAATCAGAGTTGAGTCGAGGCCCAGTTCGCCTGCTAGGCCCGAACTGTCTCGGGTTGATGAATCCTTGGATTGGCCTGAATGCTACATTCGCGCGAGACATTGTCCGACCCGGTAGAGTTGCTTTCCTCAGCCAGAGTGGCGCACTGCTCACTGCCATACTCGACTGGAGTCTCGTGGAGCAGGTGGGCTTCAGCGCGATCGTTTCCACGGGCTCGATGCTCGACGTCGGATGGGGCGACCTGCTGTCGTTTTTCGGGGAAGACTCGAAAACGGAAAGCGTTCTTCTGTACATGGAATCGATCGGCGACGCCCGGGCATTCTTGTCCGCTGCGCGCGAGGTCGCCTTCCGCAAGCCGATTATCGTCATCAAGGCGGGTCGCACGGAAGCGGCGTCGCGGGCGGCGGCCTCGCACACTGGCGCTATGACGGGGAGCGACGAAGTCTACGATGCCGCGTTTAGGCGAAGCGGGGTGCTTCGCGTGCAAAACATTGCGGACATCTTTCACATGGCTGAGGTGCTCGGCAAACAACCACGGCCCCGCGGGCGTCGGCTTATGATTCTCACCAATGCCGGAGGCCCTGGAGTTCTTGCGACCGACGCCTTAATGGCCAGTGGCGGGGAACTCGCAACGCTGTCCGAGGATTCGCAGCAGGCGCTCAATTCGTTTCTCCCGCCCCACTGGAGTCATGGCAATCCCATTGACATTCTGGGCGACGCCGACCCGGAGCGTTATGCGCGTGCTCTTGAAATCGCGATACGAGATCCCAACAGCGACGGACTGCTGGCGACCCTTGCGCCTCAAGGCATGACGGACCCGGCGAAGGTGGCTGAACGAATGATTCCGCATGCTAAGCGCCACGGAAAGCCACTGCTGGCCAGTTGGATGGGAGGGAGGAGCGTCGCCCAAGGAATCGAGATTCTAAACGCTTCGGGAATTCCTACGTTCTCCTATCCCGACACAGCCGCGCGCGCATTCGAAACAATGTGGCAGTACACTTACAACCTTCGCGGTCTATACGAAACTCCATTTGTGGCGGACGACGCTGCGGGTCTCAACGCAAGGCGCGAGAAGGCCAACTCACTCGTTCATGACGTATGCGCCAGCGGCAGGACCTTGCTTACAGAAATTGAATCCAAAGAAATACTCGCGTTTTATGGAATTCCCACGGTTCGTACGCAGCGTGCGAAAAGTGCCGAAGAGGCGGTCGCGCGGGCGGAAGAAATAGGCTATCCCGTCGTGCTGAAGATCCATTCCGAGACGATCACGCACAAGACGGAGGTCGATGGCGTGAAGTTGAACCTGGCGGGCGCGGAAGAAGTCCGCGAAGCCTACCGGACGATTGAATCTTCCGTGGTCGCGAAGGTTGGCCGGGATGCTTTTCTCGGCGTGAGTGTTCAGCCCATGATTCGGTCGCAGGGCTACGAGCTTATTCTCGGGAGCAGCGTGGACCTGCAATTCGGTCCGGTGATTCTGTTCGGTTCCGGCGGGCAACTCGTGGAAGTGTACCGCGATCGCGCACTTGCTCTTCCTCCGCTCAATACAACCTTGGCGCGGCGGCTCCTCGAACAGACGCGAATCCACATGGCGCTGAAAGGAATTCGCGGACGAGCGAGTGTCGATTTGGCGGCGCTCGAGACATTGCTCGTTCGTTTCAGCGAGCTGGTTGTCGAGCAGCCGCGCATCCGTGAAATCGACATCAATCCGCTTCTCGCCTCCAGCGAACAACTGCTTGCACTGGACGCACGCATGGTCCTGTTTGGCTCCGAAGTGGAAGACGAATCTCTTCCGCGGCCGGCGATCCGGCCGTATCCCGTGCAGTACGTTTCCCCCTGGACGATGAAGGACGGACGAGAGGTGGTGATTCGGCCGATCCGCCCAGAAGATGAACTTCTGATGGTCCAGTTTCACAAGACACTTTCGGACAGCACTGTGTACTTGCGTTACTTTTACATGGAGAAACTCGATTCCCGAGTTGCCCACGACCGGCTTATCCGAAAATGTTTCATCGACTACGACCGTGAAATGGCGCTGGTGGCAGACGGAATTGATCCCGGAACCGGCCAGCACGAGCTTCTGGGTGTGGGCCGATTGACAAGGCAACGGGCGCCCGAAGAAGCCGAACTCGCAGTCCTGGTCACGGATCGTTGCCAGGGAGCGGGGTTGGGAACGGAGTTGGTCCGTCGGCTGATCGACTTGGCCCGCAGCGAGAAACTGGTGCGCATTGTTGCGCGAATCTTGTCCGAGAACCGGACGATGCTCAAGTTGGCAAGGCACTTTCAGTTCGAGATCTCTCTAGAAGGAGGAGACCCGAGCTCCCTCGTCGCCATCCTCGAACTAGACGGGCAGGTTTCGTCACAAGACCCGAGTCAAGTGAGGAAGTAATGTCTGCGATTCCGGTGATTCTCGCTTCCGACATCACGAATACTCGCGTTGGCCAGAAAAGGAAGCGCACGGGCAAGAGTGTTTGGCACGAATCCAAGAAGCGCCGAACCCAAAAAGCTGCAGGAAGCGTTGGGACACACCGGCTCGTTTGTTGGAACTGCCACATCGCCGAAACATTTCGGCTGGAACATCCCGAACGACGCAAGCATTCATCGGGCTGTCCATTGTAGGGTTGAAACTCCACACGCCAGTCCTTCCGGCAAGTCGTGAGCTCGGATTCTGGCGAGCCGCCAGGAAGCTACCGAGTCGTAGTGTAGTGCGAGATACTAATGACTCGGAGGCTGAACTTTCCCGGAGACCCATGGCGGAGAAAGCTGCTAGAATTCCGAACATCTCATGGGCAGAGAGCGCACGGTCGTTCTGATCGTATTGGCAATCCTCTTTTGCTCTCCATTTATAGCTGGCCTAACCGCGCAAAACTCCCGTCCCACGGCCCAGTCTGGCGATGCCGCGAGAGGGCCGACCGACAAAGCGGAGGCCGCGCCGAATGGCCACATGTCCTTCCGAGACGTTGCGTCTGAGGTTGGAGTCACAACCATGCCCAATTCCCAGACTGACAGGCGTTATGTTTTGGAGACCGTGGGGGGCGGCGGAATCGCCCTGTTTGACTGTGATAATGATGGCAAGTTGGATCTAGCGGTAGTCAATGACTCGACCATTGAGCAATACCGTAAAGGTGGAGACTTGATGATCACGCTGTACCATCAGGACGGCAACTCTTCCGCGATACATTTCACCGATGTAACAAAAGCATCCGGTTTGACCACGCGTGGGTGGGGAATGGCGATCGCGGTTGGAGATTACGACAACGACGGACTTCCGGATCTGTATGTGACGGGCTATGGCCATAACGTTCTCTATCACAATCTCGGAAACTGCAAATTCGAGGACGTGACCGCGAAGGCCGGGGTAGAAGGCGGAGGTTTTAGCACTGGCGCGGCTTGGGCTGATTATGACCGCGATGGGAATCTAGACTTATTCGTGGCGCGGTACGTCAAGATGGATGTGAATCATCTTCCAGATCCGGCGCGGAGTTTTCGTGGCTACCGTGGAGTGCTGTTCGAATTGCCTGACACCATGGAAGGAGAAACCGACCTCTTATTTCGGAATCGAGGGGATGGCACGTTCGAAGAAGTATCCGAAAAAGCGGGAGTGAACAATCCCGACAAACTTCATGGGATGGGGGTGGTATGGGGCGATTATGATGGAGACGGCTGGCCCGACCTCTATGTGACCAACGATTTCGGGCGGACCTTCCTCTACCACAATCGGCATAACGGCACTTTTGAAGAAGTAGGGAGTCCCTCGGGGACGGGCCTGGGGCCAAACGGCCAGGGCTACGGAAACATGGCAGGCGATTTCGGCGATTTTGATCGGGATGGCAAACTCGACCTATTTGTTACCCGCGCTGACAATCAGCCTGCCAGCCTTTATTGGAATCAGGGCGACTATTTCCTAGACATCGCCCGCAAAGCCGGTATAGCTAGCCTGACCATGGCTCCCGTGAAATGGGGAACCGGCTTTGGCGATTTTGACAATGACGGATGGCTTGACATACTCGTGGCCAACGGCAACTTTTCGTCGTTGCTGGACACGCTCCCGAAGGAGGCTCGGTTTGCCGAGCGGATTCAACTCTTTCGCAACCGAGGCAATCTCACTTTTGAAGAAGTAGCCGACGAAGCGGGGCTCAATACCGGGCGACTCTATTCCCGACGAGGAACGGCCTTCGGGGACATAAATAACGATGGGAAGCTGGATGTCGTGGTCTTCAATGCTAACGCTCCGCCGTCTGTGTTTCTAAACGAAACGACGAACTCAAACCACCGCGTGCTTTTTCGACTGATCGGGACGAAGAGCAACCGCCTCGCCATCGGCGCTCGTGTGCGTGTAATCACTTCCAAAATGACCCAAATCGACGAGGTCCGCGGGGGTGGTAGCTACAACTCGACCAACGACACGCGACTACACTTCGGACTCGGAAGCGAAGCGACGATAAACAAATTAGAAGTCCTTTGGCCAAGTGGTTTGCGGCAGGAGTTCCGCGAAATTCAGGCCGACGCGATCTACGAGATCAAAGAGGGCGAGCCCATTCGGAAGACCACACAGTTGCCGGCGTTATGAGAAGCGCCGATGCGCTACCTTGAAGGCGCGTTGCGCGTTCTCCGTCGAGGGGCACGCTATTGAGTCCGGGCGTCTATTCAGGGAAGTTGTCCCTGCCGCTTGAACTGTTTGCCGCGAGCCTCGACGACCACAGGAGTTTCCAACAGTCGCGGGCAATTGCCCAATCTTCTTGGGCCCGCACGACCAGGACGCAAACGGCGGATCCTGGTGCAGAAATGTCCTGATCCGGACGCGCGGCAGAATTCTTTGTGGGATCGAGCGTCAATCCGAGAAATCCGAACTTGGCGCACGCCGCGTCTCGGATTTCCGGCGAATTCTCGCCAATCCCCGCCGTAAACAGCAAGATATCGATCCCATTCAAGGCGGCAATCATGGAGCCGATGCCGGAGCGCAGACGATGCACGAAGATGTCGAATGCGAGTTTCGCCCGCTCGTTTCCTTGTTTTATCGCAGCCGTAATCTCGCGCATGTCGCTGGAGACTCCGGAGATGCCGAGCAATCCGGATTGTGCATTCAACATGTCGTCTAGCATTTTTCCGTCAAGATGGGCTTGCTGGAGAAGGTAGGTGAGGATCCCGGGATCAACCGAGCCCGAGCGAGTGCCCATCATAAGTCCATCGAGCGGAGTGAATCCCATGGTGGTGTCGATGCTCACGCTGCCGCGAATCGCCGCGAGCGAACATCCGTTGCCCAGGTGGCAGGTCACCAGTTTCAGATCGGCGAGATTTCGTCCGAGCAATTCTGCCGCTCGTCCGGCGCAATACTGGTGGTTGATCCCGTGAAAGCCAAATTTGCGGATTCCGCGCTGAAGCCAATCATACGGCCCCGGGTAAACGGCCGCCGCATCGGACAAAGTTGCATGGAAGCCAGTATCAAACACGGCCACTTGTGGCACGGCTCCGCACAGCTTTTCGATTTGCGCGATCCCTTCGAGCTCCGCGCGATTGTGCAGCGGCGCAAAGACGGCCATCTTTTCAATCGCCGCCGTAACTTCAGGCCTGATCAAGGTTGGACTCGTAAACTCGCGCCCTCCATTCACAACCCGGTGGCCGACGACATCGATTTCCCGAAGTTCCGCGAGCACCTGGGTCTCGCCGGACACCAACGCCTGCAACATCTGCGCAATGGTCTCGCTGCGCTTGGCTTGATTGAGCTGTTCGTCACGGCCCTTTCCGGAGCGTGTGCGCACCTTGAGGGTGGCGCCGCCATCGTGCCACTCGATCTTGGTTTCCCACAGTGGAGCCGGAGGAGAGTCCGGGAGGGAAGCGCCCAGTTCGTAGAGACACGATTTCTGGCTGCTCGATCCGGAGTTAAGAACCAAAATCTTCATTCAGTAGGGCCATTTCCAATCGCGGATCTCCGGAAGATCGTCGCCGTGTTCGCAGATGTACTGCTTGTGGTCCACCAGTTTGTTTCGCAACATTTGTTTGAAATGCCCATTCACAGGGCGCAGCCGCTCGACGCGGTCCACAACGTCACCCGCAAGGTGAAATCGATCCAAATCGTTCAGCACAGTCATATCGAACGGCGTGGTTGTTGTGCCTTCCTCCTTGTATCCGCGCACATGGAAGTTGCCATGGTTGGTGCGCCGGTAGGTTAGACGATGAATCAGCCAAGGATAGCCGTGGTAGGCAAAGATCACCGGCTTGTCGGCTGTGAAGACGGAGTCAAAATCAGCATCGGAAAGCCCGTGAGGATGCTCGCTTGCTGGCTGAATCGTCATCAAATCAACCACATTGACGACGCGGATTTTGAGGTCCGGAAAATTCTGCCGCAGCAGGTCGACGGCGGCGAGCGTCTCGAGCGTGGGAACGTCTCCCGCGCATGCCATGACGACATCCGGGTCGCTTCTTTTGTCCGTCGAAGCCCACTCCCAAATCCCGAGCCCTGCGCTGCAGTGTTCGATAGCGGATTTCATATCCAGCCACTGCAACGCCGGTTGTTTTCCGGCAACGATTACGTTCACATAATTACGGCTGCGCAGGCAGTGATCCGCTACGGAGAGCAGCGTATTGGCGTCGGGCGGCAAGTAGACTCGCACAATGTCAGCCTTTTTGTTCACTACAAGGTCGATGAATCCGGGATCTTGATGCGTGAAGCCGTTGTGGTCCTGCCGCCAGACGTGCGAGGTCAGAAGATAGTTCAACGAGGCGATCGGACGCCGCCAGGGAATGTGGCGAGTGACCTTCAGCCATTTCGCGTGCTGGTTGAACATAGAATCCACGATATGAATGAACGCTTCATAGCAGGAGAGGAGCCCGTGCCGGCCGGTCAAAAGATAACCTTCGAGCCATCCCTGGCACATGTGTTCGCTAAGCACTTCCATCACGCGGCCGGTTGGAGACAAGAACTCATCGGTCTCGAGTCTCGGTTCCATGAAGATTTTGTCGGTCGCCTGGTACAAATCCTCGAGCCGGTTCGAGGCCGTTTCGTCCGGGCCGAAGACGCGGAAGTTTTGCGCGCCCGCATTTAGCCGCATCACGTCGCGCAGGAGATGTCCGAGGATGCGCGTCGCTTCGGCGTTTTCTGTTCCTGGCTTGCTCACTTCGACGGCATAATCGCGAAAATTCGGCATCGCGAGATCCTGGAGCAAAAGACCGCCGTTCGCGTGCGGATTAGCCCCCATTCGCCGGATGCCCGATGGCGCGAGCTCGGCAAGCTTGATCACAAGCTTGCCGTTTTCGTCGAAGAGCTCTTCCGGTTTGTAACTTTTCATCCACTCTTCAAGTTGAGTCAGGTGCTCCGGCCTTTTAGCGAAGTCCGCAATCGGAACTTGGTGCGCCCTCCACGTGCCTTCTACTGGTTTGCCATCGACGATCTTGGGTCCTGTCCAGCCTTTGGGCGTGCGCAGGATGATCATCGGCCAGACGGGGAGCGTGCTGACCTTGCCGTTTCGTGCGGCCTCCTGGATGGCATGGATCTCGTCGAGTACCGTGTCCATCGTGTGCGCCATAAGCTGATGCACCACAAGCGGATCGTGGCCTTCGACGAAAAAAGGCTTGTAGCCGTAGCCGGAAAACAGCTGGGTCAGTTTTTCGTCGGTCAGACGGGCGAGCACGGTCGGGTTGGCGATTTTGTAGCCGTTCAAATGCAGGATGGGTAGAACGGCGCCGTCGCGCGCGGGATTGAGAAATTTGTTGCAATGCCAGCTGCCGGCCAGCGGTCCTGTCTCCGCTTCGCCGTCTCCGACGACGCAGCATACCAGCAAGTCCGGACTATCAAACACCGCTCCATTGGCGTGCGTTAGGGAGTACCCGAGTTCGCCTCCTTCATGAATCGAGCCGGGAGTTTCCGGCGCAACATGGCTCGGAATTCCGCCGGGAAAGGAGAATTGCTTGAACAATTTCCGCATGCCGTCTTCGGTTTGAGGGATGTGCGGATAGAACTCGCTGTACGTCCCTTCCAAATAAGTGTTCGCGACAAGTGCCGGGCCGCCGTGTCCGGGGCCGGCGACGTAGATCACGTTTAGGTCGCGCTTCTTGATCACGCGATTGAGGTGGGCGTAGATGAGGTTTTGCCCGGGGGTTGTGCCCCAATGTCCGAGAAGACGAGGCTTGATATGTTTGAGGAGCAAGGGTTCGCGAAGGAGCGGGTTGGAGTGCAGATAGATTTGCCCCACGGAGAGATAGTTGGCCGCGCACCAATAAGCGTGAACTTTGCGCAACTCCTCAGCCGAGAGGGGTTCTTTGAGCTTCGCAGTTTTGGTCGAACCCGTAGTGGGCAGAGAAGGCATGATGGTATCTCCCTCGGCTAGATCTTAGCCTGGATAGAGCCGTTTTGATGTTGCTCGAGCTCTTGGATTCTCTTGCGGAGCCAGGCTTTCACTGCTGTCTCAACCTCGTTGATCTTCCCAAGTGATAGTACGTATCGATTGTGAACCCAGCATCATTGCGAGGGATGTGGCGGCAGGGTGGCTGCGGAGTCGGCCGACTCCGGCGCTGTGTGTTCCACGTTTTCGGAAACGGACCAGTTCAAGCGGAGCATGAATGCTTATCGTCTGCGCTCCGCTGATTTTTCCCGGCATAGTTTCCACCACCGCACTCTCACTCCAATCCAAAGCCATCCTCGTCTTCCTAGTTTTTGATTCTAATGCAGACTTCTTACGGCGGCTGACAATTCTGCCCTTTCCGCCTCCATAACCGCGGACAAGGCCTTCCCTCCGGGCTCTTTATGCGTCAGCTACGTTGCCCGTAATCCGACTCACCGTCGGTAGGGCTTAGGACTGCCGTTGCCACGGCAGCCTTGTGCGTGAACTCAGCGTTGATCCTGCCGGTGTTCGGCTGGTGAGGCTGGTGGTGAATTCGTTGCGTCCCGCGCAGCAGCAGGGTACTATGCGCACAACCGGGGTCTAACTCGGAAGTAGCGTTCCAAGGAAGTACCGTGGCAATCCCCGCTCCCAAAAGGAGATCCCCGATATCGAGATCAATGGAGCCAACCTATGAACCAATCTGAAAAGAACTATGCGGTGGTGTTTGGACGTGTCATGTATGCGGTGCTGTGCGCAGCGATCTTGCTCTTCGTGGTGGAGGGCCAGTCCCAGGCGCAGTCCCTATTGACGCGTCACGTGCGTGAAGCGACTCTCAAAGGGAAGGCGCAGTCCATCGGCCGACTCCCCGCAACACAGGCCATGCGGCTCGACATTGTTCTGCCGCTGCGCAATCAGGCAGACTTGAACAACCTTTTGCAAGAGCTCTACGATCCTTCGAGTCCCTCCTACCGGCATTTCCTTACGGTACCGGAATTTACCGCGCGGTTCGGTCCCAGCCAGGAAGACTATGATGCCGTAATTCGTTACGCGAAAACGAACGGCTTTGTAGTGGTCGGCGGCTCCCGCGATGGCATGGACGTGCAGATCGAGGGCTCGGTGGCAAGCATCGAGACAGCCTTCCATGTGAGCATGGGCATCTATCAGCATCCTACGGAAAACCGCACATACTTTGCTCCGGACCGGGAGCCTATGGTGGACCTGCCGTTCCCGTTGTGGCATATCTCGGGCCTGGACAACTTTTCGATCCCGCATCCCATGTTTGTCAAGAAGAGCGACTTCGCCAGCGCACACGGTATCAATGCGAACGCCGTCGTGTCTCATGCCACCACCGGCTCCGGGCCTTCCGCTTCCTTTTTGGGTAGCGACATGCGCGCGGCCTATTACGGGGGAACGACCCTCAGCGGCGCCGGCCAAAACCTCGGCTTGCTTGAGTTTTTAGGCACCGACTTGGCCGACTTGGACACCTATTTCAACAATGTAGGTCAAACCAACAACGTGCCGATAACGTTGCTCTCCACGGACGGGACCAGCACATCCTGCCTAGATACGAGAGCGGGTGGCAGCTGTGATGACACCGAACAGACCCTCGACATGACCCAGGCCATCGGCATGGCTCCTGGGCTGGCAAGTCTTGTGATGTACGTCGGGTCCACCGATACCGCAATGATCAGCGCCATGACCACGCACAACCCGTTGCCTACCACGATAGGCTGTTCCTGGGGTTGGACACCCGCGGATCCCAGCACGCTTAACCCGTACTTCCAGAAGATGGCAGCTCAAGGCCAGAACTTCTTTGCGGCCTCCGGCGACGCTTCCACGTGGTCGTCAAGGAATGAGGCTTGGCCCGCGGACAATGCGTTTGTCGTTTCTGTCGGCGGAACGGACCTGATAACCGCCAGCGCCGGTGGGGCCTGGAAGTCAGAGACCGCCTGGGTAGACAGCGGCGGAGGTATCTCGCCGGACTCTATCGCCATCCCCTCGTGGCAGCAGCTCGCCGGCGTGATCAACTCCACCAACCGGGGTTCGACAACCCTTCGCAACGGCCCGGACGTCTCGGCAAACGCTAATTTTACCTTCTACGTCTGCGCCGACCAAACCACCTGCACCGCAAACGAATTTGGCGGCACCAGCTTTGCGACGCCCATGTGGGCCGGTTACATTGCGCTGGTCAACGAGCAATTGGCTGCCAATGGAGAACCAACCATCGGATTCATCAACCCAACGATCTACTCGCAAAGCGTAACGTCCAGCTATGGCACGGAATTCCACGACATCACGAGTGGCACGTCCGGCAGTTTTTCGGCTGTGGCCGGTTATGATCTGGTGACCGGTTGGGGCAGTCCAAACGGAACCGGCCTGATCAATGCCCTTGCCCCAACGTCGAGCAGTCCTAATTTCACCATCTCGACGTCGCCCGGTTCGGTCTCGGTGGTCCAGGGCGGCAACGGCACATCCACAATCACGACTGCCGTTTCCGGAGGCTTTAACTCGGCCATCGCCTTGAGTGCGAGCGGCCAGCCGGCAGGCGTCACCGTTAGCTTCAGTCCCACGTCTATCGCCGCGCCAGGCTCCGGAAGCTCGACCATGACCATTGCCGTGGCCTCAACGACCGCGATCGGCACGTACACGATCACCGTCGCCGGCACGGGCGGAAGCACTACGCAGACCGCTACGGTTTCTCTGACGGTGACCGCCGTGGTTTCTGGCAATTTTACCCTCTCCGCGTCACCAACCAGCTTGACCATCACTAGGTCATCGCACGGAACCACGACGATCACAATCGATCCGTCCAACGGCTTTGCCGGCGGCGTCACCCTGTCAGCGACCGGTCTGGGCACTGGCGTTACGGCGTCCTTCAGCCCGAACCCGACGACTGGTACAAGCACACTGACCTTGACGGCCAGCAGCTCGGCGACGACAGGAACGCGAACCGTAACCATTAGCGGTGTTTCGGGTTCCCTGAGCCATACGACGACAATCAGCCTCAGAGTTCGTCGTTAACCGTAACCGGTAGCGCGGAGTAAAAACGCCGCGCATCCCAACAACACGAAAGAGACGGTATCCACCGCGTCGCCAGCCCGCACCGCT
>Ga0210395_10000221_pt1 | contig 44004 bp, 34 predicted proteins | sample IncBWH4OmetaG_FD_150861 | JGI IMG/M metagenome (GOLD analysis project Ga0210395, IMG submission 150861) | Forest soil microbial communities from Barre Woods Harvard Forest LTER site, Petersham, Massachusetts, United States - Inc-BW-H-4-O ...
ACCGCGCAAGTCATGGGTTTGTCGGTGGGAGCCGTGAAGGCACGAGTATTCCATGGCCGGAAAAAGTTACGCGAGACATTGAAGGGTTATGCCGAGTCCACGCGGAGGAACGGAAACCAGGCCTTGCGTACGAGCCGTAACGCCAATGGCCTCTCGCGGCATCGACTTGTCTACAGCGCGGGTGATTAGAGCGGAGACAGAGGGAGACTCAGATGGCGACCTTCCTGCTCGCGGCGGTCTTGGGATTTCTGTGCATCACGCGGCCAGGGAGGAAGCCAACCTTCACAGGGAGCATCGAGGTCAGGAAATCGCGACGTGTAGTTAGGAACGCAGAGAGCAGTTCGTGATGGTGCCGGGCGAGCTGATGCCGTGCGAGAGCAGTTCGCGATTGGAATCTAAGGAGTTCTAGTTATGTGGATTGTTCGAGTGGCTCTGGACCGGCCGTACACCTTTATCGTTCTTGCCGTACTGATTTTGGTCCTGAGCCCGATCATGATCTTGCGCACGCCAACCGATATTTTCCCGAACATTGATATTCCGGTGATCGCGGTTGCCTGGCAGTACGCCGGCATGAATCCTGAGGAATTGGAAGGCCGGCTCACGAGCGGGTATGAACGCATACTAACCACCACGGTCGACAACATCGAACACATCGAATCGACCACGGTAAACGGGCAAGCCATCATCAGGATTTACCTGCAGCACGGCGCGAGTTTGGACACCGCCAATGCCCAGGTGACGGCTATCTCGCAAACCGCCCTTCGCCAATTGCCGCCCGGGACCTTACCTCCCATCATCATCAACTACAGCGCTTCGAGCGTTCCCATTCTGCAACTGGGCCTTTCCGGGAATGGACTTTCGGAGCAGCAATTGAACGACCTCGGGCAGAATTTCCTGAGGCCCCAACTGGTGACCGTTCCTGGGGCCGTCATTCCCTACTTGTACGGCGGCAAACAACGTCAGGTCATGATTGATTTGAATCAAGGGCTGATGCAGTCGAAAGGCCTTGCGCCACAAGATGTTCTCACTGCTGTACAACAGCAAAATCTGATTTTGCCGTCCGGGACAGCAAAGATGGGTCAATTCGAATACGACGTTCGGCTGAACGCCAGTACGAGAACGGTCCCGGAACTGAACGAACTTCCCATCAAGGTCGTTGGGAATTCCACCATCTATCTCCGCGATGTAGCGAATGTGCGAGACGCTTTTGCGCCACAGACCAACATCGTGCGTCAGGATGGTCGTCGCGGCGCTCTCGTCTCCGTGCTGAAGGCGGGCAATGCTTCCACGCTTGACGTTGTGAAAAGCATTCGCGGCCTTCTTCCACGGGTCGCGCAGACGCTGCCTCCGGAGCTGAAGATTTTGCCTTTGGCCGATCAGTCCATTTTCGTCCGAGGTTCGGTCAACGGTGTCATCCGCGAGGCTGTTATCGCCGCGTGTCTCACGGGGTTGATGATTCTGCTGTTCCTGGGAAGCTGGCGGAGTACGTTGATCATCGCCATATCGATTCCGCTGTCCATCTTGACCTCCGTCATGATCCTCAGCTTTCTTGGAGAAACCATCAACATCATGACACTCGGAGGGTTGGCTCTCGCCGTTGGAATTCTTGTGGATGACGCTACCGTTACGATTGAAAACATCGAGAGATATTTCGAACAAGGGCATGCCCAGCGGGACGCCATCCTGGAAGGTGCGGCGCAAATCGCCGTTCCCGCCCTGGTATCGACGCTCTGCATCTGCATCGTGTTTTTGCCGATGTTCCTGCTGAGCGGTGTAGCCCGGTATCTCTTCGTGCCTCTGGCTGAAGCGGTGGTGTTCGCCATGCTCGCCTCCTACATCCTTTCGCGGACGCTGGTGCCTACGCTGGCGATGTACCTGCTCAAAGCAAAGCAGGGCGATGCTCGAAGTTCACGGAATCCTCTGCTGCGGTTCCAGCGAGCGTTCGAGCGCGGATTCGAGCGTCTCCGGAATGCCTACCACACCCTGCTCACAGCGCTTGTCGACCGCCGGTCTGTTTTCATCCCCGCATTTCTTCTCGCCTGCGCAGCGGCATTTCTCCTCGTGCCGTGGCTCGGTCAGGATTTCTTTCCGAACACGGACAGCGGTCAATTCATCCTCCATCTTCGCGCCAAGAGCGGCACGCGCATCGAAGAGACCGCGAAGCTGTGCGACCTCGTCGAGGGCACCATACGCCGCGAGATCCCCGAACGCGAAATGGATAACATTCTGGACAATATCGGACTGCCTTACAGCACCATCAATTTTATGCACAGCACATCGGGCCTCATAGGAGCGGGTGACGCCGATATTCTGGTGTCCCTCAGAGAAGATCACCACGCCACCCGAGAGTATATTCAGAGCCTGCGAGAGCGGCTGCCGCGGGAATACCCTGGCACGACCTTTTACTTCCTACCCTCGGACATCGTCACTCAGGTGTTGAACTTCGGTTTGCCGGCACCCATCGACATCCAAATCGAGGGAACCGATATCGAGGGCAATCGCGAAGTCGCAGCCCGAATGCTGCACGAAATCGACCGCGTCCCGGGCATCGCCGATGCGCGCATACAGCAGGCGTTTGACTACCCGGAGTTCGATGTGGCCGTGGACCGCACCAAGGCGGCCCAGGGAGGCTACAGTCAGCGCGACGTAGCCAACAGCCTGCTGAACTCGCTCAGCGGTAGTTTTCAGATCACGCCGATGTTCTTTCTCAATTGGAAGAACGGTGTCAGCTACAACCTGGTCACCCAGACTCCGCAATATTCGATTCAGTCCCTCGAAGACCTGCAGAACACTCCGCTCAACGCGGCGACCGCCGCGCGCCCTGAAATTCTAGCGGATGTCGCTTCCATCACACGTTCGAACGAGATGGAAGTGATAAACCACTACAACATTCGCCGCGTGGTGGATATCTACGCCGCCGTTCAGGGCCGCGACTTGGGAGCGGTGGGCCGCGAGGTCACGGGCATTGTGGATACCAACCGAAAATCCTTGCCGCGCGGCAGCTTCGTCAGCGTTCGGGGCCAACTGCAAACTATGCGCAGCTCCTACGTCGGGTTGCTGGGCGGACTCGTCTTCTCCATAGTGCTTGTCTATCTCCTCATCGTGGTGAACTTTCAGTCCTGGCTTGATCCGTTCATCATCATCACAGCACTTCCTGCCGCGCTAGCCGGCATCATCGGTTTCCTGTTTGTGACGCACACTACCCTCAGCGTTCCCGCTTTGATGGGCGCCATTATGTGCATGGGCGTCGGAACGGCGAACAGTATTCTCGTAGTTTCTTTTGCTAAAGAACTGCTGCTGCACCACGGAGATCCCGCGAGAGCAGCCATCGAAGCCGGCTTCACCCGGTTTCGCCCTGTTCTCATGACTGCTTTGGCCATGATCATTGGGATGATTCCTATGGCACTTGGGCTGGGGGAAGGCGGCGAGCAGAATGCGCCGCTCGGGCGCGCGGTCATTGGCGGCTTGTTGTGCGCCACCGCGGCCACACTGGTCTTCGTCCCTGCGGTCTTCAGTCTGCTTCACCGCCGGCGCGATCCTTTGCCTGGCCAAGCACAGTCCGCGGGCCAGCCTGAGCCAATTCAAGCTTGACTAAGAGGAAAACGAATGAAATCCAGCGAGACAAATGTGAAAACAACTCCCGAAACGGAAAGGATCGAAGTGCAGGGCGTCGAACCGAGCCCGGATGGTTTCCAATCCATGCGAGGAACCCGTCGCGGAACGGCAGTTCTTCCCGCGGCAGCCGCGCTCCTTGCTCTTGCTCTCTTGCTTTACTCCGGCATCCATTCGCGCGCGGTGGCCGAATCGCGGCTCAAAGTACGAACGGAAGAAGCCGCGATTCCAACCGTCGCCGTGGTCTTTCCGCAAGAAGGCGCGCCTACGCAGGAGATTGTCCTGCCCGGCAATACGCAAGCATTCAGCGACGCACCGATCTACGCGCGTACCAGTGGCTATCTCAAGCGCTGGTATTTCGACATTGGCGCGCACGTTCAGAAAGGCCAGTTGCTCGCCGAGATTGAAACCCCTGAAGTCGACCAGCAGTTGCAGCAGGCTCAAGCGGACCTGGATACCGCCGAAGCCAACCTGAACATCGCCAAAATCACCGCGAGCCGCTGGCAAGATCTGGTGAGCACTGGCTCCGTATCTCAACAGGAAACGGACCAGGCGGTGAGCAATCTCAGCGCGGTGAAAGCCGCGGCCGAGTCCAGTGCCGCCAATGTGCGACGCCTGGAGCAGTTGCAAGCGTTCGAGAAGGTCTACGCTCCCTTCGACGGCATTATTACCGCCCGCAATACGGACATCGGGGCGCTCATCGACGCCGGGGTCAGCACACAGCCGAAGGAACTCTTTCACATGGCCGCCATTCGCACGCTCCGCCTGTACGTCTCGGTTCCTGAGGTGTATTCCCGCGCCGCGCGCTCCGGTGCGCCAGCCACATTGACCCTCGACGAATTCCCGGGCCAAGTCTTCCATGGCATTCTGGTTCGCAACGCCAACTCCATCGACATCGCATCGCGTACGCTGCTTGTCGAGGTCGATGTTGACAATCCGACCGGCCAGCTGCTGCCGGGCGCTTACGTCTTTGTGCACCTCAAGCTGCCTGACGAGACTCACTCGGTGACCATTCCGTCGAATACCCTCATTTTCCGCAAAGAGGGCTTGCAGGTCGGACTTGTTCAGAACGGCAAAGCTCAGTTGGTCCCGGTCAAGATCGGCCACGACTACGGCAATAGCGTTGAAATCGTTTCAGGCCTTCAGGCTACGGATGCAGTCATCGGCGATCCGTCGGACTCCCTGGTCTCAGGCATGACCGTGCGCCTCAGCAATAAACCAGCAAGCGGGTCCGGCCGATGAGGTACTTCTTCGCCGTCATGCGTTTCATCCTCACCAGCATAGTCGCGCTGGTCCTAGTGCTGCTGATTGTAGCGCTCGAGGGTTGCACCGTCGGCCCCAAATACGTCAAGCCCTCCGTGCCTATGACACCGGCCTTTAAGGAAGAAACGCCAGCTTCGTTCAAGGAATCAGACCAGTGGCAGCCGGCGCATCCCGGCGACCAGGAAAGCCGAGGAAACTGGTGGGAGATTTTTGGCGACCTGCAACTCAACAAGCTGGAAGAGCAAATTGCCGGTTCCAACCAGAACTTGAAAATAGCCGAAGCGCGTTTCCGCGAAGCTCGTGCAGCGATTCGCTTCAATCGGGCTTCGCAGTTTCCAACCATCTCCACTTCGCCGAGCGCCAGCTATGTCAAGAGTTCGGACTTTTCGCCGAACTTTCCGTCGGAGATCCAACAATCCAGCAAGGGCGATTTCGAGCTGCCCTTCGATCTTTCCTACGAGCTGGACCTTTGGGGACGTGTGCGGCGCAGCGTCGCCGCCGCTCGCGAGGAGGCGCAGGCGACCGCTGCCGACTACGAAACCGCAAAGCTCAGTCTCGAGGCGGAACTCGCTTTGGACTATTTCGAGTTGCGCAGCGCCGACGCTCAGAAACAGCTTCTCGACGATACCGTAAAAGCCTATACCGACAACCTGCAGCTCACGCTCAATCGCTTCAAAGGGGGTGTGGCTCCGAAGGCCGACGTTGCGCAAGCACAAACCCAGTTGGACACCACCCGCGTCGAAGACACGGACGTCGCCGTCCAACGCGCGCAATTCGAACACGCCATTGCGATTCTCGTCGGAAAGCCGCCTGCGGAATTCAGCCTCGCAGCAGCGCCGTTCAACTATCAACCTCCCAGCACTCCGATTGGCCTCCCTTCTGAACTATTGCAGCGGCGCCCAGACATAGCCGCCGCGGAGCGACGCGTCGCGGAGGCGAACCAGCAGATCGGCATCGCCCGCGCGGCATATTTTCCCACCGTGACCCTCGGAGGAACCGCGGGATTCGCCGGCTCGCAGGGTTCGAACTGGTTTACCTGGCCGAGCGGCTTCTGGGCCGTCGGTCCAGCCCTCTTCGAGACTCTGTTCGACGCCGGACGCCGTCGCGCCACTTCCGAATCGGCGCGCGCGAACTACGATGCCACAGTCGCAACCTATCGGCAGACCTCCCTGACAGCGTTCCAGGAAGTTGAAGACAACGTGGCCGCCCTGCGCATTCTCGAGAACGAAGCGCAACAGCAAGAGCAAGCCGTGGGGTCATCCGAGGAGTCTCTTCAACTTTTTACGAATCGTTACAAGGGAGGCGTCGACACCTACCTCCAGGTCATCACCGCGCAGACCATCGAGCTCGCCAACGAGCGAAACGCCATTGACATCCAGCGGCGTCGATTGGACGCGAGTGTGCTTCTGATCAAAGCCCTGGGAGGGGGCTGGAATGTGTCCCATCTTCCTACGTTCGGTGCGTCCTCCGTTCGGGACTATTGAAGATCGGCTTTCGGTAGACGACTGCTCCCATCGAAGGGGTAGCAGTCTGCTCACCAACCATAGCCTCTGACCAACGAGAGGTAAAAATCCCTCCTTCTCCGCCTTATTCGTGCTCGCCGGTCCAGGCTCCAAGTCAACCTATGATTTAGTTTATACTTACGTATTGCGCGCCGAATGCGCCACCGCCGTCCCCGCCTCTCCCCTCTAAAATAGGTTCACCGGATCTTATGTCTTCTTCCAAAATGATTATCCGCATGGCGGGCATCTGGCTCTTCTTCCTCGTCTTCTACGTCGCAGTTTCTCTCGCTCTCCATCGGGGAAGCCACGCTCTTACCGCGTTCGGCGACTTGTCTCAGTGCCTCGTTCCGCTCCTCGCCAACGCCGGTCTCCTCCTGAATGCTGGCACTCCTCATTGGCGCAGGAATCTCTTTTGGATGTTGCTCGCCGTGGGTTGCACGCTTTGGATGATCGGCCAATTTGACTGGACGTACTATGAGCTCTACCTGCACAGGCCGATGCCTGACACGGATCCGATAGACATCGTTTTCTTCCTTCGCGGCATTCCCATGATGGCCGCGCTGACGCTGCGCCCCCACCTCCAGCGCGGCGAACTTCGTCTCCGCTTCGGCTATTTGGACTTTGCTCTGCTGCTTACCTGGTGGATCTTTCTCTACATCTTCATCGTGCTGCCATGGATGTACGCGGTCCCCTCCCTCGCCGAGTACAACTACAACTACGTCCTTCTTCACAATACCGAGAACATGATCATTGTCGGTGGTTTCGGCTACCTCTGGCTGCGCTCGTCGGGAGCCTGGCGATTGGTCTATGCCAATCTTTTCGGGGCCTCGACGATGTACATGCTCTCTTCCCTCAACATCAACATCGCTCTCGAGTTCAACCGCTATTACACGGGTAGCTTGTACGACCTTCCCTTGGTTTCCTCTTTTCTTTGGTTCGCTCTGGCCGGCTTCCTTGCTTACCAAAAGCGTGCCGCTCTTGAAGCTCCCTCGGAGAACGATTTCGATACGGACTCCGATAGCTCCCGTGGAGAGAGTGTCGTGCCGGCGCGTCTGGCCATGGCCGCGGTCATGTCTTTGCCACTGTTTGCCATTTACACCCTGCGGTTCGCTCACGAAAGTCCCCTAGTGCGCGATTTCCGGCTGATGACTGTCCTCCTTGCCTCCATTCCCCTGGCTCTTCTCGTCTTCCTTAGGACTTACTTGGCTGATGGTGATCGCACGCGCCTGCTCTCTCATTCCGAACGCTCGATAGAAAACCTACAGAGACTCCAGGCGCAAATCGTGCAATCCGAAAAGCTCGTCTCCTTGGGACAGTTGGCCGCCGGCGCCGCCCACGAAATCAACAATCCTTTGACGGCGATTCTGGGCTTCTCCGATCTTTTGGCCGACGACCGGACTCTTCCCGAAAAAGCCCGCCTCACGGCGTCGAAGATTCGCGATCAGGCTCGCCGCACGAAAACACTTGTAGGAAATCTTCTCAGCTTTGCCAGGCAGGTCCCCACGGAGCGCATCCTTCTGGACATCAACACGGTGGTCACCAACGCCGTACAGCTTCGCACTTTGGATCTGCCCACGGGGACGGTGCGCATCGAGCTCCAGCTCGAATCCGTTCTGCCTGGCGTTCGCGGCGATGGAAACCAGTTGATGCAGGTCTTCTTCAATATGATCAGCAATGCAGTCGACGCCATGGAAGCGGCCAAAGGCGGCGTTCTCACCGTCAAGACCATGCGAGACCGCGCCTATGTCGTCGTCCTTTTCCTGGATACCGGGCCCGGCGTCAAGGAGCCTCACCGCGTCTTCGATCCTTTCTATACGACCAAGCCCGTAGGGAAAGGCACCGGCTTGGGTCTCAGTATTTGCTTCGGCATCGTGCAGGAGCACAGCGGCAGGATCCTGTGCTACAACCGCCAAGAAGGCGGTGCCGCGTTCCGCGTGGAGTTGCCTGCCGTTCTGGCGGCTCTCCCCACAAAAGAATCGCTGCTCTCCTCTCCGACACCAATTCCACAGAAACCGGCGTGACCTTACCCCTCGTCGAGCCGCAAACACTCTCGCTCGGCCGCCTTGTGGTGCGCCGGACTCATGTTAGAGTCTTGTTGCGAACCGCATTCAAAAAGTGGGAGACGCGATGACGGACGCAGCCATCGTGACGGAAAAACTTACGCGCCGCTTCGGCAATTTGACCGCAGTGGACGGCGTCGACCTCACGGTTGCCGCCGGACAATTTTTCGGCTTTCTCGGGCCCAATGGCGCAGGCAAGTCCACGACCATCAAGATGCTTACCGGTCTCCTGGCCCCGAGCTCCGGCCGCGCGCAACTTCTCGGGCTGGACTTCGCTCGGCATCCGGTCGAGGTCAAGCGGCAAATCGGCGTTGTTCCCGAGGGCATGGGCCTGTTCGAACGATTGACTGGCGCCGAGTATCTTCAGTTCGTTGGCCGCATGTACGGGCTCGATCGTCCCACCACGCAGCGCCGCTCCGAAGAGTTGCTGGACTTCATGCAGCTCTCCGACCGCCCCAAGACTTTGATCGCGGACTATTCCCACGGCATGCAGAAAAAACTCGCGCTGGCCGCGGCGGTGATTCACGGGCCACGAATTCTTTTCCTCGACGAGCCGTTCGAAGGTGTGGATGCTCTTGCCGCCGGTGCGCTTAAAGCGCTTCTGGGCCGCATGACCGAGCGCGGCGTCACGATCTTCCTTACCTCGCATGTCCTGGAAATTGTCGAGCGTCTCTGCAGCCATGTGGCCATTATCGACAAAGGCCGCCTCGTGGCCCAGGGTTCGCTCGCGGAGCTTCGCGCGGGGATTGCCGGTGAGGAAGGAAGCAAAACGACTCTGGAGCAGATTTTCCTCTCTATCGTGGGCCAGGACGGCGCCCAGCGGCCCCAACTCGAGGAACTCTCGTGGCTGATGTAACCCGCCTGCCCGGCGTTTGGGAGCAAATCCGGCTTGTTGCCGGGCTCCGCTGGCGGATTCTCGGTAACAATCTCCGCAAGAAACACAATCAGTGGGACTTGATCGGAATGATCTTCATTGGCGTTTTCGCCACGCTCTTCGTTCTCGGTCTGTGCTTCGCTTTCTACTTCGGCGCTTATTCTTTTTTGTCAGGCGGCCACGAAGCCTGGATCGCTTTTCTTTTTTGGGGAATTTTTCTTTTCAGGCAACTCGTTCCCATTTTCACCGCGGGCTTTGGTGCGGGTTTTGAATTTCGCAACATGCTGCGGTTTCCGCTTAGTCTCGGCGCATTTTATGCCATCGGCCTGGCCTACGGACTGGCGGATTTCGCCGCTATCGCCTCTAGCTGCTGGCTGATGGCGATGATCATCGGCGTGGCCAGGGCAAACCCAACTGTTCTGCCCACCATGATTGCTGTTTCCGCTCTCTTCCTGCTGATGAATATCACCCTCGAGCGAATGATTGGTTCCTGGCTCGAACGCATTTTGGCCCGCCGGCGCGCTCGGGAGATCTTTTTTGCCGCGTTCGTCCTATGCGCGGTCTCGCTGCAATTTCTTAATCCGCTGCTCCAGCGATACGGGCGTGCGGCGCAGCCCTGGGTCCGCCAGGTGCTCCCCTATCTCTCGGTTTTTCCGCCGTCGCTTGCGGGGCGAGCCATCGTCGGCGCGGCGCAAGGTCACTTCACGGACGTACTCCTCGGCGCCGCGGGAATCTCGGCCTACGCTCTGCTTTTCAGCGTGTTCCTTTGGCTGCGCTTCGCCACACAATATCGCGGCGAGGAACTCAGCGAGACAGCAGCCCCGGAGCGCGCGGTCGTTCGTCCCATCTCACGTACCGCCGAACAGTCCGACGCTCTCCAGCTGCTCACGCCTCAAGTTGCGGCCGTCCTCCGCAAGGAGTTCCGCTACCTTACGCGCAACAGCTTTGCCTTTTTTCTGCTGATCATGCCCCCCGTGTTTGTCCTGTTGTTCACCACGCAATTCGCGGGCAGGCATCCCACGGCTACCAAGCATGCGGTTTCGACGGAATTCTTTTTCCCCGGTATGATGGCGTATCTCATTCTCATTCTGATGGCCCCGGCCTATAACAGCTTTGCTTACGACGGCAAAGGCATCCAAACGTTCTTCACCTCGCCCGTGAGCTTTCGCGAGGTTTTTCTGGGAAAGAATCTTCTGCAAGTCGCGATGCTCACGTTTGAATTGACGCTTTCGATGGCCGCCTTTTCCTACCTCGTGGGGCTTCCCTCGCTCCCCGTTCTGGTGGCCACACTGGCCGCGATCGTGTTCAATGTCACCGGACAATTAGCCATCGCCAACTGGTCCTCGCTGTCCTTTCCGCGCAAGCTCAATTTCGGCCAGATGCGCGGCCAGCGCCAATCCGGCATGGCCGTGCTGGTCTCTTTTGGCACGCAAATTCTTTTGGGCGGCATCAGCGCTCCCATCCTCTTTATGAGCCGGTGGACCGGCAATGCGTGGCTTCCCGCGGAAGTGTTTGTATTTCTCGCCGGCGCGGCAATCGCCGGCTACACTTCCTCGCTCGATCCCCTCGCGGCCCTCGCCGAAAAAAAGAAAGAGACCTTGATCGACGCGCTGTCCCGATGAAACCTCATAGAACCTTATCCTGACCAGAAATCCCCACACCTCCATCGACAGAACGCAACGCCTCCGCATAACGGGCGGCAATCGCCTTCCAGGAAAAGTATTTGTCCTGCGCGCGCCGGCTGCGTTCCGCAAGAACAGCGCGATACTCCGGATCGGAAAGCACCTTCAGCAGCGCTTCTCCCAATCCTCGTTGCCTCTTCGGGTCAGCGAACACCACTCCCGCTTCGGTAATTGGCGACGCCGTTTCCGCACCTTCCAGCGCAACCACTGGCAGTCCACAGGCGATTCCTGCGATAGCGCTTCCGCGCCGCGAAGAAATCCCTCCGCGCACAAAAAGCAATACGTCCGAGGAGGCCAGGTGCCTTACGATTTCCGCTCCCGGCAAAACTCCCAGCGCAGAGACCTCGATGGGCTGCTTGTCCATGAGGTTCTGGAGCGCTTTCTCCGCCGTGTCCGAATGGCGCCCCATCACAACCAGCCGCAACTTTCCCAGCCGTTCCGCCACAATTTGCAAAGCCTCGGAAATGCTCGCGATTTCCCAGATCCCGGCTTCGCCCCCGGTAATCCCAAACACCGCAATTGCCGGCAACCTGTTCGGCTCGTCGTGCTGTACGGTCCACGCCGTTTCCGGTTCCGGCAGATTTGCGCCCACGGGAATAAAAATGGCTCGCGTGTGCTGGCGTCCAACCCAGGGAAGTTTGCTGAGAGGCACGGTAAAGATGCCGAGATCAGAAGACCGCAGCGCTTCGCTCATCGCATGGTTCTGTGCGCGCCGCCGCAGCTTATCGATGGTGCGGCTGCCATGGTAGGGCAGGACGTCGTGGTAAACCATTGCGACGCGCGCCCCCGCCTGCCGCAGAATCCGCAGGACTCGCAGAAACCGCAGAGGAAAACCGCGCTCCGACCACGCGAGCGCGGTGTATTGCACCAGCACCCAGCACCCGCGCCAGCCCTTCGCTTGCCGCTCGAGCTCGTGCATGGCCGCCGGCCAGCCGTTTTCGAGCCACGCGACGCGCGTAAGTTCCCAGAGAAAATCGTGCGCGCGCAACGCGCCCGCCAGGTATTGGCAATACTCCTCAACCGCATCCGTCGGCGCATCCCGCCGTCCAAGCAGCGCGATGCACTTTTCGCTCATTGGGGCAGTGCCGGAAGGTGTGTAGTGCCGCCGGGCTGACGGGTGTAGGAGAACCGCAAAAACGTTTCGAGCCGATTGCGCTGGTTTCGCTCGCTAGACATTTCGCGGATGAATCCCCGACGTTTTTCCTCGAACAAACGCTGCGCCCTCGGAAACACTTCGACTTCCGGGCCTTCTCGGTGGCATCTCGGAAAATCCGGCGGCGCCTGGGTTCGCGTGTAGGCATCCCGAATTCCGCCCCATGTGCTCCTCGTTCTCCACGAGGCACGCCGCAAACAAAGAGAATAATCCAATGTGCCGCGATACCGTAAAGAGTCATCCCCCCGCAGATACTGCTGCCACACCTCCCGCGGCCCGAAACGCTGAATGCTGGTTTGCGCTTTATTCCAGGAAGTTTTTTTCCCTTCCAAGATCCACTCTCCTCCGACATCGGCTCCAGACCGATAAAAAGCCGCTGGCATCCGCGCGAGGAACTCATTCGCTAGCTTCTTCGAGCCGCCGCACCCGAAGGATTGCTGAGACTCGCTTGGTACCAAGAGATGGTCTTCTCTAAACCATCATCGAGAGATGTTTTTGCATGCCATCCGAATTCTGTCCGTGCGCGGGAAGTATCCAGGCAACGGCGCGGCTGGCCGTCGGGCTTCGTCCCGTCCCAGCGGGCCGTTCCCTCGTACCCCGTGAGCGAACAGATCAGTTCCAACAGATTACGGATGCTGATCTCCGCCCCCGACCCCAGGTTTACGGGTTCGGGCTTTTCATACTTTTCCGCGGCAAGAACAATCGCTTCTGCGGCGTCTTCCACGTACAAGAACTCGCGCGTCGCGCTGCCCGTTCCCCACGCTGTGATGTCCGGCGCTCGCACCTGTTTCGCTTCCCAGCATTTCCGGATCAGAGCCGGAATTACGTGCGAGCTCTCTGGATCGAAATTGTCTCGCGGTCCGTACAAGTTAACCGGCGTTAAATAAATTCCCTGGAACCCATATTGTTCGCGGTAGGCCTGTAGCTGGACGAGCAGCATTTTCTTCGCCAGCCCGTACGGGGCATTCGTCTCTTCTGGATAGCCGTTCCAGAAATTCTCTTCGCGGAACGGCACGGGGGTGAACTTTGGATAGGAACAGATTGTGCCCGCGCAAACGAACTTCTCGACGCCCGCAATGCGTCCGGCTTCGATGGCGTTGATACCCATCACGGCGTTGTCGTAAAAAAATCTCCCGGGGTTTCGGCGGTTCGCGCCGATGCCTCCCACCACCGCTGCAAGATGGATGAAAATGTCCGGCCTGGCATCTTTATATAGCCGCAAGGCTTCGGATTTTTCCCGCAGGTCGTAGTCCCGGCTGTGCGGAGTGCCGATCTCTCGGCAGCCCGCTCGGCGCAATTTTTCCACGACGAACGAGCCGAGAAATCCGTTGCCTCCGCTCAACACCACGCGCCGATTTTCCCAAAAACCCATTCCCCGCTCCTCAGTTCTGCGAAGCTTGGCCTTCAACCGCTCCCACCGCGCGGGTCACCGAATTTTGCCAATGGTTCCAGTGACTGAATTTCTTTTCCAGAATCGCTTTTCCGCGCCCCAGAGGAGCCAGACCCGCCGCTTCGAGATCTGCGTCGACCATGATCGCCACCAGCTCGCGGAATCCAATCCTCGTTTCCCAGCCAAGTTTCCCCCGTGCTTTTCGCGTATCCGCAACTAGGCAATCCACTTCCAGGGGGCGCATATAGCGTTCCGACATTTGTACATGCTTCTGCCAGTCCAGTCCGGCATAGGCAAACGCTTCCTCTACAAATTCGCGCACCGAATGAGCTTCGCCCGTCCCGATAACGATATCCTCGGCGGTATCCTGCTGCAGCATCTTCCAGATGGCTTCCACATACTCCGGAGCGTAACCCCAGTCCCGCCGCGCATCGAGATTTCCAAGAAACAGCGTGTCCTGTTTGCCCGCCACGATTGCCGCCACCGCGCGGGTAATTTTTCGTGTCACAAACGTCTCGCCGCGCCGCGGACTCTCGTGATTGAACAATATTCCGTTGCTCGCAAAAAGCTGGTAACCCTCGCGGTAAATCCGCGTCATCCAGTAGGCATACACTTTCGCGGCGGCATACGGGCTACGCGGCTCGAAAAGTGTCGTTTCACTTTGTGGCGGCGACGCCGAACCGAACATTTCCGAGCTTGACGCCTGATAAAATCGCGTCTTCGACCCGGACCGCCGGATCGCTTCGAGCAAGCGCATGGTGCCGAGCCCGGTGATATCGCCCGTGTACTCCGGCATGTCAAAACTCACGCGCACATGGCTTTGCGCCGCGAGGTGGTACAGCTCATCCGGTCGAAAGCTGTAAACGAGATTCAGTATCCACTCGGTGCTCGAGAGATCGCCGTGATGCAGGAACAGTCGCGTGCTCGGCTGATTCGGATCCTGATAAATGTGGTCGATGCGCTTGGTGTTGAATGTGCTCGCCCGGCGGATGATCCCATGGACTTCGTACCCTTTGGAAAGCAGGAGTTCGGCGAGATACGAGCCGTCTTGTCCGGTAATTCCCGTAATCAGTGCGCGTTTCATTTGCGATCTGTTTGGCCTCGTGTTTTCCCGCAGTTTTAAGAACCGCGCGTCAAAGTCACCTTCAGGGAACGCCTCCTTATTGTAGAAGCCGCCCAGGAAAATACAAATAAGTCCCTGGGAGCCGCGTCGCCGGACATAACACTAGGCGGCAATCGCCACGGGGGGCACGCCCTGTCTCTCATGCGCCCGAGAAATTGCACGGCGCGCTGGCCCCGCTCGCGATTGGGCACGCTAGCCGCGGGGACGCTGGCAGGATGTGACCTGCTCCAAGAACTGGGCGGACGCGGCCTGCAGTTCCAGCACTTCAGAAAAAGTCATGACCCCGGGGTTCTTCGTCTGGTTACTGTTCGGCGAATTCCGGAATAGTGAGTCCGAGAATTCGCAGCAAGCCCAGAGCTGTTTTGCGAAGCCCGCGGGTGACCGAATGCCAGAAGAAAAAAGGATCACGGGGGAGCAGGATTCTGCTTGAGCTGCTCGAGGTCGCGCTGCTCGATCTGCTGCATCATGGCTTTGCGGCCAAACAAATATTTTTCGAACTGCATGGTAATCTCGCGCGGCACGACGAGGAATTGGTTTCGAATCATTTGCGGAAAAGAGATCGGGCCGCGCGCAGGAATCAGGTGCGTGCCCCACTGGAAAATTAAACCAGCGTTCCACAAGATGAAACAGCCCAGCAAGACGCAGGCGGCGACGAGCGCGGCGCGGCGGGTGCGAAAGACGCGCGTGAAGCGGTCCAGAAAAACGGCCAGCCCCAGAATAAAAAGCGGGGTAAGCGAAACAAAAAACCGGCTTCCGTACGAAGAGATGCCCGCCCAATCCGGATACGACGCTATGAAATAATAAAACGCCAGCGTAGCTCCCAAAAAAGCTGCGCCGACGCGAGGCACGCTCCGCCAAAAGGCCACCAGGCCGATCAGAGCAAAGAGAAGAAGCGGCGTCCAGGAAAGCAAGCCGTGATTCGCAGAAAACAGAAGGGAGAAAAGGTAAGGCGAGCGCCACGCCCACTGGCTGACGGGAAGGTAGCCTATTTCGAGCATGCTGCCGTAAATGATGCGGTGCACGATAAAAGTGGGCAGCATCGAAAGAATAAGCGTAACGAAGAAAGCGAGATGCCGAGCCATGAGTTGCGAAACGCGAGGCGTGCTGGGGGTCGCTTTGCGCATCGCCGCGCTGTATTCGCGAGCCGCTTCAAACGGCAGTATTACGAGTAGAATGAAATTGGCGTAGTAGACGTTGAGCATCAGTCCCGCCAGCGCTCCGAGCAAGATCCACTGCCCCAGCGTGCGCGCGTCCCGCGTTTCATGCCAATACCACAAGAAGAGCGCCACGGCAAAAGCCGAGTGGGCATGCGACCATGACGGATTGAAGTACATGTAGACCGGAAGCGAGCTGGCCCACCAGATCGAGAGCGTGGCGAGAAGCGCCCAGGTTTCGTCCACATATTTGCGCGCGAGCTGAAACGAAATCAGAAGGCCGAGAAAACCGTAGAGCGCTGTGCCCAGCGCCATCGCGATGCGGTAGGGCGTGGAAAAACCGTCCGCGGGAATCGCCGAGCCCATGGAGCGCGCCAGAAGAACGCCTGCGTGCGTGACGATAAGAAAGGGAGCCCACAGAATTGCAGGGCCGACGGTAAAATGATTTTCAATGTGGCCGGTGCGGGTACGAAATTCAGCGCTCGGCTGGCCGTTTTTGTCGAGGCGATTTTCGCGAAAGCTGGCGTTGGCTTCTTGATAGTCGCGCGTAAAATCGAGATTGTGCTGGATCAGCGGAGCACGCGCGAAGGCGTAGTAGCCGACGCCGTCTCCGCGCACCCAGGGATTCAGCATGGGCAGGGAAAGCACAAAGAGCACGAGAAGAAGGCGCTCTGCTTTGCGCGGACCCGGTTGAGGCGAAGCGGTCAAACCTTACGACTCCGAAAAACACAACACCTTGAAACCTCACTCTGGAAAGCGAGCACCCAAGATACGAACCGCGCGCACACGCAAAATTCACGGCAGCACAAGAACCTTCGCGGGGAACAATAACTTATTGCTCCGCGGGTGAGCTCCGTCCGAGATGGAAGTATTATCGCTTTTTGAATTAGCTTTGTCTTGCTGACAGTTTGGGTACTGGGATCGCGAGCCAGTGTCCCTCTCGGTATAATAGGCCCTCTATTTTAGGAGAGCAGACCGTGAACTACCGCAGATTTGGCCGCATGGGATGGAACGTCAGCGAAATTGGGTATGGGATGTGGGGCATGGCCGGTTGGACCGGGTCGGCCGACACGGAATCCCTTGAGTCGCTGCAGCGCTCGGTCGATCTCGGCTGCAACTTTTTCGACACGGCGTGGGCTTATGGCGACGGCCACAGCGAGCAGCTTCTCGGAAAAATTCTGCGTGCCAACGAAGGAAACGCGGCTGCCGGCGGAGCTGACAAAAAACTTTATGTGGCGACAAAGATTCCACCGAAAAACCGGCGCTGGCCGAGCCGCCGCGAGTTTTCACTCGACGATTGCTATCCGCCCGATTACATCGTCGAGTACGTTGAGAAAAGTCTCACGAACATTGGCGTCGAAACGCTCGACCTCATCCAGTTGCACACTTGGGAAGACGCTTGGTTGGATGACCAGCGTTTGCCGCGGGCAATCGAAAACCTGCGCAGCAGCGGCAAAGTCCGCGCCGTGGGCATCAGCCTCAATCGGTGGGAGCCCTCTAACGGCATCCGCGCCGTGCGCGCCGGCTTGGTCGACGCCGTGCAGGTTATCTACAACATCTTCGACCAGAATCCCGAGGACGAACTATTTCCCGCGTGCCGTGAAAAGGATGTAGCCGCGATAGCGCGCGTCCCGTTCGATGAAGGTTCGCTCGCCGGGACCATCACGCTTAATAGCACTTGGCCATTGGGCGACTGGCGCAACACTTATTTCGTCGCGGAAAATCTCAAGAGCAGCGTGGCTCACGCCGATGCGCTCAAACCGCTTCTCAGAGATGGCATGAACATGCCCGAAATGGCCCTGCGCTTCATCCTCAACAACAAAGATGTCGCCACCATCATCCCCGGCATGCGCAAAACGCGCCACGTCGAGGCCAATCTCGCTGCCAGCGCCAAAGGTCCGCTCCCCGCCGTGCTCCACGACGAACTCCGCCACTATCGCTGGGACCGCACTCCCACTGAATGGTCGCAATGAAGCGAATCATGGCCATAAACTACGAGACAGCCCAGATGAGGAATGGTCTTCGCTTCTGCGTGCGGCGAGGCATGAAGCTTTGGGGAAGGATCCTCGCTTCCTCCTTTTTTGCCGTTTTAGCCTTGTCGATAATCGAAATTTCCCGGATTAGCGGAGGCCTGGCAGGCCGAATCACCCCCGAGCGACCGCTCGCTTGCTCTCGGACCTGGGGGCAGGAGATGAAACTGCTCGCCCGACGCGGCTCCCTATGCAGTCTGCTTCAGGGCGCGTTCGACGAGGGTTAGACAGCGCTCGGCTTGTTCCCTGAGAAGCTCTTCGCGATCGCCACGATCTTTCTGCGTGCTGTGGAGTTCGTCGGCAATCGCCAGCGCCGCCAGAACGGCTACTTTTTGCGTGTCCACAGTCGCCGTGGCGCTTGCGATCGCGTGCATCTTTTCGTCGACGTACTGCGCGAGTCTCTCGACATACGCTTCCTCGAGTTCTCCGCGAATGGCGTACATCTGGCCGAAGATTTCGACTTTTACGGGACCGCTCATGTCTCGGGATTGTAGCGCACCGTGGCGCGGACGAGAACCATCAACTGGCGCGGAGTTGGGCGCCCAGATTTTTCTCGAGCGCTGAAATAATTTTGGCGGAGAAATCGCTCGTCTGCGCGTCCATCAGCGTCGCATCCCGGTTTTGAAACGTCACGCGCACCAGGAGCGAGTATTTTCCGGCGGGAACATTTTTGCCGCGGAAAAGATCCGTTGCGTCGATGGATGTGATTTCGCCGATGTTGAGCGAGCGGATCGTTTCGACGACTAGGGAAAACGCCGTGCCGTCCGCGAGCAGCAAGGAAAAATCGCGTTCAACCGCCGGGTAGCGCGGCAACGGTTCATATCGTCGCGCTTCTTTCGTCGCGCGAATCTGCGCGTAAAAGGGATCGAGATGAATTTCCGCGAGAAAGATTTCCTGGCGTAATTTGAATTTTTCCGCCACGCGGCGCACGAGTTGTCCCGCGGTGCCAAGCGAACGGAGATTCTTCGCTTCGCCCGGAACGACGGATTCGAAATCGGCGTTTTGCAAATGCATGGTTCCTCGCCTAGCGGCGTGAGTCCACCTTGCTCCGCACGGTTCCCAGCGGAAGCCGCCGGCTAGCGCACCGATGGCGTCGAGATCGCCTTTCAGATCGGCGAACTCGTACTCCCGTGCATTTTCGTAGATGCCTTTTTCGCGCGCTTCGCCTGTCGCGCCGATGGTCAGGATGGGCGTTTCGACGGAGGAGCTTCCTTCGAGTCGGTAGTGGCGGCCAATTTCGAACAAGCGGACGTTCGGCTGGCCGTGATTCAAGTTCCATTCGAGAGCGGCGGCCATGGTGACCAGGCCGCTGGAACGCAGGACACTGGCTTCTTCAGATAGCGGATTCCCTAGGCGTGCGGGAGTGACCCCTTCGGGTCGGAAAAGCGCGTCGCGATCCTCTGCAACGTGGGGAATTGTCAGGATTTCGCGGTAGCCGAGACCGATCAGGCGTTCACGCACGCGGAGTTCCGGTCCGAATTTCGGCAGACGTGCGGCGCCCTGGCGAGCGGCGGGCAATCGCGGCGGAAATTTGTCGAGGCCGTAAATGCGCGCGACTTCTTCGATCAAGTCGATTTCGCGTTCGACTTCGGCACGCCAACTTGGCTGGGTGCACTCCCAGGCGGCAAGAAGCGAGCCTGCGGCGCCGCGATTTTCGCCGATTCGAACGGGAGCGAAGCCGAGCGCGCTGAGGATGGCTTCGATTTCCTTGTCAGCAACGTCAGCGCCCATGACGCGAAGAATTTCCGCGCGCGTGAGCTGGATTCTTTTCGGAGCGCGTTTGCCAGGATAAACATCGATAACGCCTGAGAGCAGTTCGCCGCCGGCGAGTTGCACAATGAGTTCGGCGGCGCGACGGGAGGCTAGCTCGGCCATTTCGGGGTCGGCGCCGCGGCCGAATCGGGTGGAGGCTTCGGTGTGGAGTTTCAGGAAGCGGGCGGCTTTGCGAACGGCGACGGGTTCGAACCAGGCGCATTCAATGAGAATGTTTTTGGTGGAGAAAGAAATTTCGGTGTCGGCGCCGCCCATGATGCCGCCGATGCCGACGGCGCGAGAACCGTCGCCGTCGTAGACCACCGACATTGAGGAATCGAGGGTCCGCTCGAGGCCGTCCAGGGTACGGATTTTTTCGCCGAATTTTGCGCGGCGGACGCCGATGCGATGATCGCGAACTTTGTCGTAGTCGTAGGTGTGCAGCGGGTTGCCGAGCTCGAGCATGACGTAATTGGAGATGTCAACCACATTGCTGATGCTGGCTACGCCACTGGCCTCGAGCCGATCTTTCAGCCATTTCGGCGAGGGCTGGATTTTTGCACCGTGAATGACGCGGGCGGTGAATCGGCCGCAGAGGTCGGGGGATTGGATTTCGACTTTTGCGGCATCAGATGCTTTTGTTGCGCTTTCGGCCGGTTTTGGCACGACTGGTTTAAGAGGCAGTTTATAGACGGCGCCAATTTCGCGCGCAATGCCGTAGTGGCCGAGACAATCGGGGCGGTTCGAACCGACTTCGGCGTCGATGATGGGGCCGTGCGGGCCGTTTTCTAGGCTCCCGATATTGGTGCCGGAAAGAGCGAGGCGCGAGGCAACATCGCTTGGTGAGGCCGTGACGTCGACGAATTCTTTCAGCCAGTTGTAGATGACCCTCATTCTCGGCCCTCGGCGTAGCTCACGGACGATCGATTGGTGTATGCCGTGGTGGGTGAGGCGCAGCGTGCTGCGCCCCCGGCATGGCCGCTGACCGAATGGCCGATCGGGCGCATTACCGGGCACCTTCCAGGTGGCCGAAATAGATGTGCGTGGAATATTCCAGGCGTACGCGGTCATCTTGACTGTACTCGGTGAAAATTCTTTGCAGTTCTTCCATCATGGGTGCGAAATTCGGATGGTCCGCGGCGGGGATGAACGAGCTGCTGCGCAGGCGTCCGGCGACGCCGGCGAAATCAAATTCCTGAAAATTCGGGAGTGTTCGCGAGGCATAAGCATTTGGGCCAAAAAAATCGCTCATGTGCTGCTCGCTTGGATAGCTTTCTTTCACGCTGGCGTAGTCCGTGCCGAAGGTTCGAAGCAAGGATTCGTAGCCGCGGAGAAAGGGAGTTGTGTCCGTGAGGCGCTCGTTCCAGATGACCACGACCCAGCCGGCTGGCTTTAACAAGCGACTGAATTCGGCGCGGGCCGCGTTTTGGTCGAACCAGTGGAAGGCTTGGCCGGCGGTGACAAAATTCACGCTTGCGTCATCGAGCGTGGTGGATTCGGCGGAGCCATTGATGCTGGCGAAACCGTCGTAGGAGGCTAGATATTCCTCGCCCGCCTGGCGCATCGCTTCGTTGGGCTCAACGCCGAAAACGCGATTTCCGTTTTTCAGGAAAAGCTCGCTCAGGAAACCAGTACCTGAGCCGATGTCGGCGATCACGTGTCCTGATTTCAGGCCGCACTCGGTGCGCAATATTTCGCGGACAGCTGACGGGTAGCCGGGGCGGTAGCGGACGTAGTCGGCTACGCGGTTGGAGAATCGTTGCTTGGCGTCGGTGAAGGTCATGTTTATGGTCGAGAGACCAAGGCGGGCGAAAGCCCGGCCTCTAGAAACACTCCATTGCTCCTCACGGAAATTGGCTCAGGAAGCGCACATCGTTTTGAAAAAAAACCTGGATGTCGTCGATCTGGTATTTCAGCATGGCCAGGCGGTCGATGCCCATGCCGAAGGCGAAGCCGCTGACTTTTTTGGCGTCGTAGTTGACGAAGCCGTACACGGCGGGGTCGACCATGCCGGCACCGAAGAGTTCGATCCAACCGGCGCCTTTGCACTTGGAGCAAGTGCCGCCCCCTGCGGCCGTGCCACTGCCGCCGCAGAAGATGCAGGAGACGTCGAATTCGACGCTCGGCTCGGTGAACGGAAAGTAGCTGGGGCGAAAGCGGGTTTTTACTCCGGGGCCGAAGAATTGTTTGACGAAATATTCGATGGTGCCGGTGAAGTCGCAGAAGGTCATGTCCGAATCGACGGCGAGACCTTCGACTTGATGGAAGATGAACGAGTGCGTGGCGTCCGGGTTGTCGCGGCGATAGACCTTGCCGGGGACGATAACGCGAACAGGCGGCTTTTGCTTTTCCATGGTGCGAATCTGCATGGGCGACGTGTGTGTGCGTAGCAGCAGCGGCGTTGGAGCGCCTTTCGGAAGATCCAGATAGAAGGTGTCCATGTCGTCGCGGACGGGATGGAATTCGGGGATGTTGAGCGCTTCGAAATTGTAGTAAGGCGTTTCGATCTCCGGGCCTTCGACTACGGAGAAGCCGATGGAGACGAAGATGTCTTCGATTTGCTGGAAAACCTGGCGGATTAGATGATGCGAGCCAATGGGGCGGGTGACGCCGGGGAGAGAGAGGTCGAGGTGTTCACGGGCGAGGGCAGATTGGTCGGCGCCGGATTCGATTACTTGGCGGCGAGATTCGATTTGCGATTCGACTTGGGCGCGAAGTTCATTGAGGCCGGCGCCTACGGCGCGTTTTAGGTCGGGCGGGGCGGGTTTCAGCCAGTTTTCGGTGATTTGGGCGAGCATGCCGGCTTTGCGACCTAACCAGGCGTCGCGGAACGTTTTCCAGGCGGTTTCGTCATGGATAGCCGCGGATTCGAGATCGAAGCGTGAACGGATTTCGGCGAAGAGTGGCGCAACTTGGTTGGGTTGCGTGACTCCAAGAGCGGCTAGGGTTTCTTCGGTCGTGGTTCGGGCAGAGTCCATGTTTGTTGAAATCCTGCCTTGTAGTGGCGCAGCAGGCTGCGCGCTACAAGCGAAATTACCAACCTTGGCCGTAAAGCCTCGGCGTTTTAGGCCGGGGATGTAAGGCCCTCCGGTCTTGCTAAATCCTTTATCTTCTCGTCCCCAAGGGACCTATGGGCGGGCAGCCCAAAAGTAAAGCCCTTTTGGTTGTCTTCCGCCGAAGAAGGCTGGTTGTGGGAGGAACCCACCGAAGAGAAGCAAGACCTAGGGAGGGGTAAGCCCCGCCCCTTCGAGAGGTCTCCCGAGCCTAAGCCTTTTTGACTTGGGGCGGAGCGGCCGCTTTGGCGCTGGCCACCAGGCTGGTGAAAGTGGCGGCGTCTTTGACCGCGATATCGGCTAGGATCTTGCGATCCAGCGAGACGCCCGCGGCTTTCAATCCGTGGATCAACTGGCCGTACGTCAGACCGTTATTGCGGGCGGCTGCACCTATACGCTGGATCCACAGTTTGCGATATTCGCGTTTTTTTACGCGGCGGTCGCGTTTGGCATAACGATCGGCGCGATTCGCTGCTTCCTGTGCGGATTGGTAGAGCTTGCTTTTTGTTAGAAAGAAGCCTTTTGTGCGTTTGAGATACTTTTTGCGACGAGCGCGGCGTTTTGTGCCGCGTTTTACGCGTGCCATGGGTTTCTCCTTCGAATCGGGTCGTAGCAAGGGAGGAAAATGACGGCAATTCGTTGGACGGCGGACGAGACCGTCTGAAAAAGAGCGGGTCTCGGGAGACCCGCCACTACAACGGAAAGCCGAAATTCCTGACCGCGGCTACTTCTTTCGGGAGACAAACACGATGCGCTCGCGCGGGAAAATACGCGTTAGGCAGCGGGTTTGTCCCTGATTTAAATTGCTTGCCGCTTTTGTTTGCCTTGCGGCACACAATTTTGGGCGGCTTATCGGCCGGCAGGCACCCGTGAAGCGCTGCCTGGCGCGATGTCGAGGACTTGCGTCCTGCGTTTCTGACGGAAGGGTACGGCGTGCCGTGCCCCTACCGAAGAAAATCTTTGCGCGTACCAATGGTAACGGCACGCGTTAAAAGCTGTACGGCTTTAGCCGTAGGGTAGCATTTGTCTCACGGCGGCTACGTCCGCGGGATTGACCAGCGTCAGCTTTTTTAGCTTGCGCATGCGGCCGGGAGCTTTGGTGCCCATCAAATGGCGTTTGCCGGAATGCATGCGTTTGATCTTGCCGTTAGCGGTGATTTTGAAGCGCTTCTTGGCGCCACGATGGGTTTTCAGTTTCAGTTTTGGTTTCGTCGAATTCCTTGGCATGGCCTCGAAAGTCTCTCCTTGACGGGCGGGCAAGCCCCGCCCCACAGTCCAAAATCAGATGCAAAGGCTACTGCGACTGCTGAGCGTTGGCCGATGACTGCCCTGAAGGCTTGGCCACCGAGACGCCTTTTTTCGGCGCGAGCAGAGCTACCAGGACGTTGCCTTCCATTCGTGGCATCGTTTCGATCTGGCACGAGTCGCCGATTTCAACGAGAAGGCGATTCATTTTGGCGCGGCCTACTTCCTGGTGCGCCATTTCGCGGCCGCGATGGAAAATCATGGCACGAACTTTGTGGCCATCGCCGAGGAAGCGGATGATCTGGTTTTTGCGAACCTGATAATCGTGCTCCGCGGTCGCGGGACGAAATTTTACTTCTTTGAGCTGCGAGCCACGGCTGCTCTTGCGCTGTTCGTGCGCTTTTTTGTTGGCCTGATAGAGATACTTGCCGTAGTCGGTGATCTTGCAGACCGGCGGGTCCGCCGTCGGCGAGATTTCCACCAGGTCCAGACCGCGCTCGCGCGCCAACTTAAGTGCTTCGAACGGCTGCATGACGCCGAGCTGGCCGCCCTCTTCATCAATCACCCGGAGTTCGCGCGCTCGAATTCGCTCGTTGACGCGGATGCGATCGCTCTGCCGGAAGCTGCGTTCTGCGATATTCCCCCCTAAGTGCTAAAAGGCGCCTCGCTACCCGCCTCGCCGGGCTGGGCCTCGAATCGATACAAATCCATCCGCACAGCTGAAAGGCAGCATGGGACGGGTTTCAAAGTATAGCACGCAAAATGGGCTGCCCGGCAATACCCAAACTGGCCTGACTGGCCTGCGGGCGGGCCGTTAGCCAGCTGCGGTCAGCTCGTCAGAACCAGCTCGACGCCCGCACCGGAGATGGTTGCGCGAAGTTCGGCCTTCTCACTCTTTGCGATTTCCACCCCGAGCCCCATGGCGGCCTCCGCGCGCCTTAGTTCTTCGGGGTCCGGAGTGAGGAGTTCGAAGCGGGCGAGGTGGCACCCTCTGGGTGCGTCGATCGAGGGGTGCCCGGAGTCGGCGCTCCATTCGATGAAGAAAGGGAGCAGGCCGCCGCGATCGTCCCTTAGGTTGAGAGTTTTCCATTGGAGAAGGCGGCCGTCGGGGCGTTTGCGTGAACCGGGATTTGGACCATCGAAGGCGATGTCTCGATTGCGGAGACGAGTTGCGAATTGGTGGAGGTCGCCGGGATGGGCGGCCCAGCCGACCAGGCGCGGTTCTGTTAGTTTAAGCAACCCGTAATGGTCCGGCGCGCCGGATTGCTCGGGATCGGGGGCGATGATTTCGAGGTAACGTCGGGGGTTCGGCTCGAGGCGGGTACGCTCGCCGAGCGACAGAAGAGCGTTACGCGTGCCGCGTCCGGGATGCACGCCCCCGAAAGCGGCGCGAACGCCGGTGTGTTTTTCGACGAAGTCGATGCCGCGATCGAGATCGCTCGAGCCTAGGAGGATATGATCGAGCAAGGCAGGTGCCCCTTCTTCTTGCGCGGGAAATAAGCGGCGAGGACCAGCAGCGCCGGTGACGAAAATTCCCGCGGACGTCGAGAGAAACAACCTCCTGGAAAGTGTGCGCCGCATTAGGTCCTCCGCTACCGGGGAAGCAACCCCTGTCCCGGGATTACATGGACGATTATGCCAAGACCGATGAGCAGCGAGGCATAGTAAACCGCGATGCGAGGATTGGGGATGGGAGGGAGGTCTCGGGTGAAGAGCCGATAGGTGATTCCGGCGGCGACCAAAAAGAACAAGCCTTGGCCGAGATAGGCCCACAGGACGAGAGTGAGGGCCAGGAGAACGAACCGTTCTGCTTTTGAGAGAGCGTCGGCGGCTTTCGCGCCGTCGAGGATCCAGACCGGGGTGAGATTCAAAATATTTAATACCGCGGAGACTCTCGCCAAGACGGACCACAAACCGTAGCCCGTGCGATGCCAAAGATAGGCGCACACGGCGGCGCCCAGCAAACCGGCGAGCGGGCCTGCGAGGCTGACGGCGGCGCGTGTTTGGCGAGTGACACCGAGCGCATTCCAGCGTACGTAGGCGCCGAGGCCCGGCAAAAAGACGGGCATGTCGGCGGGGAGTCCACGGCGGCGGATATCGATGTAGTGGCCGAGTTCGTGGACTAGAATCAGCACGACGAATCCTACGCCGAACTTGAATCCGTACAACGTCCAATATAACGCGAGGAAAGCGAAAAAACTGAAGAGGAATTTCAGTTTGAAGAGGGCCAGCAGCAGGCCCTTGCTTTTCGCAAGTAAGATGGCAATGGGCGCGAGAGGGCCCAGACGCTTGGCCCACTCACTTTTTGGTGGCTCGGCCGGAGCTTGTTTTTCAGTTAGCTCGAGCTTGTAGATTTTGCCGCGAATCCATTCTGCCTGATTCGAATTGTGAGGGAGGGGCGCCAGGGCTTTCCTCCATTCGTCGCGGGCTTCGGCGAGAGCCTTCTGTTCTTCGAGCTGGTTGGCTTTGGTCGAGAAGCGCACGAGCTCTTCGCTGTAGAGCAGCGCGTGACATTGCGGGCAATCGAGCGCGCCGAGAGGCACAGACTGGCCGCAGTTGTGGCAATTGCGGAGGGGTTCAACGATGGGAGGAGAGGACACGGATTGCGGCTACGTCGTTCAGGTTGCGGGCGTCGGTGTGGGAGCGCGGCTTTGGAACGGGCCGACGACATCGATTTTCGGCGCGCCGGTCTGTTGCCAGGCGAAGCGCATGCCGACGAACAAAATCACGAGACCAATCGCGCCGTGGAAGGGGTCTTGTAGTTCGAGAAAGGGAGAAGCCAGGCCCAGGAGCGCTAGCAAACCGAGAGCCTTGAACGGATTCATTGGCGGCTTCGCTTCGCGCGCCTGCGTTGCGGCTCGAGAGGGCCCGGAGCCATCCGTTTCCGCGTCCTCCGCTGGCGCTCCTGGACTAGCGGGCGCGGCGGCCACTTGTGGCGGCCTCGTGGCTTTGTCCTTGCTGATTTGCGAGAAATATACCGGGATGGCGGCCAGCGCAACCGCCGCATAGGTGAATGCGGCGGCCGCCACCTGATAGCGGAGTCCGCCGATGCCTCTCGAGCCTGTGCGCATGGCTTTGCCCACGAGCCACCCTACGGCGAGAGAAATATAGCCGATCCTGATGCCGGTAATAATTCCGAAGGCTGCGTAGCCGACGAGCCCGGCGATCGCGGCGCCCATGCCAAAGGTCAGGGCGCGGACGAAGGCGGCGTGCGAATCTTTGGGGACTTGGTCTCGAGCAGTGTGGTGCAGTGCTCGCAGGCGAGCGAGCCGTTGATTCGGTAATACGCGCCGGAGATGGCCTGATTGCACGATTTACAGACGTCGCCCTTGCCGGCGTACTCGGCTGTAGCGAATTGTGGGGTGGGATTGGCGGGAGGGAAGCCCATTAGAGAGCGAACGTAACACGGCGGCTACTTCCCTGGAAAGACAAATCCGGGGGTAGTTTCCTGGGCCGCGACTACTTCCGAATGGGTCTCGTGCGACGCGCGTTTCGCGGAAATTGTTTACGCGATCGCGCGGGAACGGACTTCCTCTTGCAGGGCGGCGAGGACTTCGGCGAGGGGCTTGGGGCCGAGGTCGCCCTTGCTACGGTGTCGCACGGAGACGGTGCCGGCTTCGGCTTCTTTTGCGCCTACGACGAGCATGTAAGGAATTTTTTGGAGCTGGGCATCGCGGATTTTTGCCGGGAGCTTTTCGTTGCGGTCGTCTAGATGGACGCGAATGTTGTGGCGCTTGATGGTTTCCGTGACGTGTTTGGCGTAGTCGGCAACTTTCTCGCTGACCGGGCAGATCTGCACTTGCACGGGCGCGAGCCAGAGCGGGAAAGCGCCGGCGTAATGTTCAATGAGAATGCCGAAGAAGCGTTCAACGGAACCGAGCAGCGCGCGATGGACCATCAGGGGTTGATGCTTGGCGCCGTCTTCGGCGACGTATTCGAGGCCGAAGCGCACAGGGAGGTTAAAATCGAATTGGACGGTGGTGAGCTGCCAGGGGCGGCCGATGGCGTCGATGAGTTTGACGTCGATTTTGGGGCCGTAAAATGCGGCTTCGCCTACCATTTTCTTGTAAGGGATTTTCATGCGCGTCATGGTGTCGGCCAGGGCAGCGGTGGCGCGAAGCCAGTCGGCGGGCTTACCGGCGTAATTTTCCGGATGTGCGGCATCCCAATCGGAAAGTTCAACTTCAAATTTATCGAAGCCGAAATTTTTCATTACGGCGAAAGCGAAATCGATGCAGGCCTCGACTTCACTTTCGATTTGAGAAGGCATGCAGAAAATGTGCGCGTCGTCTTGTGTGAAGCCGCGGACGCGGAGCAGGCCGTGCAGAACGCCGCTGCGTTCGTAGCGATAGACCGTGCCAAGTTCGGCCAGGCGCACGGGAAGATCGCGATAACTGTGCAGCTTGGATTTGTAGATGAGGATGTGGCCCGGGCAGTTCATGGGCTTGAGCTGGTAGTCGGCTTTTTCGACTTCGACCGGGCCGAACATGCTGTCTTTGTAAAAATCGGTGTGGCCGCTGGTTTTCCAGAGGTCGAGGCGCATGATGTGCGGGGTGTAAACGAGGTCGTAGCCGCGCTCGAGCAGTTCATCGCGGAGCCAATCCTCGACAATCTTGCGGATGAGACCGCCTTTGGGATGCCAGAAGATGAGGCCCGGTCCGGCCTCTTCCTGGATGCTGAAAAGTTCAAGCTCGACGCCGAGTTTGCGATGGTCGCGGCGCTTGGCCTCTTCGAGGCGGTGGAGATGTTCCTCCAATTCCTTCTGGGTGAAGAAGCACGCCGCGTAGATGCGCTGGAGCTGTGGATTGCCCTCTTGGCCTTTCCAGTAGGCGCCGGCGACGGACATGAGCTTGAACGCGGTAATACGCTTGGTCGAAGGGATGTGCGGGCCGCGGCAGAAGTCGAGAAATTTTCCGGTGCTGTAGAACGAGACCATCAGCTCGTTGGCTTTTTCCTCGACGAGTTCGCACTTAAAAACCTGATTGTTCTTTTTGTAGAGTTCGATAGCTTCCGGCTTGGGGATGAGCTTGCGCTCATTTGGCAAGTCTAGAGCGGCGAGCTCGTGCATCTTCTTTTCGATTTTAGCCAGGTCCTCTGGAGTGAAAGGCTCGTCGCGCAGAAATTCGTAGAAGAAGCCCGTGTCGATTGGCGGGCCGATGCCGAGTTTGACGTTGGGATAGAGCTCCATGACCGCGGCGGCAAGCAAGTGCGCCGCCGAATGACGGAAGACGAACAGCGCGTCGGGATCTCGTTCGGTGAGGATTTGGAGCTTGACGTTTTCCTCGAGCGGTCGGCGCAGATCAATGAGTTCCCCCAGATCGGGAGCGTTGGGCAAAGGAGTCCCGTTAGTTGCGGTAACGCGGGCAACCAGCGCGGCGTCGGCGAGGCGGGGCGAAATCTTGCGCGCGATGTCCGCCGGGGTCGTGCCCTTGGGCACCTCTTGAACCTTGCCATCCGGCAATGTGACTTCTACCTGCTCCATGACTCGTTCACCTGGAAGGAGAAACTCTAAGCTTATCGGCGCGCGGTATCTGGGTCAAGGTTGGGCGGCGATTCGCGTATTCTCGCCTATTGGGGATGCCCGGGCGGCGCGAGGAGGGCGCGGAATTCTGGGGTCTCGCGCAGCTTGGCGAAGGCGGGCTCATCCGTGAGCCATGCGGAGAAAGCTGAGGGGTCTTTGCTCGTTTCTTTTGCGCGGCGGAGGGCGTCGAGGGCGCCTTTCTGGTCACCGTCCAGCGCCCGGGCTGCGGCGACTTGACGGAGCGCCCAAACGGAGTCCGGGTCGGCGTTGGCGGCCAGCTCGAAACAGATGCGCGCGTCGGAGATGTCTTTGGCATCCAGGCGCTCTTGGCCGGTTTCCATGGCTTCGACGAAAATGCCCGCTAGGGCGCGCTTGGCTACGCGAAGTTTTTGTGGGCTTTTTTCGTGTTCGGCCCGGCTGCGGAGTTCCAGGATCTGGCGCTCGACATCGCTGCGGGTGTCCGCGCGATTTGTAGCGTCCTGGCGAAGCGCGGCTAGCCCCGCAGAGATACTCGCGCTAAGTCGCGATTGTTCTTCGAAGTCTTGCTGCTCGCGTTTCGCGCCGTCGCGAATGGCCTTTTCTTTTTCCATCGCAACGGCGCGCTCTCGAAAAGCGGGAGCTTCTCCCAGCCCGTCGAAAGTCGCCGCAGCCTGGCGATACTCCTTCCAGGAGCCATAGGGATCGGCGGCAAGTTCCAGATTCTTCGCGCGCTTCTCTGCTTCGGCGACTTGGGCCTTTATGAAAGTCACGTCGCGTTCTTCGTGGCCCTCCTTCATGGAGATGAGGCGAAACCAAGCCAAGGCTTCGTCCATGACGTTCGCGGGCGCCCATTGATGGGGGCCGTCGAAGCGTCGCAAGGAATGAGAGTAGCGGAGCGCTTCGAGTTTGGCGTCGAGATCGAGGACCTCGGAATAGTTGAAGTCGAAGGTCCCGACGGCGGCGAAAACAGAGAACATTGCGTTCGCCCCAGGCGGTGAGGAAGGTGAAAAGCCGGCGCCGTTCAACAGCACCCCCGCGGCGCAATTGCAGCGTTCGGCGAGCGACGACGCGAGGCGAGCACCTCCGGAAAACCCGGCGAAATAGACACGATTGTTGTCGATCGTTAGGCGGGCATGGGTGTCCTGAAACATCGCTTGGGCGGCGTCAGCCTCCGGTTTCCACGCGCCGTTGTGCGAATTGTTTGAGCCCGCGAGGAGATAGCCGTAGCGTTCCGCGGCCTCCTTCATCAATTCGACGGGGATGTTTCCGCGGGCAGCGGGATCGAAGGCGTAAACAATCGGCCAGCGTTTTGCGCGAGTGTAATGAGAGGGAAGGTAGAGCGCATAGCTTTGTTCGGGCTGCGTGGCGCAAGAGACTTCCGGAACTACGACTCCGGGTTGGAGATCTGGCTGACTACGGCCGGGCGGAACGTTCTGCTGTGCCGTGCTCTGATTGCAAACCGCCATGGTCAGCAATGCGATAAGCAGAAGAGTAGGCCTGTCCATCGCGGTAGTATAGACGCCTTAAACGGCCAATGGAGAGCACGCAGCACGCCTCCAATTTTGCGCGCCCGAAACGGGAATTGGTCGAATGGCTTGGTGTGCTGGTTCGGGATAGAATTCTTCGATGAACCCATCCTTTCCAGTTGCTGGCACTTTTCAACTTGCTCGCTCTGTTGCGAAAACGCTGAATGAAAAATCGCGGTCCAACAGGATACGCTCGGCAGGCCAACCAGGCCCGCTCGCAGTGCTTGGCCTCCTGGCCGGGTGTCTGGTGTTTTCGGGGATCGCCTGGGCGCAGGCGCCAGCGCGGATTTTCGCGGCCGATGAGCGCTACAAGGTGGACATTCTTGTGGTGGTGGCCCATCCGGATGACGAAGGGGCGGCAACGCCGTACTTGGCGCGGGCCATCGATGGGGGTAAGCGCGTGGCGGTGGTTTATGGCACACGCGGCAGCAGCGGCGCGAATGAAGCCAGTGCGGAGCAAGCTGCGGCGCTTGGCGAGATTCGCGAAATCGAAGCGCGCCGCGCTAGCGCCGTGTTGGGAATCGACAAGGTTTGGTTCTTGGGCGGGAAGGACACGGCGTCGCAGGATGTTTTGCAATCGTTGGCGAACTGGGATCACGGCGTGGCGCTCGAAAATCTCGTGCGGCTGGTGCGGCTGACACGACCGGAAGTGATACTGACATTTTTGCCCGGAACGTTTATCGGCGAGGATCACGGGGATCACCAGGCGGCTGGGGTGCTGGCGACCGAGGCTTTCGATTTGGCTGGCGATCCGACAGCGTTTCCCGAGCAGGTCGCAGCGCCCTTGCGGCGGCTGGAACCTTATCTAGAGAATCTGCGGCCGTGGCAGACGAAGAAAATCTATTACTTCCCGGATGCGGACAAAGAAGATATTTTCCGCGACAAAGGTCCCAGGTATTCCGTTAAGGAAATATCAAAATCTGCGAAACAGGCCTACTGGCGCGTTGCTTTGGAGTCCTTTGAGAGACATGAAACACAAGCGAAGAGTTTCATCGATTCGCTTGCCAAAATGGACGAAGCGCAAATCGAAAAGATGGTCACCTCGGATGGCTTCTGGAGCACGGGGATAAGTTTCGTGCTGGGGAAATCGCTGGTGGGCGGGAACGTAACAGGGGATATTTTTGAGGGAATTGCCCCGGGTGCGATTTCTTTTGCACGGCCGGAAGTCTCGTCGACGGGTTCACGGCCGGAAGTCTTGGTGGAGCTCGCCGGACCTTGGAGTTACTACGCCGAATTTCGCCGCGCGCATGGGCTGATGCATTTGCCGCATCCGGAGCCGCCGGAAATCGCGCTCGAAGGCGGTACCAACCTGGTGATTCCCTTGTGGCTGCGCAATCAGAGTTCGGCGGCGCAGGAGATAAGCCTGACCGTGAATGCGCCAACAGGCTGGACGGTCGGGAGCGGCGGCGGAAAGTTCAGCATAGCGGCAAAACAGACCGCGGCTACGCGAATCGAAGTGAAGCTGCCCTTGCTTGGCGAAAGTGCAGGATCGAAAACGGACGCGCAAGAAGTTAGTGTCGACGCCGAATGCCATGGCCAGAGTGTCGGGGACGTCAAGCTGCGCGTGGAATTGCGCAAACGCACGCTGCCGGAATAGCCGGCGTCAGGATTTTTTGGTTCTAGCCGCCTCGAGCGCTTCCCAGGCGCTTTCCGGCAGCATGAGCAGGTCGTTGAATTCGCCCGCGCCGCGCAGCCACTGGCCGCCGTCGATCACCACGCACTCGCCGTTAATATATTCCGCCATATCGCTCAGGAGAAACGCGGCCAGATTGGCCAGCTCCTCGTGGCGCCCGAAACGCTTCATGGGGTGCTTGTCTTTGGCGTGATCTTCAAATTGTCTCGAGGGCATAAGTCGCGACCAGGCGCCTTCGGTGGGGAAGGGCCCCGGAGCGATGGCGTTCAGCCGGATGTGATACTTGGCCCACTCGACGGCCAGCGAGGTGGTCATGGCCAGCACGCCGGCCTTCGCGCATGCCGAGGGAACGATGAATCCGGAACCGCTGTTGGCGGCCGCATAAGTGGTTACGATGCTCAGGACGTTGCCGCCGAGTTTCTGCGCGATCCAACGCTTGGCGAATGCCTGCGTGCAGTGAAACGAGCCGTTGAGAACAATGCCGACGACGGTGTTGAAGGCGTTGGGCGATAGTTTCTCGGTGCGCGCGATAAAGTTTCCAGCGGCGTTGTTGACGACCGTGTCGATGCGGCCAAACTGCTGCTCGGCTTTTTCCGCGGCGGCTTCGACCGCGCCGTAATCACGTACATCACAGGTGGTGAACGCCGCTGAGCCTCCCGCGCGGTGAATTTCCGAACAAACTTCCTTTAGCGGTTCCTCGCGGCGGCCAACGAGATACATGCGAGCGCCCAGCTCGGCAAACCGCAAGGCCATGGAACGGCCCAAGCCGGTACCCCCGCCCGTCAAGAAGATCGCCCGGCCCTTTAATAGGTCCTGTTGAAACACACGCCACCGCCTTTTGAGGATTTGTGCCGCATCGGGACAGTCCGGAAACGCAATTCTAGTCGATTCGTGTCCCAGAGCGGCGAAATTCGCTTAGTTCGTGGGACGAATAAGGAACCAAGTGCTGCCCTTGGGCGGACCCGAGGCCGCTTGCGTGTTTGGGGGTTAGAAGCGACCGGCACAGGCACAGCTAATCCCGCTTTATCTCGGCTGGAATCGGCCGGCCAATAACCTTCGCATACTCCGCGGTGAACAGCGGGCTATCTGGAAATTCCTGGGTCAGTTCTTGCAAGAGTTTCTTCGCCAAGGGGTCCTGTTTTTCGCGCCGTGCCGCCAGCGCCAGAAGAACTTTCGCAAAGGGCTCGAGGTAGCGTCCTTTCTCGGCCGTTTTTCCGACCAACTCCATGCCAAGCTTTTTGTCGCCATGAATGCCGCCAAACCACAGAACCATTCGAACGCCGCCGGACAGGCACCCGATGATGTAGTTCGCCGATCCCGGCGCGACCCAAGCATCATTTGCATCGGGGCGCTCGGCCAGCAGCAGCTTGGCGTGTTCGTTGGCTTCTTTCATTCTTTTGAGGCCATCGACGTGTTTTTTTTCCAGGATGCTGTCGGCGTTGGACTCCATCCCGGCGGCCAGAGTCAAAGCAAAGAGTGCTGCAGCGTCATGCTTATCCTGCGCAAGACGCGCGGCGGAGAGCTTGCGGGCCTGCTCCAACAGAGCGCGGAAGTTGTTCATGCGCTCGGGATCAGCCTGACCCTCTATGCCTCGCAGGAACTTCTTGTCATCTAGAAAGAATTCGCTGGTCATAACGCCTTGCCGGTAGAACTCCTCAAAAAGATAGCTCGCCGCCTTGGCCACAAAACCAAACGGATCGGCAGGATGCGCGGAAGTCCAGGAGGAAAATTTTTCCCGGGCTTCTGGGTACTTCTGCACATAGAGCAAGCGGAAGCCTTCCTTCAGCTCCGGCACGTCGGTGAATGCGGAATCGCTCCCATCCGTGGTCGTTTGTGCGCGGGACATGGCGGAGGTGAGCAAGACAAATAAAGCAAGCGCGGGAAGCCGCCAGGAAAAACGTCTTCGTTTCTTCAGAAAACACCGGGAATGAATCTCGGTTTATTGGCCATGGTGGCCTGATACTCCGGATTGGCCAGAAGAACGCGCTCTTCGGTGGACAGGCGCATGGAGAGAACAGCGATGTGAGCGAGCGTGCCGACGACGGCGGTAATCCAAGCCGTGTGGATGAGAGGCAGTGCCATCATTTCAGCAAAGACCGCCGCGTAATTTGGATGGCGAACATAGCGGAACGGTCCTGAAGAGATGACGCCGAGGCTGGTCGAATCCACCACCTGAACGTTCCAATGATTTCCGAGAGTGCGGATCACCCACCAGCGCACGACATTTGCCACCAGGAAAATCACAAACATGACCGCGGCGAGAACAGGGATAAACGGGCGGCGAAGCAGCACAACTTCCAGCGCGGCACCGATGAGTACAGCCGTATGAAGCAAGACCATCCAGCGAAACCGGGGCTCTTCCACCTTTGCGGCGCCGCGCGCGATCATCTCTTGTTGATGACGCCGCGATATTTGCAGCTCCACGATTCGGAGCACAGCCACGGCCACCAGAAGGCCGAGAAACGCGATGACGCTCAGGTCCATTGCAGCAGCAGAAATTCAGCGCTGAAGCCCGGGCCGAAGGCGGCCGCCAGAGCGTATTCGCCGGATTTGAGGGGTCTCTTTTCCAGCCACTCTTGCAAGATGAAGAGAATGGTGGCGCTGGATAGGTTGCCGACGTTGCCGAGAATATCCCAGGAGGGTTGCGTGTCGCATTTGCAGAGCCCCAATTCCTTTTCGACATTGCTCAGCAGGCGAGCGCCCCCAGGATGTAAAATCCATCCTTTGATGTCTTCCTGTTTCCGTCCGTGGCGTTCCAGAAAACCGTCCACCAAGCCGCGAATTTTCGCGCCGATCATTTCGGGTACGTCTTTCGAGAGCAGAATATGAAATCCCGAATCGCGCAAGTCGAAGCCCATGGCCCCCAGAGAATCCGGGAAGGTGTAAGTCTCTGAAACGAGAATTTTGGGTCCCTTCCCCGCTTTTCCGCTCACCAGGACCGCCGCAGCGCCGTCGCCAAACAGAATAGAGGAGATCAAATTTGCCTGGGAGATGTCCTTACGTTGAAAAGTGAGCGAAGGCAGTTCGACAGAGATGATCAACACGTTTCCGCCGGGGTGGGCTTTCAAATAATCCGCAGCGCGTCCGAGGGCCATCGCTCCGGCGGCACAGCCCAGTTCCGTGAAGGGCATGCGACGCACATTCGAGCGGAAGCCCATGAGATTGATGAGGTGCGCGTCCAGCGAGGGGATCATGAATCCCGTGCAGGAGACGGTGATGATGAGATCCACTTCGTCCGGGCGCAAACCGGCACGCTGCAAACAGTCTTCCGCCGCCTGGCGGCCAAGCTTCACCGCATGCTCGATGTATTCATCGTTGGTCTTCGAAAGCGGGCGTGGCTCGACAGTATATTCGATCGGAAAAATCGAGTAGCGCTTGTTCACCTGCGCGTTGTCCGCGATAGACATCAGCGCTTCCAGGCGCCGCTCCGGTATGTCGAACACCCGCCCCATGTAGTACTTCACGTCCTCGCGGGTCATCGTGTATGGAGGAAGCGCCGTGGCCGTTGCCGCTATCATGCAGTGCGAGTTTGAGGCCCCATTCGAGGGTCCAATATTCACGTATTCCACCTTTGACTCTGTGTGAATGCTCCGCTCGAGAGCGCTACCAGTTTGCTAAACCATTTCGCTAGATCGGTTCAGCCGCGGATTGCACATGAGCGCTAAACTCTACATCATTCCCTGCGCGGGGAACAGTTTGAATTGGCCTACTGCCCGACTTTGGCGACTGCCAACCCGCTTGGTGCGCGCTGTTCCCATCCAATTTATCCTTGTATGACGACTTTGTACAATGCTCATCTAGGTTTGGAGTATTCTTTTGCACACCATGAAAAACCGCAAAAGCACGCGGATCTTCCGGTTGCGGCAGCTCATTCCGCTTTTTGGGTTCGCGGCTGTTTTCCTTTTCGCGGCCAAGGGCCTGACAGAGGAGCAGGCCCCGCCTCTGCTCGTGATGATTTCCGTGGATGGCATGCGTCCGGACTACATCACCAAGGCGGATGCGCTCGGGGCCAAGGTTAGGAATCTGCGGCGCTTTCTCGACCAGGGGACCTACGCCGAAGGAGTGGTGGGAATCGTGCCCACCGTCACCTATCCGAGCCATACGACTCTGGTTACCGGCGTGTGGCCGGCGAAGCATGGGATCTTCGCGAACACGACTTTTGATCCGTTACAACAGAATCAGGCGGGGTGGTATTGGTACACAGAAGATATTCACGTTCCCACGCTTTGGGATGCCGCCGCTGCCGCGGGGCGCACCACCGCGAGCCTTCAGTGGCCCGTTACCGTTGGAGCGCACATCACTTGGAACATTCCCGAATTCTGGCGCGCCGGTACCCCGGACGATGCCAAGCTGCTGCGGGCTGTTTCGACGCGCGGGTTGCTTCTGGAGGCCCAGGCGGAACTAGGCGAATACCGCGGGGGCATCGACACGTCGGCCGAGGCCGACGAGAGCCGCGGGCGATTTGCGGAGTGGATCCTGGAGAAGAAACATCCCGCGCTATTGACGCTTCATCTCAGCTCTCTCGATCACATCGAACACGAGACCGGGCCGTTCAGCCCTGAATCGATCGCCGTTCTCGAGAGCATCGATTCGACGATTGGGAAGATTCGCCGGACGGCGGAGCGCCTCGCTCCCGGCCGCGCGTATGTGGCAGTGGTTTCGGACCACGGATTTGTTCGAGCGGAGTGGCAATTGAATTTGTTTCCGTTGTTTCGCGACGCGCAGCTGATCACCGTCAATGAAAAGGGGAAAATTACGGATTGGAAGGCCATCCCTTGGCCCACGGGCGGCTCTGCTGCCATCGTGCTGAAAGATCCAAGCGATACCACCACGCTTACCGAGGTGCGCGAGCTGCTTCGGAAAGTCGCGAGCGATCCCGCGAACGGGATCGACCGCATCCTGGAAGCCGAGGAAGTCCACAAACGCGGCGGGTATCCGCCGGCGTCCTTTTTTGTGGGACTCCAGCCCGGCTGGCGGACGGGATCAACGCCCGACGGCCCGGTTCTCTCGAAAATGAAAGTTGGCGGCACGCATGGAGGGCTGCCGGACTTGCCTGATTTGCGCGCCGCATTCTTTCTGGTTGGCCCGGGCGTGCCCGCGGGGCGGTCGCTTGGCGTGATTGACATGCGTGACGTGGCGCCCACGCTGGCGCATGAAGTGGGTCTAACGCTGACGAGCGCTGACGGAAAAATCCTTCTGCCATAGTGCCGATGCGCCCTGACGGCGGGACGGCGCGACAGCACTCTGCTGCTGCTCACCCTAACGCAAGCCGACTAATCCTTTTACGGAATCGATGAGTTTGGCGGAGTCATAGCCGACCCCGTCTTTGAAGACGAGCTCCACTCGCTCGATGTCCTTGATGTTGGCCGAAGGGTCTCCCACGAGGACAACCAGGTCGGCCACTTTACCGACCGCAAGCGTTCCGATTTTATCCAGCTCGCCGAGAAATTGAGCGCCATTGGAGGTCGCGATGTGAATGGCTTCCACCGGCGTAAAGCCCGCCTCCACGAGCAATTCGACTTCGCGCTGGTCTCCAAAACCGGCGATTACACCGCCGTATCCGGTCGGATCAAGACCTGCGAGGAGCAGTCCACCCTGCTTGGAAAATTCGTGCTCGAATTCCAGTTCCTTTTTGAAGATTCCCGGAGCATCGGAAGTTAGGGCGTTATCCGAGACCCGCGCGCGCCTGGTGAGATAAGCAACGCGCGCTTCAGGCGTCATGGCGTCGAGGACGCGGCTGTCGAGCGGAGCGCGTCCTGGCACGGAGGTTTCGAACACCGGGAGTGTGGAGGTGACCGCGACGTGATGGGCCACCAGGTCGTGAATCATGTCTTGCATGGGTTTACCGGCGATGTCGACAGCCAGAAGGGCTTTTGCAGCGGCTTGCGGGTTGGGGCAGACCCCCGGCTTTTTGTCCGGAAGAAATTCCGTGTCCACTTCGATGCCGTGTTCGAGGTCGTCGATGCCCAGGGCGGCTGCTTCGCGGAAACCGATGGAGCAGAGGTGGCCGGTGACTTTGACTCCATGGGCATGCGCGGCTTTTAGCGCAGCCGCCAGTTCGTCAGGCGTGATGTTCATGTATGCTTTGAAAGAGGTAGCGCCACGCGCGATCCAGTATTCGACCATCTGGCGCGCATCTTCGGCGTCTTTTAGCTGATGCATCTGCAATGCAAAAGCGCCTTCTCCTTCAAGATAAGGACCGGTGACGTGGATTTTCGGGCCGGCGAGCTTTCCTAGATCGATGGCTTGCTTGAGTTCAAGATCAGCGTAGGGTTCAAGGCTGCCAGTGGTGCGAATCGAAGTGACGCCGCCTGCCAGATAGAGCCGGGGAAAACTGAAAGCATGCTCGGGATAGAGCGGAAGCCCGCCGCCGGGCGAAGGATAGAACATGTGGTCGTGCATGCCGACCAGGCCGGGAATCACGGTGCGGCCGGTGAGATCGAGTACCTTTGCGCCGTCGGGAGTTTTTGTGGTGGCGGAATCGCCGAGCGCAGCAATTTTTCCGTCTGCGATGACCAGCGTTTGATCCGTGCGAGCGGCGGCACCCGTGCCGTCCACCACGCGCACGTGTGTCAAAGCCAGGACCGGGCCGTCTTCCTTGACGAAAACGCTCGCTGCGGGCGAAAGCTTCGGCTTCGCTTGGCACCAGGAGTGGGATGGCCAGACGAGGAAGCACAGACTGGACAAAATAACTCTTCGCATCGACCCACCTCACCCGCTGGAGATTTTCGAGCGCGTTCGAGTGTATTCTCGAGCGCCCTGTCAACACAAGCGGCGCGTGACAGGAACTCGTGGAAAGCGTCGCTCCTTGATTCGTGATAGATTTTTCCGTGGAGAGGTGAGAGATGTTCCAGCGCTTGAAACATTTTTTGGGCATGGCGCTCCTGGCCATGTTTTGGGCGGCCACGCCCTCGGCCGCCCAGCAGCCGCCTGGCGCCCGAGGCACAGAAGGCGACTTTGTCGTTCACCATTTTCAATTCCATTCCGGCGAGTCGTTGCCGGAACTGCGGCTGCACTACGCGACGCTCGGCAAACCGGTTCGCGACGCGGCGGGACATACCACCAATGCCGTTCTCATTCTTCACGGAACAGGCGGTAGCGGGCAACAGTTTTTCCAACCGCAGTTTGCCGGCGTGCTTTTTGGGCCGGGCCAGCTTCTCGATGCGGCGCGCTATTTTATTATTCTTCCTGACGGCATCGGCCACGGAAAGTCGTCCAAACCGAGCGACGGCATGCACGCCCACTTTCCGCAGTACGACTACGATGACATGGTCGCGGCGCATTACCGTCTGCTCAAGGAAGGCCTGGGCGTCGATCACCTTCGGCTGGTGATGGGCACTTCGATGGGCTGCATGCATTCCTTTGTATGGGGCGAGACCTATCCCGATTTCATGGATGCGCTCATGCCGTTGGCATGTTTGCCGGTCGCCATCGCCGGCCGCAACCGCGTGTGGCGCAAGATGGTGATGGATGCAATTCGCGAGGATCCGGAATGGAAGGGCGGCGAATACCAGGAAGAGCCCAAACAGGCCTTGCGAACGGCGCTGGACTTTCTGTTGATCGCGGGGAGCGCGCCGATCCCCATGCAGAAAGCTCTGGCCACGCGCGACGCTGCCGACAAGTACCTCGACGACTATTTTCGCACGCGCTCGAGCGCGCTGGATGCGAACGATCTCTTGTATCAGGTGAACGCCTCGCGCAATTACGATCCCACCGCGCAGCTCGGCAAAATCAAGGCGCCGGTGATGCTTGTCAATTCCGGCGATGACTTTATCAATCCGCCGGAGCTGGGAATCGCCGAGCGGGAGATCAAGAAGGTGCAAAACGCGCGCTTCGCCTTGATTCCCGCCAGCGAGCAGACGCACGGCCACGGCACGCACACCTGGGCGGAACTTTGGAAGCAGTACCTGGCGGAGTTACTGGAGAAGTCAGCTCACTAGAACGCGCTAAAACGGATGCGCTAGCGCGTGGCTTCGTGGCTGGCGCGAATTTCCTGCCAGCGGCGCGGACGCTTGTTGGCTTGCAAAACCTTTTTCCGCAGACGAATCGATTTTGGCGTTATTTCGACGAACTCGTCGTCGGCAATAAATTCAATGGCTTGCTCGAGGCTGAGTTCGCGGTGCGGAATCAGCCGGATGGCCTCATCCGCGCTGGAGGAACGCATGTTTGTCTGTTTCTTTTCCTTGGTGACGTTCACTTCCATGTCCTGCTCGCGGGAATTTTCTCCGATGACCATGCCTTCGTAGACTTCCACGGCGGGACCTATGAACAGTTCGCCGCGCTCCTGAATGTTCCACAGCGCGAAAGCCGTCGATGGTCCGGAACGGTCTGCGACGAGCGCGCCGGTGGGGCGCAGGGCCATCTCGCCGGCGTAGTCCGTCCAGCCGTCGAAAATCGAGTGAATCAACGCAGTGCCGCGGGTGTCTGTCAGCAACTGGCTGCGCAGGCCGATCAGCCCGCGTGAAGGAATCTTGAAATCCATGCGCACGCGGCCGGAATTGTGATTGCTCATCTTGAGCATTTCGCCGCGCCGGCTGCCCAATGTTTCCAGAATGATGCCGATAAAATTTTCGGGCACGTCGATGACCAGGCGCTCGAGCGGTTCGAGTTTCCGGCCATTTTCCGAGCGCACCACGATCTCCGGCTTGCCGACCATTAGCTCGAAGCCTTCGCGCCGCATGGTCTCGATCAGGATGGCGAGCTGAAGTTCGCCGCGCCCCAGCACACGAAATGATTCCGGCGTGTCCGTATCTTCCACACGAATCGAAACGTTGGTCAGTAACTCTTTCTGAAGCCGGTCGCGCAGGTCGCGGGAGGTCAGATAGCTGCCTTCTTTCCCTGAAAGAGGGCTGCTATTCACCGTAAAAATCATGGCCAGCGTGGGCTCGTCGATCAGCAGAGGTTCCAGAGGAGACGGATTCAGAAGGTCGGTGATGCTCTCGCCGATCTGAATTCCTTCCACACCGGCGATGGCCACAAGATCGCCCGCGCCAACCGCCTCCGCCTCGTCACGCTCGAGCCCGCGGAAGGTGTACAGCTTGGTGATCCGCGTGGACAGTAGCCTTCCATCCAGCTTGCTGATACCGACATCCTCGCCGCGCTTGAGCGTGCCGTTAAATACACGGCCAATCGCGATGCGTCCGAGAAAATCGCTATAGTCCAAATTCATAACCTGAATTTGCAACACGCCGTCGGGATCGCCGGGCGGCGCAGGAATGCTTTTCACGATGGTCTCAAAAAGCGGGAGCAAATCCCTCGAGCTGTCCCCGATTTGCCGGTGCGCGATGCCTTCGCGCGCGTTGGTGTAGATCACCGGGAAATCGAGCTGATCTTCGGTCGCATCCAAGTCGATAAACAGGTCATAGATTTCGTCGAGCACTTCCTTTGCGCGTGCATCCGTCCGGTCAATCTTGTTCAGCACAATCACCGGCGGCAGCTTGGCGGCCAGCGCCTTCTGCAGGACGTAGCGCGTCTGCGGCAGCGGCCCCTCGCTGGCGTCGACCAGCACTACGACTCCATCCACCATGCGCAGCGCCCGCTCAACTTCGCCGCCAAAATCACTGTGGCCGGGCGTGTCGACGATGTTGATCTTCGTGTCGTGAAAAAAAAGCGCGGTATTCTTCGCGAGAATGGTGATTCCGCGCTCACGTTCGAGGTCGTTGGAATCCATTACGCGCTCGACGAGCGCTTCGTTGGCGCGGAAAATCCCGCTCTGCCGCAGCATGGCGTCAACCAGGGTGGTTTTGCCGTGGTCCACGTGCGCGATAATGGCGATATTGCGAATGTTTTGGCTCATGATTTCTACGTCGGTCTATGGGCTGCCGTGAGGCAGTCTGTTTTAAAGACAAAAATAGCTGCTGAAACAACCAGCAGCCCGGACGAATCTCCTTGGTTCTCAGGTGCGGTCCAGCAACCTATAGTTTAGCAGACAGGCTGCGGTCGGGACAGCCATTCTTGGTGGTCTCTTGCTTCAGCCAACTGCCCAAGGGCGAGCGAGACAGGAATGTCTCGCCGACCGTCCGTTTCCTGTACTATCCTCGTCCAGGTCGCGGCACCGGAACCCACCGTGACTCCGGCGAGGGAGAATGTTATGCGATTCCCGCATCCGTTATGGAAGACTAGGATCTATTTGTGGGCTTGGCCCATCGTGCTTCTGTTTTTGCTCAGCGGCCGGGCCCAAGCGCCGAATGCACCAGACTATTCCTTGCTTTTCGACAAAACGGACGTGATGATCGCCGCGCGCGACGGCACCAAGCTGCACACGGAAATCTACACCCCGAAAAATTCCACCGCGCCACTCCCCATCATCATCGAGCGGACCCCGTACGGACTGCACGACGATGACAAAGGGTATAGCCGGATCCTAACCCGCTACGCCGAGATGATTCCGGACGACTACATATTCGTCTTTCAGGATATTCGCGGCCGCTACGGCTCGGAAGGAACCTTTGTTATGCAGCGCCCGGTTCGTAATCGACGGGATTCGAAGGCCATTGACGAGGGCACCGACACCTACGACACCATCGACTGGTTGGTGAAAAACGTCCCGCACAATAACGGCCGTGCGGGTCTTGTGGGCATCTCGTACGGCGGCTGGCTCACGGTGATGGGAATGCTCGAGCCGCACCCCGCGCTCAAAGCTGTTTCCGAGCAAGCTTCCCCCGCGGACATGTTTCTGGGCGACGATTTTCATCACAACGGCGCGTTCCGGCTGAGCTACGGCTTCGAATACTCCACCATGATGGAGACCGGCAAAACGAATTTTGCCTTCAAGTTCGATCAGTTCGACACGTATGAATGGTATCTGCGCCTCGGCGCGCTTCGCAACGCCGACAAAAATTACATTCACGGAGCGCTGCCCACCTGGAAGGATTTTGTCGCGCATCCCAATTACGACACCTTCTGGAAACAGCAGGCCATGACGTATCTCCTGACCAAGCCAAAAGTGCCGAATCTCAATGTGGCGGGCTGGTGGGACCAGGAAGATGCTTACGGGCCGATGAAGATTTACGAACTCCTCGAGAAAAGCGATCCGGATCACTTGAACTATCTGGTTGCCGGGCCGTGGAATCATGGCGGCTGGGCTCGCAGCTCCGGCAAGTCCCTCGGGCCTATTTCCTTCGGCAGCGACACCTCCCTCTATTTCCGCCAAAAAATTGAAGCGCCCTGGTTCGCCTACTGGCTCAAGAACAAAGGCAGCCTTCCTCTCAAAGAGGCTCTCCTGTTTCAAACCGGCAGTGACAAGTGGGTGCAGTTTGATTCCTGGCCCCCGCAAAATGCACCGACGCGCGAGCTGTACTTCCATGAAGACGGCAGGCTTTCCTTCGATGCGCCGCAATCGGCCACACCGCAAGCGTTCGATAGCTACGTCAGCGATCCGGCACATCCTGTCCCTTACCGCCACCGCCCGATTGACATGACCTATCCCGACGATCATCCCGGCGGCTGGCCC
>Ga0210395_10000222_pt1 | contig 43798 bp, 39 predicted proteins | sample IncBWH4OmetaG_FD_150861 | JGI IMG/M metagenome (GOLD analysis project Ga0210395, IMG submission 150861) | Forest soil microbial communities from Barre Woods Harvard Forest LTER site, Petersham, Massachusetts, United States - Inc-BW-H-4-O ...
CAATCGCAGCGCTTTTCTCATCGCTGACGTTTCCGGCAAAGGCCTTGGCGCGGCTCTTCTGACTACCATGCTGCAGGGCGCGCTTTCCGCCATGACACTGGGCACGGATCCGGCACGCGTGTTCAATCATGTCAATCGGTTTCTCTGCGATCATGCGGAAGTGGGGCGCTACGCGACAATGTTCTTTGGGATTCTGGATGACGACGGCCACCTTGAGTTCATTAATGCCGGGCATCCTTCGCCATTCCTGATTCGCCATGGCGCCGCTGAGGAACCTTTCAGCGAGGGCTCTTACCCGGTTGGTCTGGTTCCTGAAGCCGAATACACTACCGCGCACCTGAAACTGGAGCCGGGCGACACGCTTGTTCTCTTTAGCGACGGCGTCACGGAAGCCATGGATCCGGACGAGCAAATGTTCGGCGTCCCCCGCCTCCGCGAAATACTTACCGGCATGACGGAGTGCCCCCTCGATCAAATTCATAAGTGTGTGCTCGAGGCAGTTGAGAATTTCGCGCGTGGCGCGAGCCAGGCCGACGACCTAACACTCCTTGTCGTTCGCTATCGCGCTGGCGGGGCCCGCGCCACAACGGACACCGATGCCGCTCCCGCCACTCACTCCGTCTCCGCCTGATACGCCAGCCTACAACGCAGGCGTTAACTAGAAAAGTCGGACGTCCGCATTCCGCGCGTGTCTATTAGCATGGACTATCGGGAGTGTGCCTGCTGGTGGTGGGGGCAATCGCGCGTGAGGACGGAGATTATCGACATTACGCTACCGCGCGACCCTTGCTGACACTGCCCGGCGCGGAGCTAAAACGCCATAGCCACCTTGATCTCAGCAGATTTCAAAGAGTTGTCGGCTTTACGAAAAACCAGGTCGATCTCGGCGCGCTGGAGGTTCCCTGGACTGATCATCGCGGTGGTTATCGGAAATTTCACCAGCTGGGTGTTCGTCGTGGTGAGAAGAGTGATGTTGTACATGGTCGAGGCGCCCAACGGCTCGTAAACGTTTGTGTGACCATTGAACAAGGTCTTTGTGGCGATCACGGTGTCGGGGCCGGAAGCGTTGAGTTGACCAAGGGTGACTGTTCCTTGGATAGCGGTTGAGTCGTCCCAATGTGCAGCCATGACGAGATCCGTTGAGGACGTTTGCGGCCTCGCAGGAAGCGCAAAAATAGAGATCAAGCACAGGAAGACAGCAACGAGATAGTTTTTCAAGGTGGCTCCATAAAACAGATTTGTCTTTTCGGTGAATCAGTGTGCTTCGAGCGAGCTCCGGGGAGGGGGGACCCGTTGTTGCGTGTTGCAAAACGCGCAGACGTTAACACGGGAGAGGGCGTCAAACTACGTGGTCATTGGAACAGAATTGGTACAGCATCCTTTACTCAATCAGGGACTGGCCCTCCTAGAAGCGGCGAGCCTTACCACGCTCCTCGAACAGTTAGGCTGCAACGCGTGCTTCAGAATAGAGTGATTCGATAAACTTTTTAGAATCTATATTTTACGCACTCTTTGCATAAAACTCAGGGCATACTTCTGCGTCATTTAAGTTATCTGACTCCTGGTTTGAGCTTGGGCCTCGTGAGGTATACGGAAAGATTTTTGTATCTTTCCTTCTCGCGCGGTCGTCGAATACTTGACTTCGCCCGGCATTGGAAGTATGAAGTGAACGCCGGACGCGGTTCGTTTGTCTCTAAGCGTTTGCGTCTAAACCAGGGGGTTCGATGCAGGCATCCCGCAGAGACTTTCTGAAGTTCACCACGATAGGCGGGGCAGCAGCTGCCATTTTCGGGTTCGATCTCCAGCCCGCCTACGCTCAACTCCGAGTACTCAAAATCGCCCGTGCCAGTGAAACGCGGTCGACGTGTCCGTATTGCGCTGTGGGTTGCGGCACGATCATTTACACCATCGGAGACCGGGCAAAGAATGTGACCGCCCAGGTGGTGCACGTTGAAGGGGATCCCGACCATCCTACTAACCGTGGGACGTTGTGTCCCAAGGGTGCTTCGCTCGAGCAAGATATCCTGAATGATCGCAGGTTGTTGAAACCGCAAGTGCGCAGGCCCGGCGGAACGGACTGGGAAGACATCTCCTGGGACAATGCGCTCAATGAAATCGCACAGCGGGTCAAGAAGACGCGCGACGAAACGTTTATCGAGAAGGATGCCAAGGGAAATACGGTTAACCGGTTGGAATCGATCGCGTTCACCGGCGGTTGCACGGACACGAATGAGTTCAATTTTCTGGTGGTGAAGGCAATGCGCGCCCTGGGGGTCGTGCATTTAGAAAACCAGGCCAGGGTTTGACACGGCCCCACGGTCTCAAGTTTGGGACCAACGTTTGGCCGGGGCGCAATGACGAATGGTTGGGTGGATATCAAAAACACCGACATGATGCTGATCATGGGCGGGAATCCAGCCGAGAATCACCCCTGCGGGTTTAAGTGGGCAATCGAAGCGAAGCGGACGCGCAGCGCGAAGTTGATTTCTGTCGATCCGCGGTTTACGCGTACCTCATCGGTTGCGGATCTTTTCTGTCAGATTCGCGCAGGCTCGGACATCGCCTTCCTGGGCGGAGTGATCAACTACGCGATCGAAAACAACCGAATCGCGAAGGACTACATAATCAACTACACGAATGCCGCGTTCGTCGTCGATCGCGATTTCAAGCTGCCTGGCGACACCGATGGCGTCTTCTCCGGGTTTGACGCGGAGAAACAAAGTTATAACCGCGCGAGTTGGAATTATTCGGGGGGGAAACCGGCGCCGGCCGCTAGCGCTGCTGGGGGACAGCCAGCAGCGTTGCCACCGCTCCCGGAAAAGGTTGATTACGACCTCACGCTTCAGAATCCGAATTGCGTGTTCCAGCTGCTGAAGAAGCACTATTCCCGGTATACGCCGGAGATGGTGGAGCGCATCACCGGCATTCCCAAGGAACAATTCCTTAAAGCCGCGGAGATGTATACGTCCATTCGCAAAGACGGCGACATGAAGAAAGTCGGTACGATTATTTACGCCGTCGGCTGGACGCAGCACAGTTTCGGCACCCAAATTATTCGCACCGCGGCGATGCTCCAGCTGCTGCTGGGCAACGTGGGCCGAGCGGGCGGTGGCGTGAACGCGCTTCGCGGACATTCGAACATCCAGGGCGCAACGGATATGGCCGGGCTGTTTGATTCGCTACCGGGATATTTAAAGGTGCCAACGCCAGCTGACACTTCTTTCGACGCATGGATGAAGCGGACAACGCCCACCTCCTCAAAACCAGCTCCATGGGATTCCTGGAACTACTACAGCAACACGCCGAAATTCACGGTCAGCTTCATGAAGACGATGTACGGCGATGCGGCCACCAAGCAGAACGGGTGGGCGTTCGACTATTTGCCGAAAGTGGACCGCGATTACTCATGGACGCATTTGTGGAACAGCATGTACAACGGAGGGATCAAAGGCTTTTTCGCCTTTGGGATGAACGGCGTAGCCATCGGGCCGGATTCCAACAAAAATATCGACGCGCTGAAAAAAGCCGATTTCGTCGTGGTTGGAGAGATTTATCCGGACGAGACCAGCGAATTCTGGAGGTCGCCGCGGGTGATCCAGCAGGGCGACATGAAACAAATTCAGACGACCGTATACCGGTTGCCATGCGCGGGTTTTGCCGAAAAAGACGGTTCGTTCACCAATTCCGCGCGGTGGGTGCTCTGGAAGAATGCAGCGGTTCCCACACCGGGAGATTGCCGCCTGGATCAGGCCATCGTCGCCGAGATTTTCCTGCGGGTTCGGGCGCTGTACAAAAAAGACGGCGGCAAAGTCCCCGATCCGATCTTGAAACTGACGTGGAATTATACCGACCCGAGTAATCCGTCGCTGGCCGAAGTATTGAAGGAGCTTAACGGCAAGGCGCTTGCAGATTTGGAAGACCCCGTTACCAAGGCGCAAATCAAGGCTGGGCAACAGCTTCCCGGCTTTGCGTGGTTGAAGGATGACGGCACTACGGCCTGCGGCAACTGGATTTATTCCGGCTCGTTCACGGAAGCGGGGAACCAGGCCGCGCGGCGCGATCCCTCCGATCCTTCCAACATGGGGGTGCATCCTGGGTGGGGCTGGTCGTGGCCTGCCAATCGCCGTGTTTTGTACAACCGCGCATCCTGCGATGTAGACGGGAAGCCCTGGGATGCGTCGCGGCGGCAAGTCTGGTGGAACGCAGGCACACAAAAATGGGTCGGGAACGATGTCCCCGATTTCAAGGCTGATTCCAACCCAAAGGATCACATGGGACCATTCATTATGAACCCGGAGGGAGTTGGGCGAATTTTTGGTCCTCTGGCAGCGTTTGCGGACGGCCCGTTCCCGGAGCACTACGAGCCGATCGAGAGCCCAATCGTGAATCCATTGCATCCGCAACAAACGAATAATCCGGTAGTGACGCGCTTCAAGGACTCAGACGACAAGTTCGGAACGGTGAAAGACTTCCCGGTGGTATGTACGACGTTCCGTCTCACCGAGCATTACCACTACTGGACAAAGAACAATCCGATGAACGTGCAACTCGTGCCGGAGCCATTCATCGAAATGGGCGCGGAGATGGCGAATGAAATGGGCATCCGCGGCGGCGAGCACGTGAAAGTATCGAGCGCGCGCGGCGAGTATATCGCCAAAGCCATGGTGACCAAACGCATCAAGCCGATGATGATCGACGGCAAGAAAACCTATCAAATCGGAATTCCCTTTCACTGGGGATACCGGGGCATCGCCGAAGATGAAGGCAAGACTTCACGCATGGTGCTTAACGCACTTACGCCGACTATCACCGATCCGAACGCACACACACCGGAATTCAAAGGCTTCCTCGTGAAAGTCGAAAAGGCTTAGGGGACGCGCATGAGCCAAGCCACACTACGCGTTCAGAAAATGTCCGGACATGCTGGGAGTGTTCCCGGCGAAGACGCCCAGCGCGAATTTACCGTCTGCAAACTCATAGACACGACCACGTGCATCGGCTGCAAGGCTTGCGAAGTCGCTTGCATGGAGTGGAACGATCTGCCGTTCGGCGAAACGGTCTTCGACAACACGTACCAGACGATGCCGGAAACGCGCTGGAACTATTGGAACCTGATTCTTTTCAACGAGCATGAGAAAGAGGACGGCTCGCTGATGTGGCTGATGCGCAAGAACCAGTGCATGCATTGCGCGGAGCCAGGGTGCCTGGCGGCATGCCCAGCGGATGGCGCCATTGTCCAGTACACCAACGGCATCGTTGATTTTCAGCAAGCCCACTGTATCGGCTGCGGCTACTGCATCACCGGCTGCCCGTTCGACATTCCGAAGATGAACCCGAAGACCAATCGCGTCTTCAAATGCACCCTGTGCGCGGACCGCGTCAGCGAAGGGCTAGAACCTGCGTGCATCAAATCGTGCCCGACGGGCTGCCTGCACTTTGGCAGTAAGGACGACATGAAGGACATTGCGGAGAAGCGCGCGAAGCAGCTTCGCGACGATTACAATTTCCCGAAGGCGGGCGTATACGATCCGGCGGGAGTCGGAGGCACCGGTGTTGTCTACATATTGCATGACGCCACGCAGCCGGAGCTTTACGGCGGGCTGCCTTCGAATCCGAGCATTCCGTGGTCCGTGAAACTTTGGAAGGGTCCGCTGAAGTGGCTGGGCAACGCTGCAATGGTAGGCGGACTCATCGGTCTCGTCGTGCACTATTTGCGGTTCGGGCCCAAAGAGCGTGAAGAGACGAACAAGGAACCGCATGAAGGAGCAGAGCCGTGAGTCAGACCGATCAGGCCGTACCTTCCGGTCACGTATTGCGCTACAACTTCAAGGAACGGCTCACGCATTGGGTCGCCGCGATTTCCTATCTTTATTTGCTGCTGACCGGTCTGGCGTTCTGGTCGCCGTGGTGCTTTTGGATCGCAGCGCTTCTGGGAGGCGGGCAAGTTTCGCGCATGCTTCACCCTTGGGCCGGGCTGATTTTTGCCCTCTGCGTGCTGGTGATGTATGGCATGTGGGCTTCCCACATGAATGTGGATGAGAACGACAAGAATTGGTTCAAATCCGTCGGTTACTACGTGCAGAACGAAGACGAAAAGATGCCGCCTGCGGGCCGGTATAACGCGGGACAGAAATCGTTGTTCTGGGGATTTGTGGTCTGCATGGTGCTGCTCCTGTTGAGCGGAATCGTGTTGTGGTACACGGAATATATTCCGTGGAACTTACGCTACCTGCGTTACATTGCGGTTTTGGTGCATGCTTCGTCGGCGCTGCTAACCATCGGGCTTTTCCTGCTTCACGTGTACATGGGCGTTTTCGCGGAGCGCGGCGCATTGGATTCCATGGTTCACGGAGACGTCTCGATGAATTTCGTGAAGCGGTATCATCCGGGCTGGTATGAAGAGCTCAACAGGCAGCCGGCCTCTCCCAAAAAATGACGTCTCAACAAGCGGCAAGCAATGAGTACGACGCGCGGATCCGGCGCGCCGAAAAACTCATCGCGGAAAAATCCTCAGCCAGCGAACTTCTTTCCTTCTACAAGAGAATCGCTAGCTTCCAAAAAAGTTTTCTAGCGCAAATTGCTGCCGCAGGCGCGGAGCAAGCGGAGATTCCGCAGTTTGGCTCCTTGCGGGAGAGCCTTGATTTAACGCTGCTGCTTCCACACTTTCGGAATTATCTTTCACTCGTTGAACAGAATGCTCCCAACGCGCTGGCCGGGGCGGCGCGCGAAATCGCTGCGCTGCCTGCCGACTCCTGGATCGCCATTCTCACGGCCTATTGGGAAAACGGAGGGCTATTCGATCAACAGATCGGGGCATTCGCGCAGTTTTTTCCGCGAGCATTTCTGCAGCCTTACGCCGGATACGTTGCAGGACGGACGGCGGTGCCGCCTGTGCTAGTGACGCTGCGCGTCTGCCCACTGTGCGGCGGGCGGGCGTTATTCGGAGTGCTGCGGCTCGAAGGCGACGGGGGAAAACGGTACATGGTGTGTTCTTTTTGCGGCTATGAGTGGGAGTTCCGGCGAATCTTGTGCCCGACATGTGGCGAAGAAGAAGAAAAGAAGCTACCCGTGTACGTCGCGGAACAGTTTCCCCATGTGCGCGTGGAGGCTTGCGAGACTTGCAAGTTTTTTGTTCGAACGATCGACCTCACAAAGGATGGCCATGCCGTGCCGATAGTGGACGATCTCGCGGCGATTCCCCTGACGCTCTGGGCGAACGAGCACGGCTACAGCAGACTGCAGCCAAATCTTTTGGGTAGTTGAGCAGAAGAGAGCACGATCTATCGTGCCCCTACGACAGGGGTGCGAGCTCTAGGGGTGAGGTAGGTTCGCAACTTTGCCGCTGGGCGGGGCGTCAGGTGTTTCTGGTGCGGCGTGGAAGTTCTCGCGGCTGAGGCGCGTGTCGCCGTTCACATAACCGATGAAGTCCATGCCCTTGGGAAAAGTGATGTCTTTTCCGCGCATCACAGGAATCACCATACCCGCAGTAGAGCTGATTCCTTTGCCCTCGCCTCCGGAGCGCAAAACGGCTTGCTGATTGTCTGCGAGCCGGACGCTCCTAATAAGCACACTCAATTTTCCGCCACGGCCCAAGGCTTTCTTTGGTTCCGCTTCGTTGACGACACCCAGGGCGTTGGCGCCCTTGGGAATCACGAGGAATCCATCGACGACGACATCTTCTGAAACTTCAAAGCTCACGTCATCACCCACTTGGGCATCCGCGGACGAGATCGTTTTCATAAGCTTCATGCGAATGGGCGTGCTATCGAGCAAACTGAGGAACTGGGTTGAAGCGGAAGACTTGGGAGCCGGTTCGGCGGATGCGGCAGGTTGGTCGTAGTGGATTTTCTCTCTGGCCGGCTCCTTGACAGGAGGGAGAGTTGGCTTTGCGCCTGGAGCGGTTTTCAGCAACAGGACGGCATCGAGCGGGACGTAGCCGGTCTCGCCTTTGGCGGTGCGCACTCCGAAATAGCTGTCGTAGCGGCCGGTGATTTCGACTTGCTGACCGCATTGGAGCGTGGCGCGGATATCGAGCGTGGTCATCGAGCTGTAGAGGTAGACATAGTCACCGGAGCGGGCGCACTCAACCTGGCCGATATCCTGCGCTTTGCAGAGTGCCGGGGCCAGGAGACAAAACGCCAGAGCAAGAAGTCTTGCGTGACACACCTGGGACAGATGAAGAAACGGTTGGAAAGGGGACATGACACCTCTATCCCAACGCAAAATACCTACCGTGGCAATAGGTAGGACAGTAGTGCTGTTCATAAAGAGGTACTCCGGCGGTGCGGAGCGTGGTGGCGCTTGGTAAGTTTGTGCAACGCCGGCAGCGCCAAGGCGGTTGGAGGGAGGCGGTCTCCTTGCAATCTTGCGCGTGCTTGGGGCAAGCTACGGTCCGCCAATGAGGGGCTGTCTATGAAAAAAACGTTTTTGTGCTGGGCCATTTTGCTGATTTTGGGAGTCGCGGATTTGGGAGCGCAGACTGCGGCGCCACCCTCCGCTTCGCTGACCGTGATTCGGGCGGGAACGTTGATCGACGGGGCTAGCAATACGCCGCGGAAGAATCAGCTGATTTTTGTGCGTGGCGAGCGCATCGAGAAAGTGATGGACGGTTCGGCGCCGATTCCGCCGGGCGCGAAGGTGATCGATCTTTCCGGGGCGACCGTTTTGCCAGGACTGATTGATTCGCACACGCATATTTTTCTGTGGGGCGAAGATCCAGCCAAGGGCGGGTACGACGTAAACATTCTGAAGGCGGGGATTGCGCTGCGAGCGGCGCGGGCGACGTTTGCGACGAGGCGGGCGTTGGAGCAGGGATTTACAACGCTGCGCGATTTGGAAACGGAGGGAGCGGGATACGGAGACGTTGAAATCAAACAGGCGATTGAGGAAGGAACGATTCCCGGGCCGCGGCTTTTCTGCGCGACGCGGGCGATTTCGACGACGGGCGGCTACAACTTGGAAGATTACGCGCCGGAACTGGATATGCCGAAGGGAGCGCAACTAGTCGATGGGCCGGTGGAGGCACGGAAGGCAGCACGGCAACAGCTGGAGCATGGCGCGGACTGGATCAAGGTGTATATGACGCACCGGTCTTGGGTGGACAAGGAGGGGAAGCTGGTGTCGCAACCGACGCTTACGGTGGAGGAGCTGAAAGCGATCGTGGACGAGACACATGGCTGGGGGAAGAAGGTAGCGTGCCATGCGTACAACGGAATCGGTTTGCAGAGAGCCCTGGATGGCGGATGCGATTCGATTGAGCATGGACTGGAGATTACGGATGCTCAGATCGCGCAGATGCAGCGGCAGGGGACTTGGTATTGCCCGACGCTCACGCCTTACTATGGCGACTGGGCGGCAGCCGATACGCCGGGCGGAAAGCGGGACCGCGCGCGGGCGGCGGTGCACGAAATTTCGTTCCGTAAAGCGCTGCAGGCGCATCTAAAAATCGTTTTCGGGACGGACATGGGCGGAATTCCGTGGACGGAGCCGATTGCGCAGGAATTCGGGCGCATGGTTTCGATGGGGATGACGCCGATGGATGCGATTCAATCGGCTACCGTGCGGGCGAGCGAAATGCTGGAGATGAAGGGGGAGATCGGCGTGGTGGCGACGGGAGCTTATGCGGATATCGTTGCGGTTTCGGGGGATCCGCTGAAGGACGTGGGAGAGCTGGAGCACGTGCATTTTGTGATGCACAATGGCGCGGTTTTCAAGAACGAACTACTCAAGTGAATAGCGGTGAGGAGTGGATAGGCGCTCTTGACTGGGGGCACGTGCACGATAAATTCCAAGTTTCGGTTCGAGTGGAGAAAGTGGACTTTTAATTCTTACCGGCTTCGACGCGGATGCCCTTCCAGAAGGCGATTCTGCCCTTGATTTCAGCGGCGGCCGGATTCGGCTCGGGATAACACCAAGCGGCGTTTTCGTTTTTCATGCCATCTACTTCGACGTGATAGTAGTGAGCTATGCCTTTCCACGGGCAAATAGATGTGTGCGCGCTCGATTTCAAAACATTTTTGATGACCGAGTCGGGCGGAAAATACTGATTGCCCTCAACGACAATGGTGTTGTTGCTCTCGGCAATGACCTTCCCACCCCAGATGGCTTTTGCCATGTTGCTTGCTCCTCGTGCTCGCACCGGGCCTTACGCGCGATCGAAATTAGTTTACCTGAAGGTTGGATGCGGAAAGCATGGAAACGGTTCAAGTAAAGATGAAGAGCGAGTTCTTGAATGGTACGCACAGGGCGACGGAATTATTCGGTGAAGCACTCGGGACGAGGCACTTAACGGGACGCCTCTGTTAGAATCGGCGCGCTGCAGGAGGATAGAAATGGCCGAACAGAGTTTCGAGAGTCATGCGAGGTGGTTGCCCCCTTTCCACTTTTTTGTTTTACCCGTGTTGCTGATCAATATTGGCTTTCAGATTTATTGGTGTGTGAGGGCGTGGTTCTCTGTAAGCGGAATGCTTTCTGTGCTAGTTGCGGTGGCGCTTTTTGTGGGGATTGGGACGGCGCAGGGATGGCGCTGAAGGTGCAGGACCGGGTGATTCGTCTCGAGGAGCGGCTGCGGTTCGAACGGGCGCTGCCGGCGGAACTGCATCCGCGCATTGGGGAATTTACGATCGATCAGTTAGTGGCGCTGCGGTTTGCAAGCAACGCGGAGCTGCCGGAGCTTGCGCGGAGGGTGTTGGAGGAGAAGTTGGTGAATCGGAAAGAGATCAAAAAGTTGATCAAAACTTGGCGGCCGGATTTTGTGCGGGCTTGATTCGGGAGTTTCATCGACCGATTTGGCGGGGCAAGCCCCGCCCCTACAGAGTATCAGTAAGGTTGGGGACGTGGGATCAGATGCTGCGGATTACACCGCCTTCGGCGCGGACTGACGCGCCGCTGATGGCAGCCGATTGGGCGCTGGCAACGAACGCTACAACGGCGGCGATTTCTTCTGGTGTTTCAAAACGCTTGAGCAGCGAGGTGGGGCGGGCGGATTTGAAGAATTCCTTTTCCATCTCGGCAGACGAGAGGCCGTTCTTCTTAGCCAGGCTGTCGAGAAAACCCACAGCGCCTTCGGAAGCGGTGGGGCCGGGGAGGACGGAGTTTACGGTGACGCCAGTGCCGGCAACGGATTCGGCGAGGCCCCGAGCTACGGCGATCTGCGCGGTTTTGGTCATGCCGTAGTGAACCATTTCGGCGGGAACCTGAAATGCGGACTCGCTGGAGATGAAAATGATGCGGCCCCAATTCTTCTTGAGCATGCCGGGCAAATAGTGGCGAGAGAGGCGGACGCCGCTGAGGACGTTGACCTCGAAGAACCGCAGCCAGTCGGCATCGGGGATTTCTGCAAAGGGTTTGGGTTCGAAGATTCCGAGATTGTTGATTAAGATGTCAGCGTGCGGCACTCGCTTAACGAAGGCTTCGACACCAGCGGCGGTGCCCAGATCCCCAGCCACGCCTTGCAGATCGACGGTTTTGTCGTGCTGGCGAATTTTGTCTAGCGCGGAATTCACGCGCGCTTCGGTGCGGCCGTTTACAACGACCGAAGCACCTTCCGTTGCAAGCGCAGTGGCAATGGCAAGGCCGATGCCTGCTGTGGAGCCGGAGACGATGGCTTTCTTGCCTTTTAAGCCAAAATCCATGAAGCGATCCTCCTCGAATGCTTCATCGAGCTACTGCCGCCGTGGCCGCGCCTTCGATCTCTTTGATTTCTTCGGGTGTTAATTTTAGTTCACCGGCGCGCATCACGCCTTCGGCTTGCTTGGCGTTGCGCGCGCCGACGATGGCGCCGGTGACAGCGGGATTGCTGAGCACCCAGGCGATGGCGACTTCTCCGGGGTTGCGGCCATGGCGGGCGCCTACTTTTCGAAGACGCTCGACCAACTCGATGTTTTTGGAGAGGCGCGGCTCGCGAAACTCGGGATTCTTGCTGCGAAAATCGTCGGGCGGGAGGGCAGCGGCGCGCTCGCGCGTCATTGCGCCGGTGAGGAGCCCGGAGGCCATAGGCGCGTAGGAAATGACGCCGATGCCCTGCTGTTTGCAATAGGGCAGGATCTCTTTTTCGACTTGACGGCGAATCAGGGAATAGGGCGGCTGCAAGGAAGTCGGAGTGGCAATTTTTTCTGCGCGCTTGATCTGCGTTACGTCGAAATTGGAAACGCCGATCCAACGAACTTTGCCTTCTTTTTGCAGGGCAAGCATGGTTTGCCATGCCTCTTCGAGGCCGGATCCATTGTCGGCAGGCGGCCAGTGCATCTGATATAGATCGATCACATTTGTTTGCAAGCGGCGAAGGCTGTCTTCGCATTCGCGACGAATAGATGCGGCGGTGTGATTCTGGGTGACGTGACCTTGGTTGTCCCAGCGCAGAACGCATTTGGTGAAGACGTAGGGACGCGGGCCCCGCCAATCCTTTAGTGCTTGAGCAACGACTTCCTCGGAATGTCCTACGCCATAGACTGCCGCGGTATCGATCCAATTTACGTCGAGTTCGAGCGAGCGATGAATGGCGGCGATGGAATCGGCATCTTCCTGGTGTCCCCAGGCAAAATCCCAGCCGCTGCCTCCAATGGCCCAAGCGCCGAATCCAACCGGGGTAATCTGCAAATCGGAATTGCCGAGTTTGCGCGTTTCCATGTCTCGTGACCTCTCGTCGAGATTAATCGCTGCGCTGTTAGGCGCGTTTGTACCGCGCATTCTACATTGCATGAGATGAAAAAAAGGAGGATTTGGTTAGGAGAGAATTTGAGGGCGGGAGGCAACCGGGCTGAAGCTATGCGAAGAAAGAGGGACGTTGATCAGTACGCCCAGGCAAGCTGGGGCACAGCATGCTGTGCCCCTACAGGGGATTCGGCGGGCTTGGGTGCTTGCTGGCGAAAAAACTGCGTTAATTGGCGGTGAAGGCGGCGTCGAGGGATACGGTCTCACCATCGGGATTTGTGATGGTGACGCGCTGCGCGCCTGTGCTCAGGGCAGGTGTCACGACGGTTAGCGTGTTCATGTCCTTGTAGGTGACGGTTGCGTTTTTTCCGCCGATCGCGACGGTAGTGCCAGCCTGAAAACCGCTGCCGCGGATCGTCAGAGTTGTTCCTCCGGATGCGGGGGCGTTCACTGGAGTCAAAGTTCCAATGCCGAGCGGAACGTTGGCCAACTCGACGATGGTGATGCCGGCGTTCTGCGCTGTGCCATCGGTCGAGGTGATGGCGAAGAGGCGCTGGCCATTTTCGTCTGTAGTGAGAAATCCGCCGTGGAGGCCGTCAACGTCAGTCATGAACTGCTGGGGCAAGAAGATGCGCAGGCGGAGAGCGCCGCCGTGCGCGTCGAGGATGTCCATGCCGCCTTGGACGCCGAGATTTCCGGCAGGACCCGTGAGAAACGGTTGGTAAATCAGAGCGCCGCTTGGATGGAGCGTCACGCCGGGCACTTGATTGCGCCCAGGAATTTGCGTGAGCTCCGGATTGGCGGGGATGGCATTGAGCGAGAGATCGGAGCCACGAATTTCAACCGTGCCGTTGACCTGCAGAGCAAACATGGTTCCATCGGATGCGGCACCGAGATCCGTAGCCGAGTCATTCGCGGTGAAGGTTGAAAACTCGTTTGGAGAGGATGAATTCCAAAGTGCGAGCGGGCCACCGGGCGCGTTAGCGAACGCAACGAACACCTGATTGCCGTTGCCGTTCGATTGAACCAGAGGCGCGCCGGTGAGACTAGTGACTTCGGGCTGTGAGGCCGGTTGAATGGTTGGGGGACTGGTCGACAGATTTAGTTGGCCAAGGCAAGAAGTACAGGAACCGGAAGAGCCGGACTCGGCACTTAGACCGACAAAAACATTTTGCGTGCTTGTAGCAGCCACACGCGCGGGGCCTGAGTTTGTGAAGCCGGCCACGCCACCGACGGGGACGGTCGTGCCGGATGTGGTGTCCGGGTCAAACAGATAAATGCACTGGGAACCAAAATCGGCGGCGACGAGTTGGGAACCATCGGGAGTAAGAGCGAGGCCACGGATTCCGGCAGTGGGAGGAGGACCACCGGGCGGCTCGATGCCCGGCTGGTGAAAGAAATGGGTCATCAATTCGAAAACGTCGACGTGATCGATGTCGCTGAGGTAGAGCCACTGGCGAGTCTGGTCGTATACGATAAACCTGTCAAAAGCGGGCTTAGCGTAGAAATTTTCGCTCTGAAGATATTGGAATAGTTTCGAGCCGGTGATTGATCCGGCCGGCGAAATAATAGCAACGTCGGCTTTCCCCGAAATTCCTGCGGGCGTTTGCAGCGTGATGCGTTCGATAGGGAAAGGATAGGTTGCGTCCAAGCCTAGTGACGGCGCGATGGTTGTAATGTTTTCGGCCTTTCGGATGGCGGCGGCCGCGCCGCCAATTTTGACGGTGACTTTTGTAGGGTCGCTGCCGAAGCCGTAGCCGTAGATTTGCACTGTATCGCCGCCTGCGGGGGTTCCCGCGTTGGGGAGAATTTGCAGAATTTGCGGCCCGTAACTGAAAGCGTCCGGAGCGAGCGATAGCCAGCCGCTTGGGAAATAGGCCGCGATATTCGTGGGTCCGCTTGCGGCGTTGGGAGGAGAGGTTGCGTTGATCAGCGCGCCACTAGCTACGCTGGCGTTGCCCGCGGGCTGGTTGCCGAATAGCACGTGAGCAGTAGGCTCAAAGTTTTGTCCTGCGAGAGCGATCGCGGTTCCACCGGCATTGGGGCCTTCGGAAGGCTGGGCCGCTGGAAGTACAGCGAAGACAGGATCTGTCGCGGGGAGCAAAGCAGGGCTTGCGGCATCCAGGAAAGCTATGCCTCGGTTGGCAATACCGAAAAGCAGGTGCGTGGAGTCCACGTCTTCGATTTCCGTGCGCCTTCCGCCGAGCCACAGATCAGGGACTTGTCCGATCCGGCTGAGAGTGTGCCCATCGAGCGCGGTGATCACGGGCGGAGCTGCGGTATTTTCGCTGACGTACAAAAACTGGCCGTCGCGCGAGAACACCAAGCCATTCACGGCTGATGTTGCATAGCTGCCCGCTGGATTTAGTGAGCCGTCGAGAAGCAAGACTTGCGAACTGCCATTCGAAACGAAAACAGCGGCGTAACGAGTGCCATCAAGATTTGCAGCGGCAAGAGGGACTGCGCCAGTGCCAAGGCCGTGCGGGCCAGCGAGAACGTTGCCATTCGCATCGTACACGGCAAGTTCGCCGCTGGCATCACCGGCGGCGACCAGTACTCTTGATTGATCGCCGGTCCGAGCCATCACACCGAGGCCATTTTGAAAGAGTTGCGGTTCGGTGGCGGTGAGGTTTGTCAGCGTGTTCGCGGATGGGGCCCAGAGTGCGAGCAACGATTGGCCAGTCTGGGATTGGCGGAGGCGCATCATCAGTTTGCCGCTGGAGAGTGCGAGCAATTCTTCTGGGCAGTCGAACAACGTATTGGGAAGAGGTTGCAGGCCGGTGATTTCATAGCGCGCCTTGATTTGCAGCGATGAGGTATCGATCGCGGCCGCTTGTTCGGTGACTGAGCCTATCCAAACGGTGGTGCCATCAGCGGAAAGATCGGCGCTACTTGCGCCGGAGAGGCTGACTTGGGCGACGCGGGTGGCGTTGGCTGAGGAGAAAATCTCGACGCGGTTCATCGCGCGATTCGCGACGAACACGAGTTGGTGGGCTGGATCGTAGGCGATGCGTCGATGGCGAGGCTCGCCGGCGGGATCGTCCATTGCGGGATTGGAATCCGTTCTGGCATAGGCGGTTCGCGACAGATTTGCAACTACTCCAGTTTGAATGGTGAGTCCGAGGTTAGCGGGGTGCGAAAGAGAGCCGCTCGTGCCTTCGGCCATAATTGTGGAGTTTCCTGTTGAGGCGTTGGACGCGGCGGAGAATAGGATGGGGGTACTCGAGCCGGCAGCGATACTGAATGGGCTGGGCGGACTGGAAACGACACCAGCAGGCAGGCCAGTGAGAGTGACTTGGACTGTGCCGGTGAAGCCGTTGAGTGGGTTGACAGACAAGTTGACTGCGGGGCTCGTCGTGCCTTGCTGGACGGTAACGGAATTTGAGGAAAATCCGAGAGAGAAATCGGGCTGAGGAGGAGGGGGAGGAGCCTGAATGGACGAGGAGCCGCCGCCGCAGCCGAACTGTGCCAGCAAAGGAAGACTGAGGGACAAACTCAGGGCGCATCGTCTTAGCCGTCCCATCGAACAACCCCACGTTCCTTGCGCGCCCCGGGCTGAAGAAGCCATGCCGGCGAAGAATGCGGCAAGAGCTGGGACGCGCGGATTTGAGAGGGTAACAGTGGCCACTTTAAACCAATAAGGATAATTGTCAAGTTAAGAAATATTCTTGAAGGTCAAAGAGCGGAGGCGGAAAAATCAAAGGGCGGCGAGGACTGGATGTCCGCGCCGCCCTTGAGGAGAATTGGATAGATAGAGGTAAATTAAATGGTTTTCGTTGCCGGAGCGCCGACGGGAGCGTTCGCACTCTTTGCAAAAGCGTTGTGCCCCGATTCCTTCTCCGAACTCCGATCGATTTCGATAGAGCCTTTGAAGTAAGCCCCGTCTTCGATCATTATGCGGGCGGTCGTGAGATCGCCGTTGACGGAGCCGTCCTTCTTGATTTCAATACGGTCTTTAGCGCGAAGGTTTCCCTTCACGGTGCCGTAAACCACCACCTCGCGGGCGATGATATCGGCGGTGACCTTTGCGGTAGTCCCGACCGTCAGCTTCCGCTCATCAAGCTGGATCAGTCCTTCGACCGAACCGTCGATCAGCAGATCTTCATTGCCGGAGATCTCGCCTTTCACGTGCAGGCTGGCCCCGAGCCGCGCGGTGGCGCGGTCCGCGGTTGCACCCAGTGGACGCATGGCATCTGTACTCATTGCGGGTTTATCCTCCCAAGTCGCCGGAGCGGGCTTCGGCGGCTGATTCGTTGGAAAATTTTTTGGCTCCGGTAGCGCGGACTGCGGCGTTTCCGGTTTCTTATTGCCCCACATCGGTCCCTCCCAAAGGGATAGCACCACCCCGCGCAGACAAACGCTTGGGGTATTGCAAACTGTAGTCCTCAGTATGTCGGACGGCAAATGCAGTCTTGCGTGGCCGTTCGTGAAAGTAACTAGACCTTTGGACAGTGTGTTCGTCCACTGTTCGCGGTTAAGTTTGGGTAAATTTCTGGAAACGACAGGAGGATGCAGAAATTGAAATGCCGTAGAGGTCAGGAGCTCGGCCTCTCCGGGACGGGTTGCGTGGCCAGGAAATCTTCTTGAAATCTTTTTGAGTAAGAAGCCAAAAGTTCCTCGATGCGTTCGGCTTTTGGTGATTTGAGGACGAATCCGGCGTGATGGTATCTGCTGACGCGATAAACGATCTCGGGATCGTCGTAGGTGGCAGTGTCGGGACTTTCCTGGCGGGCGAGGGAGACAATTATCCCGGCGTAATCGTGATGTGGCTCCGGCAACTGATAGGGCTGCTTCCCTGCTCCCACTTCGAGGCGCGCCCACTCGCGCCATAAATTGATGCCGGTGGCGGCTTCAATCACATCGGAGATGTAAGCGCCGCCGACGCGCGCCGCAACTTCGAGAAAATAGGTCCTTCCATCGGTGTGAGCTTTCAAGAATTCGGCGTGTGTGACGCCGCGCAGGAAGCCCAGGTTTTCGAGAACTTTGTGGTTGATCTCGAGGAGTGTCTTCACTTCGGTTGAATCTCGCGGGAGCGTGCGGGTGGTGAAAACACCGCCTTGATGTGAGGTCTCGAGCGGAGGGGTGCCATAGGCGTGGGCTTCCGCGAAGACGACTTCGCGCTCTGACGCCACGCTGTCCACATGGTAGACGCTGCCGGGAATGAACTGTTCGAGAAGGTAGTTGGATTGCTTGTCGCCGAGCTGATCGAGCCAGGGCCAGAGTTCGCCCGGATTGTGAATCTTTCTCATTCCGATTCCGGAGGCTTGCGACCGCGGCTTCAAAAGCCAGGGCGCAGGGACACGGGCCATGAACTCGCGCAAGCTGTCGTAGTTAAGGACGTGGACAAATTCCGGCACCGGGATGCCCGCTTCTTTTGCTCGTGCACGCATGGCGAGTTTGTCGCGGAAATAACGAACGGTCGTCAGGCCCATGCCGGGAATGCGCAGGTGTTCGCGGAGGGCCGACACGTTTTCCATGTCGAACTCGTCCAAGGCAACTATGCGGTCAATGGGTTGCGAACGTGCTGCGAAACTCACGGCGTTGATCAGTCCTTGGACAGGAAGCTCCTCGGGCATGAAGAACATTTCATCGATGGACTGGCGTGGCCAATCCGCGTGGCGGAGTTTTTCGACGGTCAAGAGGAGGACGCGGCAGCCGATTGCTTTGCACGCGCGCAGGAATTCCTGTCCTTTTTCATAAGAGCTCACACAGAGGATGGTGAGAGGACGGCTCTCTGGCATCGTATGACCTCTGAATGCACACGGCCAGTGCAAGAAGGCCGGCAAAAGGCCGCGCGGCAGGTGCGGATTATACTTCGGTCTGCCGAACCGGATACAAGAATTGAAGAAATGGGCCGACGCGCTGAGCCCAAGCCGCTTCGTTGTGCTCGCCGCCTTCCACACGCTCGTAGTGCAAGTCTTTGCCGAGTTCCCAGCCTTTTTGCAAGAGCACGTCGCGAAACTGCTCAACGTCCTGAACGATGCGCGGGCCTTCGCGCGTGCCGATGTCCAGCCAGATACGCGGGCGCGGACGGACGTCCGCAGCTGCCGCGAAGCGATGCATCACTTGCTGGTTCCACCAAACGGAAGGAGAGAGAGCGGCAAGTTTTCCGAAGACGTTCGGAAGCCTCAGCCCCAAGTAGAGAGAGACCAGGCCGCCGAGCGAAGAGCCGCCGATGCCGGTTTTTTCGGAGCCGGAAAGAGTGCGGTACTCGCGCTCGATGAAGGGCTTTAACTCCAGGATCAGGAATTTTGCGTAGCGGTCCGCGCGGCCGCCACCTAGTCTGGGGACGCGGGTCGGAGTGTATTCGCGAATGCGTGCTTTTCCGGTGTTGTAGATGCCAACGATTATGAGCGGTTCGACTGTACCAACGTTGATGAATTGGTCGGCTGTTTGGCCGACGTTCCAGTCCATGCCGGGAATGAAGGAAGTGGAAGGGTCAAACAGATTTTGGCCGTCGTGGAGATACAGGACGGGGTAATGGCGCGAGGTCTGATCGTCGTAGCCCGGCGGCAGATAGACGACCAGGTCGCGCGCGTTTCTCAAGAAGCGTGAGCAGAAACTTTGATGCTTACGGAGATTCGGATCGCTCACGGCGTGATGGTCACCAGCAGATCTTTGGCTTCGACGTGCTGTCCTGGAGTGACGAGAAGTTTTGCGACGCGACCGGCGATGGGCGCGTAGATATTCGATTGCATTTTCATGGCTTCGAGAGTCAAGAGTTTCGCTCCGCGTTCTACTGGATGATTTGCTTGCACGGCGATGCCGCTGATTACGCCAGCTGTCGGCGCGGCAACTTGTCCGGGATCGGCGGGGTCGGCCTTCGGATGGGCGCGCTCGACGACGCGCAATGCCAAGTCTCGCACATTTACTTCGCGCGGCTGCCCGTTCAATTCAAAGAACAGCGTACGCGTTCCATCTGGGTGCGGATCGCTGGCCGTCAAAAACTTGAGGATGAGCGTTTTTCCTGGCTCGATTTCAATCGTGATCTCTTCGCCGGAGGCCAATCCGTAAAAGAAGGCGGGCGTTGGCAGGACGCTAACATCCGCGTAAGTCTGGCGGAATTTATCGTACTTCAAAAATACTTCCGGATAGAGAAGATAACTCAAGATATCGTCAGGGCGAACGGCGTGACTTAGTTTTTTCTCGAGTGTGGCGGAAGCTTCGGCGAGATCCACCGCTTCGAGGCTTGCACCCGGGCGGCCTTTGAGCGGGGCGGCTCCGCGCAAAATTATTTTTTGCAGTTTGCGCGGCCATCCACCAGGAGGAACACCCAGGACGCCGGAAAACATTTCTACTACAGAGTTGGGGAGAGAGAGATCGCGATTTTCGTCAAGCTTGAGCAGATCGTTTGGTCGCAGTTCGTTGGCCATTAGAAAAAGTGTCATGTCGCCGACGACTTTGCTTGAGGGCGTCACTTTCACGATGTCGCCGAAGAGCTGGTTCACGTCGGCGTACATTTTCTCGACTTCGCGCCAGCGGTGGCCTAGGCCCATGGCGGCGGCTTGTTCGCGGAGGTTGGTATATTGACCGCCGGGAATCTCGTGTTGATAGAGGCGTGCGGAGCCTGCCTTCGGGCCGGAATCAAAGGGCAAATAATAGGTTCGCACGGTCTCCCAATAATCGGAGCACTCATTCAGCGCTTCGATATCAAGATTCGTGTCGCGCGGCGTGTGGCGCAGCGCTTCGACAATGGAATTGAGATTGGGCTGGCTGGTGCCGCCGCTCATGGCGGCAATGGCCGCATCGGCTACGTCGGCGCCTGCGTCGGCGGCTTTCAGAACCGAAGCGGAATTAATGCCGCTGGTGTCGTGCGTGTGAAAGTGCACGGGGATAGCGATTTCTTCGCGGAGCGCTTTCACTAATTCGTAGGCAGCATACGGCTTGCAAAGGCCGGCCATGTCTTTGATTGCCAGGAAATGCGCGCCGAGTTTTTCTAGCTGCTTGGCCATGTCGACGTAATATTTCAGCGAATATTTCGGCCGCGATTTGTCGAAAATATCTCCCGTATAACAAATAGCTGGCTCGCAGACGGCACCCGTCTCGAGCACGGCGTCGATCGAGACACGCATGTTTTCAATGGAATTGAGCGAATCGAAAATGCGGAAGATGTCGATGCCTTGGGCGTAGGCCTCGCGCACGAACTCCACAATCACATTGTCGGGGTACGACGTGTAGCCTACGGCATTCGCACCGCGGAGCAACATCTGAAAACAGATATTGGGGACTAGATCGCGCAGTTCCCGAAGCCGCTGCCATGGATCTTCGTGAAGGAAGCGCATGGCGGTGTCGAAAGTGGCGCCGCCCCACATTTCAAGGCTGAAGAGATTTGGGAGGCGTTGAGCAACAGCGCTGGCAGTGGCGAGCAAATCGTGCGTGCGGACGCGTGTCGCCATGAGCGATTGGTGGGCATCGCGAAAAGTTGTGTCCGTGATCAGAAGACGCTTTTCTTTTCTTGCCCAGTCCGAAAATTTCTTCGGACCTAGTTTTTGCAGCAATCGGCGTGTTCCTGGCGGCGGGTCGATGCCGGGAACGGAAGGCAGGGTCGCCTTTTCGAGCGCCTTGGGAACTGGTTTGCCCTTTACTTCGGGATTGCCGTTGAGAATCACATCGCCGAGATAAGAGAGCAGCTTCGTGGCGCGGTCGCCGCGGCTTTGCAAACGAAATAGCTCGGGCGATTCATCGAGAAACGAAGTAGTGACTTCACCGGCCCGAAAGCGTGGGTGGTTGACGACATTTTCCAGAAACGGGATGTTGGTTTTGACGCCGCGAATGCGAAACTCGCGCAGTGCGCGGTCCATGCGTTGGCAAGCTTCGGGAAGTTTCGTCCCCCAAGCCGTCACTTTCACCAGAAGCGAATCGTAGTAGGCCGCAAGCACCGCACCTGCATAGGCTGTGCCACCATCGAGACGGATTCCGAATCCCGCAGGCGACCGGTAGGTCGTGAGCTTTCCGTAGTCGGGTGCAAAATTCTTCTCCGGGTCTTCAGTGGTTACTCGGCATTGGAGCGCAGAACCGTAGAGTGGCACGTTAGCCTGTTCCGGCAACGCAAGAGGCTCCTCGTGGAGCTTGTGGCCTTGCGCCACGAGAATTTGTGAGCGCACCAAATCGATGCCGGTCACCATTTCCGTAACGGTGTGTTCCACTTGAATGCGCGGATTTACTTCGATGAAGTACCAGTTCCTGGCGTCGACGTCGTACAGGAACTCGACCGTTCCGGCATTGCGGTAGTTCGCCTTTCGCGCCAGCCGCAGCGCGGCGTCGCATAATTCCGCGCGCACACTTGTGGGCAAATTCGCGGCGGGGGCGACTTCGACGACTTTCTGATGACGCCGTTGCACGGAGCAGTCTCGCTCATAGAGGTGCAGCAAATTTCCGTGATGATCCGCAAGAATCTGGACTTCAAGATGGCGCGCGCGCGGCAAATATTTTTCCAGAAAGACGCTCGCGTTGCCGAAGGCTGACTTTGCTTCTCCCCGGGCTTCCTCGAGCCGTTGATCGAGTTCGGCTTCGCTACGCACAACGCGCATGCCGCGCCCGCCGCCGCCCATGGCAGCTTTTACGATGACCGGATAGCCGATCTTAGCCGCGAATTTGCGCGCTTCCACTGCGGAGCTTATTGATTCTTCCGTCCCGGGAAGGACCGATACGCCAGCCGAATCCGCCAGGCGCCTTGCGGCGGTCTTGTCTCCGAGGAGTTCGAGCAATTCGGGAGTCGGTCCAATGAAGGCGATGCCCGCCTTGTGGCACGCGCGGGCAAACTCAGGATTCTCGGACAAGAAACCGTAGCCGGGATGAATGGCGTCAACGCCCTTTTCCTTAGCCAATGCAACGATGCCTGCAATGTCGAGGTAGGCTTCGACCGGGCCCTTGCCCGCTCCGACTTGGTAAGCCTCATCCGCTTTAAACCGGTGCAGGGCCAGGCGGTCTTCCTGCGAATAGATTCCTACGGTGCGCAGGCCGAGCTCATTCGCGGCGCGAAAAATCCGGATGGCGATCTCGCTGCGATTGGCGGCGAGCAGTTTTCGAATGGGTTTGTTCTTCTTCATCCCCGGCCGGCAAGAAGCTTACGCGAAACTTTACATTGTTTCATGCAGATACGGAGCGATTGGAGCACTTTTTTCGATTCGCGAGACAAACAATATGAATGCAGAGATCGGATGCGCCAAGCAAGCAGGCGTGCGGCAGCCGCAGCCAGACGGAAGACTCTGAGATTACCGCGTGGCCGGTCCGTTACCTGAGTGCGCGGGAGGGGCAAAACTCTTCAACTGGACAAGTTCGGATTGCACAATGGCCCAAGCTTTGGGGTCGCGCTTTGTGGCATAAGGTGCGTCGGGCTCCGAATAAAAGTGGAGGAGTTCGTCGCGCAGCTCGGATGACATGCCGGCAAACTTTTGGGACGCGAGCCTGTCCAGGAGCTTGGCATGGGCATCGTCATTCAAGCCGTATTTGCCGGGTCCGGTGGCTTCGCCCACGTCGAAATTATCGTTCGGCAAATCGAGATGGCCGCTTCGCACATCTGCGATCAGCCCGCGATACTTGTCCAGCGTAGTGTTGAAGCTTGCGCGGAACATGCGCTGAGCCTCCGGCGTCGGAGTCCTGAATTGTAGAACCTTGAGTGGGCCGAACTTCGGAATCAGTTTGTAAAGGAAAGCGAGAAATCTTTCGCGAAGAGTCGGTTTCTGATAATTCTTGCCCCACTCCCGCTCGTAGTTGGACTTGGAAAGATTGTAGTGAAACTTGCTTTTGGTAATGCCGGGCAAATCCGCCTTGATTTCATCTTTCTTGAGGCTCCATGCGACCTTGGTCGCCGTGGGGATGGTCTTGCTGACGGCGTGACGATAGGAGTTGAGGGCCTTGTCCTCGTCGACGAGAACATCTTTTAACTGGAGGCCGTAGGTCTGCTGAAACGCGCGGTTGAGCAGGTCCTGCGAGACTTCGAAGCCTATCAGGTCGTGATAGCCGTCCGGCGCGTAGCTCTCGTGCGCCACTTCGAGGACGTCGAAGCCGAATTCCGTTTTTGTGTGAGCGAGCGGATCCTGCTCGTAAGAAACCGTATCGCCGTACTTTTTTTGCAGTTTGGGGTAGAGGAGAGGCACGGCGCGATTTGTAGCGAGGCGATGGCCGTCGTTGTCGGCCGCATAATGGGCCAGTGCGCCGACGGCGAATGCGTACTCATCCAAGTCTTTCGCGTCGCAGAGCAAGGCCTGCACAAAATCTCCGCTTCGCACGTAGTGCGTGAGGTCGCTGAAAAAATGGCTGCCGTAAGGGTAGTAGCCCATGTCCTGAATGATCGAGCCGCCGTAGGCATACGCTTGCGCCTCGCTCAACTGTTCTTCGGTCGAACCGGGAAAACGGGAAAGCAGAAGCGGCTTGATGTGCGTCTCCCAAACCGCATCGATGATGGCTTCGTGGGCGAGCACGGCATAAGCCCGGGTTGGGCTTGGCCAAATGAGCGCACAAACGAGGATCCAAACGAAAACTGCGCGCAGGCGGAAACTCATTTAGTATGTGATTCTATACGAGAATAACCAGAGCTCGAAGCGTTGTGTCCCGCCGTAAGAGCCAGATGCTTTATGGCTTGAGCAGAGGTTGTGCATAGCGAATGGGGACGCCAAAGTTGGAGCCTCCAAAGCCCCGGACTACGGCGAACGTCACGCCAATCACCTCGCCGTCACGGTTAATCAGCGGCCCGCCGGAGCCGCCCGAAGTGGTCTGCGCATCGTAGACAATTTTGTCCGGCAGGACGTCGCCGATATGCCCTTGCGTCACCAGTGGGCGGATTAGTTTGCGTTGCTGGAGTTCGTCCACAATTTTTTTCGGGTCGCCTCCGCTGACTCTGACGATGTCCTTCACAGTGTCTTCTCCAGCGCGTGCCAGGATTGCGCTTATTCCAGTTGCGTAGCCAAGCGAAATTAAAGGCTGGCCGCTGACGGCTGCTTCTTTGCGGCCATCGAGTTTTAGAATGGGACGTTTCAGTGAGGAAATGTCGCCGCGAAGTAAGGCAAGATCAGCTTCGTCGGAGATTTGCGAGACGTTCAGTGGGATACCCGTACTTGCTTCGGGGAAATAGGCGGTCATTTCCGCGATAGTCGGCTGCAAGCCTTGCTGCGCGGCGGCGCTTAACTCATCATTCTTCCACCAGGGTTGGGCAACATGATGGTTGGTGAGGACCTCATTTTGGCCGACGATGAAACCGGTGCCGAAGAAGTCTTCACGAACCTCCGGCGCGCGGCCATCAAGGCTGTAGACCACGTTGCCGTCGCTGTCCTTTAGGGGCTCGCCGTCAGGATTGATCGCGCCGTAACGCAAGGGCCGGCGCGAATCTTTGTCGAGAAACGAAACCGAAACATGGAGCAGGCAGACGCTCGGAGCGTTGGCTCGAATGACGCCTTCGGCAGCATCGGATTGCGTCTCGACTCGCTTCAGACGGCTTGTGGTCTCATCCAACTGTTTCCGAAGGCCGGAGACTTCGCTGGCGTCCGCCGCGGAGAGTTTTTGGCGAAGGTCCTCCGTCTGTTTTTGAAGCTGTCGTTTCTGCTCGGTGATGTCGGATTGCTGTAGCTCTTCGCGCGCTCGGTTGGCCTCGGCGACCAGTGCTTCTTCCGTGTGAACGCCGTGCTCGAGCTGCGCGATCACGGAATAAGCGCGCCTGCTTTCCTTATCGGCTCGCCGCGTAAAGAGCAGAAAAATAATGGAAATGAGCGCCGCCACGCCGAGGAGCGCGGATACCCCGATCTTCAGCGCGCGACCCAGAGAGAAGGCGTCGCGCGTCATTTTTTCGGTTACTGCGACGGCTTGAAATGCGTTGTGGGCTATTTCTTGTCCTTCTTCCGCGATGCGGGATTTCAGCTGTAGTTCTTCGAGGGCATGCTTGTCGCGTAGCTGCACGCGCACGCGAGCAAGAAGTTCCGCGGGTTCCCAGGGAGGCGACATCACGTCATCGGCGCCTAGATCCAAAGCCCGCGCACGCATGCCGCTTCCGCCGCGAGCGAAAAGAATCACGCGCGTGTTGGCTGTCGAGCCCAGGCCTTTGATTTCCGTGAGAGAGCTGCAACAAAGAACATCGGCCAGGTCAGCGGAAAGAAGAAACACATCCACCGTGCCGGTTTGGACGACTCGGAATCCTTCCTCCTGCGTAGGAGCGGAGGAAGCTTCATAACCTGCGGAACGCAACACCTCCTGCAGCTGTTGGCGCAGCGTGTCGTCCGGCTCGACAATCAGTATGTTTTCGCGCTTGGTTGACAAGTTGGCTGGTTTCCTTGGCGGCGGCACTTGAAACGCGCCTCGCCACCTATCTTTGACGCGTTTCCTTTCCCGATGGTGACAAGCAATTCACATAGTAACCGGAAATTGGAAGGGATGCATGTTCGTGGCTTGGCCGGGAGCAACGTTGTGGCGTCTGGCGGGAACCTTGCCGGAAAGAATTACCACGGAACCTGACTCGCACCAACAGCTGGAGCAAAGGGGTTCTTCAGATGATCGAACTGCGGTTCAAGAAATGAACTCTAGTATTTTCTGAGAACACCGATGACGCGCCCCTGAATCTTGAGGTCATTCGCAGCTACCATGATGGGCGCCATCTCTGAATTCGCGGGTTGCAGGCGGATCTTCCCTGCTCCTTCACGGTAAAACCTTTTGAGGGTGGCTTCCTCGCCGCCAATCAGAGCTACGACGATGTCGCCTGCATTGGCTACTTGCGTCTGTTCGCATACCACGTAATCGCCGTCCATGATGTGATCTTCAATCATGGAGCTGCCCTTCACCTGGAGCACGAAAGAGTTGCCGCCTCGGGCAAAATCGCCCAGCGAGAGCGTCTCGCGTTCTTCTACGGCTTCGAGCGGGCGGCCCGCGGCGATGCGCCCTACGAGAGGCAGCTCTTGAATCTTTCTGTCGCTAATTTGTTCCTTGACAGGTTTGGGCAACTGCAGAATCTCGATCGAGCGGCTCTGGTTGTAGCCGCGCCGGATGAATCCTTTTTTCTCAAGCGTGGTGATGTGCTTGTGAACGGTGGCGAGGGACGTCAGCTTCAAGCCCTTGCCGATCTCTTCAAAGCTGGGGGCGTACCCGTGCTTGTTGTCAAAAGAAACCAGGTAGTCCAAGACTTCCTTTTGGCGTTTGGTCAGGGCCATCGCGCGCCTCCGTGTATTCGAGTTTTCCACAGCCACTTTAGGCGAAAAGAAAGCGAACGTCAAGCGCGAAATTGTCTTCGCGCTACATTCTCTTCTCCACGCATTCACTTCTAGAAATGATATACACGCGGTCTGGCCAATTCTCCGGGACTGTCTTAATCTGAAGTGAAGCGTCGGCCAAGAATCCTTGCGGAATGATTTTTGTCGCAGAAGCACACGTTTTGCACGTTTACTCATACCTTCAATGTGGCAAGCGATTCGGTTCCCGCCAACTAGAAGAAATGCTATACAAGCAACTATGCTCCCCAAACAAGAGTCGCTTCCGGCCGTGACCACCGCCGCGATCGTTGCCATCATTTTCGGCACGCTTGGTGTGCTAGGCGGCTTGTTGCTCGAAGTCTCAGTGCTGTTGATCCCTGATGTGCGGACTCCCGCGGGGAGTCCCGCGATGCCGCCTGGGACCGAATCCATGGTAGGCATCGTGTGGCTCTTCTTCATCGCTGTGGCGGCGTTCGGCATCTTTGTGGGTGTGGGTATCATTCGCCGCAGGAATTGGGCGCGCATCAGTATCCTCGTATGGGGCGGCTTCATGGCCGTCGTTTCTGCTATCACGATTCCCATGCTTTTCTTCATATTCAGTTCCATGCCCGCAATGATGCCGAAGGACGCTGACGCCGCTCCAATCCTTGGCGTCATGAAGTGGATAACCGTTTTGTTCTACGGGATTCCGTTGGGCGTGGGGATCTGGTGGCTGGTGCTCTTCACGCGTCCCCGCGTGTCAGCGGCGTTCACGGCCCCGGTTGCTTTGGCTCCCTATCCGCCGGTGATGGATGTCTCAGGGTTCCCTCTGCCTCAGCCGACAGCCAATGTGTCTGTAGCTCCCAAGCCTGCCTGCCCGCTGCCGCTTGCGATCCTCGCCGGCTTTATGATTTTCGGGGCCGTTTGCTTGGCACTCTTCGCGTTCGTTCCTCTCCCTTCAGATGTGCCCTTCTTCTTTTTTGGGCAGGCATTTGGGCGTGGAGCTGGAAGGATCATCCTGATCCTTTTCGGAATAATATCGGGTGTCACCGGAATCGGTATCTTTAAGCTCAAACCATGGGCGCTATACACTCAGATCGCTTTTCAATGTGTTGGTCTTTTGAACTGCATAGTGACGTTTCTTTCCCCCAGCTATGCGCCAGCGATGCGTGCGGCGATGGAGAAAATGTATTCTCAAAATCCTGCCCTTATCGGGAGCAGTCCCTTTCTTTCCGATACCTATTTCCGATCAGGTTTGATCTTAGCGGCTGTTTTTGTGGGAGCCATACTGGCTGTGCTGCTCTGGCAGCGTTCGCGTTTCCTCGCACAAGCTGCAGCTGCAACTGCCGCGAGAGCGTGACGCGCTCAATCTCCGCGCAACCTCGGGGCCATTGCGCACAGTCTTTTCTGTAACGACACATTCTTGCGCCGCGGTCACTCTTGCCGCTTCGTATCAGCCGGTGTGGTATTCTCTTGCTGTCGGCTCCGGGCGGCTGGATACAGTATCCAACCTGCTTTACGCGCCGCCCATCTAACAAATCGAGCCACACTCCCTTTAGGGATTCGTTCGGGAGTTCAGTTAATGCGGAGCCTCGGCCACTATGTCAACTTTGATTGAAACGCCACCGGTGAAACACAAGCGCGAGGTAATTGATCGCGCGGTCATCCGCTTCGCCGGCGACTCCGGCGACGGCATGCAAATTACCGGAAGCCAGTTCACCAATACCGTCGCGCTGTACGGCAACGATATCGCAACCTTTCCCGACTTTCCCGCGGAGATTCGCGCTCCTGCCGGAACGCTGCCGGGCGTCAGCGGCTACCAGCTGCATTTTTCTTCAAGCGATGTTTACACGCCGGGAGATTCGGTCGACGTTCTGATCGCCATGAATCCCGCGGCGCTGAAGATGAATGTCGCGGACCTCAAAGCGAACGGGATTTTGATCGTAAATTCCGATGCTTTTACGGAAAACGACCTGCGCAAAGCGCAGTCGAAAACGAATCCGCTCGAGGATCATTCGCTCGACAAATACCGGCTCTTCTCCGTCGAGCTGGAGCGCCTGACAAAAGTAGCGCTCGAGCATCTGGGCATCGACGCCAAGTCCATCAGCCGCTGCAAAAATTTCTTTGCGCTGGGCATGTGCTACTGGCTCTACAACCGCTCGATGGAACCGACGGTACGTTGGATCGACACGAAATTCAAGAATAAGCCGCTGCTCGTGGAAGCCAACAAGCTGGCGATGAAAGCCGGGTACTCGTATTGCGAGGCCACGGAAGCGTTTCAGATCAGTTACGAAATTCCGCCGGCGCAGCTCGCTCCTGGTTTTTACCGTAATCTCAGCGGAAATCAGGCGCTCGCTTTGGGCTTCGTCACTGCATCGCAAAAATCGGGGCTGCGGCTTTTTCAAGGCAGCTATCCGATTACTCCGGCGTCGGACATTCTTCATGAGCTGTCGCAATATAAAGATTTCGGCGTGATGACGTTTCAGGCCGAAGACGAAATCGCAGCCATCACGAGCGCGATCGGCGCGGCTTACGCGGGCGCACTCGCTATTACGACGACCTCAGGACCGGGCATGGCGCTCAAGACGGAAGCGCTGGGGCTCGCGGTGGCTGTCGAACTCCCGCTGGTCATTTGCGACATTCAGCGCGGAGGACCTTCCACAGGATTGCCGACAAAGACGGAACAGGCGGATCTCTTGCAGGCGCTCTTCGGACGCAATTCCGAAGCGCCGATACCCATCATTGCCGCGGCGACACCCAGCGATTGCTTCTGGGCCGCGGTCGAAGCCAGCCGCATCGCGATCAAATACATGATCCCCGTCATCATTCTTTCGGACGGCTACCTCGCAAACGGCGCCGAGCCTTGGAAGATTCCGAACGTCGATGAAATTCCTGCATTCCCGGTGAAGTTTGCAACGGAAGCGAACGGTCCGAACGGCTATTTGCCTTACAAGCGCGATCCGCAAACACTGGCGCGGCCGTGGGCTGTTCCCGGCACGCCTGGGCTCGAGCACCGTGTCGGCGGCCTCGAAAAGCAGGACGTTACCGGCAACATCAACTACGAGCCGCTGAACCACGAAAACATGGTGCGGATACGCGCGGCAAAAGTTGCGGGCATCGTGCAGGAGATCCCAGACGCAGTGCCCGCGGGCGATGCGGAAGGTGATCTGTTGATTGTCGCGTGGGGCTCGACGCACGGCGCCATTACGGCGGCTTTGAAAGCGCAGCGCGCGCAGGGCCGCAAGATTGGCCACGTTCACTTGCGCTATCTCAATCCCTTGCCGGCGAACCTCGGCGAAGTGCTGCAGCGCTACAAGACGGTTCTGGTGCCCGAGCTGAACATGGGCCAACTGCTTTGGGTACTGCGCGCGAAATATCTGGTCGACGCTATCGGCCTGAACAAAATACAGGGCCGGCCGTTCAAGCAGGCCGAAGTCGAACAAAAGATTGAAGAGATTCTTGGAGAGAATTCCCGATGAGTACCGCGACGCTGCCACCTATCACGCCTCTCACCAAAAAAGACTTCCAGACGGACCAGGAAGTTCGCTGGTGCCCTGGCTGCGGAGACTACGCGATTCTTTCGGCGGTGCAGTCGGTTTTTCCTGAGCTTGGGATCAAACGCGAAAATTTCGTGGTGGTCTCCGGCATCGGCTGTTCGAGCCGCTTCCCGTATTACATGAACACGTTTGGCTTCCATACGATTCACGGCCGCGCCCCCGCGGTTGCAACAGGTATCAAGGCGATTCGGCCCGACCTTGAAGTTTGGGTCGCGACCGGCGATGGCGACGCGCTCTCCATCGGCGGCAACCACACGATTCATATGTTGCGGCGCAACGTCGGCTTGAAGGTTTTGCTCTTCAACAACCGCATCTACGGTTTGACGAAAGGCCAGTATTCGCCGACATCGGAGTTCAACAAGAAGACCAAGTCCACACCCTTTGGTTCGCTAGATCGGCCGTTCAACCCGATTTCGCTTGCGATTGGCGCTGAGGCCACTTTCGTCGCGCGTTCCGTCGATGTCTTCCAACAGCACCTCAAAGAAACCTTGAAGCACGCCGCCGCGCACAAAGGTTCCGCGTTTGTCGAGATTCTGCAGAACTGCAACATCTTTAACGATGGCGCGTGGTTCAATCTCACCGAGCGCGACGCGCGCAGCGAGCACATCATTCAGTTGGAGCACGGCAAGCCGCTTGTTTTCGGCAAGAACCGCGACAAGGGCATTCGGCGGAAGACGGACGGCGACATTGAAGTCGTCCAGCTCGGTGACGGCATTTCCGAAGCCGACCTGATCGTCCACGACGCGCATCATCCGCGCGCTTCTTATGCCTTCCTGCTTTCGCACATGGAGCATCGTCCGGGCTTCCCCACCCCGATCGGCGTGCTCCGTGCCTGGGACGATCTTCCGCGCTATGAAGACGTGATGAACCAGCAGATTCAGGACGTTATTGCGAAGCGCGGCCCCGGCGATCTCGCGAAGCTTCTTCGCGCAGGCGACACCTGGGAAGTGAAGTAGCTCTGTATTTAAGATCCCGGCCTTGTAGGGGCGCGATTCATCGCGCCCCCAATTGGCTATCGACGGTCCCCTGCTTTAGGTCGACTCACAATGTCCTGGTTCGGCCTTCCTGAAAATAAACGCACATCCTGCTAATCGGACAAATCTCGCACTTAGGTTTCGTCCGTTTGCAAATCTCCTGCCCATGCTTTTTCAAAAGCAAATAAGCCCTCTGCCGCGCTTCAAATCTCTCTGGCGCTTCCGCCGCGATCGCCTCCTGTGCGGCCCGGTATCCTTTTCCATAGTTCTCATCCTCGTGTCCAAAGAAAATCCTTTGCGGGACGCCCGGACACGCCGAAGGAACGGCCGCTATGGGCGCCATCCCGCTGAACAACAAAATCTTGTCCGCTCCCGGCTCTCCAATCACCGGAAATTCCTTCAACGCACCCTTTACTCTCCGCAGTCTCTTCTCCACCGGCGTCTTTTCATCTTTCATCAACTTCTCCAGTGCCCACTTCAAATCCCCTCCAAATTTGTCCTTTGCGATTCGTGCGATCAGCTTCAGCCGTTCCGCGCGTAGCTCCGGGAACATCCCTCCATCCCGCGTTAATTTCGCCAGCTTCGCGCTCGGCGCTTTCAGAATCTGGTCCGGCTTCGTGCCCAATTCTGCCTTCAGCGGTTCATATCCCTTCATGCACGATGCATCCGTCGCCGGATATCCACAGTTCACGAACAAGATCATCTCGTAGGGGTTACTTGGCCCAACGGCAGCCTGCTCACCATAGTGAGCCTCAAGTCGGTCCAGGATGCCGGCAAGCCCAGGCCTAGATCCCTTCATCCCCGCCTCCGCCATGCATTTCACCCTCGTTCACCAACAAGCGTATGATTGAGCCTCGGGATTCCAGCAAATTCCTACCTTAGGAGAGATATCCATGAACCCCAAAAACAACAAGCGCGACGCTTCCTACAATCAGCTTGAAGCAGGCACGAAACAAGCTCGACCGATTCAACACCAGCACGCCCCCGAAATCCAGCCGTACGGCAAGATCGCCAAGCTGCCGATTGCTCTCGATGAGCAAGTCTGTGCAGCCAGCGCCGGGAACCTCAACCAGCTCCTCGCGGACACCATGACGCTGCGCGATATGTACAAAAAGCATCATTGGCAGGTAGCTGGCCACACTTTTTATCAGTTGCATCTGCTCTTTGACAAGCATCACGGCGAACAGGACGAGCTCGTGGATGATATCGCCGAACGAATTCAGGTTCTTGGTGGCATCAGCCTGGCGATGGCGGCGGATGTTGCCGAGACCACGCTAATTCCGCGGCCTCCGCGTGGCCGTGAGGAAGCGCCGGTACAAATCTCGCGCCTTCTCGAAGCGCACGAGGTCATCCTGAAGGAAGCTCGCACAATGGCCAAACAAGCCAGCGACGCGGGAGATGATGGAACAAACGATTTGATTGTATCGAACGTGATCCGGACAAACGAACTTCAAGTTTGGTTCTTGGCCGAGCACTTGGTGGATGTGCCGCTGGTTCGCGCCGACAAGGCTAAGGCCGCGTCCGCCTGAGATTGCCCATTCCCGGGCGATTGCGCGCAACAAACAAAATGAGCGGCCGCGGAAAAAGCGGTTTGGCGGATTCTTGCGTCTATTCAATTCAGTCAGGTTGCGATCAAGATCCTCGAGTGGAGACCACCGTGAAACTCTTTCTTCTCGGAGTCCTCGCTACAGTCGCGATTATCGTGGTTGGCGTAATCGTGTATCTCCGCCTTGGTCTGGCGGAAGTGCGCGCCGATTTGCCGCCATCCAGGTTGGAGAGCCTGCTGATGACTTCTGCCGTCCACGCCTCGGTTCGCCGCCAAGCGCCGGAAATGCCAAACCCGGTCGCTCCCACTGACGAGAATCTCATCGCTGGTGGCAGGCTCTATATCGGCGGGTGCGCCGGTTGTCACGGCACTCCGGGAAAACCTCAAAAGGAGGACGACGACGGGCTGTTTCCACCTGCCCCACAATTGCCCCAGGTCGGCACCGAATATTCCGAAGCGCAAGTATTTTGGGTCGTCAAACACGGCATCCGCAGAGCCGGCATGTTTGCCAACGGAAAGTGGAATACGGACAAAGAAATATGGACCATGTCCGCATACATTAAGCGAATCCAGTCACTACCCGCACGCGTCCAGGAAGAGTTGGCGAAGCCAAAGAGCGTTGCTCCCAGCCAGTAGCCTGCGCAGAGCTTCCCTCCACAAAGCAAAAAGGGCGGGCGCCGCAGCTTCCGGCTAACCTGCCCTTCTCACACTCTCATGCTCCCGGCTGAAATTCGCTGCCGTTTTCTCGACTTGCGGGACTATCCCTTGGAACCTTTCAAATCGTCCTTGGCTTGCTTCTCTGCGGTTTTCGCCGCGCCCTTGGCATCGGCGTCAGGCTTCATGGCGTGAATCGCCTTGCTCAAGCTCATCGCCTTATCGCCTGCGGAGCCTTTACATGCGGACATATCGGCGCTCGTTTGCACGCCCGTCAGATTCGACTTCAGGCACTTAAAGTCCACGCCCTCGTTCTTGCTCGCGTGCAACGCGGCTACGCACTCATCCAGTGCCTTGAAGTCTTCGCAGGCGCTCTTGGCGTCCGTATTTGCCGCCAGGACCCCCTGGGCTTGTAGGTTGGCTGTTAATTTTTTGTCTTGTTCGTCCTTAGCATCGAGCTGATCGCTCGCCGACTTCGGATCCTTCTTCACCCACTTGATAGGATTCAGGGAATGCGTGCCGCCCGAACCGCTCGACGCCGCTGATCCCGCCCCCGCCCCTGCGGGCCCCTGCGCCGCGGCTCTGTACGCACCAATCGAGACGCTCACCATCGCCACTGCCACAATCAGGAATAGCTTTTTCATATACCCCTCCGATCGCTCTCTCAAACCAAACTGGTGAGACCCGCACGGGTCCCGTCTATCAGTAGGCCACGCGGTTCTGAAGGTAGCGAGGGAATGGAAGGAGAGTACTCCCCCAATCCGTCACGTTGTCCTCTCGGACAGGACAACGGAGCGAGCACCCTTATGATTTACGCGAATAGCCTGGCTTTCGATTTATTGGGTTCTCACTGAAGATTCTCTAGCAACGAGGAACTCCAGGGACGGGCCTTAAAATCGCACAATCTCCTGGCCGCTCGAAAACGTACCAGTCTTAGGATCGCATCCGAAGTAAAAGCCCGTAAAGGCTCATACCCAGCCCGCCAAGAAAGACCACCGGAGCCAGATATTCGGTGATCAACGGATTAAGCGTGAACGGGAGGCTCAGAGCGCTGTATCCGCCCGTGAAATAGTAAATGACTGCGGCCAGCAGCATGTACATCAGACCGCGCCGAATCTCGCGGCGTCCAGCCTGGCCTGAGCGCGCGGACAGACGAACCTCGGGCACCTCTTCACGGCAAGAGGGACACCGGTTCATCCGCGTGGGCACTGGCTTCCCACAGTACGCACACGGGCGCGAAGCCGCTTGCTGCCCTTGTAGAGCATTCATACTGGCTCCCACTTCTGCCCCCCACAATTAGCGTAGTTTTGCAACCCAACGCCGTCAAGCGAATCCGCACGGAGAGTGACCAGGAGGCATACACCCGGTCAGGATAGAGCTTCGAGCTTCTGAAACCGATTCGTTTATGCTACATCTAATAAACCAGCTTATTCAGGTCTCTCACAAATGGAAGATGCCGCCAAACTCGCTTCGTACGCCATTCTTGGCGATGTAGACCCCGTGCCGCAAAGCCTGCTGACCGCTTTCCCCGAGCAGGCCAAAACACTCACTCTGCTCTACGACGTAAGCCGCGAGCTAACCTCGATTCTGGATCGCGAAGAATTGCTTCGCCGTGTCGCCCAGCGCGTAAAGCGTCTCGTTGACTATCATGTTTTTAGCGTGATGCTCTGGAACGAAGCCGCCCAGCACCTCGAGAGCGTGTTCACCATGCGCTATGAGGATCAGCGCCCCGTGAGGCTGCGCCTGGCCCTGAACGAAGGCATAACGGGCGCCGCCGCCGCCGAACGCCGCACCGTGCGGGTGAATGACGTCGTGAACGACTCCCGCCACATCAGCTGCGAACTTGGCTTAGACACGGGCTCCGAGTTGGTCATTCCGCTTCTTCTCCAGGATCGCCTGATCGGTGTGCTCGATCTCGAAAGTACGGAGAAGAACGCCTTCACGGAGCAGCATGAGCGCATGCTTGCGACGCTGGGTTCTTACGTTGCCGTGGCTCTGGAAAATGCGCGGCTCTACGAAGAGGCGCGAGAGAATGAATTTCGCCTCCAGGATGATCTCAACACCGCTCGCGAAATCCAGCGGCAGCTTCTTCCCCATGGCGCCCGCGGTATCCCGGGGCTTGATCTCGCCGCCGCCTATGTTCCCGCGCGCGAATTGGGCGGCGACTTCTACGATTTTCTCCCTTATGGCAAAGGCAAGCTGGCCGTGGCTCTGGGTGATGTCTCCGGCAAAGGGACCGCGGCGGCGCTCTATGGGTCGCTGGCCATCGGAACGCTGCGTGAGCTTGTGGTCAGCAGCACCTGCAATCCGGCGAGCATGCTGCAGATGCTCAATCGCCGGATGCACGGAGCGCGCCTGGATGCTCGGTTCATCGCCATGCTCTTTGCGGTATACGACGCCGCGGAGCATCGCCTGACCCTCTCCAATGCAGGAGGGCCTTATCCCTTGCTGGTCCGTGACGGCACCGCGCAGGAGATTCGCATCGAAGGCGTTCCGCTGGGACTCTTCCCCGACAGCGAATACGAAGAGACGACCATTGATCTTCAAGCCGGCGATATCGTTCTATTTGCCTCCGACGGCATTCTGGAATCCGAAAATGTTCGCGAGGAGGAGTTTGGTTCCAAGCGCTTGCACGCGCTGCTGGCTGATGCCGGGCCTGAGATTTCGGCGAATGAGCTTTCGGAGAAGATAATCGCCGCTACGGACGACCACAGTGGTCCCGGCTTGAGCCCTCACGACGATCGCACCCTGCTCCTTCTCCGAGTTACCGGAGAAGGGGCGGCCGATTACTCCAAATTTCCTGTCATTTATTAAGGGTTAAGCGCGGACAGACTGAATCGGAAGTTCTTCACCGCCCGGCGACGGCGGGAATGTCCGCTTGCAGCAGCTCAGGCTTCCTGAGGAGCGGCAGCCATCTCTCCCGGAGTGCGGCGAATTCCGGCAGATTCTTCTTGGAAATTGGATCGGAAGGCGGCAGTCCTAGCTTCTCGAAGTTTTTATATTGGCCCTTTTGCAAAATCCGGAAATCAAGATGCGGTCCCGTGGAGAGGCCGGTGCTGCCGACGAGGCCGATCGTCTTTCCGATTTCGACGTGCTCCCCAGCGCGAACGTACATGCGCGACAAATGCAGATACATCGTTTCGTAACCGTTCGAATGGGAGATATGCACCATGTTGCCTTCTCCGCCTTTTAGCCCAGCGAAGAGAACCCGCCCGCTTCCAATGGCCTGCACCGGTGTTCCAATCGGCGCGCCGTAATCCGTCCCCATGTGCGGGCGAACCGTTTTCAGGATCGGATGATACCTTGCATTGCTGAAGTGCGAAGTGACCGGCGCAGAAAATTTCAGCGGCGAGCGCAGAAACGCCTTCTGCAGCGATTTGCCGTCCGCGTTGTAGTAGCCGGGACGGCTGAATTCGTCATGGAAGAGTAGTGCCTGGTATTTTTTGCCGCCATTGTCGTACTCGGCCGCGAAGATCTTTCCGTATCCCGCCGTTTGACCATTGGCGTATTTCTTTTTCTCGAGCAACACGCGAAAAGTATCTCCCTTGCGCGGATCGGTATAGAAATCAAGGTCGTAGCCGAAGATCTGCGCGAGGCGCATGGCAATTTCCGGCGATTCGCCGGCCTCCTCGACGGCATTGAAAAGCGAGTCATCGAGCTGCCCGGAAACCGCCGTGACTTCTATCTTGGACGGAATCTCTTTTACTTCGGCGGTAAAACCGCTCTCCGCCGGAATGATCTTCAACATGCGGTCGGGATCGATCTTGTAATCGATCTCCCGCAGGTCTCCATCGACCGACCGCCCAACGGTGATCACGTTTCCAGCTCGGACCTGCCGCAGGTTAAACGCGTGCTGCGCCGCAGTTGAGGCGTTGGCGGCATCCTGATGGCTGAGGCCGAATTTCTCGAGCGCGGCAGTGAAATTGTCGCGCGCGAGGACTTTCTTCTCTGTTGGCACGACAACCTGTGCGCGAATCCGGGCCGCTTCTTCCTGCGAGAGCTTCACTTGATGTACAAACTCAGCCGAGGCCGCGAGGCGCATTCGAAAAACATAGCTAAGCACGCCGGCACCGAAGCAGAGCACGATCACCAGCACAATCGCAAAACGTCGATTCACTCTTTCCCCCTGCCACTCGCTGCCCAGTTTGACGCGATAAGCCTTGGCGCGTCGCGAACAAAAAGCTCATTTGCACGCAATGCATTACAGATTGTCACGAACACTTTTGTATCAAACCACGCTTGCAGTCAAACGCCAATCCAATCCCCTGCGTCCAATCGCCTAACCTCTTCCGTTATCGATCCCCTTGATGAAATTCCGCTCATTCTCAAGTAGGATGCAGCGATGACTCTCAACGCCTTATCCCGGCGCTCCTTTTTGACCTTGACCGCCATGTTGCCGTGGGCTCTTCGCGCTGCCGGATCAACACAGCTCCCCGTCGGGCTCGAACTCTATTCCGTGCGGAATGCGCTGAAACAGGATCCCACCGGCACGGTGCGCGCCGTCGCCGCCATGGGCTATCAGTGCGTCGAATTCTACGCTCCTTACTTTGAGTGGACCGAGAGCCAAACCAAAGAGATGCGCAAGCTCCTGGATGATCTCGGCATTCGTTGCTACTCCACTCACAACGACAGTTCGTATTTTGGTGCGGAAAAGATCTCCCGGGCGCGCGACCTTAACCTGATTTTGGGTTGCAAGTATGTTGTGATGTCCAGTTCGCATGAGAAAGCCGGCCCGGATGGCTGGAAAACGGTCGCGGACTCGCTGAACTTGGCGGCCGAACGGTTGGAGCCGTCTGGATTGAAGGCCGGCTATCACAACCACCAAACCGAGTTCACTCCCGATGGCGGCATCCGCCCCATCGAAATTCTCGCGAAGAATACGAAGTCTTCCGTCATGTTGCAACTCGATGTGGGAACGTGCATCGAAGCCGGCTCCGACCCCGTAGCGTGGATCCGGGCAAATCCCGGGCGTATTCGCTCGCTGCACCTCAAAGAATGGTCACCGGAAGCAGGCAAAGGTTATTCCGTTTTGTTTGGCGAAGGTGTCGCGAAGTGGAAAGATATTCTCGCAGCCGCGGAAAGCATTGGCGGAGTCGAGTACTACCTCATTGAACAGGAAGGCAGCAGGTTCTCCGAACTGGACACCGCAAAGAAATGCCTCGACGCGTTCCGTTCTACGCATCCCGCTTGAATCTTAGATGATAGGTTTCGTTTACTTGCCCGAGACCAGCGGGTTGACTGACAAGGTCCGCGCCGTGGATTCGGCGAAATAATTTTGTTCGCGCAGTTTGCGATAAATCCGGCCCGCGACTACGGCAGCCATCGGCCCTTTGACGCTTCGAGTATTCCCGCGCAACAGCACGGCCAGCGCGATTTTCGGATGGGCTTCGTCGGCGTACGTTACGAACCAGCCGATATGTGACGGCGTGGTGTGATCATCGCAGGTGCCCGTCTTGCCGAGCGGCGTCTCGTCGCCGCCGCGGTCGAAGCTGGACTTGCCCGTGCCGTAGAGAACCGCAGCGAGCATACCCTCTCGAATTTCCGGGAGAATCGCGGCGATGTTCAAATCGCGCTTCACTCGCGGAGCGAAATTTTGCACGTCTTCTTGGGTGCGCGGATATTGCAGATAGTAAAGTGTGCCGCCGTTGGCAAATGCCGCCGCCAAAGCTGCAAGCTGCAACGGAGTGATCTGAATTCCCTCGCCGAAACTGGACATCCGCGAGATCCCACCTAGCGCCGGAGGCGCGCTGGGGAATGCGCCAGGATGTTCTTCCGGCAAGTTGTAGCCTGCCAGCTCGCCCAAACCCAGCAGCCGCGCGTACTTCGAAACCGTATCAAACCCCATGCGGCGTCCCAGCTCCTCGAAAAACACGTTGTTCGAGTGCGCCATCGCATCGGTCAAATTCATGTACTTCCGGTAGCTCACCTTGAGCATCGTGTCGCGAGTGATCACATTTTCTTCGAGTGCAGCAATAGCGATGGTCGGCTTGATCGTCGAGCACGGGATGTAGCCATCCCCGAAAGCGATCTTCTGGTTTACGACCGTCAGAATGCGGCCAGTGTTGGGATCGACGGCCACAACGGACCCGTTATAGCGCCCCAGCGCTTCCACGGCCGCTGCGCGAACGACTGGATCATCAAACGTCGAGACGTCCAGGCTGGAAGAATCTGCAAAAGTAGGAACCCCGCCACGGTAACGCGAAGCAGACCTGCGCGTGCGCGCGGTGGATGTTACTCCGCCTGCTGCTGCGGGAACTGGCACGGCAAACAGCGCCGTTATTAAAATTGCGAGAACCGATTTTGCTGCTTTCTTCACTAAACCACCTTTGGTCCGCGACTTCCCCGACAGTTCCCAGGGCCGAATACTTACCTCATCCTCTACCTGCGGTCAACCTACATTCCTGGACCGCATTTCTATCTTGTCAAATCTGAAGAGCACCGCATCGCGCGAGCACCTGCTGATACTGCACCCAAATCGCCAAATTAACACTCACTCATTTGATGCGACTTAGAGCCGCGACGCTAGGCCCACTCTCTTCCATCGAGAAACCGCATCTCTCAGGTTGAGACACATTGTAGGCAGCATGGGGGATAGTACGCAATAGCCGAAGCGGGCCAGTACGTCCGTATGTGCTTTATTATCAACGGCTGACCATGGGGACAGGCCAATCGGGTTAGCTGACCTTGCGTCCGGCAAGGATCGCCGTTCGGGCATGGAAATAAAGTCGCCCCGTCGCATCTTGAAACGGGCGTGTCCCGCTCAGGTCGTGCAGGCGGTCCTCCTCAAGGAGCCGGCGTATTTCTGATGCGCGCTCTGGTGGCGTCTTCGTGGTAGCCAGCCAGCGTTCGACTTCCGGCGTCAAATCGTCCGCCGTGGTGACGGAATCCGTCTCCAGCCCAACGTCACGAAAAAGTTGAAGCAGTTCGCTGAGTGCCAGCGTCCGCACGTGCGAAGGATCGCGCAGAATTTCCCAGCGGTCTTGGTAAGCCGCGCGCTCCGGATGTTCGCTGGCGTAAATATCTTCCACCACGGCCGTGCCACCAGCCCGGCAGACACGCGCCATTTCGCGCAAGACTTCCAGCGGCTTCAGAAGATGATGCAATGCAAGCCTGCACACGACCACGTCGAAGGCGCCATTTTCAAAAGGAAGGCTTTCCGCATCCGCTGCTCGGAACGAAACATTGGAAATGCCGCGCTCTTTCGTCCGTTGCTTTGCGATGGCAAGCATCGCATCCGTTAGGTCCACGCCGACAACTTCTCGAGCCGCGCTTGCGAACGCCTCTGCTATGTACCCAGGGCCCGTAGCGATATCCAGCACGCGCTCATCGCCAGTGAGATGGGCCGCGGCGACCAGCCGCTGAATGCGGTCTTCGTCGGTGACCCATGGATTCGCGGCAAACGCCTGTGCTTGTGTTGTGAACGATTCCCGAATGACGTCGTTGTGTCGCATCACAACAAAAGCTTAACACACGCGTCGGACCGCAGCCCGCGTCGCTGGATCGCTAGCGCGTCGGACGAGCTTTGCTGGCGTCGGCTGCGCCTGACGTGCCTGCAGCCGCGGCTGCCTTCATGGGTGATTTGTCGCTGTGCGCGGGCACAGCAGCGTGCCCGTTGGGACCCGACGCCGCGTTCGAACCGCCGGGAATCGCGATCTCCAGTTTCTTGCGCAGCGCGTTTTCCAGTTTGTCGCGGATGTCCTTATTTTCCTTCAGGAAGCTGCGCGCGTTTTCACGCCCCTGGCCCATGCGCTCGCCGCCGAAGCTGAGCCACGTGCCGCTCTTCTCGACCAACCCCTTGTCCACGCCGAGATCGATCAAATCGCCTTCGCGCGAAATGCCTTCGCCATAAACGATGTCGAACTCCGCTTCGCGGAAAGGCGCCGCAACCTTATTCTTCACCACCTTGGCGCGCGTCCGCGAGCCCACCACAACGTCGCCTTCCTTGATCGCCTGAATCCGCCGTATGTCGATGCGCATCGACGCATAAAACTTCAGCGCCCGTCCGCCCGTGGTCGTTTCCGGGTTGCCAAACATCACGCCAATCTTCTCGCGGATCTGGTTGATGAAAATCAGGCAGGTGCGCGACTTCGACACAATCGCCGTTAGCTTCCGCAGCGCCTGCGACATCAATCGCGCCTGCAAACCCATCTGCGGATCGCCCATGTCGCCCTCAAGCTCCGCCTTCGGCACCAAAGCCGCCACTGAGTCGACAACGACAATGTCCACACCACCGGACCGGATCAAAGTTTCGGCAATCTCCAAAGCCTGCTCGCCATTATCCGGCTGCGACACCAGCAAATTGTCCACATCCACGCCCAATTTGCGCGCATAGACGGGATCAAGCGCATGCTCCGCGTCGATGAACGCCGCCTGTCCGCCCAGCTTCTGCGCCTCCGCAATCACGTGCAACGTCATCGTCGTCTTACCGCCCGATTCCGGCCCGTAAATCTCAATCACGCGCCCGCGCGGAAACCCGCCGACGCCCAGCGCCGCATCAATCGACAAACACCCGCTGGGAATTACGCTAACAGGCACCAGCACATCCCGGCTGCCCAAACGCATAATCGCGCCCTTGCCATGGTCCTTTTCAATCTGCGATATCGCCGCTGCCAGCAATTTCTCTTTCTCTTCTGTCATTTCACACCTCGGTGGAGGAAGTTAGGGAATTTCATCTGCACTTGGTCTTTGTAGGGGCGCAGCATGCTGCGCCCCACCTTGCCGATTATTAAACCGTGAGCCTTGGCCCAAAACATAGCGGAAGCCTAATAGTAACATTCTAATTATCTTCGCGCCACGCTTTAATTCAAACCACTCAGGGCCATTCGCCAACCAGCCACTTAGCCCTGGCGTTCGCAACCGTGCTCCGCGACATGCTCCTTCAACCGTGCAATGGCCATCGCCACCCGCACCGCCAACTGCCGCTCTTCGCCCGCGTCCAGTTTGCGGAGCCTTACCAGCCCCCGCATCCGGTCGCGCGCCTCGATGAACTCGCTTTCGAGCCTAGCATGTTCCGCACATCTTATCGCCAGCCTCGCCGCGGAGCAGATCTCGCACCTGTTGAAAACCGCGAACCGCAACTTATCACCAAGGCGAAATAAAAGCAAACATTATGTTTCGCCTTATTTTCGCCTTTGGCCGCGCGCTATCCCTCGCCTCCGATTCTGACTATTTGCCCGGGCTGGATGGATTCGAGTTGCGCAAGGCAATCGGGCACGTGTGGCAGAAGATCTTCCAGCAGTACGGACTTCCCACAAAAAATAACAACACAGATCTTTCGCTCTTCCAGATTCTGTTGGTATTCAAATCCGCGATCAACCGTCAGAACGACGTCGAATTTTTGCAGCCTCGGCTGCGGTCAAAAGCTGACCGTTCTCAAGTCCAGCAAAGCCAGCGTAGCGCGCCGTTTGACAATCATGGCCGGGAAAGTATTTGCGTAGTCCTACGTTCACGCACTCATCGAGAAGAACCCGCATTCACGCCCTAGCGGATAGAAGTTGCTGCGCTTCTTGCAGGGCCGCGATAACCATTTCTCGAGAAACGGTGGGATAACCTTCAAGGAATTGTTCGAGAGTGTGCCCTCGCTCGAGCGAGTCGAAGAGCAGTTGAAGTGGAACTCGCGTCCCGCGAAAGACCGGTGTTCCACTTAGAATATTCGGGTTCTTGACGACGCTATTCGTGGAATCCATAGTCGTCTCCATTGCGGACAGTATACCACCCCGAGACAATTGCTTCGGTTCAGGAAGTGTATGTATAAAATCCCCGCCCCGCCTTCCTCCCCAACCATCCCGCCGCTACGTATTTCTTAAGCAGCGGACACGCTCGGTATTTGGGATCCCCCAACCCCTCATGCAAAACATGCATAATATCCACGCACACATCCAACCCGATAAAATCCGCCAACTCCAGCGGCCCCATCGGATGGTTCATCCCCAGCTTCATCACCGCGTCCACCGCCTCAGGAGTCGCCACGCCCTCCATCACACAATAAACCGCCTCATTAATGAGCGGCATCAGCACCCGGTTCGACACAAACCCCGGCGCATCATTCACAGCCACCGGCGTCTTCCCCAGCTTTTTGGCCAACTCCATCGTCGCCGCAAACGTCGCATCGCTCGTCTGCAGCGCCCGAATCACTTCCACCAGCACCATCACCGGCACCGGATTCATAAAGTGCATCCCCACAAACCGGTCCGCCCTCTTCGTCAAAGCCGCCAGCGTCGTCATCGCAATCGACGACGTATTGCTCGCCAGAATCACTTCCGGTCG
>Ga0210395_10000226_pt1 | contig 43640 bp, 28 predicted proteins | sample IncBWH4OmetaG_FD_150861 | JGI IMG/M metagenome (GOLD analysis project Ga0210395, IMG submission 150861) | Forest soil microbial communities from Barre Woods Harvard Forest LTER site, Petersham, Massachusetts, United States - Inc-BW-H-4-O ...
ACAGTAAATGTCCTTGCCCGCGCTGACCGCGTCCACCACCACCTGCTTGTGCCAGTGATCCGGCACCGCCGCGATGAGGCAGTCAATCTCCTTGTTGTCGAGCAAATCCTGATACCGCCGCGTCGTCGGAATTTTCTTTCCGACAATTTCCTGTGCCAGTAGGTGCCGACCGTCGTACAGATCGCAAGCCGCCACGCATTCCACGCCTGGCAATTGCACGGCCGCAGTCAGCAAGCCGGATCCCTGCATCCCAATGCCTATAATGCCGAAGCGCAACCGGTCGCTCGGCGCCACTGCTTCCAGTGCCGACGGAATATATTCCGGCTTCAGGAAGATGCTCGGAGCCGCCGCCAGCGCGCCTGTAGCCCCAGCCGTGCTCTGTAAAAACCGACGACGCGAAAATTGATTCTTGCTCATCACATCCTCCCGGTTTGACTCTGTCTTTCTTCTTTCTAAACCCTGTTACTTCAAAGCTTCGACGCTGACTTCTTTGAAGAACACGATGTCGTTGTCGCTGTGATTTTGCAACCCGATGTAGCCTTCGTCAGGCCGCCGGCCGCGTTGTGGCTCGAAATCGAATTTTCGCTCTGGAACAGGCTGGCCTTCCGTGTAGTCGGTCACCTTCACGTCATTCAGGATCACAATCGTGTGCGGGCCATCGAGAGTGATCTCCATCGTGTTCCACTCCGGGCCAGGCTTTCCGGGCTTGGCCAACGGCTTGGTCAGCGAATAGAGCGCCGCCGTGATGTGATACTCGTCCTCGTTTGAAGTCTCGGGATGATTGTCGATCTGCACTTCGTATCCGTAGTGCACGGGCATCCACGGCTCGCGAGGCTCGATGGGAATGCGAATGAATACGCCGGAATTGTCGTTGAAGTCGCGCATCTTGTAGACCACGTGAATCCGGCAGTTGCCCAGTTTGCCGCCGGTCCAATAGAGAAGCCCCATCCCGCCATGCGTGCGAATCAATCCGTCCTCAACGGTCATGTCACCCGGCCCGACGTGCTTCCACCCGGTCAGATCTTTGCCATTAAAAAGCGGCTTCCACGCAGGCGCCGGCGCTCGCGCCGCAAGCAACAGAAAAGCGCCGGCCACAGCGCAGGCCAGTGCTACAGCTGTTTTACGCACGTTGATTCCCCCAGAATCGACCGCCTCGCCTAGAAGCGCAGCGCGCTCAAATAGTCGTAGCTGATCTTGATGTCTTCGAACGGGGTTTTCGCATCGTCGTTCTCGACGAAATAATGTTTAATGCCGCCGATTTCCGACTGCGCGAAGATCCGTTTCCAGTCGACTATCCCCTTCCCGACGTCCGCCAAGCGGCCCTTAAATTCGACCGAGCCGGTCGCTCCAGCGTAACTGCTCGTCGAGTTGGGGTCGTTCACATAATCCTTGACGTGAACCATCGGAAAGCGACCCGGATACTTCTCGAAGTAGCTCACGGGATCCTTGCCGGCCACGCTGATCCACCCCAAATCCATTTCCATCTTCACGAGCCTTGGGTCGGTTTGCTCGAGCAGAAGGTCGTACAGGAGTTTCCCTCCCGTTGCATCCGACGGTGCAAATTCAAAAGAATGATTGTGATAGCAGAACTGGATTCCCGCCTTTTGGCTGGCCTCGCCCGCTTTGTTGAAGAGCTCCGACGCCCGTTTGTAACCATCCGCAGTCCGCTGCTTTTCGTCAATCCACGGGCACACAAGATAGTGGTTCCCGATCACGTGCGCGGCATCGAGCGTCTCAGGCCATTTGTTCTCGATCACCTCGTAACCAATGTGCGCAGAAGGCGACACGAGACCGTTCTTATCAAGCAGCGCGCGAACTTCTTTCGGCGAATGGCCATCGTAATCACCAGCAAACTCAACCTCTTTATAGCCGGTCGCGGCCACTTTCGCGATAGTCCCGTCGAAATCCTGCTTTAATTCCTTGCGAACGGTGTAGAGCTGCAATCCTACTTTCTTGATTTCGTGTTCGCTCGCAGCGGCCCACGACGGCCGCGCCGCAAATACAGCCGCTGCTCCTATCGACGTCTCGATAAATGTCCGGCGTTTCATGACGTTTTTTCTCCTCCTGGACGGGCGGAGCGAGTATACAAAAAAGTGATGCCCCTTATCAGAAAAAAGGGCGGCGCCTACAAAAAAGCGCCGCCCTAAAACGCCGGTTCTGGTTAGAAGAACAGCCTCAGCCCAAATTGCATCTTGCGAGCGAGGTGCGTCGAGTTCGCATAGAGAAAGCCGCTCGATCCGAAACTGCTGTCTATGCCGTTGAACTCCGTGTGATTGAACAGGTTGAAATTCTCCCACCGAAAATCCAAGCCGGTCTTTTCGCTGAACTTGAACTCCTTAAAGAGTCCAAAGTCAAAGTTGGTGCGGCGCGGCAGGTTTAGCGTGTCGCGCCCAACGTCTCCGAAGGTGAGGCCAGTAGGAATCGCATAGGCTGCTGGGTTGTAGAGCAGCGGCCCCGGCGCCGCGTTTGTGTTAACGGCGGCGCCGTTAGGATTGCCTACCAGATCAGGTCTTGAACCGGTCCCCACTCCATTGCCGACGCCCGCGTTGTCGCCGAATGTCGTTCCGTTGGTCACGCTAACCGGCGTCCCGGTCTGCACAACCGTGATGCCCGAGAGTTGCCATCCGCCGAGCGCCGCCCGCTCGAATCCCGACGATCCTTTGAAAAGGGGCAAGGCATACACGTAGCTGACCGACAGTGCATGGCGCTGGTCGAAAGAGGAGCTGGCGCGATTCGCAGCCAGATCGTAGGCATTGACGAATGCGTTGTCCGAGCGATCGGACGAGTCGTCAATCGAATGGCTGTACGTATACGCAACGCTCAGCGTCAAATCGCCCACCGTGCGGTCCGCCTTGACTTGCAGCGCATTATAGATGGAATTGGCGAAGTCTCGGAGAAAGGTAATGTTGCTGTAGCCCGGGAAGGCCGTGCGCAGAGGATCGGCGCTGGCTCCGCAGCCTGCCACGAGCACATTATTCTCCGCCGGTCCAGTCACCGGCACGCCATTTACAGTCGGCGCTTGCCCCGCGGCAGCCGGACAGATCGTGTTAATCGCCGGGCCGCCCGCTACGAAGTTAGTAGAGGTAATGATTGGCTCCCCAGCAGTGTAGGGGTTTGCTATGCCTGTGGGACAACCGTCGCCACCAACGACCGGACAGAGTTGGTTGCCGTCGTTCTGCAGCGTAAGGTGCGTGCCCTTGCTTCCGACATAGGCCACGGAAAGAACCACGTGCGACGGGAGCTCTCTCTGGACATCGAGATTCCATTGCTGGACGTAAGGCCACTCCGCATTGTTCGGTATGGACACGAGCGATAGCGGCGGCAACGGCACTTGCCCCGCGCCTGCACCAATGTTTGTATACCCAACAATGTTGGACTGGGTTGCCTTCAAGACCAGCGGCGCCGAACCCTCCAGCGATTCCGTGTTGCCCTCGTTGCCGTTGGTGTGTTCATAGAAGATGCCATAACCGCCGCGAATGGCCATCTTGCCGTCCCCTTTCGGGTCAAACGCAAAACCGATGCGCGGCGCGGGATTGAAGAGGTGCCCGCTCAAGCAACCGGGGTTGGAGGAGCCGCCGATCGCGACGGTTGGAAACAGCGACCCTGGGAGCAGGGCAAAGTTTCCGCCTTTTCCTCCGCACTGGATGACGCCGTTCAGCGGATTGGCGGTATTGGTCCCGTTTTGCGCAAGATTGCCATTCGCGTCGAAAGTGGGCTCATTGCCCGGCGCGAAGGCGGCTGGGTCAAAGCTGAAGGCCTGCTGGTAGCGCTCGCGGTAAGTTCCGAACAAGCTGACGCGCAGGCCCAGGTTCACCGTAAGCCGCTTCGTCACGCGCCAATCGTCGTTGAAGTAGGGCTCAACGATCTTGTAGCGGTTATAGTACTTGGTGATCTCGCTCCACTGCGTGTAGCTGGCGACGTTGCCCATTAGCAGATCGGCCAAGGCGTTTCCTGAGCTGACGGCCGAGCTGGCGTCGAACGTCAAAATGCCCTGGACGTTCGGAGAGTTGTCCTCGTTCTTCTGCGCAAAAACCACGTAAGCGCCCATTTGGAACGTGTGGGTGCCCAGAATCTTCGTCAAGTTGTCGCGATAAGTGTAGGTGGGGTTGGCGTTGTTCCACGGGAAATAGCCGGTATCCTGTCCCAGCCCGCCGTAAATGTCCGCGTTGCCGTTCAACTGGATGGCCGGCAATTTGCCGCCGAGCCCATTGTTAAAGATGGATCCCATCGCTCCAGCAGGAAGCGCGGGCGGGTTGTTCAGGGCAGTCAAGAAAATATGATCCGCAGTGTAACTGGCCACAAACTCATTCAGCACGGTCGGCGAGATGTTGGCGTTCAGCCGCGCCACAAAGCTTGTGCCGGGACCGACGAAGTTCGTTTGAATGTTCTCGAAGCTGGATGTGCCGTTGCCCCAAAGCGGATTCGGAACGATCGTGCTCCAAGAATCGTGGATATAGCGGAACGTGAGGCGGTACTTGTCGTTAATGTTGTGATCGATGCGAATCAGCTCTTCGCGCCAGGTGGTCGGCGTCGACACCGTTTGTTCAAATGCCGGGAAGCCGCCAATCGTGAAGCCCGGCGTTGGTTGGGGAATCAATGCCAGTAATGCCTGGCCCACCGGCGTAATAGGCACCGCAGCGGGATTGGGAACGTTCGGACAGTCCGGCCCCGGGCAAACGTCGCTGAAATTGCCTTGCCGCTCGGCCGCCGAGGGAACGTTGATCGGCGTAATCGTAGCTGGGTTCTTCTCGCGCCGCCACTCCTGCGACCAGAAGAAGAATGTCTTCCGTTTTTCCGAGTTGTAGTGGTTCGGAATGTAAACCGGACCGCCCAAGGTGTATCCGAAATCGTGTTTCTTGTATGGCGGACGAGGAATCCCGGCGGCGTTATTGAAATACTCGTTCGCATTGAACATGTCGTTGCGCAGATATTCGAAGGCGCTGCCGTGGAAACTCTGCGATCCGGACTTGGTCTCCACTTCAATCGTGCCGGAACCGTTGCGTCCGTACTGCGCACCATAGTTGGAGGTGAGCACCTTGAATTCTGCAATCGCTTCGGGATTGGGATAAACGTTCAACGTCGAGTTACTGCCGTTATCCATGTTATCGCCGCCGTCGAGCTCCCAGTTGTTGTACTCGGTGCGGCCGCCATTGATCGCATAAGCCACGTTGCCGTCGACGCCGACTTTCCACTCGTCCTGACCAGTCTGATTGACTACGCCGGGCGAAAGCGTCACCAACTGAGTGAAATTACGGCCGTTCAACTCCAACTGCTCCACCTGCTTGCCAGAAATAGTTGACCCGATGGAGGAGGACTGCGTTTCCACCTGCGCCACGCTCTCGCCCGTTACCACAACTTCTTCGGTAACCGCGCCGACGGTGAGTTGAATATCCACACGGATTTTCGCTGCCACGGCCAGCACAACGTCCTTCGCCGAATATCTCTGGAATCCCTTTGCCGTCACCTCGATGTTGTACGAGCCGCCTTGTAGCCCGGCGACAACGTATGCGCCGTCCGCGTTTGTTGTGGTTGTGCGGGTCAGGTTGCCGGCGGAGTCGGTAATTACCACCTCCGCGGCGACAACCGCCGCCCCCGATTTATCCGAAACAGTACCGCTGATGTATCCCGTGTCTTGCGCCTTCGCGATGTATGCAGTGCACAGCATCGCGAGCATCGCGCCAAACAGCAGCCGCGCCGCTCTCGGCAGGTTTTTCAAAATACAGGCAGGAAGAAAACTATAATTGTGTCCCTTCACTTTGCTACCTCCCGGAAATTTTTGAAATGAATTACCGGCCTGGTGTGGGCACAATTACGCCTGCTACCGCGGGCACCCCTCGTATCTGCCGCTCGCAGAAGGCTAGTCATCCGAGACAGCCCCCACCACTCGACGTTGGAAACGCACCCAATCCCACTTATTAAATCGGATTAATAAAGCATTGCTCTGTTTGTGTCAAGCTGAAAATCTGGTTTCGTTGCTACACTCATTAGCCGCTTCTCACTACTCTTAGCCGTCTACGTTCATGCTCTCCGCTTGAATTCCCTCTATCTCTGCCGGACACTAGCTAGCGATGTCTTTGCTCTTCCGTGTGCGGCGCGCACCTTGGCCCTCAATCGTTTTAATGGCCGCTTTCTGCATCTGCCTTGCTCCACCGCCCTCAAACGGCTCCTCCCATCCGACATCGCAACAATCCTCCTCGGACACCACAAGGCACGCCCCTCCCACCACTCCCGTCGACCCCCAAGCCGCCTTTGCAGAAGGCCAAGCTGCCCTTCAATCCGGCGACCTGGCCAGTGCGGAAGCGGCTTTCCTCCGGGTCCTCTCCGTCGATCCACAGTCCGGCGCCGCTTACGCCAATCTCGGCGTCATCGCCATGCGCCGCAAACAATGGGATCACGCGCTGACTCTCCTTCAAAAAGCCGAAAAGCTAGAACCCAAAATGTTTGGCATCCGCCTCAACATTGGCCTGGTCAAATACCGCCGCGGCGACTATGCCGGGGCCATCACGCCGCTGGCCTCCGTCGTCCGCGACCAGCCCGATTCTCAACAAGCCCGCTACCTCCTCGGGTTGTGCCATGTCTTCACCGAACACTACGCCGACGCCGTCGCGGTCCTTGAGCCGCTCTGGCCGGAAATGTCCAACAATTTTACCTACCTCTACGTCCTCGACATCGCCGCTCACAACGCCGGAAAAAACGATCTCGACGAAAAAGCCCTCAGCCGTCTCGTCGAGATCGCCGCGCAAACCCCCGAGTTCCATCTCATCCTCGGCAAGGCCTATCTCAACCGCGAAGAAATGGACAAAGCCATCGGGGAGTTGGAGCTTGCCGCGTCTGCGAATTCCAACTTGCCGTTCGTGCACTTTAGTCTTGGACTGGCCTACATGAGGAAGCAGGACAACGACCGCGCCGAAGCCGAATTCCGCAAAGACATCGCGATCGAACCCGACCTGCCGGACAATTACGAACAGCTTGGCTTGCTCTATCTAGAAATGCAGCAGGAGGACAAAGCCGAACATTCTTTCCGCGAAGCTCTACGCTACAATCCCCGCCAACCCGTTTCCCTGCTGGCGTTGGGCCGCCTCTATCAACGCCAGGGAAAAAATCGCGAAGCCCTCACCGCACTCGATGCCGCCGAAAAGCTCGTCCCCGAAAATCAAAACGTTCATTTCGTTCGCGGCCAGGTGCTTCTACGCCTCGGCCGCCGCGACGAAGCCCTAACCGAGCTCGCCACTTCAAGAAAGCTCGTCGATGCCAGCCTAAACAAACAACGAGAAAAATACGGCGACGCTCCGGTCCCGAGTCCCGAGTTGAAGCAGCCGCCGCAGTAAGCGAGTCTCTCAACAAGGCCCATAGTAAGCACCTGCTATTCCATTTAGTGGCGGCGCCTGCCACGGACCGCGCCTGCGCTCAATCGTCTCTGCCACCGCCAGCACTAATTCATCTTCATAAGGTCGGCCGATGACTTGCACGCCGATCGGCAATCCTTCGCGTGACCTTCCAAGGGGTACCGCGACCCCGGGGAATCCGGCCACATTTAGCCACTGCGAATGCCGCATGGTCTCTCGATAATTCTCTTTCGCGCCGCTTCGCCAGTTCCCCTCCCCATGCGCAAACGCCGGCCCAGCCGACACGGGCGACAACAAAACTGTCACCTCTTCCATTTGCCGCAGAAACTCCGCGCGCAAACGATCGCGCTCTCCGCAAGCTTTCAGGAAGCCATCGCAAGTCAATTCCATCTCGGCCGTAGCCAACCGAACATACTCGCGAAGCATTGGACTCATGATCTCGGCTTGGCCGACGAAGCTTTCCCGAATAATGTTGGCGATCACCGGCCCGAAAAAATACCACCACAATTCAATCGTTCGATCGAGTCCGTTCAATCGCTTCGTCTCCACGACGAATCCCTGCTCGCTCAACAACCTAGCCGCACGCTCGACCGTCGCTGTAGTTTCCGGCGTCTCCTTCCCCAGCGCATCACTGTCCAAAACCCCAATCCGCAATTTCCCGACATCTTCCGTTTTCACCGCCCGCACCGACACGGGCGCCGAAAGCGCGTCACCCTCATCTGGCCCTGCCGTCACCTCAAATAGTGCCCGCAAGTCCGCAACCGTCCGCGCCATCGGGCCAACGACTCCGATCCATCCGAACGCTCCTCCGCCACCTGGGAAATGCCCTGTCGCCGGAATCCGTCCCGGCGTGGGCTTCAACCCGCAAATCCCGCAAAAATGCGCTGGCACGCGTATCGATCCGCCACCATCGCTTCCTACTCCGCCTGCCGAACAACCGGCCGCGATCGCCGCGGCCTCGCCACCGCTAGAGCCGCCTGCCGACCGTTCCACATTCCAAGGATTGCGGGTCTTTCCGCTCAAAGAATTGTCCGTCTCGTAGGCCATCAAATATTCCGGCGTATTTGTATTTCCCAGAATAATCGCTCCCGCAGCGCGCAGCCTCGCCACAAGAGGTGCATCCACCCGTGGCACATAGTCTTTCCGCAACAGAGAACCCGCCGGTGTCGGCCACCCCGCGGCGTCAATGCAACTCTTGATCGTCAACGGCACACCGTGCAGGGGCCCCACTCGTTCCCCGCGCATCAACGCAGCCTCCGCTTCACGCGCTTGCTCGCGTGCTCCCTCGACATCAAGGTGTACGAACACATTCAGTTTCGGCTGGAGTGCCGCTACTCGTTCAAGGTATGCGTCCACAACTTGGACTGGCGAGAATTTCTTCTCGCGGATTCCCGCCGCGATATCCGCAATCGTTCCAAAAATTATTTTCTCCATAGTGAGGCATTCGAGCGTATGTGCCCGGCCTCCTGGGGTCAAGTGGGATGGAAATTCTCGATGGAGTGGCGAGAGCGGCCCTCCGCTACGATGACGTCAAGAGCGGCCACGATCCATCCATCGACGGCGAAGGCACCTTTGCCCGTTTGCGCCAAAAGAGTCGGGACCGCCGCCGTGCATGAGCGAATTTGTTCTCCATCCAGACGCGCGCCGAGACCTAATCGGGAATTTATCGCCGCTGACAATCCCGGCGCTGCCGGCCGTGTTCTTCACGAAATCCACGAAGCAATCCGCGCCCGCCCTCGGCCACCTAGCTAAAACGGTCCGACCTCGACCACCTGACCGGGCCCAGTAGAAAGAAGTGCCTCGGAACAGGCTGGCATGAGCGGCAGCAAGTCCTTCATGCGATTCGATTTCGCGCCGAGAATCAAGACGGAAACATTCAGTACAGCCCGAAGGCTTATCTCATCCCCACGCACCAGACGAGAAACCCCTCGTTGTCATGGCTATTCTCTACGGTCGCCGCAATCCCAGCGTCATGGCTGCCATCCCGCGCGAAAGAAACTAATCGTAGTAGCGTCCGTGCCACCGCCCTGGACGACGCCCATGCGTATCCGGATCCACCGCTACTCGTATCGTAGTGCGGTAAGCGGATCCACGCGAGCCGCTCGCCGCGAGGGTATCCAGCAGGCCAGCAGCGCAACGCTACTAAGAAACAACGGCACAAAAGTGAAGGTCACTAAATCGAGCGGCCGAACTCCATAAAGGATGCTGGTAAAAAGTCTTGCGACGGCCAGCGCCATGCCCAAACCAAGCACCACGGCGATCAGCACCAGCACCATACCCTGCCACACAATCAAGCGCTGCACGCCGCCCAACTGCGCGCCCAGCGCCATCCGAATTCCGATCTCCCGCGTACGCCGGCTAACCGCATAACTCATAACGCCATACAATCCAACTGCCGCCAGCAGTAATCCGACGACTCCGAACACTCCGAACAGAGTCCCCGCCAGCCGCGGCAGAAAGAGCGCGCCGCGCAAATGTTCTTCCATGGTTTCGATGTTGAAGACCGCCAGCGTCGGATCCAACGCGCGAATCTCGCCGCGTACCGCGCTCGCCAATCCCGCCGCATCTCCTGCCGACCGAACCACCACCGTGTATCCCAGGAACGACGGATCGCTGCCAACACTCTGCGCAAGCGATCGGTAAAGCACCGGCCTCTGTTGTTCGCCCAGCGTCCGTGACTTGGTGTTCTTCACAACGCCGATAATTTGATAGCTCACGCCGCCGCCCGAAACGCGCTGCCCGATCGGATTTTCATTCTTGAACAACTGCCGAACGAACGCCTCATTCACCACTGCAACCCTGGGCGCCGCCGCACCCTCGTTCGAGAAATCACGTCCCGCGATCTGTGGAATCCCCATGGTGTCGAAATACCCAGCCGTCGCCATATAAAGATCGACGGTCAAATTCAAATCCAGCGTCTCTGGCCGGCCCTCGACACTAAACCCATCGCTCCGATTCCCCATCGAGAGTGGCGCAACATCTGTGCACGCCGCCGAACGAACGCCAGGCAAGGCGGCAACGCGGCCGCGCAATTGGCCGAGGAGTTGCACCGTGCGCTCGGCCGTATACCCATGCTCCCGCGGATCGACGGACATCATCAGAAGCCCCGGCGAACGAAAACCAATGTCGATTCCAGCCGCACTCTCGAAGCTCCGCAAAAAGAGTCCCGTCGCGCACAACAAAACCAGCGACATGGCGATCTGCGCGACAACCAGCACATTGCGCAATGTCCAGCGCCGCCCAGGACGCGCCAGCATGTCCTCGCCTTTCAGCGCACTCGATAGAATGGTCCGCGACGCAGCCCACGCCGGCACCAACCCGAACAGCAACCCGCTGCCCACGCTCACCACGAACGTGTACAGCAAGACTCTCCAGTCAACATTCAAGCTGAGATCAAGCGGCACAGGCGCAGGCGTCTGAAATGTCGATAAAGCCCGCGTCGCCCACAGCGAAAGCACCACCCCGAACAGCCCGCCGCCAATCGCCAGCATGACGCTTTCCGTGAGCATCTGCCTCATCAACTGCCCGCGCGTTGCCCCCACAGCAAGCCGTACCGCCATCTCGCGCTGCCGCCCGGAAGCCTCTGCCAAAAGAAGATTCGCGACGTTCGCGCAAGCGATACACAGCACTAACAATACGACCACCGTCAGCGCACCAAGGAATATCATTACCGCAGGCTTGTCTCTCGGCGAAAGCGTTCCCGCGGTCTCGAAACGAAACCCGCCATCCTTCTCCGATTCCGCATGCGCTTGCGCGAAACGCTGCGCAAGCACCGCGAGTTCAGCCGCTGCTTGCGCGCGCGTGACGCCCGGCCTCAGGCGCCCGGCAACAGCCAGCCAGTGATAGTCGCGCGACTCATAGTTGCTCGTCTTCGGCAGCAACTGATCAAGATTGCCAAGGGGCACCCAAAATTCAGGATCGAGCGGCAAATCAATCCCTCGGAACGCCGGGGGCGCAACACCAACCACAGTGAATTGGTTTCCCGACAGCAATATGGTCTTGTTCACAATCGACGGATCCCCGCCAAACCGCCTCTGCCACAATCGATGGCCAAGCACAATCACCGGAACTCGTTCTTCTTCGCGAGTGAACCCTCTCCCCAGCCTCATGCCAAGCTGCGCCACGTCAAAGTAGTTCGCCGTTGCCGCCTGCCCCCAAACCCGTTCCGGCTCGCCATGGCCGCCAATGGATGCCGGAAGGAGATCGTGATACGCCGCGACCCCGGAAAATGATTTGGTTTGCTCGCGCAAATCGCTAAATAACGGCCACGAAAAATGATTGCAGCACTCGCCTCGCGTCGTAGTGTGCAGCGCCACAAGCGTATTTGGATCCCCCACCGGCGCGGGGCTCAAAACAAACCTGCTAACCATCGAAAAAATCGTCGCGTTCGCCGCAATGCCCAGTCCTATCGACACAATCACAGCCAGCACAACACCCGGCGCTTTCCAAAGCCGCCGCAAGGTCTGCTTTATTTCCCCGAGCCATGCCGTCATCGTGTTTTCTCCCCTCCGGTTACGCGCCCGCCGCCTGATTGTTCCCCCGCCTCTCCGCTTTAACCGCGGCCTTCTTTAGTAAGACGCGTAAATCCTTCTATTCTTTCCGCAGTGCGGACCTACGGGGCTATGGGCGCGTTTTTCCCTTCAGCTGCGCCATTCTGTACTGCACCCGCACATTGTTCGGCTCCTTGTTAAGCGCCACATCGCACTGCTCGATCGCATTGGCATTGTCTCCATTTGCGGAATACGCCGCGGAACGCAGCAGTCGCAGTTCAATGGACTCATCCACCCGCGGAGGTATCTCTTTCAAGACTAAAAGCGCGTCGCTCGCGCGCCCGGTCTCCAGCAACATTCTACTGACGGTAATGCGGTTCTCCGGCGTTACTTCCTCCGTGTCCCGCAAACGCTCGAATGCCGCAACTGCGTTTTTTTCCTTCGCTGCGCTCACCCAATGATGAAACTCGGCGCTCGCTCCAAGTTGAGCAAAATTCCCCTCTCCAATCTCCGCGTCCGCCCACGCCGGATTTTGCGTGAAGGCCACATGGATATACTGCAGCGCCAAAGTCGGCTCCTCAATACTCTCCGCAACCCGCGCTGCCCGGATCCATACACGCGGCCACCCCGATGCCCGCGCAACCGCCGCAATCAGCAGCGTTCTCGCTCTGTCGAATTCTCCTTTCCGCGCAGCGGTATTCGCGTCGATCACCTCCTGCCGCGCTCTCTGCATATCGAACAGCGTGCGCAATTCCCTGACTGGATCGCTCGAATGGTCCACGCGCAGATCAATATCCATCGGCCATCCATCCGGAGTTTTCACCAGCAGCGCCGCCGATTCACGCCCTGTCCTCTGCCCGCCCGCCAAATCCCCAGCCACCAACGCAGCTATCAACCTCTCCGCCAAAGATCCCTCACCCCCCAAGAACGCCCGCTCCATCTCTTCAACCACACGCGGGCCAGCCAGCCCGTTTCCCTGAATGCCGTAGCCCGCGCCCGAACGTGCACCGGCCCACTCCGCGCCAGCCGCTTCTTCCCCGGTGTAACTCGCAGTCCGCCCGTCGACGCTCACTATTCCAACTTGCCGTGCCGCGATCCCTTGTCCATCGAAGTTTCCGTCTTCCGCCAAGATCTTTTTCATCGCCTCGGCCGGGCTCATCCCTTGCGCGAGCAACGCCAATCCGCGCGGACCATAATGTGGATTCGTTTCGAATTGGGAAGCCACCGCTCCCACTCCTGCTTGTGCATAGGGCACGCTCGCGCCGACCGCCAGGTTGTTGGTCTCGACAGCCACACCACACTCCCGTGTCTTCGCATCGCACGCCACGATCGAGTACGTCGCTTGCGCGCAATCCGCCCCCGCCAGAAGCATCAAGAGCAAACGGAAACCCGCTCCCACAACGATTCGTCGAGACATGGCTCCCCCTTTTCCCCATCAGGTACGACCCCTATTCCCAAAAGGTTCCCCATGCGCGGATTCGATTGGTTTGATACGGATGTGAGGGAGTGCGGAAGGGTCAAAGATCCAGACGAAAAAATCACCGCCAGAAATCCGTCGCACCTCTGGCATGCTTTCTTTCGCCTCTGTATAATCCCCACGTTCCAGGAAAATTTGGCGATCTCTTGCGCACTCACGAAAACGCATCTTCCTGCCAAACGGGAGAATCCTTCATGACGGTTTCGAGTCACTATCTAAGCAAACTTTCTTTGCTCGTTGCTTCCGTCTGCGCTCTCTCCTCCAGTCCCTCCGTCTTCGCTCAATCGACCACCACGCTGCCCAGCGAAACCCCAGTGCAACTAAAACCCGTCACCGACACCTTCGACTACACCCGTCGCGAGGTAATGATCCCCATGCGCGATGGCGTAAAGCTCCACACTGTCATCCTCATCCCCCAAGGCGCCCACTCCGCGCCTATCCTCCTCACGCGCACGCCCTACAACGCCAGCGACCTGACCTCGCACGCCAATAGCTCACACCTCGGCCCCATCCTCGAAGGCTACGACAACGCCGTCGACGTCATCGTCGAAGGCGGCTACATCCGCGTCATCCAGGACGTCCGCGGAAAGTACGGTTCCGACGGCGACTACGTCATGAACCGCCCACTCCACGGCCCGCTCAATGCCACGAGCGTCGATCACTCCACCGACACGTACGACACCATCGACTGGCTCGTCAAGAATCTTCCCGAATCGAACGGCAAAGTCGGCATCCTCGGCATTTCCTACGACGGCTTTACGCCGCTAATGGCGCTCGTCAATCCCCATCCCGCTCTGAAAGTCTCCGTCCCCATGAACCCCATGGTCGACGGCTGGATGGGCGACGACTGGTTCCACAACGGCGCCTTCCGCGAACAAAACATGCCCTATATCTACGAGCAGGACGGCACACATGACAACAGCGCCAAATGGTGGAGCGATCATTTCGACGATTACGACGTTTACATGCAGGCGGGCTCGGCCGGAGAACTCGGCCGCCGTCACGGCCTCGAACAAATGGGCTTCTGGCGCAAGATTCTCGAGCATCCCAGCTACGATTCTTTCTGGCGCGAACAAGCCATGGACAAAATCCTTGCCGCGCAACCGCTCAAAGTTCCCGTCATGCTGGTCCACAGCCTGTGGGATCAGGAAGACATCTACGGCGCGATGGCCGTCTACCGAGCCATCAAACCCAAGGACACCAGCAACGACAAAGTTTTTCTTGTGATGGGCCCGTGGCATCACGGCCAGGAAATTGAAGATGCGTATTCTCTTGGCGCTTTGAAGTTCGGCAGCGACACTGGCACTTACTTCCGCCAGCACATCCTTCGCCCGTTCCTCGATCAATACTTGAAGGACGGTGCGGGCACAGCCGACATCGCTCCGGTCTCCGCGTTCGAAACCGGCACAAATGTTTGGCGTCGCCTCCCCGCCTGGCCCGCCGGCTGCTCGAGCGGCTGCCCGCCGAAACCCACGCCGCTTTATCTCGCCGCCGGCTCGAAACTCAGCATGACTGGCCCGAGTTCCGCCTCCGACGCGCCGTTCGACGAATACGTCTCCGATCCCGCCAAGCCCGTTCCCTTCCGCGCCCGCCCCAGCCAACCCATGGGCTATACTACCGAACTAACGTGGTCTCAGTGGCTGGTCGATGACCAGCGCGAATCGTCTGGCCGGCCCGACGTGCTGGTATTCACTACCGACGTCCTCACCGCGCCCGTTAAAATCAGCGGCCAGCCCATCGCCAACCTCATCGCCTCCACCAGCGGCTCCGACTCCGACTGGGTCGCGAAGCTCATCGACGTGTACCCCGACGAAGTCGCCAGTCAGCCGAATATGGGTGGCTATCAACTCATGGTCTCCGGGGACATCTTCCGCGGCCGCTACCGCGAAAGCCTCGAAACTCCCAAGCCCATCGCCTCCGATAAACCGCTTCTCTATCGCTTCAATCTCCCCAACGCCAACCACGTCTTCCTCCCCGGCCATCGCATCATGGTGCAAATCCAATCGAGCTGGTTCCCGCTCTACGACCGCAACCCGCAAACCTTCGTCCCCAACATCTTCTGGGCCAAGCCTGCCGACTATCGCAAAGCCACTCAGCGCATTTACCATAGCGCCAGCGACTCCAGCTTTATCGAACTCCCTTTGGTCTCTGCTCCCTAAGAGCGAAAATCGAGACCATAGCCGGCCCACCACATACATCACAGAATCGGCTTGGAATTTATCGCCCGCTGCGGCGTTGCCCGGAAGATCTTACTCGTATCTCAGTGCAATCACAGGGTCCACGCGCGTCGCCCGCCACGCCGGAATCCAGCACGCCGCCAGGGCAACAACCAAGAGCGCCGCAGTTACTAGCACAAACGTCTCCGGGTCCGAGGGCTTCACTCCAAATAGCAGCCCACTCATCAGCCGCGTTAATCCGAACGACGCTGCCAGCCCTAGCGCAACTCCAGTCACTGCCAGGCGCAGCCCTTGGCCGAGTATCATGCGCAAAACATTTCCAGTCTCTGCTCCGAGCGCGATGCGCACGCCCATTTCGCGCGTGCCCTGGCTGACTGCGTAAGCCATCACGCCGTAGATTCCCACACCTGCCAACAGCACGGCGAGCCCCGCGAATCCTGCCAGCGCACCGGCATTGAATCGCTGCGAAGCGACCTCCGCAGAAAGCACGTCTTCCATCGTCTGAACGGCGTAAACGGGCAGGTTTTTGTCCAACTCGCTCACTTGCTTGCGCACGGCCGAGACTAGGCTCAGAGGCTCAACCGAGGTGCGCAGCGCCAATGTCATCATCAACCGCGGCCACTGCAACGCCGAAGCCGTCGCCTCCGGCAAGACCTCGCTAGCCAAACCCTGCTGCTTCGTGTCTCCAATCACTCCGACAATGGTCCACGACTGCGGCCCGCGAGTCACAGGTCCCATTCCTGCGTTGAACCTCTTGCCGATCGGGTCTTCCTTCTCAAAAAACCGCCGCACAAACGCCTGATTCACCACCACGGAGTGCGGCGCGTCCGCACCGTCGCGGGCATCGAGGAATCGCCCCTCGACGAGAGGCACCCGCAATGCCGCGAAATATCCCGGAGTCACTGCGTTAATGCTGGCCGTGGCAGCGTTCATAGTGGCCTGATCCATCGGCGCTTGTCCTTCGATTTGTATGGTCGAAATCATCATCATGTTGCCACGCAGCGGAATCGAGGCTGTTGCCCCAGCCGAAGCGACTCCTGGCAAACCCTGCAACCTCTCCACAAGCTGCTGAAAAAAACTCCGTTGCTGGTCGATGGATTGATATTGATCCAGCGGCAGCGCCACTCGCGCCGTCAGCACTCCGTACGGATCGAATCCCGGCTGGATCGCCGTTAATTGGTAGAAACTTTTCATCAAAAGCCCGGCACCAATGAACAGCACAAACGAAAGCGCGATCTCCGCCACCATCAGCACCCTTTGCGCACGGCGCGTGCCTGCGCCCGTGCCACTTTGCGAGCCGCCTTCCTTCAGCGTATTGTTCAGCGACACGCGAAACGCCGCCAGCACCGGCGCCAAGCCAAACAAAATTCCTGTCAGCAACGACACACCGAGCGTGAACACCAGCACGCGCAAATCGAGCCGAGCCCCCTGCAAGTGGGGGATGTTCGCGGGCGCAGACCGGTGGATCACGCCAATCACCCACGCTGCCAGCATGAGTCCGGCAACCCCACCGGCTAGGGCGATTGCAGAACTCTCGGTCAGCAGCAGCCTCGCCAGCCTCCACCGCCCCGCGCCAAGAGCGCCGCGAATCGCTACCTCTTTTTCCCTACCCGCTGCCCGCGCCAATTGCAAATTCGCCACGTTCGCGCATGCAACCAAGAGCACGAATCCCACTGCTCCCAGCAGCACCAGCAGTGCCGGACGGACGTTGCCAACTTCGTGGTCGTGCAGCAGAAATACCTGTGCCTGAGCTTCACCTAGCAGTTGCTTCAGATTGCCCGGAAGGCTTTCAATGACGCGCTTGTTGATCGCATTGAGTTCGCTCACCACGCCCGCCACAGTTGAACCGGGCCGCAGCCGAGCCACAACGCTGAGCGGCTGGATCCTGCCTCTCACCTGCCCGTTCTTCAAATACTCAATACTGGTGTCCGCCAGCTGGAACGGAACCAGCACATCCGCCGGGCTGTTGTCCAGAAATTCGAAGTCCGGTCGCAGCACTCCGACGACCGTGTACGGCGTGTCATCCAGCGCAATGACTTTTCCAAGCACGTTAGGATCGGCGCTGAAATTTGCTCTCCACACAGCGTTGCTCAACAGCACCGCTTTCGAACCCACCGGGCGGTCCTCCTCCGGCAGAAAGTTGCGTCCGAGCTGCGGCGTCACACCCAGCACATTCAAAAAACTCTCGGTGACCTGAGCGCCTCGCAGTCGTTCGGGCGTACCCGTGCCCGTCAAGGTGTATTCAGCCACCGCCGAATACGCCGCGATGTTTTCGAACATATGGTTTTCCGTCTTGTACCCGGCATATTCATCCGCGAAAACAAGATTCTGCGCCTGGCCCGGCACAAAGTTCGTTGCCCATACCAGTCTCCCCGCATCGCGGTATGGCAGCGCTCGAAACAGCACCGTGTTCACTACCGAGAAAATCGCGGTGTTAGCCCCAATGCCCAACGCCAAGGTCAGTATCGTCACCGCCGTAAATCCCGGCGTCCGGAGCATGTTTCGCAAGCCGTAACGCACGTCTTCGAACGCCTCCGCAATCCACCTCCAGCCCCAAGCGTCCCGCGTCACTTCCTCCGCCACTCCGACATTCCCGAACTCTCTGCGCGCGGCGTGTTGCGCTTCTTTCTGCGATTGGCCAGCTTCCATCGCTTCGCGCTCCGCGAGCGTCAAGTGCGCACGCATCTCTTCCGAAAGCTCTTCGTTGCGCCGCCCGCGCCGCCAAAAAGGAAATCTCATGTTTAGCTCTCCTCTTTCCCCGGATTCATGATTCCAGCAATCGCCATCGTTATCCTCTCCCACCGCGACCGCTCGGAAACCAACTGCTTTCTTCCACTCTTCGTCAACCGATACACGCGCAGCTTCGGCCCGACTTCCGAAGCCTTCCATTCCGCCGCAATCCAACCTTTGCGTTCCAAGCGGTGAAGCGCCGGATACAGCGAGCCGGTATCCACCTTCAGAATCTCCCCAGAGTTTGTTCGCAATGCTTTGCTCAGCGCGTATCCGTGTCGCGGCGCCCACTGCAAAGTCTGCAGAATGAGCATGTCCAGCGTCCCCTGCAATATCTCCGTACGATTCTGATAACCCTTCTTCGGCGAGGTCATAGATGTAAGTAGACGCCCTCCCTAGCATTAAGTAGGACGCCTACATACCACAAAAGGTAAGCAGTGGGAAAATTATTTAATGCTCGGCAGAGAATTTGGCAACGTCGAAATCCACTCAAGAGCCTCTAGTTTACTGCTGTACCCTTTCAGCCCGCCTTCCGCCGAACGCGTGAATGGTCCGAGTCCCGCTGATAACTTCACCGCCATGCGAGAGCCCTTTCGGAATGAAGTATTCCTCTCCCGCTTTGATGGGTATACGTCTGCCATCAACGATCAGGGTATAACAACCCTGGACCACGACCATGTATTCGTCGAAGTCATGCACGTGCGGCGCCGAACTCGCTGTCTCGTGGCAGGTCCAGAATGCCATCTGGCTCCCATCCGCCCCATCAAACACGAAGCCCTCAACTCCATGAGTCGCCTGACTGCTCGTAGCAATCCTATTCGCAGAACATTTCATGAACGTCGGAAAATCATCCATCGTCTCTCCTCAGCCTAAACCGCGAAGCCCATCTTCGAACGGCAACCACCTCGACACTCTTTTCTCGCGCGAAATTCTCACGTCCCGCGTGAGCGTGTCAAGCTTTTCTCCTTGACCGTCTAGGAGAACTATCCTATACTCCTAGTTCGTCTAGGAGCCACCGCTCCCGTGGACAACGAACTCGACGTTTCTCAGGGCGCTCTCGAAATGCTCATCCTGAAGGCCGCTTCCCTCGGCCCGCTCCACGCCTACCACTGGAACCGCATGACACAGGTCATCCCCAGGATTTTGCGCACAACTTCGGAGGAAGCATGACGCTCTGGAGCCGTTTTAGTTCCTGGCTCGAATCCACCGTGCATCGCTCCCGTATGGAAAACGAGATGGACACCGAGCTTCGCTTTCATCTCCAATCCTTCGCCGACGATTTAATCCGCAGCGGCGTTCCCCGCCAAGAAGCGCTCCGTCGCGCTCGCCTCGAATTCGGCGCCATCGAACGCGCCAAGGAAGAGTCCCGCGAAGCCCGCGGCGTCAGCCTAACCGAAACTCTGTTGCAGGACCTTCGCTACGGCGCGCGCTTGCTCCGCAAGAATCCCGGTTTCACGGCCGTTGCCGTGCTGACTCTCGCTCTCGGCATCGGTGCCAACACCGCCATCTTCAGCCTCGTCAACGGAATTCTCCTCGTTGCGCTTCCCTATTCCCATGCCGAACAGCTCATCAGTGTCACCGGAACCTATCCTCGCGGCGTGCTCGTCGCCATGCGTGAGCAAATCCGCTCCCTGGACGTCGCCGCTTACGCCGAAGGCCACGAATTCAACCTCACCGGCTCCGGCGAACCCGTTCGCCTCGCCGGCACGTATGTTTCTGCCGAGTTTTTTTCCATTCTGGGCGCCCGCGCGCAACTCGGCCGCACGCTTTTCCCAGGCGAGGATCTCGCAGGTCATGACAGCTACGTCATCCTCAGTTACTCCCTCTGGTCTGACCGCTTCCGCAGCGACCCAACCGTTCTTGGCCGCTCCATCGAGCTCGAAGGCGTCAACCGCCAAGTCATCGGCGTCATGCCCCCAGGATTCCGCTTTCCTTCCGCAAAAACGCAAATCTGGATTCCTCTCCACAACGATCCCCGCAGCGTCTCCGATTATTGGGCGGGCGACTTCATGCCCGTCGTCGGCCGTCTCCGCCCTGGCGCGGCCCTCCCTCAAGCCCGCGCGGAAATCCGCACCTTTCAATCTCACGCCGCGGCGCTTTTTCCCTGGCCGATGCCCGCCAGCTGGAACGCGGACGTAACCGTCGTCCCGCTACAAAATGGCATGGTCGCCGAAGTGCGCGTTCGCCTCCTCATGCTTCTCGGCGCCGTTGCGTTGGTGCTCCTCATTGCCTGCACAAACGTCGCGAATCTCCTGCTCTCCCGCGCCGCTACGCGCGAAAAAGAGTTCGCCATTCGTGCCGCCTTGGGCGCAGGACGCCATCGCATCCTCCGTCAACTTCTCACGGAGAGCGTTTTGCTCTCCTCCTTCGGTGCCCTGCTTGGCCTCGCGCTCGCTGCCAGGGGTCTCGCACTTCTCAAAGTCCTTCTTCCCGCCGACACGCCCCGCCTATTGGATGTCCATCTCGACTGGCGTGTCCTTCTCTTTACCGTTGTGCTCGCTCTTTCGACCGGCCTGGCCTTCGGTCTCGCTCCCGCTCTGCAATCCTCCCGCTTCGCTCTCACCGAATTCCTCAAATCCGGGGGCCGCGGCGCCGCAATCTCTGTTTCTCAGCGCCTTCGCAACGCCTTGGTGGTCACCGAAGTTGCCTTCGCCGTCCTTCTCGTGACTTCCGCCGGACTCATGATCCGCAGCTTCTGGGCGCTCTCTCATGTGAATCCCGGCTTCCGTCCCGAACACATTCTCACGGCGCGCATCACTCCCAATGAATCCTTCTCGAGTGATCCATCCCGCTGCATCGCTTTCTACCGCACTCTTCTCGATCAGCTGCAATCCTTCCCAGGCGCGCGCGGTGCCGCTCTCATCAACACTCTTCCTCTCGACGGCCGCGTCGCCAAGCGCTCCTTCGACATCGAAAACTACGTAGTCCCTCCCGGCGATGCTTCCCCTCTCTTCTGGCTTAATATCGTCACTCCCGATTATTTTCGTGTGATGGGTATTCCCGTTCTTTTCGGTCGCGGCTTCACCAGCGCCGACCTTTCCGGCGCGCCAGTCGCCATCATCACCGTCGAAACCGCTCACCGCTTCTGGCCCAATCAAGTCGCCGTCGGCAAGCACATTCGTCTGCTCCAGGACAACGACTGGCGCACCATCGTCGGCGTGATTCCCGACGTCCGCGCCTACGACCTCCAGAGCAACGCGCCCAATTGGATCGGCGGCACCGCCTATGTCCTCTATAACACAGCCGCCACGCTGGAAAACAAACGCGTTCCTGCCGAGATGACGATCGCCATTCGCACCGCACCGGACGACTCCCAAATCGCCGCCATGCTCCGCAGCACGGTCGCCAATCTCAATCAGGAAGCTCCCGTTAGCGAAGTGAAAACGATGCAGGCCGTCGTCGCCGAAGCCGTCGCGACGCCGGCCTCCACAACGTCCCTCTTTGTCGTCTTTGCGGCCGTGGCCCTGGTGCTCGGCGTCATCGGCATCTATGGTGTTTTATCTTTTCTTGTTTCAAAACGCACCCGTGAAATTGGCATCCGCATCGCCCTTGGCGCGCAGCGTCGCGATGTGCTGTGGCTGGTCATGAAGGAAGGCGTAAAATTCTCGTTCGCCGGCATCACCTTTGGCCTTGCAGGCGCCTTGGCCCTGACGCGCCTTTTGTCCAGCGAACTCTATGGCGTCCGCCCCGGCGATCCTCTTACCTTTTTCGGCGTCGCGCTGTTGATGGCCATGGTCACCCTTTTGGCCTGTTATGTCCCCACCCGCCGCGCCCTGCGCGTCGATCCCCTTACGGCCCTCCGCTACGACTAGCTTCTCGCTCGCCGATCGGTCAAATCCGCGATTCTCTCCCGCGCCACGATCAACGATCACAAAAACGGTTGACGCTTTTCGCTTGTACACACAGAATCTCTAGTGCTAGGCGTTGCGGCCGGCAATCAAGGGCCGCACATCGCGCGGACAGGAAATATACCTGCATGCAAGCTCCCCTTCGGAGTACCGCGGTGGTCATCGTTTGCCTATCCGGCTTATGCGTCGCCGCGACATTTCTTCATTCTCGCGCCGCCGAAAGCCCATCCTCGCCTGCGCAAAAAGCCCCGCCTCACTACAACAGCGCCGAAGCCTATCGCCTCAACACGCTGGGCGTCGCCTACATGAATCAGCAGCGCCCCGCCGACGCCCAAAAGCTCTTCGAACAATCCCTCGCCGCTGATCCAAGTTTCGAAGTCGCCCGTCTCAACCTCGGCATCTCTCTCTTGGCCCAGCAAAAGCTTGAAGCCGCCCGCACGGCCCTCGCCGCCGCCGCCGAAAAACTTCCCCAAGACCCCTACGCCTGGTACAACCTTGGTCTGGTCTACAAAGATTTGGGTGACGCGGAAAAAGGCGTAGCCGCCTTCACGCACGTCACACAGATCGCCAACGAAGCCGACCCCTGGTACTTCGTCGGCTATCTAAACTCCCAGCTTCAGCATTACGATCAAGCCATCGCCGCCTTCCAAAAAGCCCTGGCCATCTTTCCGCTTCATGCCTCCGCGGAGTTTGGCCTAGCCCGCGCCTATCAGCGCATCGGCAATGCCGAGGCCGCCAAAGAGCATCTCGCCAAATTCCAAAAAATGACCGCTGATCATGTCGCCACTCCGTTCGGCGCAGGCTACGGCGACCAGGGCCGCTTCTCTCTCGCCGAACTCCCGCGCAGCTCCGCGCAGAACGCGCCGCCCGCCATCGCCGTGCGCTTCACTCCCCAGCCCCTGGCCGCAATAGTTCAACCAGCCGCCGCCAGCAATCCCTCTCCGGTTGGCCCAAGCACCGGCGCCTGCTTTTTCGATTACGATGGAGACGGCAAACCCGATCTCTTTCTAGTTAGTGCCGCAACTGACGGCACCAGCCGCCTCCTCCACAATCTCGGCAATGGAAAATTCGCCGACGTCACCAAAGAATCCGGCCTAGAACTCACCGGCAGCGGCCTAGGCTGCGCCGCAGGAGATTTCGACAATGATGGCCACACCGATCTCGCCGTGTGCTTCGCCGATGGTATCCGCCTCTTTCACAACAACGGCAACGGAAAATTCGAAGAGGTCACTGAAAAAGTCGGCATACGTCGCGAAAAAGGTTGCGTCGGCGCAACCTTCGTAGACTACGACCACGACGGCGATCTCGATCTGTACGTCACCATCGAACCCAGGGCGGCCGCCACAAGCGAAACAGCGGCCCACAATATTCTCTGGCGCAACAACGGCAACAGTACGTTCACCGACGTAAGCGCCGAAAGCGGTCTCGGCCTCGACGCCACCGGCGCCGGCCTGGTCACCACCGATTTCAACAACGACCGCGCGATCGATTTCGTTTTCGCCGGGGGCAGTGACGGCGCATCCATCTACCTGAATCCTCGCGAAGGAAAATTCACTGCGCTCCCGGCCATCGATTTCAAAAAAGAGAATCTGCCTCCGGCCGTCGGCGTCGTCGCTTTTGACTTCAACAAAGACGGCTGGATGGATCTCGCCTTCACCCACGCAGGCGCACCCGGTATCAGCCTGTGGCACAACGTCGACGGCAAGCGTCTCGAGCGCGTGCCCCTCCCCGATTTCGGCTGGCAACGCGGCTGGGGAGTTTCCGCCATCGATTATGACAACGACGGCTGGCTCGATCTCGTAGCCGCTGGCGAATCCAAAAGCGGCGGCGAACTCCGCCTCCTCCGCAACCTCGGCGCAAAAGGCTGGTCGGATGTCACCAAAGAAGTCCACCTGGACGCCGTCAAACTTTCTCAACCGCGTGCCCTGGCGGTCGCCGATTTCGCCGGCACCGGCGACGCCGATCTCGTCGTCACTCAACTCGGAGGCCCGCCGATCATTCTGCGCAACGAAGGCGGCCATCAACACAACTGGATGAGCATCGACTTCAAACCTCTCGCCGACAACAAATCTGCCATCGGCACAAAAGTAGAGATCTACGCAGGCGCGCTCTATCAAAAGTGGGAAGTGCAAGGTGCAAGCGGTTACCTCGGACAAAATGCTCCCACGATTCTCGCCGGACTTGCCGAGGAAAAAAACGCGGAAGTGGTTCGACTTCTCTGGCCCACCGGCGTCCCGCAAGACGAAATAAATCTCGCTGCTAGAAAAACGCAATCTATCGCCGAACTAGACCGCCGCGGCAGTTCTTGCCCCGTTTTATTTTCCTGGAACGGCAAGGAATACGAGTTCATTGCAGACATGATCGGCTCCGGCGTCGTCGGTCACTGGGTCGGCTCCGGCCAGAACAATATCGCGGAGCGAGATGTCCCCGATCCCGACGAATATCTGAAAGTCGGCGCCGCCAGCGTTCGTCCGCTTCACGGCATGCTCAGTTTCCGTTTCATGGAACCGATGGAAGAAACCGTTTACCTCGATCAACTGAGACTTCTCGCGATCGACCACCCTGCCTCATACGAGGTTTTCCCCAACGAGCGCTTTGTCTCCAATCCACCATTCCCCGAGTTTCGCGTCATCGCGAGTCAGAATGCCCAACCGCCTCTCGGCGCTTGGGATGACCACGGAAACGACGTTCTGTCTCTAATCTCGCGCCGCGATCGCAGCTACGTCACGGATTTCGAAGGCTTACCGTTCGCCGGCTTCGCAAAACTCCATTGGCTCGAACTCGACCTCGGCAAGTGGGACGCCGCGAAACCGCTGCGCCTCATCATCGACGGCTACACCGACTATTTCACCGCCACATCGATGTACGCAGCCGATCAGGCGGGGATCAAAGTGATCGCTCCCTATGTCGAAGCGTTCGATGCTCAAAATAAATGGGTACGCGTCGTCGAAGACATGGGATTCCCCGCGGGTCTCGAACGCACCATGGTCGCCGATCTCACCGGCAAATTGCCGCCCGGCACGCGCCGCATCCGGATCGTCTCGAATCTAAAAATCTATTGGGACGCGATTCGCATCGACCAGACTCCCGACGCAAAGGAAATTCACAGCGCTGAAGTTCCGCTCGCAAAAGCCTCACTCGAATTTCTCGGCTACCCGCGCGAAATTCGCCTCATTCCCGCGAGCGATACGACGTATTCGTTCACGAACCGCAGCATGACCGGCCCGTACGCGCACGCCCGAGGAAATTACACGCGCTACGGCGATGTGCTCGATTTGCTCAACGCCGCCGACGATCGCTTTGTCGTGTTTGGCTCCGGTGAAGGCGTCAATCTCGATTTCGATCCGCGTAATTTGCCAGCTCTTCCCGCCGGTTGGGTGCGCGACTATTTCTTCTACGCCAACGGCTTCGAGAAAGATCTCGATTTCTACGCCGCGTACGCTTTCAGCGTCGAACCGCTTCCGCACCACACGCTGCTGCCCTATCCGTATCCCGCGGGCAAAGAATATCCGGATGACGCGCAGCATCTCGGATACCAGCTCGAATACAACACGCGCCAGCGTTCGGACCGGCTGCCGCCGAGCTTGATCTATCGCTATGCTCCGAAGAAGTGAGGCGTCTTCAGTCCCATTGGACTGGCTGCCACGATTTTTCTTGCGCGCTTTTCGCGATGGCGTCGCAGAGAATCAGTTCGTCGTGGCCGGTTTCAAACGTCGGAAACGTTCTTGGCGCGCTCAAGTCATTTTTTTCGACGTATTCGTAAAAATCCTTGAAGAGCTGCATGAATGTATCTGGATAGCCTTCCGTATGCCCACCGGGATAGACGGCGTAGCCGCGCGCCGCAGGAGTCATCAGCGCTGGATCTTTGAGCATCAATCCATTTGCAGTATCGCGCCGCCCGATCCACATTTCGTTCGGCGATTCCGAATTCCACGCGAGCGAGCCCTCCGAGCCATTAATCTCAAACGCCAGCTTCGCTTTGTGGCCGCCGCTGACTTGTGAGACGCTCATCACGCCGCGCATATCGCCCTCAAAATGCAGCAACACCGAAGCGTAGTCGTCGGTGCTCATGGGCATTTCATCGTAGCCGGCCGCCTCGGCCTTCTTGAATGTCTCGACACGCCCGCGCGGTTTCCTGCGCACCGGAATTATTGTGGCCAGATCCGCGCAAACATCCATGACTTTTTTTCCGGTCAGCCACATCAACAAATCGAGGCAGTGCGTGCCGATGTCAGACACCGCGCGCAGGTCGCCTCCTAGCTTTTCCTCGAGCCGCCAGTTCCAGTCCGTCGGATGCAAGAGCCAGTCCTGCAAAAAGCTGCCTTGCGCGATCCGCGGCTGGCCAATCGCTCCTTGGGCAATCAACGCGCGCGCCTCCTGGCAGAGCGGGTAGTAGCGAAGGTTGTAGGCCACGCCGCCAACGCGTTTCGATTCGCGCGCAATTTGCACCAGCATGGCGGACTCACGCGAATCCATGGCCAGCGGTTTTTCGCACAGCACATGTTTTCCGGCGCGGAGCAGGCGGCTGGCTTGCTCGAAGTGCACGTAATTTGGAGTGCAAATATGAACGGCGGTGACGCTCGAGTCTTCCGCCAGCTCGTCCAGCGAGGCATACGCCCGTTCGAGGCCGAGCGCCTGGCTGGATTCCGCGCCGCGTTCCTTGGTGCTGCCCAGAATGCCGCGTATTGGAATTCCCAGTCTCCGCAGAGCGTCTACGTGCGCCCTGCCGACAAATCCCACACCGATCACTGCCGCCGTTTGCTTCATCGCTCTCGCTCCTGGAGTTGCGCTCACGCTTGCGCCTAGCTCAAGAAATGTTTACCCGTGAGGCAGATTGCGTTCCGAAATGTGCAGGAGGCAAGGTACCAGTTTTCCGGCTTCGCGGAAATGGGAGTTACATTTGACGAAAGAGTTGCAGACGGGCTGATACCGGCGGCAGGCTCAGGGCAACCGGTTGCCATTGCCCTGAGCCTGCCGATGATTGGGTTGTGGTCTGCTCGCGTGTAAATAATGTTCTAGTCAGGCCTCCGATTAAGAACTCAGCATCGCCCACGACAGCGGGAGACCTGAAGCAGCTCTTGTTAATGTAGTTGCTCAAACTTAGAGGTAGTGGAACCAGCAGTCACATATTGTTTGATTCTTTCGACGGACGGAAAAGCAGTGCTGTACGTTTCGGGATTTTACCGGTCGGACCGGCACAATCCAGTGATGCGACGGTTCCGTTGAAGCGAAATTTCGAGTGATGCAGGGTCACCCTGCGGTGTGCTAGTCTGCTTTCCGGTCAGTTAAATGGGAAGTAAGTCTCAGCTTGCGGCCACCGAGCCGGAAATCTGAAGAGTTGGTGGCTGTCCCAGAGGCGAAATGATTCTCGCCGGCGACATTGGCGGCACCAAATGCAATCTGGCCGTGTTTGAAGAGCGCGGCTCTTCGTTGCAACTTGTCTTTAAACGCCGCTACGCTACGAATGAGTTTTCCAGCCTCGAAGAATTAATCGAGAAATTTTTCAGAGAATGCCTCGCGGAGAGCGCTCGAAAGCCGCAGGCCAACATTGCCGCCGCGGGCTTCGGAGTGGCCGGAGCGGTGGTGGAAGGCCGCTTGGTGGCTAACAATATTCCATGGGAGCTGACAGCCTCCGCGCTGGCGCCGAAACTCGGCCTCGACCTCGAACAACTTAGTTTGATCAACGATCTGGTGGCCACTGCGTATGGACTGGTGCATCTGACGCCGGAGGATTTTCTGGTTTTGAACCCGGGGACTCCGCAGTTCAACGGAAACCAAGCGTTGATTGCGGCGGGCACGGGGCTTGGAGAGGCGATGATCTTTTGGGACGGCCGCCAACACCGGGCGTCTCCATCGGAAGGCGGTTCCGCCGATTTCGCGCCGCGGACGGAGCGCGAAATTCAGCTTTTGCAATTTTTGAAGAAGAGAATGGCGCGGGTTTCGTGCGAAGAGATATTTTCCGGGCGTGGGTTCCGGAAGCTGCACGAGTTTCTCGATCCTGCCGTGGTTCATCCGACATTCGCAGAGCCGGAGGCCGCTTCCGCCAGCGAAATTACGCAGAACGCATTGGCGGGCACTTGTCCGGTTTGCGTCGAAGTGCTCGATTGGTGGATCGAGGCCTTTGGTGCAGAGGCGGGGAATCTGGCGCTGCGAGTTCTGGCCTATGGTGGCGTGTACTTTGCGGGCGGGATCGTTCTGAAAATACTTTCGAAATTACAGCATAGCAACTTCTGCCGGTCGTTTGCGGAGAAGGGGCGGTTGAGTTCCGTGCTGTCGAAGATTCCGATCTCCGTGGTGTTGAATGAGGACGCTCCGCTGTTGGGAGCAGCGCATCAGGCTCTCGCCACGGTGCCTCGCACGCGACGCGAGGGGCATGAGATTTTGTTTCAGCTGCAGCCGGAGCGCGCAGGACAGCCGCGGTAGAGAATCCTTTCCCACCTGCTTCCAAAATTGTCATTCCACACTTGGCTCAGCGCTTGCTCTCGGCAGCGACGGAGGAGGGCGCCATTTGCGCTCGTGTGTGTTTGACAATCGCGAGGAATTTCCGCGCATTCTCGACGATGATTTCCGGTTTGTTTGCCTTCAGGGCGTCGGCTTGCACTAGTTCTCCGCCGATGCCTAACGCCACAGAGCCTGCTTCGAGGAATTCGGCCGCAGTGTCTAGGTTGACGCCGCCGGTGGGAATAAACGGGACTTGCGGGAACGGGCCCTTCAGAGCCTTGATGTATTTCGCGCCTCCCACTTGGCCGCATGGAAAGATCTTGACGAAGTCCGCGCCTGCCTCCCACGCGGCCATGACCTCCGTTGGAGTCAATGCGCCCGCCATGATCAGCTTCCCTTCTCCTCGCGCAAATGCGACGGTCTCTAGGTTCAGCCCCGGACTGACCAGAAACTCTGCTCCCGCGTCGATACAGCGGCGCGCGGCGTCCGCGTTGAGCACCGTTCCAGCTCCGATAAGAACTTCGGAACCGCAATTCTGTACCAGTTCCCTGATCAGCTCGACGGCGCCGGGAACCGTCATGGTAATTTCAACGATAGGAATTCCTCCCTGACAAACGGCCTCGGCGGCGATGCAGGCTTCGCCGGCCGAGGCCGCGCGAACGACCGGGACAATTCCGATTTCCATGATGCGCTCGCGGACTTCTTGCTTATCCATCAGCGGTCACCGTTCCTCAGGAACTTGATAGTCAACGCGCGATGCGCGCACCGACTCCTTTCATTACTTGCGTGACTTCCTGCAAGGTGGCCATGGAAGTGTCTCCCGGCGTGGTCATGGCCAGCGCACCGTGCGCGGCGCCACACTCCACGGCCCACTGCGGATCATGCCCGGCCAAAAATCCATAAATCAAGCCGGAAGCAAAAGAATCGCCGCCTCCGACGCGATCGAAAATCTCAAGATTCTCGCGGTTCTTCGCCTGATAGAGCTTGCCGTCACAATAGCAGATAGCGCCCCAATCATTTTGCGTGGCGGTTTTGGCTTTACGCAGCGTGGTGGCGACAACCTTGAATGGATATTCCTTCACAACCGTGGCGATCATTTGCTCGAAGCCTTCCACTTCGAAGGTCGAGTGATGCTCGTCCATGCCCGGCACTTCGAATCCAAGCGCCGCCGAGAAATCTTCTTCGTTACCGAGCATGACGTCAACGTGCGGCGCAATCCGGCGGTTTATTTCTTGTGCAGTTTTCTTTCCTCCATGGGATTTCCACAGCGAAGCTCGGTAGTTCAGATCATAGGAAACGGTCGTACCGTGCCGCTTGGCGGCCTGCATCGCTTCCAGGGCAACCTCGGGCGTAGTCCGAGAGAGCGCACAAAAAATGCCGCCGGTGTGGAACCAGCGCGCACCATGCTTTCCAAAAACCTCGTCCCAATCGATTTCGCCTGGCTTCAATTGAGAAACGGCAGTGTGCCCGCGGTCATAGCTTCCGAGTGCCGCGCGCACGCCGAACCCGCGCTCGGTAAAATTGAGGCCGTTGCGCACCGCATGACCCACGCCATCGTGTTCGACCCAGCGAATCAGCGACTGGTCTACGCCTCCCTGATAGATAAAATCCTGCAGCAGTCGACCCACCGGATCGTCGGCGAACGCCGTGACGACCGCGGCGTCCAGACCGAAACACCGCTTTAATCCTCGAGCTACGTTATATTCGCCGCCGCCCTCGCACACATCGAAGGAGCGTGCCGTGGAGACGCGGCGGTCACCTGGGTCAAAGCGCAGCATGACTTCACCCAAACTGACAATGTCCCAGCGGCAATCCTTCTTCGGCTTCATCGTCATCGTCATGAGATCACCTCAACAGCTCGTTTGATTGGGAATCAGCGCCAGAGCATTGTCACGGTTCTCGCGAAGAATTTCCAGATTCACGCTTGTACTTCCTGGCGGATGATGGCCGGCTCGAGCCTGGGGACCAAAACATGAATGATGGCGAGTGCCAGCAAGTAGGCCGAGCCGGCGATGAGAAACGGAACCTTGTAACTTCCCGTCCACTCGAGCACGTGACCAACTACGGATGCGATGCACAGGCCTCCGATCGCGCCGGCCATGCCGCCGATTCCCACCACGGAGCCGACGGCCCGTGCCGGAAACATGTCGGAGGTCAGAGTAAACAGATTGGCCGAAAAACCTTGATGAAAAGCGGCCGCGAGACCGACCAACAGCACGGCGGACCAAGTGCTCTCCACGCGGTAGGCGAACACCACCGGAATGACTCCCACTGCGCAAATAAGCATCGCCATCTTGCGGGCAACGTTTACGCTGCGCCCGCGCTTGATCAGAAACGAAGATATCCAACCGCCCCAGACGCTGCCAACGTCAGAGATCAGATAGATCGCCACGATCGGAGGGCCAAGACCTGTCAGCGCCAGGCCGTGTTTGCTCTGCAAGAAACCGGGAATCCAGAAAAGATAAAACCACCACACGGGATCGGTCAGGAATTTCCCAGCGACGAACGCCCAAGTTTGCCGCAGGGGAAGCAGAGCAGACCATTTGGTTCTGACCAGCGAGTCCGGAGGATCGCTGCGGATGTAGTCAAGCTCTGCTTTCGAAACGCGTGGGTGCTGCTCTGGCTTGCGATAAATCAACAGCCAGAGCGCCAGCCAGACGAATCCGAGCGCTCCAATTCCAACGAACGCACCACGCCATCCCCACCGTGCGTTCAACCACGGCACGACGACCGGAGCGAGCATGGCGCCAAAGCTGGTACCGGCGTTAAAGATCCCGGTGGCCAGCGCGCGCTCTTTCTTCGGAAACCATTCTGCAACCGCCTTGATGCTGGCGGGAAAGACGGCAGCTTCGCCGAATCCCAAAGCTGCGCGCGAGATGGCAAAGCTCGTGAGGGAATTCCCGAGCGCGGTGCCCATCGACGCCAGGCTCCAAAAAACCATCGCCAACGAATAGCCCAAGCGAGTGCCCAGCTTGTCGATGAGCCGTCCGGTCAATAACATTCCCACGGCGTAGGCCGCCTGGAAGGCGATCACAAGATTGCTGAAGCCGATTTCGCTCCAACCCAGATCATGTTGAAGCGTTTTGTTGAGCACGCCAAGAACGTTGCGGTCCATATAATTCTTGGTCGTGCCGAAGAGCAGGAGTGCACAGATCACCCAGCGGAAATAGCCCGCGCGGGACCGAGCAGCAGGCGTCGACTGATCGACGGTCATCGCGGTTTCGGTATTGACCGGCGATGCCAAGTTGCGAGATCGAGAGGTGGGACGCGCTGGGTCCATGGTGCGGAAGCCAAGCTACTAGTTTTTGCGGCCGGGTGCCAGTAGAGAAGATCCCCTTTCATCCGGGATGCCCATGCAGCCAGTTCAAAACGGACAAACGGTTTCTTTAGTAAGTCTCAACACCCGAATTTCGTGTCTCGGTTTAGTATATGGCTTACTATGGGTCTGCACGGAAAACTCTGGCAAAGGTGTCGAGCGTTACGGCGTCGCCAGTCGCCGATGCAAGACCTGTATCTAAGTCTGGCGCAATTCTATTGGCATTGATGGAGGTTGTATGTCTCGACTAAATGCTTCGCGTCGCGATTTTCTAAAAATCACCGGTGCCGGCGTCGCCACTACCGCACTAACCGCCACGGCATCCAGCTACGCCAGTGTCCTCGGCGCAAACGATCGTGTCCGAGTAGCAGTTTGCGGCGTGCGCGGGCGCGGCAATGATCACATTCACGGCTTTTCGCGCGTTCCCGGAACAGAACTTGCCGCCCTGTGCGACATCGATGAAAACGTGACGCAGCAACGCGTTCTAGAGATCGAAAAGATGGGCTTGCCAAAGCCAAAGTCTTACGTCGATGTTCGCAAGTTGCTTGAAGACAAAGAGATAGACGCGATCTCTATCGCCGCGCCCAATCATTGGCACTCGCTGATGGCCATCTGGGCCTGCCAAGCCGGGAAAGACGTTTATGTTGAAAAACCGTGCTCGCACAACTGGTTTGAAGGCCGCCAACTGGTGCGCGCCGTAAAAAAGTACAACCGCATTTGCCAGCACGGCAGCCAGTCGCGCTCTAACCCCGGCATGATCGAAGCCATTCATCATCTGAGTGATGGCACGATCGGCGATGTCTACATGGCGCGGGCGCTTTGCTACAAGTGGCGCCCATCGATCGGCCGCGCCACGCCCGAGGCTGTTCCCGCCGGAGTTGACTATGATCTGTGGACCGGGCCCGCGCCTCTCAAGCCCTTTACGCGGAATCGCTTTCACTACAACTGGCATTGGATCTGGGACACCGGGAACGGTGAAGTCGGCAATCAAGCCATCCACGAAATCGATATCGCGCGCTGGGGCTTAGGGGTTGGCTTCCCGGTATCTGTCTCGGCCATGGGTGGACACTTCATGTTCGACGACGACCAGGAAACTCCCAATACTCTACATGCCACCTTGTGTTTCGACTCGGCGCCAGGCAAGCGTAAGATGATGGAACTCGAAGTCCGCCACTGGATCACCAACCACGAAGCGGAAATCGGCAGCGGCGCTTACGGCGCCAGCGCCGTTCCCCCCGCTGGCATCACCGCCGACGCCAGCAAAAAGCCGGCTGACAAACAACCGTCCCTCGGTCCAAAGGATGCCAAGACCAACACCGTCGGCAATTTGTTTTATGGATCGAAGGGCTATCTGGCCATCGATGGTTACGACGCCTACAAAACGTGGCTGACGGATCAGGCCGAACCCGGGCCACACGGTAAAGCCTCTGGCGACCACTACGCGAACTTCGTTGATTGCGTTCGCAGCCGCCGCGCCGAAGATATCCATTCGCCGATTGAGGAAGCTCATATCTCGACGACGCTCGTGCATCTTGTCAATGCTTCCTACCGCCTGGGGCGGACGCTGCGATTCGATCCTCGGCAGGAGCAGGTCATTGCCGATGACGAAGCGAATCTTCTCCTTCGCGGCACGTATCGCCCACCCTATGTTGTGCCGGAAGAAATTTGAAATCAGGACGGTGATCCATGCGTGCTGGCTCCCTAAGCGCTCTCGTCTTCTTCGCAGCAGCGGCATTCCTGGTCTGTTGCATTGTTGCCAAACCAAACCCATCTGACCGCATCTCTGTCGTTCGAAACGAGCGGGAGCGCCGCGTAGATATCAGCATCGACGGCCAACCCTTCACCTCCTACATCTGGCCCACCACGCTAAAAAAACCGGTTCTCTATCCACTCCGCACGGCCCAAGGCACCATCATCACGCGTGGCTTTCCTCTCGAGCAGCGCCCCGGCGAACGCATCGACCACCCGCACCACGCCGGCCTGTGGTTCAACTACGAAGATGTCAACGGCCTGGACTTCTGGAACAATTCCGACGCCATCAAAGCCGAAAACGCGCCAAGGATGGGCACTATCGTCCAGCATTCCGTGGTCTCCCTAAAAAGCGGCGCGCAGCAGGGCGAACTCGACGTGGAAACCGCCTGGGTAACCTTCGATGAAAAAACCCTCCTCAACGAACATACCCACTTCGTCTTCCGCGGCGGGGCCGGCTTCCGCAGCGTCGACCGCATCACCACGCTCCACGCACTGGAAGAGAAAGTCTCTTTCCCCGACGCGAAAGACGGCATGCTGGGCCTTCGCGTCATCCGCGCACTCGAAATTCCGTCCGACAAGCCCGAGGTGTACACGGACGCGAGCGGCCGCGCCACAACGGTGGCTAAGCTGGACAACACCGGCGTCAACGGCACTTATCTCACCAGCGAAGGGAAAAAAGGCGACGCCGCTTGGGGCACGCGCGGGCGCTGGTGCAATCTCAGTGGCCTGGTCGGCGACGAACCGGTGACCATCACCATTCTCGATCACCCCCAGAATCCCGGCTTTCCCACTTACTGGCACGCCCGCGGTTACGGCCTGTTCGCCGCCAATCCGCTAGGTGAAAAAATCTTCAGCAATGGCCAGGAAGAACTGAATTTCTTCCTGGCTCCCCGTGCCAGCGCAACCTTTCGCTACCGCATCCTGATCTCTTCGGCATTCCTTACGCCCGAAGCCACCGAAGCGGCCTACCAGAATTTCATCGCCACCTATCACTGATACACTCGGCCACATGCCCATCCACATCGGCCTAATCGGCGGCGGCAGCATCACGGAAACTCACGCCCGCGCGGCCCAAGCCGTCGCCGGGGTCGAAGTCTCCGCCATCCACGGCGCCAACTCCGAAAAAATCGCTCATCTCTGCCACCAACACGGAGGCACTCCTTATCAAAACTTCGCTGCCTTCCTGAAACACCGCCCCATGGATCTCGTGATCATCGGCAGTCCCTCCGGCCTGCACGCCGAACAAGGCATCGCCGCCGCTCGCGAGGGCCTGCATGTCCTCACGGAAAAACCGATAGAAATCACTACTGCTCGCGCCGATGCTCTCATTCGAGCTGCAAAAGAATTTGGCGTTCAGCTCGGTGTAATTTTTCAAGACCGCACCAAGCCGCACATCCGCCAACTCAAAAACTGGCTCGATCAAAACTTGCTCGGCAAAGTTTTGTTCGTCGACGCTCGCGTGAAGTGGTATCGCCCGCCCGATTACTACGCCAATTCCCGATGGCGCGGCACACAAGCCCTCGACGGCGGCGGCGCTCTAATCAATCAAGGCGTCCACACCGTCGATCTCCTACTCTGGCTGCTCGGCGATGTCGTTCGCGTGCAAGCACGAACTGCCACTCTGTTTCACAAAATTGAAGCCGAAGACACCGCCATCGCCACACTCGAATTCTCCAGCGGCGCTCTCGGCGTTTTTCACGCAACCACAGCAGCCTATCCCGGCTACCCACGCCGCGTCGAAATCTCCGGCACTCTAGGCACGGTGATCCTGGAGCACGACCGCATCATCGCCGCCGATCTCCACAACGCCCCCACCGCCGCCGAGCCTGCTGCTCTCGACAAAGCAACCACGGACGAAAACCAGAGCGCCTCGTCCGCCGCCGTCAGCGATTTCCGTGGCCACCAAGCTATCATCGAAGATTTTCTCGAAGCTATCCAAAACAAACGCGCCCCCGCCTGCGATGGCGGCGAAGGCCGGCGCAGCATCGCCCTGATCGAATCGATCTACCGCGCCGCAAAAGCTTCGGACCGCATCTCCACGGGCTGAATCGTTCGCGTACGGGGAGTGGCGTCGAGCTTCCAAAGGGCAAAGCTAGCCTGCTATTTGTGTTTCGGAAGCCGCTTTCGAGCGACCAGCCCGGTGAAGGGACATGGCAAATCCCCGGCAACGGGCAGTGTGCATCGTCTCACCAGTATTTACCTCGACAGAATTGACTTATGAACTCTGGTTGGTTCGAGAGGGAGAATATGCCGGGTGAACTTACCTTATCGGTGAACAGCGGGAAGCAAGTTGTCTCCGTCGCTCCGGAGACGCCGTTGCTTTTCGTGCTGCGCAATGAACTGAAATTAACAGGACCGCGCCTCGGATGCTGAAGGGCTAGCGAGGAATCCCAGTCTGCGCGAGGGTTACTTTCCTAGCTTTTCGGTCGGGGCATCCGAAGCGGGAGTCCGCAGGCCGGTCCAGGACTCGGCATTCGTGCGAAACAGACGGGTGACGTCGCGCTGAATCTCTCTGCGCGTCACGCCGCGGCCGTCTTCCACTAAGAGACGATAAGAGCTGGTAAGAAGGCGCGCCATGGTCCTGCGAGTGTTGTTCCATTTGTAGATGACTTGCTCGAGGACGCGGGCATCGGAGTGCTGCGGGATGAAACTTGTACCCAACATCTCGATTCGCTCGCGAGTAATCTCTTCGACGATCGAAGGATTGTTCATGAACCACCAGCAACCGAACGGCATGAGGTTACTGAACTTGCGGACATAAACGCAGAGTTCGTGCTGGTTCTCCCGGCTGAGAACACTGACCAAGAAGCGATTCTCGGGGAAGTCGCGGCAGAGATTTTCGAGGGCTCGGAGGTCCGCTCTGCCGGCGGCGTCGCCCGCCAAGCGCAGCGCTGGATTCACCTGTTTGCGAACTCCCATCATGAGCGAGAGAGGCATATTCAATTCCCGGCAGGTGGGGAGCACCGCCTCGGTCAGTAAGCGATTGCCGACAGTGTCCTGGGGATATCCGAAAGTGTCTGGCAGCGAGACGGCCATGTAGACGGGTTGCATGCGCTTGTGCCAGTCCATCAAGAAACAGCGCACTTCTGCGGCGGAGTGCCCCGAGGCATGTTCGTCAACCTTGTAGCCTTGGCTGGCCAGCAGTTGCCAGTGCCGAGACCAGGTGCAGAGAATCCGATCGAGCCGTAAGACGGCGCGAAATTGGCTGTGGTTCGTGACTCCGTTTAACCAGACCGAGGCTTCTTCCGGATCGAGCGGATCGTTGGTCATCACCACCAAGCTGACGCCCGCCATTTCAAGCACTCTTTGAATGTGCGACTCATAGGATTGCGCCTTAAAGAAGGCCCGCGCTTCTGCCAAGTCCGGTCGATCGGTTGGCAAGTGGAACGCATTGAGTGCGGCGATTACCCCGCGAGTGGCTTCTGAAATGGGGGTAGTCTCGACGAAAAGAGCCCGCCAGATAAGGTCGGCTTGCTCGCGCTTGGAAAGCGCCCAGTACTGGTGCGGCTGGATATCGGAAGAACGGAAGAGCTCGGCCTCAAGATAGTGATAGGTGAGAAGTTCGTCGATGCCCCACAGGCCCAGTTTGCCAAAGGCCGGGGAGTACAAATGAGTATGAATGTCGACAAACGGGGTGGAAGTCAGAACGTCTTCGACAGCTGAACGGATTTGAGCTTCGGTGATGAGATCACCGTCGCTCGAGATGGAAGTTTGGCTCGTTGAATTTGGAGAGGCAGTTCTCATACCTTGCGCCAGCTCGTGTTGCTTTTGGGCATGGCTATCTTGCCATGGCACTCCCACCTTTCACAAACCCTTGCGCAAGTTGCACCTGGCTAGCAGCGACGAAGCTGGCTACGTCGAGCGCTTCCAGGGAAGCAGGTTCAGGGTCGATGACGTGAACAGAATGCAAATTCGCGGCGCAGTTCGAGGTCGTGGTGGGATAGACTTGGTTGCTGGCAGAGTGCGACTGGAACTTAGATTCGGGAAACAACCAATTTGGCGGATTCGACTTCCAAGAATCTAGCTTGACGGGCTAACACAGGAACGATTTTAAAGTCATGAGAAGTTATGGGCCCAAAAACCCCACACCGCGACAAGCCCAAGACCTTTCTCCTTCGTAGCGCTTTCGTATTGCTGCTTGTAGCTATCCCCTTTCTTTTTTTACATTTCCGGCAAGGACGGCCTTCGGCTGACCGGGCGGAATCTATCGTTCGAGTGGAGCGAAAGAGCCTTGCCGAGACGCTGCGGCTGAATGGAACGACGCAGGCTTCACGTTCCTTTGTGGTGCTCGCGCCAAGGCTCGAAGGGGCGCAGGTGGGCTCGATGGTCATTACGAAGCTCGCCCCGGCTGGCACGCACGTAACGAAGGACGACCTTCTGGTGGAATTCGACCCGCAAGCGCAGACGAAAGACTACCTCGATAAAAAGAGCACGTACGACAACCTGGTGAGCCAGGTGGCGCAGAAACAGACGGATGAGGACATCGCGCGGGCGAAGGACGATACGGCGATGAAGCAGGCGGAAGACGAATTGAAGCGGGCGCAGCTCGAGATTCAGAGAAATGAAGTTGTTTCGCGCATCGATGCCGAAAAGAATCAGGAAGCCGTGGATGAAGGGCAAGCGACGCTGAAGCAGCTTAAGGAAACCTACCAGTTAAAGCGTGCGGCGGCGGTGGCGGCGATCAAGATTCTTGAGATTCAGAGAGATCGCGCGAAGGAGGCGATGCGCTACGCTTTGACGAACGCGGCAAAGATGACGGTGCACTCGCCGATGGCAGGCGTGGTGGTTTACAACACCATCTGGCTTGACGGGCGGATGGGCACGGTGCAACAAGGAGATCAGGTACGGCCCGGGGTTCCGTTTCTTCAGGTGGTCGATCCATCGAGGATGGAAGTGCGCGTCGAACTGAACCAGGTGGATCTTCTGAAAATCCATCCGGGGCAGCAAGCCCAAATGCATTTGGATGCGTATCCGGGGATGACGCTTCCGGCGGTGCTCGACGAACTCTCGCCGCTGGGACACACGGGGCAATTTACGGAAATGGTCCGGTCGTTTACGGCGCGCTTCCTTGTGCAAGGAAATGACCCGCGGCTTTTGCCCGACTTGTCGGCAGCGATGGATCTGGATCTTGGGACGGAAACGAATGTGCTGGTGGTTCCGTACCAAAGTATTGGCACGGAATCGGGACATTCGTTTGTGTGGCTGAAAAACGGAAGTGGTTTTGAAAAGCGCACGGTGAAAATAGGGCGGCGGAATGATTTGAACGCCGTAGTGGAATCCGGATTGGCGGAGGGAGAACTGATCCGGCGGGATGCGGGCGAAGATGCTGGAGCGGCGGAGCGGCCATAGCGGCGGAAGTCAGAAATCCAAAACCAGAAAGAAAGTGCTCGTTGGCACTGCCATTCTGGCTGTTGGCGGACTTGTGTTTGGGGCCTTTCGGCTGGCGAACTCGGCTGTGAATTTTCCGACCACGGATGTGAAGCGCAAGGAATTCGTGGATTACCTGGAAATCAAGGGCGAGGTGAAGGCCATTCGCTCGGCGGTGATCGCGGCGCCCTACGGTGCGGGGGATTTGCAGATTTTGAGGCTTGTCGACAATGCCACGAAAGTGAAGAAAGGTGATTTTTTGGTGGAGTTTGACGCCACCACGGTGAAGCAGAAGCTGGCGGAAGATCAGTCCGCGGTGAAATCCGCGGAAGCAGAGATTCAGCAGTCGCGCGCGGCGTCGCGATTGAAGGAAGAGCAGGATGTGACCGACGAGATGACGGCGAAGTATGACACCGAGAAAGCGCGGATGGATGCCAGTAAGCAGGAAATCCTTTCGCTCATTGAAGGCGAGCAGGCCAAACTGAAACTTGCAGATGCGGAGCAGAAACAAAAGGAGACCGAAGCCAAACTAAAAGCGGATCGCGCGGCGGCGGCTTCCGATCTGGCCAGCAAACAGCAGAAACATGACCAAGCTGGTTTTCAAGTAGAACTGGACCAACACGCTCTGGATTCGCTGACTTTGCGAGCTCCGCTCGACGGTGTTGTGGCGCTGCAGAATCACTGGCAGCCACAAGGCAGCCCTACTACGTTCAAACCGGGCGACCGGGCGTGGCCCGGCGCGGCTATCGCGGAGCTTCCCGATGGTTCGGCGCTCAAGATCTCGGCCCGCGTGGAGGAGGCGGAAAGAGGACAGCTAAAATTGGGGCAGACGGCCAGCGTGCGGCTGGATGCGCTTCCGGACCGGAATTTTGACGGGCATGTCGACACGATCAGCCCAACGGCCAGCCTGGATTTCGGCGCAGGATGGCCGGTGCCGCGAAATTTTGCCGTGGATGTGGGCTTGGCAGGTAGCGATGCGCGGCTCACGCCCGGAATGGGAGCAACTGTTCGCATTTCGGTGGATCGTGTTCCCGATGGAATTGTTATTCCAACGAATGCGCTTTTCAGGAAGGCGGGGCGCACCGTTGCGTATGTGCGGCGGGGATCAAAATTCGAAGAAACTCCCGTCGAAGTGTCGCGGCAGAGCGGCGATGAAGCCTTGATCGCCAAGGGGCTCGAACCTGGCGAGCGACTCGCACTGAAGGATCCCACACTTGCCAAGTAGGAACTCCATGTTGAGCAAGAGAAGAACGCGTGCGGCGGCATTTCTGCTGGCGCTGGCGGCGGGAGGGAGCGGAATTGCGTGCCGTCAGACCACGGTGATTGCCAGCGATACGGAAATTCCGACAGCTACGGTCAAGGAAGTTGATCTGCAACTAAAAGTGTTCACCAAGGGCGCGCTGCATACTGAACAATCCAGAGTCATTTCGGCGCCGCCGATTGCCGGGGGAACCTTGCAGATCATTCAGTTGGCTGCCGCCGGGGCGCAAGTGCACATGGGGGACGTGGTGCTGGAGTTTGACCCGAGCCAGCAAGAATACAACCTGGCGCAAAACCGCAGCGACCTCGAGCAAGCAGACCAGGAGATTGTCAAAGCCAAAGCAGATGCGGCGGTCCAGACGGCGGAAGACCAGACAGCCCTCCTGAAAGCGAAATATGCGGTTCGCAAAGCGGAACTTGAGGTAAGCAAGAACGAAATATTGAGCCCGATCGATGGTCAGAAAAACATTCTGGGTCTGGACGAGGCCAAGCGCGCTCTGGCGCAGCTTCAACAGGACATCCGGTCGCACGGAGCGTCCAACGATGCGGCGCTGGCGATCAGCCAAGAGAAGCATCACAAGGCACAATTGGCGATGGACCGGGCTGAGTTAAACATAAAGAACATGAAGATCTCCTCTCCGATCGATGGACTGATGGTCATCCACGGCAACCGGGATTCCACCGGAGGATTTTTCATGGATGGGATGACGCTGCCGGATTACCACGTTGGGGACCAGGTAAACCCCGGCAGTTCGATCGCCGAAGTGATCGACAGCTCGCGCCTGGAGATTTCGGCGCAGGTCGGCGAGACCGATCGTACGAATGTCAAGGCGGGACAGTCCGTGGATATAAAGGTAGATGCGCTTCCGGGTGAGACGTTCAGCGGGAAAGTGCGAACGGTTGGAGGAGCCACGGCTCGCGAATTCTGGGACGATAATGCCAAGCACAAATTCGACGTGGCCATCCAAATCGACCGCGTAGATCCGCGGTTGCGGCCAGGCTTCGAGGCACAACTGAGCATTCTTGGCGATCACCTTGCGAAGGCCGTGTCGCTTCCGGCAGAAGCGGTGTTCGAACACGACGGGAAGAAGATTGTGTATTGTGAGCGTGGGCGGGGATTCGAGATGCAAGAGGTGAAGGTGCGGGCGCTGAGCGAAGGCCGAGCGATTCTCGAAGGCATCCCCGTCGGAACAGTTGTGGCGCTGGTGAATCCGGACAAGAAGCGGTCCGGAAAGCCCAAGGAAAGCGTCAGCGCAACTCCCAGCCTGGGTGCAGGTTCCAATTGAAGCGAAATAGGGCGGCGATGAAACCTGGTTCGATGGCTCAGCCGAGATCCCTGGAACAATGGCTGCCAGATCTCGTGTTTGGTTTTGAGAATCTGGCCAGCCATAAGCTGCGCTCTTTGCTGACCATGCTGGGAATGATTTTTGGCGTGGCGGCGGTCGTGGCGATGCTCTCGATCGGCGCGGGAGCGCAGCAAAAGGTGATGGCGTTCATCGAGCAGCTGGGCGTACGCAACCTGATTGTGGAAGCCAAAGAAGCGCGCAACGGCCAGGAGCTGCAGAAAGTCAGGAAAAATTCGCCGGGTCTGACGCTCAGCGACTATCAGATTATTCGCCAGAATATGCCAAGCATCCAGGAGGCCACTCCGCGCAAGCGGTTTACGCCAACGAAGATTCTTCCGAAGCCTCAGCAAGACACTCCCGTCGTTTACGGTGTGGAGCCGAGTTATTTGGAAATCGGCCATCTGCGGGTGACGGAAGGGCGGTTCTTCGACGCTTCGGATAATGCGGCTTCCGCGCCTGTGTGCGTTTTGGGTGCCGCGGCGAAAGACAGTTTGTTTGGCGCGTCCCAGGCGGTCGGAGAGTACGTCAAGCTCAACGAAATGTGGTGCCATGTGATTGGGATCGCCGGACCGCAGCTCGCTCCCGAATCCGACGTGTCCGGCGTTCGCACCGAAGACATGAATAACCTGGTGTATGCGCCGTTGAATTCGGTGCTGTATCGTCTGGAAGACTCGCAAAGCTGGCTAAAGGACGAGATCGACGGCCTTTATTTGCATCTGGCATCGGTGGACACGAGCGTGACGGATGCGGAGGTGGTGCGCGGAATTCTTAATTCTTCGCATCACGATGCCGGCGACTTCAGCGTTATCGTGCCGGCCGAACTGCTGGCGCAACAGAAACGAACGGAGCAGCTCTTCAACACCGTGATGGTGGCCATTGCGTCCATTTCACTTCTGGTGGGCGGAATCGGAATCATGAACATTATGCTGGCCGCCATATTGGAGCGCACGCGAGAAATTGGCGTTCGCCGGGCGATTGGCGCGAGGCGCTGGGACATCATTCGGCAATTTGTGATAGAAGCGACGCTCATTTCCTTCGCCGGTGGTCTGCTCGGCGTGGTCCTCGGGTTCGCGTTGTCGCAATTGATAGCGTGGCTTGCAGGGTGGTCCACCGTGGTTACGATCAGCTCCATCGTTCTAGCTTTCGTGGTTTCCATTTCGGTGGGGTTAATTTTCGGGATTTATCCGGCGGTAAAGGCAGCGCGGCTCGACCCTGTCGAGGCCATTCGGTACGAATAGTCGGGGTTCACGATCAAACAATTCTGCGGGGGGTGATCGATGAGAGTGGTGCGCCCGTTCGTTGTTGCAATCCTTTTCTTGGCGTCGTACGGAGTTTCTTCGTGGGCGCAGAACGCTTCAACCCTTGAGAGGGTGCTGGGGATCGGCAGCAGGCAAAAGCCGGCTGCGCCACTTCTTGCGCCTCAGGACTTGGAAAACCATGTGGTCAACGGGAAATTGGTGCTCTCTTTGGATGACAGCATACGCTTGGCGCTTTCCAACAACACGGACATACATCTGGACCACTACCAGATTGAAACTGCGGAGGATAATCTTCGGCGTGTTTATGCGCCGTTCGATCCGCTGCTGACGTCGAGTTTCAGCGATCAACGGTCCAAGTCGCCTACGTCGACACAACTGCAGGGAGCATCCATCCTCAATGATTTGACGCAGCAGACACAGATTGGCTATTCGCAAACCTTTCAAACGGGCACGAATTTCCAGGGTTTGTTCACCGCGGACAAGAGCTCAACCAACAGCTCGTTCAATTTTCTAAATCCGTCTATTTCAACGGCACTGCAGTTCACGGTTACGCAGCCACTGTTGCGAAACCGCGGACTCTTTCCGAACCGGGCGCCGATTTTGATCGCGCAACGAAACCTGAAACAGGCTCGCGCGTCGTTTCTTGGAGAGGTGAACAGCATCATTCTCCAAATCGTCAGCAACTACTGGAATGTCGTGCTGGCGCGTGAAAATCTTTTGGTGCAGCAAAAATCGCTAGATGAGGCCCAGAAAAGCTACGACCACGACAAAAAGGCGCTGAGCCTGGGGGCTTTGCCTCCTTTGGACATTTATCGATCCGAATCGCAAGTT
>Ga0210395_10000228_pt1 | contig 43437 bp, 50 predicted proteins | sample IncBWH4OmetaG_FD_150861 | JGI IMG/M metagenome (GOLD analysis project Ga0210395, IMG submission 150861) | Forest soil microbial communities from Barre Woods Harvard Forest LTER site, Petersham, Massachusetts, United States - Inc-BW-H-4-O ...
CATGTTCAGGATTGGCAATCGCGATTTTTTTCACGCTCGGGTCCAGCAAAGCCTTCCATCCGAGGCGCGCCACGTCCACGCCGGCATCCGCGGGGGACCAAATCGCGATGCGGCCGACCGCGTACTCGTAGAGCGTTCCCGGCTCGGCGAAGCCCGTCGATTCCAGTTTTCTCGGATAGTCGATGTCCGCGGAAAAAAACAGGTCGAATGGCGCGCCATTTTGCAGTTGAGAGAAAAAATTGCCGCTTGAGCCGTAGGTTACGTCCACTTTCGTTCCTGCCTGCTTCTCAAATTGAGCTGCAATATCTGGCATCACAAATTCCAAATCGGCTGCCGCAGCAACGCGGATTTCCGGAGCCTGGGCGCGGGCGTCGCCCTTCGCGAGAAAAACAGCCACAAGAAAAATAGCAATGATTGGCGTCATCCCTAACGTCGCGGGCCAGTTTGCTCTTTTGCCAGTCACAAGTCACCAGAACCATTCGCAACCTTCTCACACCCGCAAAATCATCACTTCCGTGGACTTGATCAGCGCCGCGGCCCGCTCACCTGGCTTCAGCCGCATCTCCTTCGCGGCATCGGCAGTGATAATCGCCGTGATGTGCTGCTCGCCGATGGCCATTGTCACTTGCGCGAGCAATCCGCTGTACTTCAGCGCAATGACGCGGCCAATCAACTGGTTCCGCCCGCTGATCTTCCGGAAATTGATACGGCGCGTGGCGATATCGCCGCGATCGAGCACCTTCGGAATCATGCGGTCGATTTCGCTCTCTGGGACGCGATGATGCCCACCGGGCGTTTTTACGGTCTTGATTTTCCCGCGGTAGATCCATTGCTTCAGCGTGGGATAGCTGATTCCCAGGATCCTCGACGCTTCGCGCGGCGGCAACAGTGCGGCTCGGTGCATCAACCTCTCCTCAATCACAGCGTTTCATTTTCTACTGCATGAAACCGCCATTATAGTACGATTTTATTCGTTTCTAATCGCTGTTTTTCGCATTGCACCGCGACGCCTACAGTATGCTGCGCATCGCGCACGAGCATTTCCCAGTACTCGTCGCTTAGTGTTATCTATCGCTGATAGTTAGAGCCGATTTAGAGGTTCCCGTATCTCTTGCGGCTGATCTTAGCAGTCCTTAACACTTGATGATGAATACGGCAACGGATCATAGCGCATCATATCCAACCACGATCATAGGCAGGGATTTCAGCCTACGCAATACCGCGGAATGATCGCCGCCGCTAATTCCTCAGCGGCTTGCCGGTTTTGAGCGTGAATGCCATACGCTCCTGCGTTTTCTTTTCGCCGCAGAGGGAGACGAAGGCTTCGCGCTCAAGATCGAGGATGTATTGTTCGCTGACCAGTTGCGGCGATGTAAGCGGGCCGCCTGCGAGGATGTTCGCGAGCTTGCGGCCTACGTGTGCGTCGTAGTCGCTGATATAACCGCCGCGCTGCATCATGTGAATGACGAGCTTTGCGCCGGCCAGAAATTGTTCGCCGAGCACTTTGATCTGCGTGGTCTGCGCGCCCTCTTGCCAGCTTGCTGGGGGGGGTTTGTACCCGCCGCGCACCAGCGCCAGCGCTGCTTCTTTTGCGTCGCCCACGAGGCGGTCGCGATTCATGGAGACGCCGTCCTCGCGACGCAAGAAACCAAGTGCGCGGCTTTCTTCCGCGCTCGTTCCCACTTTGGCCGTGGCAATCGCTTCAAACACCGGCTTCATCGCGTGAAACAAATCCAAATCCTCGCCGCCGGCATGTTCGTTCGCGCGGATCAGCATCTCTTTTGTGCCGCCCCCGCCAGGAATCAAACCCACGCCGACTTCAACCAATCCGATGTACGCTTCCGCCGCCGCCTGAATTTTCGCCGAGTGCAGGGCGATTTCGCATCCTCCGCCGAGCGCCATCCCTTGCGGCGCCGCCACCACTGGCTTCGGCGCGTATTTCAATCCCAGGTTCACGTTCTGAAACTGTTTCACCGCCATGTGCAGCTCATCCCATTCTTGTTCCTGCGCTGCGACGAGCATGAGCATCACATTCGCGCCAACGGAAAAATTCACGGCTTGGTTGGCGATGACCATGGCGTCGAAGTCAGAGTCCAGCCGCTTCAATCCCTTGTGCAACATCACCATCAGGTCCGCGCCGATGGCGTTCATCTTGGCGTGGAATTCGCAGCACACCACGCCGTCGCCCAAATCGATCAGGCTCGCGCCGGAGTTGCGCTCGACTTCGCGTGCTGCATCCTTTTGCGACTTCAGAATAATCACACCCGGGGGCGTTTCCAGCAGCTTCGAGGCGCCACTCTTTATATCGAAGACCGTCGTCTTGCCCTTTTCCGATTCGTAAAAACCTTTCCTGCCAGTGGACAAAACTTTTTCGATCAGAGGCGGAAGAGCACGTCCCTCTTTTTGGATTTGCGTGGCGAAAGCTTTCACGCCGATCGCGTCCATCATCTCGAACGGCCCCATCTCCCACGCGAATCCCCACTGCAATGCGTGGTCCACGTTCACAACGCTATCGGAAATCTCCGGCACGCGTCGCGCAGCGTACAAACACATTTCTGTCAGCCCGCCCCAGATGAATTGCTGCGCCTTGTCACCTTTTTGCCCTTCTAGAATCGGGCCGACCAGCGCACGCAACCGCTCGCGCGTGTCTTCGATCGCTTTCCCCATTTCGAGCGAAGCGAACTTTGCCTTCTGCCGCGGCCGGTACTCCATGGTGTTCACGTCCAGCGTCAAAATCTCTCTTTCGCCTTCGCCTTTCACTTTTTTGTAGAAGCCCTGGCCGGTCTTGTCTCCCAACCATCCGCGCCACGCCATCTCTTCAACCAGCGCGGGCACTTTGTACATTTCGTGCGATTCATCGTTTGGCGCAGTCTCGTAAATGTTTTTGATCACGTGCATCAGCACGTCCAGCCCAACGAGATCGGCCGTTCGAAACGTCGCCGACTTCGGCCAGCCCACTGCCGGTCCCGTGCAAGCGTCCACTTCTTCAATAGTCATCCCCAACGAAGTCATGAGCCGGATGGCGTTCAACATCGAAAACGTACCGATGCGGTTGGCGATAAAATTTGGCGTGTCCTTCGCAACCACCACTCCTTTGCCGAGCCGCCGGTCACAAAAATCGCTCAGCGTCTCGATCACGTCGCTGGAAGTTTTCGGCCCCGGAATCACTTCCACCAACTTCATGTAGCGTGGCGGGTTGAAAAAATGCGTCCCTGCCCAATGCTGTTGAAACTCCTCGCTCATCGCTTCGGCGATCAAATGTACAGGCAAGCCGGAGGTGTTCGTAGTGACAATGGCGCCCGGCTTGCGGAATTGCGCCACGCGCGACAGTAAATTCCTTTTTATTTCAAGATTTTCCGCGACGACTTCGATGATCCAGTCGGCCTCCGCGCACCGCGGCAGATCGTCCTCAAAATTTCCGATGGAGACTTTTTCCGCAAGCTCAGGTGTGAAAAATGCCGCGGGCTTTGATTTTTTCGCGGCCTCGAGCCCCGCCCGCACAATCTTGTTGCGATCTCCAGCGGACGCGCCAGGCTTCAAATCCGGCGGAACAATGTCCAGCAAGATGCACGGCAACCCGGCGTTCGCCAAATGCGCGGCGATACGCGCACCCATGGTTCCCGCACCCAACACTGCGGCCTTCTCGATTCGACGTTTCATGGTCTGCCTTTTTTGGAGCCCTTTTTGGACATTCGGACGAGTGGACAGGTTACAAAACCGGCATCCCCTGGTCAAACGGACTATGGCCCCGGCGTCAAGCACGAGTTAGAGTAACGTGGTAATGAGCACTCGCAAAGCGGCAGATGCGCTCGGCTGGCTCCAGTCCGCCAAGGAAAAGTTGCGCTCCTTGGCTCTGCCCGAAGAGCGCAAATCCACGGAGCGCCCGCGCGTTGGCCTCGCGCTCGCCGGCGGATTCGCGCGCGGCATTGCGCACATTGGCGTCTTGCGAATTCTGCGCGAAGCAGGAATACCCATCGATGTGGTGGCCGGTACGAGCGTTGGCGCGCTTATAGGCGCAGCTTTTTGCGCGGGCACGCCGCTCGACGAAATGGAGCGCATCGGCTCGACCACCAGCTTCACCGACTTCGGCCGCTGGACACCTTCCTGGCTTGGCCTGGCCACCAACCAGCGCCTGGAAAAATTCCTGGCCCGGTTCACTCCGATAAAAACTTTCGAGGAAATGGCCATCCCCCTGGCGATTGCCACAACCGACATCAATGCGGGGGTGTCCGTTTACTACACACGCGGCCCTGTCGGCATACCGTTGCGCGCCTCGTGCGCCTATCCGGGACTTTTCGTGCCCATTCAATATGAGGGCCGCACTTTGGTTGATGGATTTCTCACGTCGCCCGTTCCCGTGGAAGGTGCGCTGCTTCTCGGGGCCGACATCGTCATCGCCGTTTATCTGGAAGCCGGCAACCTCGAACAGCCTCGCACTTTCACCGATGTGCTTAGCCGCTCATTCACCATCGTCCAGCGTCACACCGATCTCACCTGGCGCCAACAGGCTGACGTCATTCTCGAGCCGGACGTAAAGCCCTTTGTTTGGGATGACTTCACCAGGACCCCGGACATGGTCGCGGCAGGTGCGGCAGCCACTTTGGCCGCTCTGCCGGAAATCCGCGCGGCCATCAGCGGCGAGAAGCGCGACTCCGCTGCCTAACGTCCACAACGCTCCAGTTCCGTTTCCCTTGCGAGTGGTTTCTGCGGACTATTCCGGCGTGACCTGCACGACCACGGGCTGGCCCTCGCCTTTGCCCCTCTGCGTAAGCCACGCGCTCAGCCCCTCGGCAAAGCGCTCCGGCGTTAGGCGGAAGCTGGCTTCGACTTTGCCATCCGCCACGGGCAACGTGTCGTCGAAATCCGCCGAATTCGTGAAGTTTCGCATGCAGAATTGATCGAGCCAATCGAGCGGGCAGGCGCGGCTTTCGCCACGAATCACGACATTCACTTTTAATTTTTGAGCGTACACTCCGCCATCATAACATCGCGGCGAGCGTGTTTCTGGCGAGACTGAAGACTAGCTGCGAGGCTAGCTACGACGGGCGCGGGCGCTTAACGCTGTGCGCAAGGCCCAACTGTTCGAGCGTCCAGATGAAGTACCAGCCGATATCCGTTTGCCACCAGCGCAATCCGAGCCGCGCCGAGCCTGCGTGCGAATGATGGTTTGCATGCCAGTTTTCGCCCCACGCCGTAATCTGGAACGGACCAAGCCACCACACATTCATGCTGGAGTCATCGCCGCCCTCTTTGGAATGTCCCAGGTGCGTGAGGCTATTGACGAAGCATTGCATGTGCAGCGTATAAACCAAGCGGATCGCCCCGAGCCAAAAGAATCCCATCCAGCCCAGGCCCAGCAGCAGTCCGGAAAAAATCGAAAGAACAATCACGGGAGTTTCCAGCCAGCCCCACGCCGTGTACGAGCCACGGGTCAGTTCCGGAGCCCAGCGCTTTTTATCCGCCGGCTGCGTTTGATAAAGCCAGCGCAAGTGCGCCCACCAGAAGCCTCCTTGTTTTGGGCTGGAGATGTCGTCCGGCGTGTCCGTCACGGAATGATGCAGCCGGTGATACGCCACCCAGCTCGCGGGATGGCCCGAGCCATTAAACACGGCCCAAAAAATGAGCACCTGCTCGATAAATTTATTTGTCTTGAGCGTCTTGTGCGCCAGCATGCGGTGATAGCAGACCGTGGTGCCGAGCCCGCCGAACGCAACGAAAAGGATCGCCAAACCTACAACCTTCAGGCTAGGGAGCGGAAAGAGAATCAATCCAACGACTGTCAGCACGTGAATGAGGACGAGATAAGCAAACACCCCTTCCTTGCCATGCACTGGCTTCCAGAACGGACGTTCCCACGGCCGTGCTTCTTGTGTGGCGACAAGTTCCATGATCTCTCCGGCGATCTGCTTAATTTGATGCGTGAGTGCCTAGTGTGTCGAACCTGCTAGGCAGCTTAACAATACCATTTTTCTGAGAAGGGCCACGTAAATCTGTACTCAATTGGACACCAAAGAGGAAACGGCTGCGCGGCCGGTTTGTCGCTGGCTCCAATAAATTCCATGCGGAAACCACGGCAATTTCCAAACTAGTGCGAACCAGGACTTTCCTCTCACGCGCATGGCTCATTAGAAGAAGAGGCACGATTTACGTTTTTAGTTGCCCCATAAAAGTGAGGAAAGCGCCGTTCGCCCGCAAATCGTGGACTTGAACATATTCAAGAGCGAACACAAAATCCGAACCTATCGCTGCAGATCCCGCAGCGCATCATTTAGTTCCACCAGGTCTGAGTCCAGCTTGTAAAACCCGGGGCGCCAGTTTCCAACCGTTTCTTCCGCGCCGAATTTCAGAACGGCAAAATCGCCCGCCCCAACTTCGCCGTCGGAGAGGCTGGGAAAGATCTCGCCAAAAAACGTAACAGGGTGCTTGCTCACCACTCGTTCGCATTCTTTTACGGAGAGCACCGCTCGCAGCATGCCTTGATTTTTTGCGTGTGGTTGGCAGAAGTAGAGGTTTGGCATACTTGCGCATCATCGGCAGGATTGTGGAAAAGTTTAATAGTACGTGGGTCCTCTTATCGTTAAAAGTTGCTTACCCGCCACCCCCTCCCCGGCTGGTACCCTCACTTTCTCCCCTACTTTCGCCCTATTTTGTTCATTTTTTGCCGCCTACCGACTTGCCCGGCAAGGGATAGAAACCCGCAATTGCCATTCGGGTCACTTCGTGGAAAGGCGAAGGGCGCGATCACCCTTTCTCAAAAGCTACTTGCGCTGCACCCAGGCTAAACCATCCGGGCCATTTCCCGTCGCGATTTTGCCGGTCACTTCCAGAGTCTTCAGATCGATCACGGCCACCGCATTATCCCCGCTGAGTGCCACGTACGCTTTCGCTCCGTCAGGCTGCACCAGAGTACCCTCCGGCCCTTTTCCCACTTTCAATCGCTTGCGCTCGTTCCTCGTTGCGGCGTCCACAAAAACCACCTCGCCGCCTCCATCGTCTGAAATCATCACCAGCCTCCCGTCCGGCGTGAATTTGAGGCGGTTCGTACGCTTGGTCTTCAAATCCAGCGTCGCGGTCACTTTTTTTGAAGCCACGTCGATCACCGAAACGCTTCCGTCCCCCGAATTCGCCGCCCACACTTCCCTTCCGTCCGGCGAAAGATCGAATCCCTCCGGCCCTTTGCCGACAGGGATGGCTGTCACGTTCCAGCCATTGCGCCCGCCGCCCGGCTCGATCACGCAAATACTGTCTGAACCGATGTTCGAAGTGAAAATCGTCTTCATGTCATTCGAGAGGACAATCATGTGCGTAACGTTCTGCCCCGTGCCGAGCGCCCAATCCACCTGATTGGTCGCGGGATCGTAGCGCCCAATCACTTTGTTGGCCTCCGCCGTGAAATACACTTTTCCATCGGCAAAGGCGAGCCCGTGCGGCGCTCGCAACGCACCCAGATCTACAGGAGGCAGCGCTTTTTGCGCCATCAAATCAATCACGGAAAGCGTTTTCAACATGCCACGTTGGTCGGCATAGTTGGAAATGAAGGCCAACTTGCCGTCGTCCGACGCAATCACCTCGTGAGGCGCGCCGCCAGATGGCACCCGGCCTACAATCTTCAAGCTGGCCGGATCGACGATCGCCAGCTTTTCGTCGCTCTTCTCGAGCACAAGCAACGCCGGGGAAGGCGTCTGCGCGCCGGCCCTAATTGCCGCCGTTAAGGCTGCCAAGATAAGTGAGAAACAAGCCGCCATCCGTGCAAAAGAATTTCCAACTCTAGAGACCATCATCATTGCGCTACCTCCCGCTCCATATGACCGAACGCACAGCGGAGGATATCACTTCTACATTTCGGAGAGGACAACCGATGCGATGGTAACAATCGGTTGTGGTCAGTTTCCGATTACGCGACTACACGTCCGAGTGAAATTGGATTCTTCGAGAGGTCTATCGCGGGGTGCTCATAAAGGAAATGGGTGTCGGATGGCGGGTGTTTTCAATCCAAAATGGCGATCTTGGTTCGGTCGATACCTCCGCTTACACAAGATTTGCTAACATTGGGATGTAGGCCGGTGTCCGGAACCTTGGGATTGATCTTGATGCGGTTACTTCGGTTATTCATCGGTTGTTCGCTCTTTCTTCTTCTTGCGTCGCTCGTGCTCGCACAGTGGCAGCGCACCGTATTCAGTGGGAAGGGCCAGTTCACAGACGTCTCCACCCCTCATCCCCTGAGCTACTTCACCGCAGACCCATTCTTGCGGGACGACGGCGGTGATTTTTGTGAGGTGTGCACTCCCCCCGACAAAGAGCGCTATGTCATCACGAGCGAAGTGCAACGGCTAGGCACTTTGGCGGGCTTCCCTCTCTCCGAGGTGCTCTACAGAATTAGCAGCCGCGAGAAAGGTGAAGCGGCCGAGATAGATTGGAAATCCATTTTAGTCCAGACCGGGGATGATTCCTATCGCGAGATCTATCACCTCCAGTTCAGCGGTGGCGGGCCGAGCACGCTCACTCCAGCCAAGATAGTCAAAGTCGGGGATGAAGAAGTACTCGCGACCAATGACCCCGATGGCGGAAACGGCGGCGGATGTTGGGACGGATACTGGTGGTTTGACTCATCCGGACCTCACCAACTCGATTTCTCTAAGGTGAGAGCGGCCATCACAAAGCAAGTCCCTTCGGGCGTTTTTTTTGGACGACGTGCTGGGCGATGAATCTCGAAAAACAGGAAATCAAAAGCTTTGTGCAGAAAGGTGATGCACGTTGTCACGCCTGCGACATGCTGGGAGAGGTGACGGCACGTTTCCGCCTGCGCGGGGCCGTTGCAGAACCAATCAGTGTGGAATTTGTGGCTGATCCGCCGGTCGCGCATTAAACATTGCGCATGTCAGGCTCGGGAAGGATTGCCCCCACTGGGGCTCGGCGCTTGCGCAAGGTGACGAACAGCAACGAAATGTAGTGCTCCCCATTAATTTACACAGTCAGGGCTTCGTCTTCCTGTCCGCTTGCCGGAGCAATTGTGCCTAGGTCCCGATAAACGCTGCGGTCACCGGAGAAGTCGAATCAGCTTCCGGCCAGACCAATCCAATGTTAATCCTCTATTTAGGAGGGAGTTGGTATTTTCCGCAGCGCATCCAAACGGTCGTTTGGGAGAGCCGCACACGCAGCGTGACCGTGCGCTGCGCTCAAGGTTCAACATAAACATGGCGATTGGAACTCTATACGTCGAAGAACTTAGAGCCACGATGCGCGGCCGTTTCGCGTTAATCGGTGCCGGCGTCATACTCTTTGCCGTCGGTTGCGTGGCGACTGTGGGGACTCAGGATACGTGGCTCGACGGCTACGGCATCATCGCGTATTTCCTTGTGCCTCTGGCTTTCGTCCCGCTCTCGGCCGCCTTCCTCGCCAGCCCGCGTGCGAATCGCTTCGTCGAGAGCGTCTTCACGGCTCCCGTCGAACGCCGCGATTGGTTGACGGCCAAAATCCTCGTGCTGGTCACGATGGCCGCCGCGTATTACGTGGCACTCGTCCCCATGGTGCTGGTCTATACGCATCACGTCGGCGTGCCGCTTCTCTTGCAGAAGTTGCTGATCTGGGCTCCCTGCCTGCTCCTCGTGAGCATCGCAATCGGCACGCTGATCGGCGTGATGTTTATCGGCGAGAGCATCGCGGCTCCCGCTGCGACTGGCATGGGCGTCCTGCTGGTCTATGCTGGGTTCGTCCCTCTGCAGGAACTGTTGGTTGCGCAGGGTAACGGTGCCACGCGCACAGGCCACCTCACTTTGGTCAGTCCCGCCGTACTGCTCAAAAACGCTTTCGGTTTCACGCTGGCTGTGGGAAGTATTCCGGCCACCACGACGCGGACGTGGATTAGTTTGGTCGCCGTTGTCACCGTTGCGTTCACGCTCGCCGTGTGGGCATTTCTACGGACGCAGGGCGTGGAGACGTGGGAAGCCAGCCGCGGCCAACGGTGGATCATCGCGCTCGGGATCGTCGCAATCATCGTGCTGCCAGTGATGCTGGCGGACACCAATTATGACAAGTCGGCTCCCCACGCAACCAACGCGCCAGCGATCCAGAGGCTTTTCTCTCGAGCCGGCAGCAGCCTCGCCTTGGCATGGCCCGGCGGTCAACCACCGGCGCGTTGCTGCAGCACAATCCTCAATCGAGATGAGTGGCCCCCGTTTGGGACCGACGAGCCTACGCGGCGCGATGTCTTGGTTTTGCTGCCGGTCGACACCACGCAGCGCGTTACGGACGTGCATCTTCAAGTCGTTGGGGAAAACGGATTGGAAGCGACCGCCTCTCCAGAAGCGCTTTCCCCCGCGCCGGAAGCTCTTGAGACGCGCACCTATGCAAATGACTTTGGCCCGGCCGCGGCTGACGGACACCATGTCGTAAACGGCTGGGTGGCACGCATTCCTGTGACGTTGATTCCGACTCAGCCTTGGGATATCGGCGGCGTCCGCTACCCGCTGAAGGTGACGGGCACATATCAAGTCGCAGGCGAGAGCGCGCCACGAACGTTCAGCGCGCGGGCGGCCATTGACGCGCAAGTGTCGAAAGCCATCTATGAAATGGGCATCGCGTCGCTGATTCTGCCGCTCGTATGCTTTGGAGCGGCTTTCAAACGCTGGAGGCGAACGCACTGAGCGAGGCGCCAATAACTATGGAAACGGACTACGCCATCGAGATGGAAGGCCTCACTCGCCGTTTTGGCGACTTCGTGGCAGTCGACAAGGTCACGCTAAAAATTCCGAAAGGGCAACTCTACGGATTCCTCGGCCTCAACGGCGCGGGAAAAACGACCACCATCCGAATGCTCACCACGTTGCTCCCGCCTAGCGCCGGCACCGCCAAACTTTGGGGGCACGACGTGACGAAGGAACCTCTTGCCGTTCGCAAGCTCGTTGGGCTGGTGAGCGACGAGACGAGCGAGAGTCAATCGGCATGGACGGCGCGCGAGTACCTCTCCTACTTTGCGCGTATCCGCCACATGCCGAATCCCGATGAGGAAGTCGAGCGCATCCTGGACGACGTCGGCCTGGACGCCAAGTTTCGCGGCAAGCTGATCCGCACCTATAGCACTGGCATGAAACGACGGGTCGAGATCGCCCGCGCCCTCATGGGCCGCCCAAAGGTTCTCTTTCTCGACGAACCCACGCGTGGACTGGACTTGCCGGCCAAGCGCGACATGTGGAGCCTTCTGCGCCGCCTCGCGGCCACGGAAAACGTCACAACGTTTCTCAGCAGCCATGACGCCCAAGAAATTCGCAGCCTATGCAGTGAGATTAGTGTGATCGCCAGAGGCCGGCTCGTTCACACAGGTGCAACGCGCGAAATGGGCGGCGACATCGACGCCTTCGAGGAACGTCTCATCGGGATGCTGACACAATCAGAACGCATCGAGCCGCCAGGATCGCACTTTCGAGCAGAATGAAAAGTGGCTGTGGCCACCGCGCGTTATTTCACGGGGAAGCAATCAAGGTCGTTTGCGAACTCCACAGGGCCTGAATATCGTTTCTTGATCTCAGATCGCGTCTGATCCTCCTTCCCCAAAGTCCGCAGCATGCGATGAGACAAAACCAAGTGTTTGACATGGGCCTCCCCGGCGATCTGCCCAATCACCGACGGCGGCATGTGCAGATTCCTTTCCACCCCGGCAGCGCCTTCAGGCACGGCGTTGTGAGCAACGAACAAATCCGCGTTCGCTGCTAATTGTGGCAGACCTGCGCCCTCGCCGTTCGTATCTCCGCTGAAAACGATGACTTTGCCGCCTACCTCTATTCTCCACGCAAGAGCCGGAACTCCTCCATGAACAACGCGCACCGCTTGCGCGGTTACGCCGCCGCGGCCAAATACCTCGGCAGGCTTCGCACTTCCTGCAACGTTGTGAGGCTGTAATTTGTAGCTGCCTTCTTCTCCAGGTTCCAACAGCTCGCTGAGATATCGAAAGGCGCCGTGATTCCCTCCAAAGAAATCCTGGACAAACTCCGCCGTGGAAGGCATGAAGTCGTTTCCCTCCGGCCCATAGATCGGCAATGGACGCTTGCGATCTTCAAACCACGAAGACTTGATTAGCGCGGGAAAGTCGCCGCTATGATCGACGTGAAAGTGCGTGAACAAAATCACGTCAAGCTGCGACATTTGCGCCCCGCTTTCGCCAAAACGAAGCGCGCTCCCGCCTCCCGCATCAACAAGTACTCGCGCTTGCCCGTCTTCCCACAGGAGGTAGCTGCTCGAAGCTCGCTTGTCTTGTAGTTCCGGCCCTCCTGACCCCAGCACCTGCACCGCGACGCCCTGCGATCCGCAAGACTGCGCCGCAGCCGCTGGCAGCATTGCGCAACTCAGGAAAAAGCTAACAAGCTGCAACGAGCGCGTGACGGCGAAGAGTCGTGGCATGAAGTGACCTCAGCATGGGCAGTTCAATTCGAATGTCCTTGCGCGATTTTAGAACGTTCCTTGGCCGGCCCCTAAGAATCTTGTAGGCGGCCCGGCAAGTTCATGATTAAGGGCCAATCGGAAACTCACCCGCTGCCCAACAATTAACGGGATTCCCGAATGGAAGTTCCTCCTATAGAATTTCAGCAACGCGGGCCTCCGGGAGCAGCCATGAAATTCGCTAAGATTGTCTTTTGGATTGCGGGCATTTGGGGATTCGTGGTCATCACGCCGCTCTACTTCATGTTCAATCTGATCGGCGAGAAAGATCCGCCTCCCATCACGCATCCGGCATTTTTTTATGGATTCATCGGATTGGCTCTGGCCTGGCAACTCGCTTTTTGCTTTATCGCCACCGATCCCGTGCGCTATCGGCCCTTGATGATTCCCTCTATCCTCGAAAAGGCAACCTACGCCGTAGCCGTCATCGTTCTGGTTGCGCAGGGACGGACGCGCCCGTCGGATCTTGTCTTCGCCGGCACGGACTCTTTGCTGGGAATCCTGTTTGTCATCGCCTACTTTAAAACCCGGCCAAGCTGATTTGCGTTACATCCAGTTCCCTGGAAACTCCGTACATAGAGGAAGGGGCCAGGAAATGATTGGTCCTCCCAGGCGCCGAGGCAGGCTTGGCAATCCAGCTTCCAGGCTGTTCTCGTTTTTTTCGCTTGACGGCGGCTCGCAATGGGAGGATACCAGTTGTACCACAGCCCCGGATTGAGGGACGGGGTGTCAACTCAGGGTACGCGTGTGCGCTCCCTGCCATCCCACAATTCTTGGAGCACGCTTAGCAGGAGCCAGGGTTTTCCTGGCGGGGAATAAATTCGGGCCGTCGCAGGTCTTCAGGGTCATCCGGGGTTGCGAGCATGTTTTGGCCGGACGCGCTCCTGGAAAAACACAGCGAAGACTTTTCAATCCTTCGTTGTGCGCGCACGTTGCGCGACTGCTGAATCTTTCGTGCCGGCTTGCCGTCTAACTCGGACTGGAAGAGCAGCGAAGTCTGAAAAGTGGCAAAAACCGGGGGAGCCCGTAGACCGCGGAAATTTTTTCGATTGTGATGACCGCGCTCCCAAATTTCTTTTGATCTTCACGGCGGGCAATCCGCCGGAAGGGCAGCAATAGCTTCAAAAATAACAGGAGGTCGGAGAGAGAAATGACAAAGTCGAATAAGTTCCTTATCACTGGCGCGGCGATTGCGGGCTTGCTCGCGGGAACCGGCGTCAGCGTTCAGGCTTCCAATCTGCTCACTGGCGCAAAGGCTTCGGCCACGGCCCAGGACACAGACAAGAAGACTGACACCAAGGTGAAAGAAAAGCACGCTTGTAAGGGCCAAAACTCTTGCAAGGGCAAGGGCGGCTGCAAGTCGAGCGACAACGGCTGCAAAGCCAAGAACTCTTGCAAGGGCAAGGGCGGCTGCGCGACCGACGGCTCCAAGATGCCTGCCGACGACAAGAAGCCCTCGTAATTTAAGTTACCCGCAGGGGCTTTACCACTGATGGGGGGCCGGTGGCTCGCGTTCACTGGCCCTTTCGTCTTTCCGCTTTCGTTTCTCGCTTTCGTTTCTCGCTTTCGTTTCTCAGCTACCCGGAGATGGAATGGCAGCGAATCGTTTCAATGGATTTACGGATTACGGCATCGGCATCGGGCTGCGCGCCCCGCACTACGACCATATCCTCACGCGCAAGCCGGTCGTCGATTGGTTCGAAATTATTTCTGAAAATTTCATGATCGATGGCGGGCGGCCGCTGCACATCCTCGATCAGATTCTCGAGCAATACAAAGTCGTGCAGCACGGCGTCTCCATGTATTTCGGCTCCGCGGAAAAATTGAACCGCGAGCACCTTCGCCGATTGAAGGAACTCGTGCAACGCACCAAAACGCCGTGGCTTTCCGATCATCTCTGCTGGGGCAGCGTCGATGGGCGCTATACGCACGACTTGCTGCCCATGCCGTACACCTTCGAGGCCGCGCTGATCACCGCGCAGAAAGTGCGCGAAGTGCAGGATTTTCTCGAGATTCCCATCGCCGTCGAAAATGTGAGCAGTTACGCGGAATATCACGACTCGGAAATGACCGAGTGGGAATTCCTGAACGAAGTCGTGGAGCGCGCGGACTGCGGGATTCTGCTCGACGTGAACAACATTTATGTCTCTTCACAGAATCACAGCTTCAATCCGTTCGATTACGTGAACAGCGTTCCTGCAGATCGCGTCGCGCAGATTCACGTCGCGGGCCACTCGAAATATCGCAAATACATTCTCGATACGCACGACCATCCGGTGATCGATCCCGTCTGGAAACTTTACGAACGCGCCATTCAGCGCGCCGGCCACACCGCGACGCTCCTCGAATGGGACGACAGCATTCCCTCCTTCAAGGAAGTTCACGACGAAGCGCTGAAAGCCAACAAATTCTTGCGCGCCACCGCGCTGGCGGAAGCTGTATGAAGTTGATGCAGCTTCAGCGCACCATGGCGCGCGCCGTGATGCAGCCGCTCACTTCTTCGGAACGCATGCAGCGGCACGCTCCCGACGGCGGCCCGATGAAGCGATACGCTTCGCGTTTCATCAAGCCGAACGACCGGCTCACTTCATTTGAGCGGCTCGAAATCTACAACCGGCAATACTGGTTTCGCGTGCTTTCTGCCCTTGGCGAAGATTTTCCCGGCTTGCGAGCTGTGCTTGGCGAACGACGCTTCGACGCCATGGCCAAGGCCTATCTGATCGCAAACCCTTCACGTTCGTTTACGCTGCGAAATCTGGGCTCGCGTCTCGAATCGTGGCTGCGAAAAAATCCCAACTGGGCCGGCCCCCATCAAAATCTCGCGCTGGATATTGCGCGGCTCGAATGGGCGGACATCGAAGCCTTTGACGGAAAGGCCGAGCCCGCTCTGCGCCCCGAAGATCTTGTGAACGCCGCGGGGCCGCGGCTGAAGCTGACGCTTCAACCGTATGTGCGGCTGCTGAGTTTTCGTTATCCCGTCGATGATCTGCTCCTTGAAGTCCGCAAGGAAGACGACGATACGGATTTTGCCAGCAACACATTCGCGGAGCATCGTAAGCGCAAGCGCGTTCGCGCTGTTGCGAAACTCAAGCCGGCACAAATCTATCTGGCCGTTCACCGCATCGACTACTCCGTTTATTTCCGGCGGATCGAACCGGAAGAATTTTTCATTCTCACCGCGCTGCGCCAGGGAAAAACGCTCACGGCGGCGGTCGAGTCTGCCTTTCGCGGGAGCAAGATTGGGCCGGAAGAGCGACCTCTGCAGGTGCAAACCTGGTTTCAGACATGGGCCACGCTGGGGTGGTTCTGCCGTCCGGAGAAAAAACGCGCCGTCAGGTGAATCTTGTTGTAAATTGGCGCATCCAAATTTCACGATTCCCCGTAGTCAATTCTGGCGACAAATTTCTCTGGAACGACGACTGACCTCTCATGAACAAACTGCTGACGACTAATCTATGAACAAAATACTGATAACGACAAAGGGTTGGCACGACAAGTTTTGCCACTACGCTGATTTTCTCCAGCATCCGTTTCTGCTTTTTGTGCGGCTGTACTGGGGCATCCAGCTGATGCAGAGCGGCTGGGGCAAGCTGCACAACCTCGATAAGGTGACGGATTTTTTCACGTCGCTTAATTTGCCAATGCCGCACCAGATGGCTGTGATCATTTCCTGCCTCGAATTTTTTGGCGGTTTCTTGCTGGCCGTCGGCTTGTTTTCGCGGCTGATTTCGTTGGTACTGACGATCAATATGATCGCGGCTTACGTCACGGCCGATAAGGAAGCGCTCCATTCCATTTTTTCCGATCCGGACAAATTCACCGCCGCCGCGCCCTACGTATTTCTCATTGCCTCGCTCATCGTGTTCGTGTTTGGCCCCGGAATATTTTCCTTGGATGCGCTTGCAAGCCGTTTCTTCTGGAAAGCTCCGCCGGTGAATAAGACTGCCGTTTAGAGTGGCGCGCAGATCGTTCGCACGCAATTCGGGCACGCTTAATTCCTGCACGCGCAATTCTTGCAATTGGGATAGTATGGATTTCGGGCACTCATGGTCCGGATGGAAACTACCCTTGGCTTCAGCAAACGCGCTTGCCTGGTTGTTCTGCTTCTGCTTGTTCCCTTTCGTGCCGCAAAGGCGGCTGATGTGACTTCGACTTTGATGATCGGCGGCTCGCGCATCGACGTGATGATTCAATCGCCCGACACGCCTAACGCTCCGCTTTCGCAACCCGACGTTATGAAGTGGGTGCAGTTCGCGGCGGAATCCGTCGCTGCCTACTACACGCGATTCCCTGTTCCTCACCTCACGCTCCGCGTGATTTCGTTTGACGGGACCGGCGTGCGGCACGGCATGACTTGGGGGCGCGAGGGCGGACTGATCGTTATCCATGCGGGAAACAAAACCACGCCCGCGGAGTTTGCCGAAGACTGGATGCTGACGCACGAAATGATCCATCTGGCGTTTCCGTCGATGGCCGATGAGCACCACTGGATCGAAGAAGGCATTTCGGTGTATGTCGAACCGATCGCGCGGATTCGCGCCGGCCACTGGACAGCGCAGCGAATGTGGAGCGACCTCGTCCGCGACATGCCCAAAGGCGAACCGCAGGCGGGCGACCAAGGGCTGGACCACACGCACACGTGGGGACGAACGTACTGGGGCGGCGCGCTCTTTTGTTTTGTCGCCGACGTGGAAATTCGGAAGCAAAGTAAAAACAAAAAGGGATTGGAAGACGCGCTGCGAGGAATTCTCGAAGCGGGCGGCAATATCAATGAGGATTGGCCTTTGGAAAGAGCGCTGAAGACCGGCGACAGCGCGGTGGGATTGGACGTGCTGGAGAAATTGTACGCGGAGTGGAAAGACAAGCCGGTGCAAGTCGATCTTACCGCAATGTGGAACGCATTGGGCGTTGAGGCCAACGGCGGAACGGCGATGCTGAAGGATGACGCGCCAATGAGCGCCGTACGCCGCGAGATCGAGATGGGCACTTCGGGCGCGAAGGCCGGAGACAAGGCGGCGCCGCCCAGTGGAGGCGCGCCCAAGAAAGACCCGGCAGCTGCGAGCCGGCAATTGGCGGTCTTTGCCGGACGCACGACAAAATCGAACTGATTATTTGCTGCGCGACCCTCCCCTCCCCCGCGTTTTTTGAAGAGATGTGATTCCATGGGACTTAGTGGGTGGGGTCTGCAAAAGATGTGATTCTAAGAGAGTTAGCTGCTGGAAGCGGTGAGAGGCAAATTCGGAGCGGCCAGGAGAAGCGCAAGGCCATGCCCCACCCCGGGTGTTTTGTGCAAAGAGTGCGAAAACCTATGAAACAATTGGAGATAGCGTTTTGAGCGGAGCAAAAGAGTCCGTAAGAGTATGAAAACAAAGGAAAGCTAAAACCTTTGGAATGATATTGATGTGCACTCTGGCGGGAAGAGCGGTGGGAGTCGGAAGAAGATAACGCGGAGACACACAGGGCGCAGAGAGTACACCAAGAGGTTTGGGCAGCGGGGCTGAGCTGTCGAGCGGGAAACATGAAGCATGGTAGCACGAATTCTGATTACTGTCAAGGTATCAGTACCATTTTTAAATCATTCGAATTGAGACGCCAGAAGTCGAGAGATTGGAAGCAGTTGGCGGGTATTTTGTAGTTTGGTGAGACAAGAAAGAGCGAAGGTTGGAAGTTGGAAGTTAGGAGTTGGACCGAGAGGGCACGGTGGTGTCAGGGCCCACGTCAAAAGCCCCACACGCAACCCCGGCGTATGGGGCACCCGCCGCCTTCATTCCTCGGTATGGAGAGGCAACAGACGCAATCGCGTCCGCTCGGCTTCAATAGTCAAGAGTGCTCCTGCTTCCAGCTCAGCTTGTACATGACGCAAAGCCGCGACGGTTTGAGCGGCAATACTCTCAGGGGTGATGTCCACGCCGCGGATTTGCACTACGCTGGGCTTCTTTCCATGGGTGATGGCGAGGATGGCACCGAAATCGAGATCTTGCGTGAGCACCACGTAGTCATTCGCGGCCGCATAACCCAGAATCTCGGAATCGCTCGCGTCGGCGTCGCCGATCTTCGACCAATGCTTGGCTGCCCATCCGGCATCGACCAACGAGGCCACCCAACGGGGAGACAAGTTCATGTCCACCAGGAGTTTCATGCACGAGGCAGTGTGACTTCTCGCTCTTCGGCTCGCCAAGCGGCGTAGCGCAAGGCTTGTAGAACGTCTTCTCGTTCGAGGTAGGGATAGTCGGCGAGAACTTGCTCGATGGAATGCCCGGCGCCGATCTGACCCACGACCATGCCAACGGTGACGCGCATGCCGCGTATGCAAGGCTTCCCGCCCATGACGGCTGGGTCCTGCGTGATGCGATCGAGTTCTGGCATGATCGTCTCCCTGCGAAATCGTCGAGAGTTGAGAATATCACGCTTGGAACAGTTCGGAGCCAGACTGAGTAAAGAGGGACTAACGAAAAGTAGCCCCACCCTTGCAAAACCCGCAAGGATGAGCCACCCCGGAGGTTCTATCGGATCGAGGGGCGGCCACCCGCCCAGGGTGGTGAAATGGGAAGAGCCAATAACTTTGCACGCGAATTGGTCAAATCACTCCAAGCCAGAAAATCGAACTGCTCGTGGGAAATTGCAAAGCCTATGGGCGATTACCGTGAATGCGTGGATGCTGTTGGGGAAGCACGCAAGAGATTGATACTGGTAGAAGTCGAGCTTCGCAGGTACGGACCTGTAACAAACATCGTGAAAATATGGAAATGGTTGGACAAGGACTCGAAGCCATTTGCGGGCAAGAAGATCACTGTGATTCAGGCATTCTCTTCCTTCTACGGCAGGGAAGGACGACCGTTTCTAAGAGAGAACTCCGAGTTCCTTGGGCGACAACTGCAAGCACGATTCAAAGACCGCGTGAGGTACGTTGCCATCCCTTTCGACTACAATCCGTACAAGAAGAGGGCGAACGTAAGCGCTGCGCAGGGCGGTGGAGCTATGCGGAGTGCGGCGAGAAAGCTCGCCAACAAAATCGCACGCAGAACTTCCTAACATGCCTACGGTGTGTCGTCTCTGCGCGTGATAGAATGTGTGCGGAGAAAAGATGCGACTGATTCACATTTCGCTCTCGACTGCGATTGTCCTGCACGAATTCTTGTCTCCGCTCCACCACGAAGCGGTTGGGCAGCAACCCCACGTCGATTCTGAAATACAAACTCCCGACTGCGAGAAGGCTATCGTTGCGTCGGCGAGAGGAAGCAGCGGAACGGAAGAACTGCCCGGTCATTTCCGACAGAGAACGCTCTATAAGAAATCGCTGCGAGTGAAAAAGTACAGAAACAAAAGGGAAAAACTTGACATGTTGGAAGCGTACGTTGACACGGCCCGCGAGCTTGCAGCGACCTACCCTCATCTGAAACAGTGGGAACGGCAGATGCATTTCCAGATGTTCCAGTCAGACATTAAAATGCTGATTCTCCGTTCACGCGGTTGCAAGAATTTCTCAGCCGCTCTTCCATTGGTCGCGATGCATCTGGGCGTGTTTGAAAGCAACAATTAGATTTGGGAGTCAGGGGACGGGAATCAGGGGACTGTTCCCAGTTTCCCCGGTTCCCCCCCCCAAATAGAAAATTCAATGTTGAGAAAAAGCAGATTCCTCGCTTCGCTCGGAATGACAGTGACTGAGGAAGTTGTGACGGGCAGGCGCGGTTAAGCGACTTTGCGGGCGGATTTTTCGAGGAGTTCGTGGATTAGGGTTTGGTAGGGCTTGGATTGTTTGGCGGCCATGCGGCGGAGCTGGCGGAGAAGTTTTGGGGCGATGAGAGGATTGGGAGTGGCGAGTGGCGAGTGGCGCGTACACAGCCCATTAGAGAAGGGCTAGAAACTGGTCCACGGTCATTTCCGCTGCCCGGATGAGCGCTCGGAGCGTTCCGGTGGAGAGTTCCTTGTGTTGGGGAATTGACAGGTTGGCGCGCATATCTGACTTCGTCATTACAACGTGGCTGCCCACCTGGCCCATGATTTGCCAGCCCGCCTTGGCGAAAGCCTTGACAGCTTCCTTGCCGGAAATATTGGCTAGCCGCGCCATGCTATTACTTGGAGGGCAGCATTAGACAGCTACGACGACGGGTGTGCCATTGGATCCCATGGCTTTGACGGCCTTTTGATCCTCGGCCCATAACCAGGCAGTGATCGCTTCTTTGATGTTTTCGAGGGCTTCTTTCTCATCGCGGCCCTGCGACACGCAGCCGGGCAGGGCGGGACACTGAGCAACGATCCAGCCATCCTCTGACGTCTCAAGGGAAACGTGAAAAATCATCGAAGGAGTCCTCGCTTCCGTTTTGCGACGGTAGCACGACAAAAACGCTCTTACATAATAGCAAATGCCGTTGGCAGGCAGGCCGCAATCTCATTCAACGGGGGGTGGTGGTGCGGCGGGCGGGGATGTTGATGGGAGGGGCGTCTTCGCTGTCGAAGGCGGCGGGGCCGGGGTGTTCGGCGTGAAATTCGGGGCGGGATTCGAGGAGGCGGACGCAGCGGTTCCAGCGGAGGATGCTGTCGTCATTGCCGGCGGGGCGGATTTTTTCGGCTTTGGCGAAGCAGCGGAGGGCTTCTTCGATGAGCGGGAGGAGAATGTGGGCGGAACAGCCGGAGTGGAGCTGGGCTTTGGCGCGGCGTTCCAGGAGAAGGCCGGTGTAGTAGTTGCGCTCGTAGGGATCGCGGAGAGATTGGAAGATGGAGTGGGCTTCGGCGTAGCGGTCGGCGGCGGCGCCGGTGAACTGGTCGGTGATGGCGAGACCCAGCATGCGGCTGGCTAGTTGGTGATTGGCGTCCACGACCAGGATATCGCGGCAGATGGATTCGGCTTCTTCGGGTTCGTTGAGGTAGCGGTAGAGCTCGGCTTTGGCGATGGCTTCGGGGATGCCGGCTTTGGAGATGGATTTGAGTTGGTGTGGCATGGGAGCTCCTGGAGCTTGAGGCAAAGGACGTTGAGGAGGTAAAGGAAGTAAAGGATAAGAACTACTTTCCGTTTACGGTTCCTCGCGCTGCGTTGAAAACCCCTGGAGCATGATACCTGAGTTCGGCGCGCGGACGAACATCCGCGTCGTGGAGCGCGAAGTAGAGGAGGTAGAGGAGGTAAAGGAACGAGAGGATCGGAAAGGATCGAACTGCATAGTCCACCCTTTCGGGGAGCGTTGAGGGCGTTACATGAATTCGGAGCACAGACTGAAGTCTGTGCTACTTACTTGCCGAGGATTTTGCGGAAGAGCATGGTTAGCGGGTCGTAGAACTGGTCGACGACGCGCTCCTTGAGCGGAATGATGGCGTTGTCGGTGATGTGAATTTCTTCGGGGCAGACTTCGGTGCAACATTTGGTGATGTTGCAGAGGCCGATGCCAAGGCCGTCTTTGAGAAGGGCGGTGCGATTGAGGGCGTCGAGCGGATGCATCTCGAGGCCAGCTACGCGGACGAAGAAGCGCGGGCCGCCAAATTTCTGCTTTTCGTCATGCTCGCGAATGACGTGGCAGACGTCCTGGCAGAGAAAACATTCGATGCACTTGCGGAATTCCTGGACGCGGTCGACATCCATCTGAGAGATTTTCCAGTCCGTGTTTTGGCGAGGCCGGAAGGCGGGAATTTGCTTGTTGACGGTGTAATTCCAGGAGACGTCGGTGACGAGGTCCTTGATACGCGGGAAGGACTTCATGGGCATGACGGTGATGGGCTGATCCATGGGCAAAGAGTCCACGCGGGTTTTGCAGGTGAGGCGCGGGCGGCCGTTGACTTCGGCGGAGCAGGAGCCGCACTTCGCGGCTTTGCAGTTCCAGCGGACGGCGAGATCGGGGGCAATGTGACCCTGAACGTAGTGGAGCGCGTCGAGAACGACCATGCCGGGGGCGATGGGGACTTTGTAGTCGACGGCTTGGCCGCCGGTGGCGCCTTCGCCGCGGAAGATTCGTAGCGTTGCGTCGCTCATTCTTGCGCTCCCTGCTGCGATCGCCGCATGGCATCTTCCCAACGTAACGGCAGCGCTGCTCCGGTAACTTTCCACTGAGTAAAATTGGTTGGGCCCATGTATGGGTTGAGAGCCTTCATCGCTTCTATGTGCGGAAGCTTCACGACAAAATCCCGCAAGGCTTGTTCATCCTTCCAAGCGGAAAGCGTCCAAAAATTACGCGCGATGACTTTGGCCCGAAGCGAGAAGCCCATAGCGCCGGGAGCGGCTCGCATTTGCTTAATAACCGTAACCGCAAAGCGGAAAAAGATAGGGAGCCCGCGATAGGTTTTGAGAGGCAAGTAGGACAAAAGCGCGAGGTATTCTCGATCAGCAACCGGTTCATCCAGCGCGACCCACGGCATATCCATATGAATGGCGCTCCTAATGCCATCTTCCGGCGAATCGAAATGCGCGCCACTATTTGTCCTCGGCGAGAATCTGCTTCAGGTCTTCGGGCATTTCCTCGACGGGAGATTCGCGGCGCTTCATCTCCGCACCTTCGCGGACGATGATGTTGTGCTTCTTCTCCCAGACGGGATCGTAATTCGGATAATCGATGCGGCTGTGTGCGCCGCGGCTCTCCGTGCGTGCCAGCGCGCTAAGCGCGACGGCTTCGGAAACGGTGAGCATGGATTTCAGTTCGCGGGCGAGATGCCAGCCGGGATTGAAAAGGCGCGAGCCTTCGACGCTGGCTTTCGCGGCGCGAGCTTTTAGTTGTTCGAGTTCGGCGAAGGCTTTCTTTAGATCTTCTTCGGTGCGGAAGATGCCGACGAGGCTTTGCATTACGTTTTGCAGGTCGCGGTGAACGGCGTAGGGACTTTCGGAATTGGGATTCGAAAAGGGCGCGAGAAGTTCTTTTTCGGCTTCGGCGATTTGCGACGCGGCGAGTCCGGAATACTGAACGCGCTTGGCGTGTTCGGCGGCGGCGAGTCCCGCGCGGCGGCCAAAAACGAGCAAATCGGAGAGCGAATTTCCGCCCAGGCGATTCGAACCGTGGAGACCGGCGGCGGCTTCACCGGCGGCGAAGAGGCCAGGCACGGTGGATTGCGCGGTTTCGGCATCGACGCGAATACCGCCCATGACGTAGTGGCACGTTGGGCCGACCTCCATGGGACCTTTGGTGATGTCCACGTCGGCGAGTTCCTTGAACTGGTGGTACATGCTGGGAAGCTTTTTCTTCACGTAGTCGGCGGGCTTGTGGGAGATGTCCAGATACGCGCCGCCGTGTTCGGTGCCGCGGCCTTCCTTGACTTCGGTGTAGATCGAACGAGCGACGACGTCGCGCGTGGAAAGCTCCATGCGCTTAGGATCGTATTTTTCCATGAAGCGCTCGCCCAATTTGTTGCGCAGGATGCCGCCTTCGCCGCGGACCGCTTCGGTAACGAGGAGACCCTGCACGCCGGGCGGCCACACCATGCCGGTGGGATGGAACTGGACGAATTCCATGTCCATCAATTCGGCGCCGGCTTCGTAAGCGAGCGTCATGCCGTCGCCGGTGTACTCCCAGGAATTGGAAGTGACGGGCCAGGCTTTTCCGATGCCGCCGGTGGCGATGACGATGGACTTGGCTTTGAAAACGATGAAGCGGCCATTTTCGCGCCAATACGCGAAGGCGCCGGCGACGCGGCCGGCATCGGTGAGGAGGCGCGTGACGGTGCACTCCATGTAAACGTCGAAGCCGAGCTGCACGCCGCGGTCCTGGAGCGTGCGAATCATTTCGAGGCCGGTGCGGTCGCCGACGTGGCAGAGACGTTTGTAGGTGTGGCCGCCGAACGCCCGCTGGAGAATTTCGCCCTTGTCAGTGCGATCGAAAAGCGCGCCCCACTGTTCCAGTTCGCGGACACGGTCGGGGGCTTCCTGCGCGTGAAGCTGCGCCATGCGCCAATTGTTCAGGAATTTTCCGCCACGCATGGTGTCGCGGAAATGAGGCTGCCAGCCGTCGGCGGTGTCAACGTTAGCCATGGCAGCGGCGATGCCGCCTTCGGCCATCACGGTGTGGGCTTTTCCGAGCAAAGATTTGCAGACGACGCCGACGCTCGCGCCTTTCGCGAGAGCTTCGATGGCGGCGCGCAACCCGGCGCCGCCGGCGCCGATGATGAGAACGTCGTGCTCGCGAGTCTCGTAGCTAGTGGTCACAGGATCCTCAGGTCGTGGATGGCGCCGCTGGCGACCAAACGGATATAGAAATCCGTGAAGCCGACGGTGATCAGACTCGTCCAGGCCAGAAGCATGTGGCGATCGTTCAGAAAGCTGACGCCGCGCCAGGCGGCGAAACGGGATTTGCCGAAGGAGGCGCAAGAGAAACAGTCGAGTTTTCCGCCGGCGAGATGGCGAAGGGAGTGGCAGGAAAACGTGTATAGCGTGAGCATGATGATGTTCACGCTCATGACGAGAGTGCCGAGACCGATGCCGAAATGGCCGTCGAAATTGTAGGCGAGCACGGCGTCGTACCAGAGGAATCCGAGGAATACGAGCGCGAGATAGAAAAAGTAGCGGTGAATATTTTGCAGGATGAAGGGAAAAGCCGTCTCGCCCGTGTACTTGCGATTAGAAGGCTCGCCGACGGCGCAGGCTGGCGGATCGAGAAAAAATGCCCGGTAATAAGCTTTGCGGTAGTAGTAGCAGGTGGCGCGAAAACCGAGAGGACCGGCGAGGATGAGCAACGCGGGAGATAATTTCCACCAATGATGCTGAGGATCGATAAGCGGCGAATAGAAAGGCGAAAGGTATGGCCCCCATTCGAAATACGCGTTCTCGAAAGCGCGCAGAGTGGCATAAAGGCCAAAACCGCCGAGAAGAATGATTACAGGTACGAGTTCGACCCACCAAGCGTCGCGGCGGAGAGTGCTTCCGAGCCGCGATTCGGGCAAGAGGGTTGGCGAGCCAGCCATCTAGAGACCTCCAGGGTGGCAGTGAGTAAGTCAGATACGAATTATTGCAGACGGATTATATCGAAGACACGGCGGAACGGCTAATTCCGAGAGCAGGCTTGGGGTACAAATGTGGGGAATCGAACCAAGGCGGAAAACCCGCCGGGCTCGTTGGAAGGCGAAATCGTTGGTGCCGGGAATAGGCCGCTGTCCAAATCGGCGGGGACCGAACGTCATTGTAGTAGCAGAACATGAGTCCTGCGAACCGCAGCACAGAGACGTGGAGGATTGCCATGAGGATTAAAACAACGTTGCTGGTTATCGGAATCGTGCTGACCGTTACTGGAGTATTGCTTGGGCATCGCTGCTGTTTTCTTGCGGCGGAGGCTTTCGTGAGACTCGCGACGGTCGTGTTGATATCCGCAGTCGCGGCGTAAGTGATAGGGTAACTGGCGCCGGAAAAAGAAATTTGGTTGCTTGTCCAAATCGCCAAAGCCCGAGCGTCATAGTAGTAGCGGGACAATATTCCCGCCGATATCCGATAACGGAGGCTCAAAATGAAATACATTCTGATGGCTTATGTGAACGAGGCCGGCTGGCCCACTTTGACCAGGGCCCAGCAAGAACAGGGGATGGCGGCGTACACCGCGTTTACCGAGGCACTGACGAAGGCCGGAGCGCTTGTGGGTAGCGGCCGCCTGCAGCCTAGTTCAGTAGCGAAAACCGTGCGGCAAGTGAATGGCAAGTCGCAGGTGCTGGATGGGCCTTATGCGGACTCGAAGGAGCAGCTCGGCGGCTACTACATCATTGAGGTTTCCGATTTTGATGCAGCGCTCTCATGGGCAGCTCGTTGCCCGGCCACGGGTCACGGCACGGTTGAAGTACGTCCATTCTGGGCCATGCCGGAAGCAGCTAAGACACAGGCTTGAGCGCCTGCCTTCCAAGAAAGGCACGCGCGAGGCATCCGGCAGTCCAAATTCCTAGATTCCAAGCGCCATTTTAGTAGCGGAACAAAATGTGCACTTAAAGACCCGTAGCGGAGGCTGCAAATGAAATACGTGCTGTTGGACTATGTGGGCGAAGCGGGCTGGCCACAGCTGACCAGGGAGGAGCAAATCCACTGGTTGGGGGCTTATAAAGCCTACATGGAGGCGATGACGAAGGCTGGCGTGCTGAAAGACAGCAGAGGCTTGCAGCCTACCTCTACGGCGACGACCGTGCGGGTGAGGAGTGACAAGACCCAAGTGCTTGACGGACCTTATGCCGACTCGAAAGAGCAACTCGGAGGCTTTCATATCATCGAGGTGGCCGATCTCGATGCAGCCATTGCCTGGGCCGCTCGCTCCCCGACCGCGCTGCACGGTGTCGTTGAGGTACGTCCCGTCGTTGAAGGAACCTGGCTGACCAGGAACATCCTCGATTTCGTTAAGCCAGAGTAAGCCGCAAATCGGCGCAAGTTTCCAAATCACACTTCATCAAAACAAAGGAGAAGAGTCATGCGCAAATTGTTCGTTTTCAATATGGTGTCCGTTGATGGGTTCTTTGTGGACAGCGAAGGCGACATGAGGTGGGCCCACAAGAATGATGCCGAGTGGAATGCTTTCACCAGCGGGAATGCCAGTGGCAGCGGCGTGCTCGTGTTCGGAAGGATTACCTACGAACTTATGGCAAGCTATTGGCCGACGCCGATGGCATTGCAGAATTCTCCCGTGGTGGCCAAAGGGATGAACGAGATGCCCAAGATCGTGTTTTCGCGAACGCTGGACAAAGTATCCTGGAGCAACACGAAACTGATCAAGGGCGACCTAGCGGCGGAAGTCCGAAAGTTGAAGCAAGAGTCCGGACCCGACATGGTGATTCTTGGAAGCGGAAGCATCGTCTCCCAATTGACGCAGGAAAACCTGATCGATGAATACCAGCTTGCTCTGTGTCCCATTCTGCTTGGCAAGGGCCGCACGCTTTTTGAGGGCGTCCAGGCGAAGATGAACTTGAAGCGGTCGAACTCGCGCACCTTCGGCAATGGTACTGTCTTCGTGTGCTACCAGCCTGTTGCATGAAGGAACAGCTTGGAAGCTGGACGGAATAAAACGATGACTCCAAAAACGGCGCGGCCCGCGAGTATCGCCGAATACATCAATGATGCGCCTAAAGAGGCCCGCAAGAAATTGCGTGAAATGCGCGCCTGTATTCGCAAAGCCGCGCCTGGAGCCAAAGAGAGCCTGAAGTGGGGGATGCCGGCTTTCTCCTATCACAGGATTCTTGTTACGTTCGCCGCGTTCGAACATCACATCGGCTTCTATCCCACGCCGCCGGCCGTGAAAGCCTTCGCGAAAGAACTATCCAAATTTGTCACGGCTAGTTCTTCGATTCAGTTTCCGTTGGATAAGCCTCTGCCTCTTGCATTGATCCGCAGGATCACCAAGTTCCGCGTTCAAGAGAGCATGCAGGAAGACGCGAAGTGGAGAACGGGACGCAAGGTTATGTCTGCAATCATTTTCTGAGCGCCGGTGAGGGCATGAACTCCAGCGAAGGCGACGCGCAAGCGCGCACCACGGCCGACGCGGTGGCGCGCCGCAGCTACGGCAAGCTCGTCGCTTTTCTCGCGGCGCGCACACGGGATGTAGCAGCTGCCGAGGACGCGCTCTCGGAAGCGTTTGCAGCGGCGCTGGCCGATTGGCCCCGGAACGGCTGTCCGTCGAACCCGGAAGCGTGGCTACTGACCGTGGCCCGGCGGAGAGCAATCGATATGCACCGAGGACATCGCAGGCATGAGATTGCCGGTGAGCAGGTGCGTATCATGGCGGAAGGCCTGGACGCGGCTGCAGCTGAATCGGAAATCCCAGATCAACGTCTTGCGCTGATGTTTGCGTGCGCACATCCTGCACTCGATTCCGGAATCCGAGCGCCGTTGATTTTGCAAGTAGTACTCGGACTCGATGCGGCGATGATTGCCTCGGCGTTCCTCGTGTCACCGGCGGCCATGGGCAAACGGCTGGTCCGTGCCAAAGACAAAATCAGGCAAGCCGGCATCCCATTCAACATCCCTGAACGCGAGGAACTTCCTACCCGCCTCGACACCGTGTTGGACGCTATTTATGCCGCGTTCACAGAAGGTTGGACCGACCCGGGAGGAACCGATGTCGTGCGCCGCGATCTGACCGAGGAAGTTTTCTTTCTGGCAAGGCTCGTGACGGAGCTCCTGCCGGACGAGCCCGAGGCCCTCGGCCTGCTTACTCTCATGCTTCACGCGGAAGCCCGCCGCCGCGCGCGCCGCAATGCGGACGGCGAATACGTTCCCCTCGCTGAGCAGGATCCTGCGCTTTGGGACTGGCAGATGATCGAGGAGGCCGAGACGCTGCTCTTTCGCGCCAGCACCTTGGGTTCGATTGGGCGCTATCAACTCGAGGCTGCGCTTCAATCGGCGCATGTTTCTCGTGGCCGCACCGGCCGCGCCAACTGGGCCGACGTGGTGCGTCTGTACGACGCACTTTTCGCGCTCGTGGGCTCGCCAGTGGTCGCCATCAACCGCGCCCTTGCGATTGCAGAGCTTCATGGCGCCAGCGCCGCTCTCGACGCCATGCCGGAGGTCGCCACCGATCCGCGACTCGCCGAATACCAGCCCTACTGGGCTGCGCGGGCGGAGCTGCTTGCCAAGTCAGGCGAACACGCTCAAGCCCGCCACGCGTACGAAATCGCCATCGGCCTCGAGCGCGACCCCGCCGTCCGGCGCTTCCTGCAACAGCGACAGTCTGCTTTGCCTCTTTGAACTTCTCCCCGAGCCGTAGACCGATTGCTATCGATCTCTAAAGGATGGAATCGATCTCAGAGTCGATGGAGACATGCGTGGCGGGGATTCCGTTGATCGAGAATTTGACGCCGTCGCTTTCGCAAAAATGGAAGAACCGACTGATGTGGTAGTCCTCGTCGTAGGAAGAAAACAGCTGTTCGGTTTCAGTTAGCGAGAGTTGGAACCCCGATAGTGGGACGGGATGGCCGAATTGGCCGCCCAAAGAGAGGTAGAGGTCGACAAGTTGTCGGAGCGTCATGGAACTGGTACGGCGAGCAGGCTCGGCACTCATGGATAGCTCTGCACGCAGTGTACTGCGAGCAGCCCGCCAACAAAAGAGATCAGTGGATGTAGGGGCAAAATATTTTTCCTCTATCCATCTGGTTTGTGGCCAGACTGGGGGATTGGTAAGATGTGGGATGGGATTTAGCGAAACGAGGAGGAAAGTTTATGAGTATCGCGGTAGGACAGACGGCGCCGGATTTTACGCTGATGAATCAAGAAAAAAAGGAAGTGAAGCTATCGGATTTCGCGGGGAAAAAGAATGTCGTGCTGATGTTCTATCCCCTGGACTGGAGCCCGACCTGCACGTCTGAACACGCTTGCATGGTGAATGACATGAGGTCGTTCGATACGTTGGACGCGGAAGTTTTGGGCGTTAGCGTGGACAGCGTGTGGTCGCACAAAGCCTATGCCGAGAAGATGGGGATTAAGTACTCGTTGCTCGCGGATTTTCAGCCACGCGGGGCGATGAGCGATAAGTATGGCGTGTACCTCGCGGATAAGGGAATCACGGGGCGCTCGATCATAATCGTTAACAAGGCGGGAAAAGTGGCGTGGGTGAAGCACTATGACATTCCCGTGGTGCCGGATTTGAAGGAAGTCACGGCGGCGCTATCGCAAGTGAAGGCGGCTGCGGCGTAAGACAAAGGAATGAAGTAATGAAGTAAGGAAGTAACGAGGCAAAGAGAAAACAAAACCGGATCCCGTTTCGGCGGGGTCCGGTTTTTGTTTGAGGGATGCGTAAGGCGGGTGAGGCCTTCATAGAGCAGACAATCTCCGCCCGACAATGCGTATTTCAGGCTAGCGACTGGCGGGCTCGGAGGCGGCGAAGGAACGCACGAGAAGCACGAGTTGCCAGCGCTGTTCTTCAGTCAGACGTTTCTTAAAGGCGGGCATGGGTTTTCTGCCTACACTAATTTCGTAAAACAGTTCGCCGTCGGTAGCGGCGCTCATGCGCTTGGCATCGGTGAGGCTCGCCGGGGATGGGTAATACATCGCGGCATCCGGGCCATCGCCTTTCCCGGTTTCGCCGTGGCACTGGACGCATTTATCAAGATAGATGGCGCGGGCAGCGGCGAGCGCAGCTGGCGAAGTCTGGATGGGATTTTGGCGGCGCTTGGCTTCTTCAGGGACTTTCCATTCGCGGTTTTGATAAAGGGCAACCGCGATGGAGATAACAATCGCGGCGAGGAGAGCAGCGAACAGCAGTTTGCGCAGGCGGAGAGAGCGTGGCGCTCGAGTGGTCATCGGCAGTGAGAAATTTTCGCATACGGAGCAAAAAGACAAAAGAAGGAAAAGGATTTACACGGAGAACGCAGAGGCGCAGAGGCCGCGGACAAGAAAGAAGATCAGACAGTTGCGTGAGGAAAAGTGCACTCGAACTACTGGCCGCGGAAGATGAGCCAGACGAGTTCGGCGTTGAAGAAGAGGATGGCGGCGGCGACGATCCAGGCGATGACTACCGTGAAACGCGAGTTGGTGAACTCGCCCATTTTGTTACGGTCGCCCGTGAACTGAATCAGCGGGATGACGGCGAAGGGCAATTGGAAACTGAGAACGACCTGGCTGAGGATGAGCAGTGAGGTCACTTTCTTTTCCCCGGCGATGCCAATGACGAGGACCGCGGGAAGAATGGCGATGGTGCGCGTGATGAGGCGGCGCAGCCAGGGCTTGAGGCGAATTTGCAGAAAACCTTCCATGACGATTTGGCCGGCGAGAGTGCCGGTAAGTGTGGAGTTCTGGCCCGAGGCGAGGAGGGCGCAAGCGAAGATGGTGCTGGCGAAGCTCACGCCTAGAACGGGACTAAGAAGTTTGTAGGCATCGGCGATTTCCGCGACGTCATGGTAGCCGCGGGTGTGAAACGCCGCGGCGCCGAGGATCAGGATAGCGGCGTTGATGAAGAGCGCGAACCCTAGAGCCAGAGTGGAATCGAAGATGGCGTAGCGCATGGCTTCGCGGCGGTCGCGGACGGAATTGCCGAAGGCACGGGTCTGCACGATGCTGGAATGAAGATAAAGATTGTGAGGCATGACCGTAGCGCCGAGGATGCCGATGGCGATGTACAACATCTCGCGATTATGAAGGATTTCGGCGCGGGGGATGAGGCCGACGACGGCCTCTCGCCAAACGGGATTAGAAAAAAAGATTTCGTAAGCGAAGCAGCCGGCGATGGTGGCGATCAGAGTCACGACAAACGCTTCGATGATGCGGAAGCCGCGGCCTTGCAGCGCAAGGACGATCAAGACGTCGAGACCGGTGATAATCACGCCGGCGAGAAGGGGCAGTCCGAAAAGGAGTTTGAGAGCAACGGCGGAGCCAAGGACCTCGGCGAGGTCGCATGCGGCGATGGCGATTTCGCAAACGATCCAAAGCGCAATCGAAGTGCGGCGAGAGTAATGCTCGCGGCATGCTTGCGCCAAATCGCGCCCCGTGGCGATGCCGAGTTTGGCGGAAAGCGCCTGAAGAAACATCGCCATGAGATTGCTGATCAGAATGACGCTGAGCAGCGTGTATCCAAATTTCGAGCCGCCGCCGATATCGGTGGCCCAGTTGCCGGGGTCCATATAGCCGACGGCGACAAGGTAGCCGGGACCGGCAAACGCGAGCACTTTGCGAATCCAGGACGCGGTGTGGGAGATGGGGATCGAGCGATGGGCCTCGGGCAGAGAGGGCAAGCCCGCCGCCCGGGGCGCTCCGGAGGCCGAGGATTCTGCAGCGATGGATGCCGCGCCAGCGGCGGGCTCGGTTTCGAGTTGGGGCGGGAACGTGGGTGACATGATTCTTTTAACTGATACTCGGTAACAGAATTTTTGTTAACTACAGTAAATGTCCATACTAAACTAGCCTTAACAGAATAATTTGTCAATAGGACTGAAGCGGATTGTTGCCTAGCCAGGGGCTGCCCGAGCGGAGCGCGTATCGCGAGGACGAGCGCAGGAGGAAGGGCTGTGATACCTTCGAACGGAGGGTGCAGAGAGCAAGCGATTAAGGGGAGAAGACATGGAAGAGCAGCGGCCAGTGCCAGGGCAAGTGCAGATCAAAGCGGACGAAAAAGAATTACAAGGGCAGTACAGCAATTTGGTGATGCTGCACCACAGTATCGAGGAATTCACGCTCAATTTTATTTACATCTTCCCGAACGGCACGCAGGGCAAGCTGCTGAGCAGCGTGATTGTCAGTCCCGGACACGCGAAGCGCATTTGGCGGGCGCTGGGAGAGAATATCTCACGCCATGAAGCGCAATTCGGGCCGATCAAAGAGTCGCCTGAAGGCAGTGGCCAGCCACCAAATGTGGGGTTTGTGCAGTAAAACAAAAATTGTCTGCGGGAAGCTAGCGGCTAAATGGTTGAAGCGCCGAACGCAAGTCGGCATCTTGTGCGAGCGCCACGCCGTGATAAACTATTCGCCTGCGTTGTAGGAAGGGCCTGTAGCTCAGGTGGCTAGAGCGCGCCCCTGATAAGGGCGAGGTCGGTGGTTCAAGTCCACCCAGGCCCACCATTACAATCATCAGTAAATATGTGGTGATTCGCACTTTTCCCCTTTCGGGGAATATCCCTCAAAGAATCGGTGGCCCGCGCAGCTCTGCACGCTCCTCAAGACGTAGTCACCGCGCGGCGAGAAGGGACAATCTGAAGCGGATGGGCGAATTACAAGAGTCGACCGGGCGATAGTCATCTCGAGCATCGCGACGAGCGGGCCAGATCGAACTGTGGCAAAGTATCGTATTCTTACATTTTCTTACCTTGTCTAAAATAGTCGGCGCTCCAGACGCAGCGTTAATGAATCGAGGGATCCGATGCTGACACGACGAAAATTCCTTGCCACCGCAGCCTACACGGTGGCTGCAGCGCGTCTTCACGCGCAGGGCCAAAGCAAGGTTCCGGTTGCGCTCGCCATTCCCAGCGAAGCGACTGGCCCTCATATGCCCGTTGACTTTGTCGGCCTGTCTTACGAGGTGCAGCAACTTGCGGACCCGACTTTCTTTTCGGCGCAGAACAGCGGCCTGATTGGCGAGTTCAAAGCGCTTTCGTCAACTGGGGTTCTGCGCCTTGGGGGCAACACCAGCGAGTTCGCTTACTGGAAACCTGCGCCTGATTCTCCCGAGCCAGAGCATCCTCAAGTCCGGGAGGTTGAGGGCGAGCCGAAGGCCCACTACTATGCGGCGACGGTCGAGGCAGTCAGGAACCTGGCGGAGTTCCTCCAAGCCACTGGTTGGACCTGCCTGTACGGCATCGGGATGGGCACGAATACACCGGCACGCGCCGCGGAGGAAGCGGCCTTTGTAGCGGAGACGCTGGGCAACCGCCTGCAGTATTTTCAGGTCGGAAACGAGGTGGATCTATTTGCCAGGCACCTGCGCGATCCGAAGACATGGTCGCCCAAAACGTACCTGGAAGAATGGCTCACGCTGGCGCACGCTATCGCAGCTCGGGTGCCCGGGGCAAAGTTCGGCATGCCTGATGTCGCGAGCAACGTGTCGTGGCTGACCGAGATTGCTGATCAATGGCCTTCCATCCAGTCGCCGCCCCACGTGTCGACGCTGACTCATCATTATTATTTTGGCGGGCCGGCGACGAACCCCGAGGTCAACATTCCAAATCTGCTGAAACCGGCGACGATGCAAAGGGTCCAGAAAACGGCGAATATCGCAACGGTGGCAGCCAGCAAGATGGGTGCGCGCGTACGCATGACGGAAGGCAACACGTGCTATCGCGGAGGCAAGCCGGGTGTCTCTGACGTGTTTGCTGCCGCGCTTTGGTCAGCCGACTATTCGCTGCTTCTGGCCAGTAACGACTACTCAGGCATCAATCTGCACGGTGGTACTGGTAAATCCGTGGCCAATTCCGTTGGCGGATCTCTTCCCGGCGACGCGCTTCTCGAAGCGAAGGGCGAAACTCCCGAACAGGTTGCCGCGCATCCGCATCCCTTTTATACGCCGATTGCGATGTTTGGCTCGGACTATACGTTGGAGCCAGTCGCATATGGGCTCAAGTTTGCAGGCTCGTTTAGCGGCGGAACACTGTTGAAAACCGAGTTCTCGGCGAAGCTGCAGGATGCGGGAGTCAATGCAACTGCCTACGCCGCGAAACTGTCCGGCGGCCGGACATCGGTGATCATTCTGAACAAGGACGCGGGGGCGGACCTTGAGGTCGAACTCGATTTCGGTCACGGCGTCAGCGGAGCAGTCGAAACCGAAATATTGCGCGCGCCGGCACTAGACAGCCGCGAAGCGCACATCACAACCTCAACGAAAACCGACTCGCTCAAAGAGGGCAAGTGCTCCGTCACTGTTCCCCACGCAACAGGATTACGCCTGACGCTGACTTGAGACGCTGGCACATTCCATTCATCTGTCGGTCTGCTTGAAGTCGAAGTAAGCGAGGTTCATGTTGCCGTTCGTCAATATGTGTACGGTGAGAACGTTCTTGCCTTTGCTGAGAGGAACTTTGAAAAGTTGCGACGCCAGATTCCAGTGGTGCCACTGACGCCAGCCCAGCGGGTCTGCAGGATCATTCGTGGTGGTGATCTGCAGAGGTCCCGTGGCATCCTTTCCGTTCACATCGACGGATATTGTTCCCCCGCGATTTGAGGTGTAAAGGAAATCGGCCGCGTATGTTCTCGCGTGTGTCACATCTACAGTGATGTTGAACCACTCTCCGGGTTCGGTCCAGCCAACATAGAGCAGATCTGCAGGAGGAATAACCTTGTCGAAGGGGTTGTCGTCGATTGGTTCCGCCTTCCTGTTGAACTTCGTGTAGGAAGTATCCACTCCCTCCTGGATACGAAATTCGTTGAGGTAGGTCCCATCGGCCGGGTTCAACTCTCCGCTGCCGTGATTCTGTGGATCGCTGTCATGGTACGCGACACCTTCGCCGCCCAGGTCATAGTAAGCACACAATACTCGTCCCTGTATCTTTTGTGGGCCGCCCTGATAGCGGCTGTCGTGATACGGCAGGCCTTTATACTGGCTCAAGAATGATTGGGAAAACGCAATTGCCGGTAACATCGATGCCGCTACAAAGCATAAGGAAAACGCTCTCTGGCTCATCCTCGCCCCCCTGAGTACCGATAACTATCTGCAGTTGCGCAACTCCGCCAATCAGCGGCAGCGACAGCTCAAGTATGTTCCGAACTTTAGACCTGGAAAAGTTCGATCCCGTGCGCTTTTCCGAGATTGCGCGAATACTTTTTTTCGGTCCCATTGTTCCAATGTTCGTGCACCCCAAGGCTGCGGCATCGGATGCCGTCGCGTTCAGGATCATAGACCGTCTTCGAAGCCGGGTCATGAGCCAAAGCAGATTCGCGCAGGTAGTTATCGGCATTCGCGATATCCGGAAGATCGGGCCATTCCGAAGTGAGAAAATCGAAGCCGACGGAATCGATCGCCACGCCGTCAAGCGACATGAAAATGCTGTTCGGCCAGGCATCGTTGAATGGCGCCATCTTCCACTTGCGATGAGGCGGACCATCCACGTTGTCGTTTCCATAGAGCCCATCAATAATAAAAAGGATGGTTTTTTCGCCGAGATCTTTATGACCCAGAAAATCTGTGAAGGCGGAGTAACTTGCCGAACCATCTTTGTTGTGATGGAAACCATCGTGCGCGTTCTTGCGCCAGTCGGTGTTGATACTCGTAGCGCCGAAGAGATTCTTCGCGCAAAGTGTCACCCCTGAACTCACATGCGCTCTCAACACGGCAGCATCAATTAGGTAGGTGGCTTCAACGACCGTGGTATCGAGTCCCTTGGCGTTGTTGTTTTCAACTGAGAAAGGAATCGCGTTGGGTTTGAACTCGGCCTTTAGTCGTCCGTCGCCTCCGATATGGTCCACAAACGTGACGCCGGGAAATTCATGGTGAATCTTGTCGTAGAGATTGCCGGGGATCCATCGACTCGAATCGAAGACAGTGATCGCCTGTTCCGGCACCCGGCCCGGACCGGTCAATTGCCGGACCAGCGAGAGGAGCATATGAGGCGACGAGTTCAGGCGTTCGATCGTGCCATGATCCGTTGTGTTGTTCAGGTTGGCCTGATGGCCGATCTTCTCTCCAGATTTGTATCCCGTGTCGCCGCGATCATGAGTGCGGTTGAAGTAGTGAAAGATGGAGTTCCAAGCCTGGGCATCGCTTTTCGCATTGATTAGACCGCGAATGGAGCGGGAAACCATGCGTTCGATTACAGACTGGTCGTTGTTGGCATCGGTCCACCAGGAACCTGTGCCGTCCCACCTCACTGCCGCCGGATCATGCGCCCAAGTCACTCGGCCGGGAACGACGCCGCGGGGAACTCCTAGTGGGGAAAGCGGCTCGAACAAGGAGGGCCGCACGTAGGTGGCAGCTGCAAGAGCCAGGGCGAATTGTCGGCGCGTCATGTCCATTTTGACTTGCTCCTCTCGCACATAATCTTACGGTTCCGTGGATCATTATGCTTGAAAACGCAGAAACTGCTTCAGCCCTCTTCACAGACAGCGCGGTCTTGCGTTGGAGACCGTTAGTTGCAGCGCGGGGACCTTGAACTGCCCGGGAATTGTACCTGATGACGCAAGTGGAATCGAGACGTAGTTACCGTGTGGCGATGCGTAACCTCGCCGAGCTGACAAATTAACTCTGCCAAGCGCCAGCGGGCCCGAAATCCGCTTCTCGGGTGACCGCTGCGTTAATCGGGCACATGAGTTAGTTCAGAGTGCGCCGTAACCCGCTCGAAATTGTTGATGTCCCACGTGTTCAATGATTCGGTAGATTTGACAGTAGCCTCCACGGGAGCGCTCGGGGCAGTATCGCCAAGTGTCTTAAGGATTCGTAGAGTCCAACGAATACAGAATGGTCAAGAGGGGTACACAATGAGCAACGATCCCGTGTCCGCAGCCGCAAAAATGGCAAAAGACCGTCCGAGCATCTTCGAGATCAAAGCCATCGCCGAGGAAGGCTTCATCTACGGCATGCCGATCGTAATGAACTACGCGGTGATGTATGAGTACGCAGTAGACCGCAACTCCGGTCAGTTCAAAGCACCCTTCAATCAGATCAATAATGAGGCGCGTGTGTTCACCTACGAGGACACCGCGGTCATCACGCCGAACAGTGACACGCCTTACTCGATACTGTGGTTAGATTTGCGGGCAGAGCCTGTCGTGCTCTCCGTCCCTGCGGTGGAGAGAAGTCGCTATTACTCGGTAATGCTTTGCGACGGTAATACCTTCAACTACGGCTATATCGGTAGTCGCGCCACCGGTACTGAACCGGGTGATTACATGGTGGTGGGACCCATGTGGAACGGCGACGCGCCGACAGGCATAAAAAAAGTGTTCCGGTCGAGCACGCAGTTCTCGGCGGTTGCCTACCGCACGCAGCTGTTCAATCCGCAGGACATGCCGAACGTCGTCAAAGTCCAGGCTGGGTATAAGGTAAAGCCGCTCTCGGCCTACCTCAAGCAGCCCACGCCTCCAGCTGCCCCCGCCATCAACTTTCCGAAATTCGAGAAGGACCTGGTGAAGGCCCATTTTTTTGAGTTTCTCGACTTCGCCCTGCAGTTTGCCCCACCCGGACCGGAGGAAACGGACATTCGGGCCAAGCTGGCCCGCATTGGCATCGGCGAAGGCAAGACATTCGACTTCGAGGAACTTTCTCTTGAGCACAAGATTGAAATCGGACTAGGCATGAAGGCTGGCGAACATAAGGTCGAGAAGTATCTTGCCACTGGGTTAAAAAACATCAACGGCTGGAAGGTCGGTTCGCTCTTTGGCGACCGCGCTCTTTTCAATGGCGATTGGTTGAAACGAGCCGCCGCTGCTAAGGGAGGCATCTACGGCAACGACGCCGTCGAGGCGACATATCCCATGACCAAAACGCTGCCGAATGGCGAACAGCTCAACTGTAGCAAGCACGATTACGCACTGACCTTTCCTAAGGGCCAGTTACCGCCCGTCAACGCGTTTTGGTCGTTGACCATGTACGACGGCAAGACTCAGTTGCTAATCAAAAATCCGATAAACCGCTATCTCATCAACTCTCCGATGCTGCCCGACCTGAAGCAAAATCTCGATGGCTCGCTTACCATCTACATCCAAAAGGACTCGCCAGGCGATGCGAAAGAGTCCAACTGGTTGCCCGCACCCGATGGGCCGGTCTACCTGGTGATGCGCTTGTACTGGCCTAAGGAAACCCCGCCGTCAATCCTGCCCGCTGGTGAAGGCACCTGGAATCCGCCGGGCATCGTGAAGGTGAAGTGAAACCAATCAAAGGTACTGTCACTTTTGACGGTTATATCCGGCGACTGCTTGGGGCAGCGTCAGGATTCTGCGAGGCGGTCGTTCACTTTAACGATGCGACTCTGCGGCCCGAAGCATTGACGGGGAAGTGAAATCCACTTCCCATCAAGAAAACAGAAGCGGTCGCTCTGCGAGCGGCGCGGTAAAGGCAACCTGACTATGGGTGATTGGCCTGACCTAAGTAGGCGTAAAGCATCTTCTGTCCGCTGGGCTGCTTGCCGCCGACCGTGGGCTCGACAGTGACAAATACGGAATTAATCGCCTTCACCAGCTCCGGGTTCTCCACTTTCAACACCCAGCGCCCCTGTGCTTTGGCATCCACGCGCAGGACGCCCAGGCTGCGCGCCGAGTTCTTGCTTGCTTCCGGTACGGCCCACACTTGGAAGCTACGCTTGGCATTTAAAACCCTATCCTCATTCAAATCAAAGGCGTAGAAAGTAAGCGATTTGCCCTCAGTCAGGAAAACGCGTCCAAAGGCCTTGTTCGTATTGCCATTCGGGTCCGTGTCGTGGACATCGATGACGTGCCGCTGGCGCGACGCCATAAGCTCCCGGACATCCTTACCCGCCGCCGCGAGTTGCCGCTCCATGTCAAGGGTGGCGCTCGCAACCCTCAGCTTATCAGAGAGTTCCGTGATGCGAACCTCTTCCTCCACCAAGAGGCTTCGTCGTTGAGGCGCAATTGGTTGACACGAGCCGCCTCGTCCTTTGCTTCCGCTAACAGTTTCTCCTGGTTGCGGGATTCTTCCAGCAATTGTGCGGTTCGGCTGGAGGACCGTTCTGCCTCCCCTCTTGCCTCTTCACCGTTGCGACGCAGGTTCTCGGCGGTTGCGGCAACGTTCCCCAGCTGTGCGCGCAGATTTTGGATCTCGCGCTGACCGGCGGCGAACGACTCGTTTAGCCGAGACACTCTCGCTGTCAACGCGCCATTCTCCTGTTTAAGCTGATCGACCTGTTGCTGTGCCAGCAACGATTCCCGCGAGGCGGGATGCCGGTAGGGTTCGTAGAAAGCCACCGCGAGGATCGCGGTGGCCAATACCGTCGCCTCCGCAAGGACGAAACCAACTCGCCGTCTGGGACGCTGGGTTAATTCTTCGACTCCTAGGGAGAACACGATACCTTCGGACCTTGCACGTCGTAAGAATCGCGCGCGGATGCGGTTATCAGGCATCTCTTTGTGATATCCACGAATTCACGAACCGAGCTCACAGTTTGCGGCAGTCCGGAGCAGACGAGACTAGTGAATTCTTCTCCGGCTTTCCGGCATTCAGCGCAATCCTTGGTGTGTTCGCGGAGCTCCCTGAGTTCCTCATTCGAGAGGAACCCACTTGCTTGCCAGAGCGGCCAACTCTTCGAAATGGGAATGATCACTCATGGCCGCCCGCCGCCTTTCCCTTCTCGGGGGTGCGTCGGACGAACGATCGCAGTTTCTGAAGTCCCCGATAGTAGTGATGCCGTACATTCGATAGAGAGTCGCCCATTTTGTCGGCGATCTCCCTGCCCGTTAAAGCTGGCCAGTTCAACCACCTTCTTTTGGGGCCGTTCAGTGTCGCCAGCCCTTGCTGGAGCAGATGCTTCAACTCATGTTGTGTGAACCCGCCGAGAATGGAGGCTGTTTCAGGCAAGCGAGTCTCGACCTGGTCCAGGTTTGCCTGGTTGTAGAAGCTTCTGACGTTCAGGTGTTGCCTGCGGTTGATGGCGCGATGATAGGCGTACTGGAGAATCCACACCTTAGTAGTGCCTTTGGCGGGATCGAATTGTGCCACCGACCGGAAAATTTCCAGGAAGACGCACTGCATGACGTCTTCCGCCTCGCCCGGATCGCGAACGATTTTGAGAGCAATACTCAGGACCAGACGGTGGTAGCGATTGAACAAAACCGCAAGAGCGTCGCTGCGGCCAGCCTTTAAGTGCGCCATCAACTCGCCGTCGGTCAGGCTTTTCAACTCGGCGAAACTTGGAGGCTGAACAGTACGCTTGAGCGGTACACCGGACGACGAAATTACAGGTTTTGTGAACAAACTGTTTGCGGCGCCAGGTTGGGACTGGCGGACTCCTTAACGGCGCCATTTATATTCGGAAATGTCTCAAATGGCAACTGGTAGAACTGATGCCTGATGAGCGTGGAGTCCACGAATAAATTTATCGGACACGAACGAAAAAGCTAGAACCCCAAGATATGAAGGCGTATGATTTTCGAGGCTTTTGAGCGTCTCCCCGCGACCCATCACGAAAAGAAATAGATGACCCGGATCGTCAGAATCCTTCTCGCGGATGACTTCGAACCTTGGCGCAGCTTTGTCGCTTCCCTGCTACAAAAGAACCCTGAATGGCAGATCATCGGCGAGGCGGAAGACGGATTAGAAGCCGTCCAAAAAGCGAAGGAATTTCAGCCGGACTTGATCGTGCTGGATATCGGCCTTCCAAAACTGAATGGAATTGAAGCCGCTCTATCCATCCGCAAGGTTGCTCCAGAGTCGAAAATCCTATTCGCAAGCGAAAACCGCACTTCGGAGGTCGTAGCAGCAGCCTTCAACGCGGGTGGGCAGGGCTACGTGGTCAAATCGGACGGGGCAAACGAATTGCTAGTGGCGGTAGAAGCCGTACTTCAGGGTAAGCGGTTTGTCAGCAGCACATTCAGGGGTTTCGATTTCACCGGTACTGAAGGGCAATCCAGCGACGAATTCCGATAGGTCAAAACTCCACTGTCGTGTGGGGAGGGTTGCGCTCCCACGTGTCGCAGAGCCTTTCCCAAGTAGATGCAGCTCGGTTTCTGGAATAGCAAATTCCGTAAATCCGCAATCCATGCAGACCTGAAGCTTTGGGAAGACCAAGACCGGCGGCTTGTCCAAATTTTCCAGTCCGGGAAAATGGAGGAGGATCTCCGAGGAAAACCTTCGCTGGTTCTCCGAAGTGCATAATTTACATGACATAAGCTTCTCCCCACGCGAGGCTATGGTCGAGATTGAGCCGAGGGCTCGCCATGTCCCAGTCTGCCTTCCTACCTCATGATTTGTGCCATGCCAGCGGGAAAAATCTGACAGGGGTTTGCCTGCATGCCAGGGGTACGTGTAACGAGTTGCCGAGGGAAGTGGCCACACTCCGCATTTCGATCTACGCCAGCACGCAATAACTGGCGGATTGTCGCATACTCTCCAGAAACTTAATTGACCACTCTCGCGAGAGGAATGAATTGCATAGACGGCTGCGCGAATTGCGCGGCGCAGACAAGCAGGGTAGGCGGGAGTTCATCCTTGATTGTCCTCAAACGGACCTCGTTCCAGGTAGTGGTTAATCTATAATTTTACTTGCAGTTCTGAAAGTACTGGTGCTAAATGCCTTCATCTATGGACGAGGAAAAAACACATGCGGCCAGAGCCGATGACCAGCTCTTCTATGATGCATTCAAAGCGAGCCCTATCGGGATTGCGGTGGAGGACCTAGAAGGGCGGCCTTTGTTTGCGAACCCGGCTCTTTGCTCGATTTTAGGATTCAGCGAAGAGGAAATGAGGAGCAAACATTGTATCGAATTCTCCCCTCCCGAAGATGCAGAGAGGGATTGGGCCCTCTTTGAGCAAATGCGACGAGGTTTGATAGACAACTATCACCTAGAGAAACGCTTCTTTCGGAAAGACGGCACGCTAATCTGGGGACGCTTGCGAATTTCTCTGATGAAGAATCCCGCGAGTTTGGTTCCGCTCGTGGTCGCCATAATGGAGGACATTAGTGACAAAAGAGCGGCAGAAGAAAAGCTGCAGCAATCTGAAGCAAGGCTACAGATGCTGACAGGCCACCTCATCCAGAAGCAGGAGGAAGAACGTGCGTGGGTTGCCCGCGAGCTTCACGACGACGTCAATCAGCGTCTCGCGTTGCTGGCAGTGAATCTGAATCGCTTGATACAAGATCTTCCAGCCTCGGTGTCTGAATTCGGGCAGGAGCTTGGGGAGGCGAGGAAAGAAGTGGAGGAGCTCGGGAACGACGTCCAAGCCCTCTCGCATCGTCTGCACTCCTCGAAGCTGGAACTTACGGGGCTCGCAAGGGCTGCCGCTAGCTTCTGCAAAGAACTTTCCGACCACCAAAAAGTAGAGATTGACTTTCACTCCGAGAACATTCCCAAAGATCTGTCGAAGGAGATCTCCCTTTGCCTGTTCCGCGTTTTGCAGGAAGCCCTGCAGAATGCGGTTAAGCATAGCGGTTCACGAAATTTCCAAGTGTCCTTCCGTGTTGAATCAAATGAGATTTATCTGACCGTGCGTGATTCCGGGAATGGCTTTGATCTCGCGGAGGCTATGAGGGGCCGGGGGCTCGGCCTCACTAGCATGAAAGAACGCCTGAAAATGGTGAACGGGAATCTTTCCATTGACTCGCAACTGCAGTCCGGAACAACGATTCAAGCTCGCGTGCCGCTTACTCTCATGGTGAAGTCTGCGGGAACAGCCGGATAGAGTAATTTGATCGATAGGCCCAACTAGCAGACCTGCAATCCTTCCTGATTGAATTGCCGACATCCGATCAGCGATTCAGCTACTTACCTGTCATTTTTACCAATTTTTTCCACTGCAATCCGCCGTTATCGTTCAGGCTGCGGATGAGGAGAGCGCCGCAATGCTTGGATGCCGGGTGGAATGCTCAAAAACCCCAGTTGCACAAAGCTCGCGTGCGCTTGGCTAAACAGTTTCGAGAAGTAGAGCAGGACAGAAGGCCGCAAGGATGCGCGACCACGGGAATTTCATTTGTCATTGCCGGCAACTGTTAGCCAGCCTTAGGATGGGCGAACTTGCGCAGCCCGGAACAGTTGCAAGGCAAAAAGCGGCCGGTATC
>Ga0210395_10000230_pt1 | contig 43353 bp, 55 predicted proteins | sample IncBWH4OmetaG_FD_150861 | JGI IMG/M metagenome (GOLD analysis project Ga0210395, IMG submission 150861) | Forest soil microbial communities from Barre Woods Harvard Forest LTER site, Petersham, Massachusetts, United States - Inc-BW-H-4-O ...
TTCGGCCATTCCTGACGGGGGCAAAACACCATCCCGACTTCCATGTTATCCAAGCCGGATTCGGTGACAATCACCTTGTCATCGAACTGCTTGAACCTTTCAAAATCTCCATCGCTCACTTCGCAGACCACCTTGCGGAAGGATTTTTCCAACCATTCGTGGTAGGTCTTCGTGTTCTCGAACATCAGGTGAGAGAAGGCTTTGTGAGCCATTAGAACCCCGTGGGCGACCACAATCATCTTGTGAGACGGCAGGGACGCCTTGACCAAAATATACATCTTGAGCGGCTTCGGCGGCGGTTCTGCGTATCCACAGGTGCATCCCATAGGGATTGGGCCGTGGTTACTGTTGAGAAACGAGTGATTCTTGATTGCGTCTCCGCAATGACAAACCTCGGGGTCTATCTCGTTCTCGCAAGATGGGCAAATGGTTTCTTTCATGTAGATTGGTGCATCAGGAGGGAGTCGAACCCACATCGTCCAATTATGCGCGTCCTCTTTAGGAAAGAGTGCCAATACTGATGCGTAAAATGATACTACGTTACTTTTCTAAGTAAGTCAAGGACTTCGGGAGCCTTTTTTGCTCAATCCCTCGCTCGGTCAAGAGCGCATAATCGCCGTCAACGCTCAACCTGCCGATACACGTCAGGCTCTTGCCGGAAGGATATTGCTTGACAAAATGGCGATGATTGTGGCCAATGATAACCGACTTGGTTCGCTCCGAAAGCGGGTAGGTCTTTTCAAAGGCTTCTTGTGTAAAGGCTTCCTCTGTGAAACTCCACAAATCGGACGGACGGTTATGGAAGCAAAGATACTCGTCCTTATTCGGCAAAACCAGCTTGAAGCCCATTGGCAGACCCTTGAGATAATCCGTATGCTGCTGCGACAGGTCGTATTTGTCATACAGGCTGGAATGCTCGTCGAATCGCGGGATGGCCTTGAAAATCACCAGACTGTCCCCGTTATCAGAGGCCGCGCAGGAGACAAGGTGTTCTTCATGGTTTCCCTTGAGGCAGGGGATTTTGTTGTCAATGAAATACTGGACAGACCTTGCGTTGTATTTTTCGCCCGGTTTGGCAAAGAGAAAAGTAATGTCTCCGAGACTAACGAACGGACTGTCTGGATACAACTCCTTGAGTTGACGGACGTTGGCTACGTTCGTATGGCTGTCTGTGATTATGACCAGTGGAAATTTCGTCACGTTTATCGTAACGATTTTTACTTCATCGCTGGCCTTGTAAGTCTTGATTAACACCCCATTATCCTATGAAAATTTTCATGGGAAGTCAAGAAATTTATGGAGCTTCTGGCATCTTGGAGCAGACTTCCGAACCCAAGCGTTCGGCAGCTTTTTCGGCCACGTCCTCTCGTCCATTCAGGAAATACGTCTTGTTGAAATATACAGCAGACAAAAGCTCTCCCGTGTCGCCGTCAAATGCGAAATACATGATTTTCGCGCCCGCTGGCATCTCGCCGAGTGTCGCTAGTATTTTTTCGTTAGTGGTCATAAATTTGGCGGAAGATAGAGGACTCGAACCCCACCCCCTTTAGAGGGGCAATCGCGTTAGCACCGCGTTGTAGCTGCCTCACTACTTTATCTTCCAATAAAATTCAATTTATTTCTTGGTCACGAACTTTCTCGGATAGCTCATAGAAGGAACTGGCTGGCCCAAAAAGGCGCATAGCTCTGTCCATCCAGTCTTATCGTCAACGTTCATAACCAGCAAATCATTCGGTCTGTCCTTGAAATACTCCAAGACTTCCGCGTTGTGCTTCCTGTATCTCTCCACGAACACACGGTAAGAGAATTTTCTCTGTCCATAGATTTCGTTGTGTAGTCTGTGGGTAAAGGCATCGTTGTCCCATGAATTACGGTAGGGATTGATGTTTCTATCAAAGTGTTTCTCAACCGACTTCAACCATTCATATTCATCGCGGACAGTCAGGATGAACTTCGACCCCGGATAAGCCACGTCCAATTCTCTAAACAGAATTCCGATTGGCAAATCACTAAGCGCATAATACTTTTCCACGGATGGAGAGCTACCGACATTCTTCATGTCAGACCAGACTTGTCTAGCCCAGCGCGGGTGTTCCCAATGACCCGACTTTAGCCCAAGGATGGTCAGGGCTTCGCTTAAAGAGGTCGTTGCGGTCTTGTGCATCCCGATGCCAAAAATACGGGTAGGAACCGGAGCAAGCGTGATTGGAGTCTCGTCGAAATTCTTGTAAACAACCCCGCAACCAAATTTACCGTTATTGACTACGCGGTTGTGCGGAGAGATGCAGGGGGTTTCGTATGCTGCGCTCGTCTCAAGCAAATGGGCGTATTCCTTGAATCTTACGTTGTCGTCGTGATATACCGCGTCCAGATACTTGCTGTCAATCTCTTGGGCACAGAATCCCAGTCTGCGTAAGCGGGCTTCAAAATCTTTATCGTCCGGGGAGTAAGTGGCATACTGTTCGTCGTATCCGCCAGCGAGAAGAAAAGCGTTTTTGCTGACCACAATGCGCCCGGTGATTCCGCGTTTCAGAACCCCTTTAATCATCCTGCTCCACATGAAAATTTCCTGCGGGTCGTTGCGGGTGCGGGTGAAGTTTTCCGCGATGTATTCAGCGAAGCCTTCGCCCGTGCGATTGTCGGCGTCCAAGTTCACCAGAATATCCGCGCCTTCCATGATTCCGAGCCTGTGCGCCATGTTTTTGGCGTGAGCCATGCGGAAGGGAACATTGTCTCGGTATTGATAATACACCAGCCTGCCCTCTTTAATTTCGGACTGGCAGGCGTTGCGGACGTGGTAAGCTAATTCACCACTATCATTGTAATCCAGAAGGATAAAGGTCGCGCCGGGATTATCGGCCAAATTCTTGGGGAGGGTTTTCTTGATGTGACTTACGCGGCCCTTGCAGGTAGTGCAAAAAACTACCTTGAGCGGCTGAACGGCATTAGACGACGGACTCATGCCATATTATACCCGGATGGCTTGGCCCAAGCAAATATTTTGAATTAGTTTTGGACGCTTTTTAAGTCGGCGGCAAGTTGTTGAGCATCAAAACCAGAGGGAGCATTGCCATTGTTTTCAAGCCAATCTGCGGAAATCAAGGCGTAAACTTCTTCGGTTTGGTTGGCGACCCATTCAGGAGTGGCCGTTTGAACGGCTCCCCATGTAATGAATTGAAAGCCGTGCTGGTTGAATCCCAAGGCAGGAATGGCGTGACCGCCAATCGAGGAACCGGTGGTGTATTTCCAAGGCTGGTTTGCGTTGGTGGCGTCCATGTCCGCTTGCGTGAGGTTGACACCTGTGTAAATTCCCCCAAACAGCCAGATAGCCAACTTCAAGTGGCGTCTGTTCTTCGGGTCAATGCTGACGTAAGCCCCGATTTTGTGACCGGCGATTCCGGTTCCCTGCCAATACTTCAAAACGTCAAGTTCAACGGCACCGTTATCGGTTGGGTTGTTTCCATTGGCGTCGGGAGCGGCATTTGGGTTGTATCCCCCAACGGCTTCGTAAGCGGAAAGAATTTGGTTGTCGTTTGGGGTGACGAGGACGCCCGCATTGGCCGTCCAGTTCATAATCATGTGACCGGCAGCGGCACAGGTGCAATCTCCCAACTGGTCGTTAAGCATCATGCCCCAATTTGGAATCTTGTTCTGCCAAACAACCTTGCGGGGGAACTGTAAATCAGCAGAAATGTAGTCTTCCAGCTTCAAAGTGCGCTTGTCGAAGCGGGCTTGCTTTCTTCCGAGTCTTAGTAACTTTCCCATACTTCTTATTACACGCATTTACGAGAACTGACGGCGGGCAATTTTCAGCCAAGTTTCAAACCATTCTTCTTTCCACCAAGGCTTTGAGTTGTCCATGACAAACATTACACTAAATTGGTAGCCGTGGACGGTCTTGCACCCTCAAGTAGCAACAGATTTTAAGTCTATCGGTTCTGCTTTTCCCTTACGCTACACACGGCCATAAATGGAAAAACCCCTGCGATTACGCATTGTCAAGAGGCGGCAGGGGTGTAATCAAATTGGTGCGGTCTGTCCTGCTTGGAGGGCGACATCTCATTCGTTAAGAGCGAAGGGCTTTTATCCGTTTAAGCTAAGACCGCGAAATGGTGCAATCGGAGGTAGTTGCAACCTCACCAAATCCGGTTAAGAGCCGGGAGCCGGTCTGCTGTAGCTTCGATTGCGTAAATGGTGCGGAATGAAGGTAATGCTCCCTCGTCCTGTCGGTGTAAACGACTCGCTCTACTTTTGAGCTAATCCCGCGTAAATGGCCACCCGTGATGGTTCTGCCCCACCGCCTTCGCGTTCAGAGCGCGACGAACTACTATTATTCAGAACGGGCGATTAAATTGAATTAAATTTGTCGTGGTTAGGGACTTTCACCCCTCTGAGGCTACCACGCGCAGCCTAGTTTGGAGCCGTTCGCTGGACTTGGCACCAGCAGTTCATCTGGCCTTATTACATCGCAGGGCAAACACCCCACTAACTGCTCCGTTCAGGGAGCCTATCGGCTTTTCGAGAGACGTGTTCTACATTGAACTAGAACGGCGAAATGGAGCCAGAGGTCGGTGCTGCCCCGACTGCTTCAAGTTTACAAAACTCGAATCCGTGCTGACGGCACTGGCGAAATGGATGCCGTTGCATAACCCTCTGCATCGTCCTTGGTGGACTAGCCTGATGGGGTTCAGGCTGACGGCCATAAATGGTGGACTCGGTGGCTTGACGAGCCACAACCTTCCGGGTAAGAACCGGCTGCTCTTAGCATTTGAGCTACGAATCCGAAATTGGTAGCAGACGATGGTAACGCTCCATCCTTGACGCCTTATGAGAGCATCTTGTTCACTTGAACGACTGCCTTAAATTGTTTGTTGCGGACTGTCGCCACTGGGCTTCCATCGCGTGTTCCTTGCGACAGGCTTTAGCATCGGCTGACCAATACCATTCGACTTGCGGGAATGCGTGATTACAACCAACGAGAGCGCAACCATCAAGGAGCATAATCGCTGCCCCGAAAATCAACACAAGCTTGGCGAAAGATGAAAATTTCATTATTTAACCTTTGCCCCGGACAAATCAATCTCGTAGGCGAAAGCGTCGTATGAGGCGCGGGCGTTCTTTTTCTTGATGCGCTTCTGCAAAAAGGAGGCAAGGCAGCTTTCCGCGCAGAAATGATAAACCTGCGGGTCGCCCTTGAGGTTCTTCAACTTCGCTTGGATGCTGTCCTCAAGGTCAGTATCGCGGCGGGTGTCAATGACTTTCTTGCAGTCATCACATTGAAGGGTCTGTTTTGCTAGTGCTTCCACACAGAATTATACACTTAAAATGGCCCGTCAAGTCGTTTGGGGAACGACAACCTTTGGTGTTTCAAACCAACGCTCTTACCACATTTGAGCTACTGACGGAGATTGGTGGATATACCCGGAATCGAACCGAGGCCACTCGTATAGACGAGTATTCAGGTTTTCAAATCGAGCTACTAGGCTTACAGAGCTATAGTTGGTCTGCTATTCCCTCGACTCTCCCGCCCTTTTTGCTGCCATTACAACATATACCCAAAATTGGTGGCTACTTTTGGTATCGCGCCAAACTCCACGGATTTTCAGTCCGCTGCTTTCACTTGATTAGCTTAGTAGCCGTTAGAATTTTTCTGTTGATGACAGTTGCCGCAAATCCATTGAAGGTTCAGCGGTCTGTTATCGAAATTGATTGAATTGATGTGGTCAATTTGAAATATCATTGGCTGGCCATTCCAAATTGGTTCCATCTTGCAGACGTTGCAGACGTTGCAAATATGTGGGACTGCCTGCTCTAAGCAGTATTCTTTAAAAGCCCTCCTAAGAGGCTCTGACCTTTCTCTGCCCGAACCGTCTCCTAAAACAAGAATCTCCGACCAATGCTTCTTTATCTGCTTGGCCCTTTCCAGACCACCAGCCGAGTATCCCTTAAAATGAGACGTGTCTAATCCGAGCTTCTTAACTCGTTTTTGAAACCATTGGTAAGACGCTCCCCTTGGCTTCATATCGCATTTTCTCATTGCCTCAGAGAAGGAAATAGACTCTGCGATAATAACCGCCAGTTGTTCGTTTGTAGCTTTGTGGCCCATACCTAGAATTACACCTAGTTGAAGCACTTGTGAAACGCCATGTGGCTATACTAGAAATGGTAGGTCTATCAGGAGTCGCACCTGAATCCCATCGCTTAGAAGGCGAGGCTCTATCTATTTGAGTTATAGACCCGTAAATTAAATGGGCGTCAGCCCCGTTTCGTCTCGCAAAGCCCTCAGAAGGTTCTCCGCGCTGGCCTTCGCCAACTGACGAATCCTGTCCGAATCTTCGGTATGACGAATCATCACCGGCAGACCCGTCTTGGAATCAACGAGACATTCGGCTGGATATTCTTGACCTACGATTTTTTCAGTGTTCATAAATTGGTCGGAATGGTTGGTGCTGCCCCAACTACCTCCCACTTCCAAGGCGGGCCGTCTGCTGTTGACAATACACTCCGAAAATAGATGGGGACGAAGTTTGTCCGTAAGCTTCCAGACTCCTTCCGAGTGGTCGTTACACGAATACACCCTTACCCCGATAAATGGCTCCCTCTGATGGTTCTGCCCACCGCTTTCGGGTTTCAAAGCCCGAGTTGCTACTATTACAATCCAAGAGGGAATAAAAATGGCAGTTCCGTCCGGCTGGCACCCGGAGCTAAGAGGGTCAAAGTCTCTTGTGCTTAATCCATTTACACCACGGAACCGAGAAAAAGTGGGGTGATATATTCGCCGTCCTATCAACGAATTGACGAGGCGCACCCCGGAAATGGCATAGCTGGTGGGACTCGCACCCACTACACATCTGGTTGAAAGCCAGAGCAGACGACGACTTACTGGTCAGCTACAGAAATGGTAGGGGAGGCCGGTAACGCTCCGAGCTTCTGCTGGGTGAAAGCCAACCGTGCTTACTTATGCACCACTCCCCCGTAAATTGGTAGGGCTAGTCGGTAACGCTCCGACGTTTTCAGGTTGAGAACCTAACGTGCTTACTTCTGCACCATAGCCCCGAACAGGTCGCGCTCTGCCACTAAGCTACGTGCGGCATGGAGCCACACGGCGGAATCGAACCCACGCCTCGACCAAGACTGTTAGAATGAAGCCCCGGAAATGGGGTTCCAGTCCGAAATGTATGTTGAATTGACCGTCAAGAACGCCTTGCGCCAGTTCCATTGATTGCGAACATAGCAATCAAACTCGGAAGACGTAAGCTGAATCTTGTCATCAGACGAAAGTTCCAGCATCCTGATTACTCGGTCATATTCATCAGAATGGTCTTCGGGATAGCTGAGTCCAAGGTAATTGTCAACTTGCTGCTTGGCTTTGACCTTGTTCAGTTTGCCGTTCAGGATTTCTTCGGCCTTGACCCAATAGCCGGAAACGGCTGTGGAAAAAATGTTGTCGTGCTTTTGCTTGTTCTCCTTGACAATCGGCAGGAGTTCGTCGCGGTTCAGATAAACGTTTTGCATACCTATGATAAACGAATCCGCTTTTTATTCAAAAAAATACACCCGTGCTTCTTTCACACTCCAAGTCCCGCGAATCTTCTTCGGCTTCGACATAGCCGACTCACGAAACCATGCCGGTATCGCACACGGTCTAGGTGTTTATAAATTGGTGGCCCCACCGGATTGACTGCCCGGACGCTTCCGCTTAAAAGGCGGCTGCTCTTGACGCTTGAGCTACGAAGCCAAATCTTGTAAAATCTGTTTTTTCGCCTGTTGGCGTTCTGCTTTCTTGCGGAGACAGTCCCTCGTTTCGCTTTCCCACCAGTTGACCCAGCCCTTCGGCGGGTGAACATCGGGATGGTTGTGTAGGATTTTCTTTGTCAATCCGTATGGTTTCATAATTGGTTGCCCTTGTCGGCTCTGCCCCGACCACCTTCGCCTTATCAAGACGCCGCTCTGCTGAATGAGCTAAAGGGCAGTAAATGGTAGTTCCACTTGGACTCGCACCAAGACACCACGCTAATCGGGCATGGGGACTGCTTTATCGTATGGAACCGTGATTGGTAGAACGAGTGGCTTGGGAGTCCACAACCTTTCGCTAATCGGGCGAACACTCTTGACCCATTTGAGTTACCGTTCCGTAAAAGGGAGACGAATCGCGCTCTGCTACTAAGCTACTGCAAGTATTTAAACAGGCAGGCGGGATATGCACCCGCGTCTCGATTCTCATAAAATGGTAGGGATAGAAGGTAACGCTCCTTCGCCTTCACCGTGTCAGGGTGCCGTTCTACTTTTATACTATATCCCTATGAAAAGGAACCCGTGCGCGTCTTTCTCGCGCATTGCTACATTGTCAACGGAATTTTCACGATACACAATAACCGTGACTTGGCTCGATGACATAGCACTTGTGTTCAGGTAGAAATTGGTGCATCCGGTGGCTTGCGTGACCACATCCTTTGGGTTAAAAGCCCGAGTCATTTACGCGTTTGGTTGACGGATGCAAAATTCAAACTCCCCGCTTCCGTGCGTCCACGGACACGTCATGTAACCATGACTTGCTGGTGCGATGTTCTACATCGTAGAGCTTTCGTCAGGGGAAATGTCTTGAAAATGGCTCCAGAGGCTCGACTTGAACGAGCAGTTGCTTTCGCGGCGGATTAACAGTCCGCTGGGTTTACCAATTCTCCTACTCTGGAATGCTGACTAAATGGTTCCGAAGGTTGGACTCGCACCAACACTAAACTCCTTAACAGGGAGACGTGCTACTTTGACACTACTAGGGAATAAATTGGTTGCACCACACTCGATTCATGGGTCGAGTAACTTGCAAGTTTTGGGTGCATAAATTGGAGCGACGTGTGAGTATCGCACTCACTACTCAAGTTTGGAAGACTCGCGTGTATCTATAAACACCTATGTCGCAAAATGGTAGCCAGCACCCGGAATCTCACCGGGACTTCAATCTTCGCAGGATTGTGTGATTGTAATTTCACCATGCGGCTAAAAGTCAGGTCATCGCTGACCTCGTTTTCAACTATCCACTCACCAACAGGGGGTTTTAGGCAGGGTGACGCTTGCAGTCTTTTATGACCCCTCTCACGTTTTACCGTGGTTGGACTAACCCTAACGATTTTGAAAATGCCTGCCTCGGCTGAGATGACTGACCTACTACAAGTGCGAACGAACTTGGCTTTCGCCGCATTCTCCTTCGGTAGTGGAATCTTGCACAAGCGATTCCTGCCAGCTTACGGATACCTTTTCGAGCCGCCGTCCCATAGGCTTGGTGATTGCTCACCGCAACGACAGACCGACGACCTGACTAAATTATGTAGCCGATATTTTAGACGAGCAGTTCATCCACCATCACGGTTCTGCCTTTCGGCCTACTTGCGCTTAGTGCTATTACGCACGGGGATTATAGCTTCGGACAAATTGGAGCGTTGTGTGGGTAATGCTCCCACTTAAACTTGCTTGGAAGGCAAGCGCATCACTTCTCTGCCAACAACGCGAAATCTTATTCCTTGGGTTCTTCCAAAACGAAGAACATCATTTCCGGTTTAGCTACGGAATGTTCGATACTCTTGATAAGTTCGGGAGAAACGCTCAGGTGACGCTCTGGTCTTACCTTGTCAATCGCTCCCCTTGCTCGGATTTCTGCCGCCTTTTCCGTGTTGACGATAGCACGGCGGGGCTGGCCCTCGACCTCTAGCCTCAACTGGGCAATTTCAATGCACAGACGGACTGCTTCTTCCCCATCCTCGTAAGCGTCTTCGGTATCATATTCTTCCGTGCCATTCCCTTTAATCGGCATTTCAGTTTCGGGGTCAATGTCGGGGGTTGTCGGAGGAACGTAATCTTTTTTAGCCAGCGCATTCAATGATGCCAATGCGGTGTCCAAGGCTTTTTGCGTGTTGAGAACGGCGTCTTCCATAAATGGTTGCGTGAGGTCAGGAATCGCACCTGACGATATTTGGCTTATGAGGCCAACGACTTACTACTTGTCCACCCCGCGTAAATATCTATTATATCGGAGAACGGTTTCTGTTCGATAAAAAATGGAAGCAGGAGTGGAAGTCGCGTCCACGGGGGTAGGCTTATGAGGCCCGCTTGAATCTCATTCTTCCTGCATAAATGGTCGGGGTAGTGGGATTCGCACCCACGGCCTCTCCCCTCCGAAGGGAGCCGTCTAGCTGCTGACATTATACCCCGTCTAAAAAATGGTCGGCTTGGCGGGATTTTAACCCGCGTTATGCTCGCTCCCAAGGCGAGTGCCATGAACACTAGGCGACAAACCGAAATTGGAGTCCCTTGCAATAGTTGGCTTGCATCTGTAGTCCGAAGACTACCGTGTTGTAATTCCCTTACACCATTAGGACGAAATGGAAGTCAGTGTCGGTAATGCTCCGACTATACGAAACGCTTTGCAGGCGTCGGGGTTATCTTACTCCCTCACTGACTGAACGGAAGTCCTAAGTGGCCAGCTATACAATATGTCTGAACTCGACGTTCTCCATACGGGTCAACCGCATGGTTGACGGACTTCTCTGACAAAATGGCGAGATAGATGGGAGTCGCACCCACTTTTTTTCCGCAGACAACGGAACGGTTCCACTACTTTACCTTCTATCCCAAAATTGGCGGCTTCATCAGTTAAACGAAGTGAATCGTCTCGTTCCCACGCGCAGGAATCGCTAACTCAGCCGTAAAATGGCGGTCTATACGGGACTCGCACCCGTTATTGCTCCGTGACAGGGAACTATGATAACTCATTCAACAATAGACCGTAATGCCGTGTAGCAACGCCCCGGCGAGGCGGTTAGAATCTCGACTGCTACTGTGTCCTAACAGACCTTCCATTAGGAAATTGGTGCCAGTGATAGGATTCGCACCTACACGCTACTTTATTCGCGCCACCTTCTCAAGATGGTGTGTCTGCTCTTTCACCACACTGGCTAAATTGGTCGCTCCGACAGGACTCGCACCTGCAAAACCACCGTGTCTAAGACGGCAAGCTGTGCTGTTCGCTACAAGGTCACGGAGCGGGAAATGGTATGCCTAGCAGGACTCGCACCTGCAAAACCCAACTTCTGAGGCTGGTATGTATGCTATTCCATCATAGGCACATAAATTGGTCGCATCGAAGGGACTCGCACCCTTAAAACTCACATTTTTGAGACGTGTGGCTGTGCTATTCGCGCTTATGTCACGATGCGTAAAATTTGGTATTCCCGTCAGGTAACGCTCCTGAGTCTTACGCCAATCTAGCGATTAAGTGCTTTATAAGGGCACCGGCTGTCTTTCAGCTACGGGAACAGAAATGAATCCTCCGTTTCGCACAACATCTACGAACCCGCGCCGTCTGTGCAGACTATTTAGGCTCGATTGTCAAACAGAGAAATTGGTAGGCATGGAGGGAATCTCACCCACATTTGCAACATAATTACGGTTAATCAGTTTCGAGGACTGCTTCGGTTACATGCCCATAAAATTCCCTCTTGTGCGTTACGAACCACTCATAGGTTAGCCTCACCTACTTCGCTGGACTATACCAGCAGGGGGATAAATCGTTCCCCGTGGACTCGCACCACGCAAATACCGCGCTGGCGCACGGCTTGGCTGAACCATCAAGCTTTTGTTTCCTCGTTGCTACGGGGCTGCTCAACGGACTATGCGGGAAAATGGTAGCCACAGTAGGAGTCGCACCTACAACCTTCACCTTCGCGGGGTGCTGCTCTATCTATTTGAGCTATGCGGCCAGAAATTATTTCGCGTGAGTCAAAGTCAGGAGCATGTCCAGCTTCTTCTCCGTGATTGGCTTGTCCAACAGGAGCATTACGCCCAATCTTGTCAATGCTTCGCGCATGGATGGGTCGCCGTATCCCGTCAAAACTACGAACGGAACGTTCTGCTTCATCTTGTTTACCGTCTCGATTACTTCAAGACCGTTCAACTTCGGCATCTTGAAATCGAGCAAAACCAAAAAGAAATTGTTTTCCTTGAGAATCTCAATCCCCTTTTCAGCGTCCAGACAATACCTTACGTGAAATTGGTCTGCATACTTGAGGTTCATAATCTTCTGAATGTCCATCAAGTCGCCCGTGCTATCGTCAATAACGAGAATGTCCTTCGAGCCGCTTTGACAGGAAAGCTTGTGCAGTTGTTCCAAATGGAACTGGTCGTGGTTTTCGAGTGAGTCAACGCTGCTCATAACTTTTATTACACACTTTCATGTTCTACGTGAATGAAATTGGGGTGATATACGGGATTCGCACCCGCACAGTTCCCTTCACAGGGGAAGATGCTAACTATTACATCAATACCACCATTACGCCGAGTCCTCTCTCTCGGTAGTTAAACCACTTTTTGCAGGTTTCGCGTTGTCGGGGCTTCGGTCTTCATTGCCACCCACCCCGAATCTCGCACTAGCGCCAGTGCGCCAGTGGATGAAAATTTTCCTTCCTGTGTCCTCTTACTCACCAATACGTGCAACCTACCGGGACATTCGGTTTACAGGTCTGGTTTTCGGTCAAGAAGAAATTGGTGGCGCGGTGAAGGTAACGCTCCTTCGGTGCAACTTCCCATCACATTTGTAAGCATAGAAGTTTTACAGACTCCCGATGGGGACACCGGCCATTAAAGTTTGCCCGAAACGCCGTTTCGCTTCTCTCGATACAACGGAAGTTCGCAATGGCGAATGAACCGCCAAAGCGCGTTACACCATCCCGAACGTTTCAGAAATTGGTGGAGCCACAGAGAATCGCACTCTGATTACAAGACTGCCAGCCTCGCGTTCTACTATTGAACTATGACCCCAAATTGGCCGACCATTGACCTATGCTAGTTAGCCGCTTTCACTTGCTTAAACTTGGGACTCGCACCCAAACGGCAGGCCGGAAATTGAAATTGGTGGAGTAGGACGGTATCGCGCCGTCGTCTGCGAATTGCGAATCCGCCGTTCTGCTATTGAACCACAACCCCGAAACTTTTCTCCATACGGGATTGATTACCCGCCGACTCACCAGCACCACGCGGCTAACTCAACATAGTTATGAAACTCATTTAAGCCGGTGTGTTCATTGTGTTGATGCCGATAGAAATACTTTCAGCTTGGGATTCGCACCCTGCATTTATCGCACCAATGCACCTTGTAATCGGTGAACGCGACAAGCTTTCGCCCGCTCATTGGGATGACTCCTTTTAGGCACCGAGTCACTTGTTTCTTGATTATACCCACTACCTTGTGGACGGAGGCTCACGTAACTAATCGTATTGCCTTAACCGCTAATGCTACTGAAATTGGCGGGTGTGTGGGAGTTATACCCACAAGGAGACATTAAAAACCCCCATTGTATCGCCTTTTCAGGCAATTATATGAGCCAGTATTCTCCACACTTGAGGTTGCGTTTGGCGGGTTTTCTAACGGTTCCGCTGTCAGCTTGACTGACTTTCGCCAACACCCGTAAAATTGGTGGACATGCGGGGTAACGCTCCCCGACAATTTGCTTGCAAAGCAAACCAGTAGCCTTCTACACACGCCCAAAATCGTCATTGCAAGTTCCCACTGGCAATTTGCAAGTGTAATATCTTGTATGAACGATGAAAAAATTCAAAAAATGCTTACTGACGGAATGAGCTATGACGCGGTTGCCAAGGAAACCGGAATCTCAAAATGGACTCTTATCTACCGTTTCAGCCCGAACAGAAAGCTTTCTATGCAAAAGAACACCAAAAACTACCGAGAAACTAATCCTCTCGTTTCTAAGATTGCGACGTTTTACAGGGGCAATCGAAGAAGTTCTGTGCGCCCAAAAGTCGTCAAATTCACCGTTCAACAACTCAAGGATAAAATCGGAAGTGAGCCACGCTGCTATCTTACTGGTGAAAGAATTGACATTTCCAAGCCGGAAACCTATTCCCTAGACCATATCGTCGCAGTTTCAAAAGGCGGCGAATCATCTCTGGCGAACTGTGGCTTGGTTACTAGCGAAGTGAACTACGCTAAACAAGACCTTTCGGTTGACGAGTTTATCGCTCTATGCGAAAGGGTCGTCAAACACAACCCTCATTAAATGGCATCCAGTCAAGGTATCGCGCCCTGCTCTGCGGATTTGGAGTTCGCATTGTTCTCTTGAACAACTGGATGTATGCCCGTCGTTGGACGGGGAGTTTTTAGCGGGCGAACCTTTTGGATTGGCCCATCGCACTCCTGCGAGAAGTAATTGGTGCGGTAAGTCGGTTCTGCCCCGACGCTTCAACGTTGGCAACGTCGTGTGATACTATTTCACCACTACCGCAAATATTGGGATTTTTCTGCTAGACTGATGAATCCCATAACACTTAACAGTATCTCGACTTGCTCGGGTAAACGATACAAGGAGAACACCTGTTTCAGTCGCTCAAATATCTGTTCAGGGACAACCCTGCTGGCGATACCGAACGCAGCATGATGTTTAAGGCACATCTACTGGTCTAAGCCTAAATTCTTTTTGGGGAGCTTCACTCACCGCTCAACCCATTGTATCCGACTTTTCTAACCTTGTCAAGCTTTTTCTTTTCTGCCTGACTTTCCGACTTACCGACAAAACAAAAAACCCGAAAGATTTCTCTCTCGGGCGACCTTTCTTACCTTTTTAGGGTTCGATTAGCCGCCCATAGTTTCCCCCGTCCACGCATAATTAGTTTGCAGCACGGGGCACAAAGCCCTATCGAGGCTCTCGCCTCTACGCTGTTTACTAATTGTCGAACTAAATTTCATCTTCAAAACTATATTACACAGATTTTCACCTAATGTCAAATCTTTTTTGAACTTTTTTCAAGAATCTTTTTCGACTCTCGAACTTCGCTCATCTTTACTAAGATTACGCGAGTTTTCTGTTTGTGTCAAGGGCTTTCTGAAAAGAAAAAACCCGCCCCCATCTCTAAGGGCGGGCTGCATATTTATTGAATTTTAATCCCTTGGCGGCTTGCAGAAGCGGCTCGGGAACGCGGAAGGGGCTGCGACTTTAGCCTCCTTCGTGATAGGAACGCCAGTCTTGAGCAAGCCTTCCTTGAAGTCGTAGAAGATTTCAAAGGTCGTCAACAGGCTTCCAATCTCGAAACTGGTTGTGGTAACACGGTCTTCCACAGCATCTTTCGAGAATTCTGTCCCGGCACTCCATGATTCGGCACCGGCCAGATTAGCGGATTCCGCCGAGAAGCTCATGTTCGCACACTTGGCGGTGATGTTTCCCGCACTCAGGCCGCGTGTCGCGGAAGAACTGCGGAGCATTTCCCCAGCACCAGAGTCGCCCAAATTACACGTCCAGATAGGCTCGCTCCAAGGACGCCAAGGTCTTGAACGCCACGGATATGGGTCGTAAGGAATGTATTCCTTCTCCTTGTGGTAGTGGTGAACGTGCTTAACGACAGGCTGTGGCTTCTCTTTTTCCTCGTAAACCTCAACCCCAATCACGCCACAATTCGACGTATCACCTTGGGTTTCATCGGATTTCGCGGCATAGCTGCGCTCCTTGATGTTGAATTTGAACGGGTGGACTTCCTCGTTGGACGTGCGGAAACCGACGACTTCGTAAGACGAATAACCGGGAATGACGTATCCAAGGTTCGAGGAACCTGCGGGCTGACCGTTGACGACATTTACCCCGTCAACAGAAACATTGAACATGCGCCTGTTTGGGGAGTTGTTCTTGACTCTGATTGCGTAGGGAGTGCCTCGGTTGGCCTGAATGAAGGTTTTGCCTTCGTGGGAGTATTTGCGGACTGGTTTCCCATTGACCAGTATTTCTACTTCGGTATCGTAGCGATACATTTTTGCCTTTCTGCGCCCTTGGGCGACTTTTACGAAGGGGAACACAGTTCCGCCTTCAAGTATATGATACACGGAACGGGTGTTTTATTCAAAAAATTTGTCCGTATTTACCCTACAAATGTCTCTTATCCAATCAATGTGTGTAATTATTGGCAGGAACAATATGACTTTTCACTTGACATCACCGGAGAATATCTACTATACTATCGCTGCTGCCATAGCTGGACTAGGCTTTCTGTGGAAAACGGGCCATGTTATGATTAGGTGGCTGCGAAAAACTGTGGTATCTCTCAAGCAGGATAGAGAAAGGCTGATGGTTGTATTTACTGAACTTACCCCGAACCACGGCTCCTCCCTGAAAGATAAAATCTCCAAAATGGAGAAAGACATTACCCGTAACAACGAGCTTACTGAAAAAATCTTCTATCGCCAGCGTTGGATTATGGAAAACCAAGAAATCCCGATTTTTGAAAGCGACCCCACAGGTTTCTGCACTTGGGTCAATGAGAAGTATGCCCAGTTCTTTGGCAAAAGTTCGACGGTGTTTTTAGGGAACGGATGGAAGAACATTATTCACCCGGATGACCGAGAGCGCGTAGAGGCTCATTGGAACGAGTGTATTAGGGATGGGATTGACGCAGAAGATACGTTCAGGGTTCTGGCAAAGGACAGGGTAGTCAAGGTGAAGGTTATAGCCAACAAGACGCAGGGGGGCTATATTGGTTCGATTTTGAGGCTGGATTAAGCCCCGAACGAGTCTTTGAACAGTTTCAAGATTCCTGCTTTGTCAGCAGCGGCACCGAGAGCGTTCAAGGTTTTCACGGAAGCGTCGTCAATAGCATAGCCATTCCCCAAGTCAGGCGACACCCTCAAGTAATTTTTATCCCCAAGTATTTGGTAAGCTTTGTAAACGTCCGAGGACTCCCCGGCTGAAAAGATAATTTTGATGGTTGCCAAACCCGCTACAGCCGCACTAGGATTGACCATGAGGCTCGGACGCTCCTTCCAGACGGTATCACCCGCCCCAAGCGACAAAACCTGCCATTCGGTCAATGGCGCGATTTGAGCGCACTCTGAGATAACGAGCATGTCACAGGCGTTATCCCCGATGTTCCCGCCGTCCATCAAAATCATATCTTGATACTTGTAGGCCGGGAAATAGGTTTGGGCGGCTGACGACGCTCGGCAAACCTGCCAAAGCTTTATCGGGCTATCGTAGCCCAAGACCACCCAATCTTTCGTTTCAGAAGACTTCTCGAACGACTTGAAATAGACCGGCCTGTCGGTTGCCCAATCGTAGGACGTGGCGATAAATCTGGTCTTGCAATCTGCAAGGGTTGCATCACCCAAACATTCTTGAAGCTTTGCTTCGATAATTGAGGAATTGTATTTAGCTCCCCATAACACCGAGATAAGCGAAAGCCAGTTTTTCTTGAAGATAAGCGGAGAGTGAGTAGTAAAGAACTGCTTGCAGGTAGAGGCGGGGATGCCAAGAGCTAGGTGCGCTCCGACGATAGAACCAACAGATGTGCCCCCTATAATGTCAAACAAGCCAGAGCTAGGGCTGTTAAGCCCCGACTCTAGCTCGCTCAACATCACAGACTGGCCGTATCCGAGGATACCGCCACCCTGCAAGCACAACGCTTTCATTACTTCTTGTTCGGCTTGACGAGGCTCAACTTGAGCGCGACGGAAGCCGGTGGCAGATTGGCGTTGCCCAAACCTTCACCAATACCCGTGGCAATCCAACCGCAGGCATCGCGTAATTGCTGGTTCTGGACGACAGAGTTGGTGCCAGTGTTCTGCAAGTCAGCGTTCAGGATGTTCAAAACCAATGGGGCAATTAGATTCGCATATTGGTTGTTGCCGATGGCCTTATCCAAGGCGGCAGTAATATCCGCGATGGAAAGCTGGTTGGTTTCGCCCGAAAGGACGTTCAGGGCGCTTTCCCCGGCCTTGAAATAAGGGATATTTGCAGCGTTACCCGTTGGCGGGGTAATGGCGATTTGCGTTCCAACGGCAGCAGCCGTGGTGATACCGGCCTGTTCCAAGGCTGGGTTGATTTGAGGGCCAGTGGCACAGCCAACACCAAGGAACAGCGAGGCAACCAAGGCCAAACCGAGAATGAATTTATTGAAATATTTCATAACCTATATTACACAACCTCCTATCCAAAATCCAAATTAAAATACCCATTGCAGTCCCACCCTTAAAGTAGCCCCGTTTTTCGAGCTATCTAGGCGGTAATGCTGCATGAAATCGAACTCCCCTCGAATCCTTCTGGTGAAAGCAAAGTCCACTCCAAGGCCGAATCCAATGTCGTGGGAGTTGTCCACGAAGAAGTGTTCGGTGGCAATCTTGCCCTCCAAAGCCACGCGGTTCCAAATCGGGGAAATGAACGGAACGATACGGTAATCTTCCATCACAGAAATATGGTCAACGAAGTGCTTGTAGTCGTAGGTGCCGATTTCCATTCCCGTGCCCATGCTTGGGGTCTGCCAATACTCATATTCCATAGACATACCAATGGTGTAATTGGGCTTGCCTAAGAAAGAGGGGGCGGAAATCGTAGGAGTGATTTCATAAGTCATCTCCTTCGCGGCATAGAACTGGTTGGTGGAGAGAAGAACCCTTTGCTTAAACGTGGTGAACCAAGAGTTTGTCCCGGCGAAAGACTGGCAGGCCAAAAATAGCAGAAGGATAGTGCAAAGCTTTGCGGTTAGTTTCACGCGCTTAAAAGTGTTTGTAGCTCGCTAAGGTCATCCACGACCCTATCCCTGAACGCTAAGACTTCGGCATACCCCACGGACAGGAATTGGGGAATATTTACCATGTAGTCCTTGTATTGACGGGCAACGGCTTGACGAGCAAGGCCGCTTTTGAAATCCAGCACATTGATTTCGACTTCGGAGTCTTTCAGACTTTTGCCAAAGGTATCAATGAAATAGTCAACCATGCTTCCAAGCTCCTTGTCCATCTTGTCGTAAGCGGCCAGAACACTTGCGTTGGCCTTATGGTTGTAACGAAAAAGGCGGAACTGTTCCTGCATCTGGATGATGTTGGTAAGAACGTTTCCGAGTACCTCGGTTCCTGTTGAGGCTTCGATGGAAAACTGGACTTTGAAGGGCTGGGTAGCGTCAATGCTGAGTCCAGCGGTGGAGTTTTCTTTCAGATGCGACTTTTCCCATTTGTTGATGCACACGGCGAAACGCTGGTCGTTCTGAGTAAAATCCCCCATCATGGTCTTGTCCGACATACATCGGTTGATGAAGTCCTTTTGCTGCTCGCCGGTTCTAGGTGTTGGGATGGGCATACTATCTATTACACCAGATTGCCCTTATTTCGTGATGATTTTGGGAGCTTCGTAGATGGCTCCGCACTTGTCGCAGCAGATGATTCCGAAGGGTTGAATCTTCGCGTCCGTCGCGCCCCCGGTCAGGGCGGTCATTTGAAGCGGGCTGATTCGGCGCATGGTAATCTTCTGGACAAATCGGTTATGGCCGCAAGAGCCACAGTTCAATTCTTCCATTTCATCGAGTTTAATTTTAGGAGCGGTTTCCATAGTCTATCATACGGATTTTCACAGCGGAGTCAAAAGATTGTGCAGCCACAGAAACCCATAATCAATCCAGCTAAAAATCAGGAACAACAAGGTTCTGACAAGTTTCAGCACAACGTCCGCGCAAACCTTATAGGGAACGTAGAGCCAGCGATAGAGACAGTTCTTTTCCAGCTTGCCCTTGTTCTCGATTCGGGCGATGACCTTTTTCATCGTGCGCTTTCGTTCCGAATTGTCATACCATTCCGCCGAATGCAATTCAATTTCTTCAAGGACTCCCTTGTGAAAAACAGCGCGGTAGATAAGGTTCAGGTCTTTGGCTCCTTCAAGGTAGAACGTGTCGCCGAAGAATATTATCCCGGTGTGATACGTGGCCTCGATGCCGTCCTTTTTTTTCTTGTAAAGCTGTTGAGCGGAGAAATCATACATAGTATTCGCCTCCAAGAACCCCATGACATAGAAGCAGTATTCCGGGGCGGCAACCGCAGCCTTGACTTCCTCGGGAAGATTGGGAAGCGCGTAATCAACCACGATTCGGCTGGGGCTGTTAGTTAGCTGTAATATGTTCATATTTTTCAAGGGCGGCTTGGAGTTTTCTCCTGACAGCAAAGACTCGACTCATTACGGTTCCACGCGGGCAATCAAGCAACTGCGCGACTTCGGAGTAAGACTTGCCCTGTTCAAACACTAATTCAAAAACCTTCCTGTGCTTTTCCCCCAACTCCATTTTCAACCCGCAAATTCTATTACCCAGTTCGGCTTGAAATTCCTCCTTGGAAATTGTTGACAACGGGGTTTCTGACGTGGAAAATTCGCTGGTCTGAGTGTCAATATTTTCAAGATGAACCTCGTTGCGGGAAATTCGATTCAGTTTGGCCCACTCATTATAAATGACGTTTCGGACAATATGATACAGCCATGTGCTGAATTTGCTGTCGCCTCGAAAAGCCCCGATTGAGTTCCAGACCTTGACGAGCGCGATATTCCAGACTTCATTTGGGTCAACCGGAGAGAAACGGCATTGGCTTTTTATGGAGCCAAGCGTTCTTTCCCTATGTAACTCCATAAGTTCTTCAAACGCTTTTTCATCTTTCCCAGTCTGGATTCTTTCAATCAGAGTTTTTTCACACGACATCGTAATACCAGCATATACGAGTTTTCCGTTACGGTCAAGATTTTTCTCTGTAAATCAGGTGTTTATAGTCACTTTTGGAGTGTTTGGCTTGCAGAATTTGAGCGATACGGTGGCAGGATTCGATGCCAAAGTTCCCAAATTCATCATCCAAGGACTCCTCCCAAATGAGTTCCCCTTCGTGATGGACGGTCAGAATTTTATTCGATATATTGACCGTCAGGCACAAAACGTCAGAAAGGCACAAATCCGCCTTGAGCGGCAGGCTGGTCAACTCTGACATGAAATTCAACTCCCTGATTACCCCAACCGTTAGCATGTTTTCGTCTCCTGATTGCCCGAACCGGCGTTCATCTCCTGTAATCTGTCTCGCACCAGCTTGATATGAAAAGTCACGAAACCCTCCCCCGGCCTCATGGGGTCAAGCTTCGCATCTTGGACGCGGCTTACCAGAATGATGTCGTTCAAAAGGGCAATAATGTCGTCAAGGTCTTTCATGTTACTTCAAAACGAAGTCCATATTGTGTTCCTTTTTAAGCTTCTTCACGTATTTCTTCGCGTTCTCCCTACCGGCCTTCGTGCGGGGGAAGGCTCCGTATTGGTAACGCTTTTTCTTTTCAAGAACCAGAATATAGTCTTTCACGACTATTGTATCTTGCGGCGAGACAGGTTGGTAATATTTCTATACTCCACGTCACATCTGGCCTTGAGGACTCTCAACTGGGGTAGGTGGGATTCTATCTGCGCCAAGAGACGCTCCCTTTCCGCATAATCTCGGCTCAGTGAACGCCTCACTTCAAGCCTGTCCATCTTTCGGAGAAGCTTTGCGGATTCTTCCTCCAAAAACGTCACACTTTTCAGCGCGAGCAAGGTGTTAAATATATCCTTCTCGGCCACCGATGATTTATCAAGTTCCATACCTAATAGACCCATTAAATTGAATTTTTATTTACTTTTAGTGTAATAAAAGGTATGAAAGCACTCCAGAATTTTCTGCACACCCTTGGCCTTGGGGACGGGGAAGGCAACATTTCAATGGGCCGTGTTATTGCTTTGCTCACGACCTTGACCGCGCTGTTCCCTCAAGTGAAGGCGGCTATCGAATCCAGCGGGGCTGATTTGACTCAGGCGAATTGGAAGCTGCTGTTAATCGGCATTGCCAGTCACCAGTTGACCAAGTTTCAGGAAAAGTATCAGCCGGTTCAGGTGGCCAAGGATGCCATCCAGACTGCTCAAGCAACCGCCCAACAAGCCGTTAAGACTGCCGCTGATGCCGCAAGCGCGGAAGTTGATTCTCTCGTCAGCCGTTTGAAGGCATTGGGAGTCAATGTCGAAGTAAACCAGCAGGCGTAATTGGTGGAGCTACACGGAGTTAAACCGTGCCTCAATGACGGCCTGCGTAAATGCTATTCTCTAGCAATCCGGTTTGTCGGTATTAGCTTTCGTTCATCAAGTCTGACCAGTAGCCCCGAAAATGGTGGAGACGGCGGGAGTTGAACCCGCGTCCACTTACGTTTGCAAGAAAAACACTACAAGCTTATCAGCCTTTGATATTCTTGATTGGCTACACTGGCAGCAAAACTCACCATCAATATCCGGTTCCGTTACCCTCGAACCGGCTCTAGGGTTTTTTCCCGCTGTTTTTACGCCCATTCACTCGTAGCGAGAATCGGAGTGGTGGACGGGACGGCATTAAGCCATCGCAAATGCTGCAAAACCGCGAACTACTCCGCAGTCAACTGCATTTCTAAGTGCTACTTTGTTAGCATTTATGTTTTGATTGAATTTTTAACGGGCCAACAATCATCCCGTGCTTGCGTTCGGCTTTCAACAATAAATGTCGAAACCATTACGTCCCCATTACAAAGAACAAATTAGTAACTCTCGAAGTCAGGGCCACTCAACCCCTGCTCGAATCGGAGTGCGGGGGAATACTTCTTCCCCGACTTCTTGCACTTCCAAATTTCTTCCGATTCTTGGTTGGTCAATTCACCCGTGCCTTGAACGGTCTTTACCAACGTCATGCCGTTCCATTCCACTGTCTCGCCGATGGCGTAATCAAATGACTTCTTCATATACTATTCTACACGGATTGCGGTTTAAGTCAAGTAATTTCTTCCATGTGCCCGCCGCACTTTGGGCAAATCATGCAGAAACGGCAACTACAGGTTCCTACCTGCCTGATGACGCATTTGGGGCAGTAAGCCTTGCCAAGTGCTTTCGATAAATTGCATTTTATATCAAGCCCACTAAGGAATTGCGTGGCGAATACCTTTTTATCGAAGGGAAATGTAAGTTGCTCGTCCATAATTATCCACATTTTGAGTTTCCGCAGTTCTTGCAAATAATGCAGCCGTTCTCCCTGTGGAGCTTGCTTCCGCATTCCGAACATTCTTCGCCGGAAACCTCTTTACCGTTTTCGACGTAGCACTTTAGCGTTCTAGCCAAGCACTTCGAGAACGAGGACAAGTCGCCGGAAGTTTTTTCAAGCTGGTGAATGACGAAGGCAATGTCGCTGCCGTGGCGAAGACTGCAAGAAATCATGCGGGTCAAAGCGTCGGCGTTGTCGTCGGAGTGACCATTGTTAAGAGCATACGTCTCGCCATCCGTTGCGGACTCGAATACATAATGCCCTCTGCGGTGCTTTTTGATTTGCCCAGTATTACAGTCTTTCGGGATAAAGTCGCGCTTTTTCTCGCTGTTGAATCCGGTGAAGATTTCATACGGTGTTCCACCCAATAACCCCACGGCAACGAAATACTTGTCGCCACGGAAATTGAAGAAGTGAAGCTTTCCTTCCAGACTCTTTGGCCTTTTAGGAGCTACGGTCTTGGTAATCTTCGGGCCTTCTTCCTTGTCCTTGCGGATAAGGACTCCACTACGGCATCCTTCACGATAAACCGTAATCCCCTTGCACCCACTCTCCCAAGCCTCAAGATAAATCTCGGCTACCTTTTCTTCGGTGACTTCTGCCGGGAGATTGATGGTGCTGCTAATGGCGTGGTCAATGTGCCTCTGCGCGGCGGCTTGCAGTTTGACGCGCTGCTTCCAGTCAATATCAGGAGCGCAGGAACCATACCAAGGGGACTTCTTCCAGTCCTTCTCCCCGGTTACATCCATCCATATTTGGAGCTTGGGATGTTTAACCTCGAACTTCTGCCACTTGTCTCCGTTAGTATCGGTGAAGTCCACCCTAGAGGAACTGTCGTTGGGGTTGATTTTCTTGCGGCGTTCGTATGGCTTAATGTCGAACAACGGCTCTACGCCGGAAGTAGTCTGCGTCATAATGCTAACTGTTCCCGCAGGGGCAATCGTCAGGTTCGCAATATTACGGCGTCCGTATTTCTTGATGCGCTCATAAAGAGCTTCATCCTCCTTTTTGATTTGAAGAAGAAACGCCGAATCCTTTTCCAATTCCCAATCCCAAACAGGGAAAGCCCCAATCTCTTGGGCCATTTCACAGGACGAATCGAATGAGGCAAGTTTCTGAGTCTTGTGGATTTTTTCCACGAACTTAATGCTTTCGTCGGAACCGTATTTCAGACCTACGGCGGCAATGGCATCGCCTTCACCAGTAACGCCAAGCCCAGTCCTTCGACCAGAGGAACATTTCTCAGCTATCTTTTCCCACAGCGTCAGTTCTTCTCTCTTGATTTCTTCGGGTTCCGGGTCTGACTTGATTTTGGCGATAATCTGATAAATCTTTTCGAGTTCAAGGTCAATCAAATCATCCATGAGCCTCTGCGAGATTTTCGCGTGGGCGTAGAACAAGTCGTAGTCAAACCTTGCGTCTTTGGAAAACGGATGGAGAACGTAAGAGTATAGGTTCTGCACCATCAGCCTGCAAGAGTCGAGTATGCAGAGCGGCAATTCGGAACAAGGGTTTGTGGACTCCGTGGCGAACCCATGTTTTGCATAGCAGTCAACCGCGTTGAACTGTCTAATCAAATCCCAAAAAAGCAATCCGGGTTCGGCAGACTGCCACGCGCAATGAATGATTTTTTGCCACACCTTGCGGGCGTCAACCATCTTCGATACCATCGGCTTGACACCCTTCTCCTTATAGTCGAGAGGGAAACGCTGCTCGTATTTTGTGCCCTTCTTAACGGCGTTGAGAAACTCGTCCGAAAGCTGGATGGAGATATTTGCTCCCGTGACTTTCTTTCTGTTTAACTTCATTGAGCAAAAGTCAACGTTGTTCTCGTCGTAGAATCGGGAGTCGGTAACAATGTCGCGCTCCTGTTTTTCGGCGTCACCCTTGAGAACGATTTTCTTAGGAGATTCCCATTGGGCGTCGTCAATCTTGCAGCAGTCCGGGTGATGAACTGACAAGGTAAGCATCAAGGCTCCACGACGACCAGACTGTCCAATCTCACGAATCGTGTTGGAGTATCTTTCTGCGAAAGACGGAACTCCGGTTGAAGAACGGGAGGAGTTTTTGGTCGGCGCACCGGAAGGGCGAAGTGAATTGAGTGATGCTCCATTGCCGCCCCTGCGCTTGGAAATCTGAGCAAGCTGCTGGTCGGTCTTTAGAATGCCGCCGATGCTGTCACTCGGCGTTTCCACAACGTAGCAGTTGGACAGCGAAATGATTTGGAAATTGTTACCGATGCCGAACATCGGCGACCCTTGAGGGACGATGTATTTGAACCTGTCGAAGAACGAAAATATTTCAGCTTCGGTGAGGGCGACCTTGAATTTGTTTTTCTCGATGCGGGCAAACTCCTTCGCCAGTCTGCTGTGCATCATATACGGCGACTTCTCCAAGATTTCGGACTGCTCGTTTTTCAGGGCGTATTTGTCGAGAAAGACTTTCGCGGCCAGTTCATCGCCGTTAAAGTAAGAAATCGAGGCTTCCAGAGATTCTTCGTAACCAAATTTATTATCCATTGCAAGAAGATATTACAGCATTTTTCCATGAGTGTAAAGAATTGTTTCGTAGCAACTCCCACTGTTGGAATTAGGTGTATCAGATTCGCATGAACTCAACGTCTCCGACTTTCAAGATGACGTTTTGACCTGCGAACGCCTGTTTGATGGAGGGAATAATGTCGGTATTAGCGTTCTTAATGAAGAAGTGCTTGAAGTAATCGTTGCCCATGTTTTGACGAATATGCAGTCGGCACGAACACCCGAGGTTGATTTGGTTCCTTACGGTGACGAGCGTTCCCAAGGCCACGTTCTGTTTATCGTTAAAGCTATGCTTATTACCCTCATACCAAGACGCGAAAGCCTGTATTGAGTCAAAAACAACCGTATTCTCCGGTAAAGTGTTGGCTTGCGTGTCCAATTTTTTTAAATAAAATTCAATCTCTTTTGCTGATAGCGGCTCATCGAGAACCGTTTGGGAGGCACAGGTATCGTCCAGCCCGGTCTGCTTTGCTGCAACAGGTTCTCCTATATTCGCCCTCTTTTGGGCGTTAAGCCTGTTAATGAATCTCTGCATTTTACTTGCTGACCTTGGACAAGAACGGGTAAACCGCCCACCCTACTACAATGTTTACACACAGGACGATGGGGTTGAAAGTATAATGCAGTCCCGCGTAGATGCTGTAGAACATGGCGTTCAAGACCACGGTGAGGCAATATGGGCACGTCAGCAGGCGGGTTCCGAACGAATTCATGTGAAACGCTAGGAAATCGGGGTAAGTTACGTTTTGGGTTTGCTTGTAAGCCAGATAATCCACGATGAGGGGCAGCGGAATATTGAGCAAAACCGCATATTCCACAACCGCGTCCGTGTCCAGCCAAATGAAAATCATCACCAGAGCTACCGCCCAAATTAGAAATTGGTCTATCATGTCTTCCTTATATTAGCGAAGAAAATAGCCGCATACAAGAAAATCAAACCGAAGAATATTAAAGGGCCAATGTTCACCTTTCAAGTGTAATTGATAACCAGAAGTTTTGTCAAGCGGAATTTTATCCTTGACTCCTTTGTAAACTTTCCGTAGTATAGAACAAATGGTTGTATCCATTTTCAGCCTGCTGAGAACAAACAGTAAGGTTTTCCCACGTTGCTCCATCGCGGACGCGCTGAAGCCAAACAGACGCAACAAGGGCTAGGCTCTCGATTTGACGAGAAAATAAAAAGGCTACGAGAAATCGTAGAGGCTCACCCGCCGTTGTGCGTAAGCACGGGGACGGCAGCGTAAATGCGTTTTAAGACCTTTCGCATCCCCGGACTTCCGGTAGCTGCTGACTAACAAAGTTTCAATGCTGCGTGGAGTGGCTTACCACATTAAATATTTCAAGCCCTCAAGAAACGGCATACAGAATCTCCTTACTAGAGTAGTGTAACCATTACTCCGGTAAGGGGATGTCTGCCTATATTTGCTAAGAAACATCATACAGGGGCAGTCCCGTGCGTTCGTGAATTTTATTTCAAAAAAATGGTCTATCCTTATTGATGACCAATATCCCCGATAAAACCTTGATTCGTAGAGTCAAGAAGGACGGTTGTAATGACAGTTTCCTCGAACTATGCCGAAGGTATGAAAACGTCTTTTACAAGATGTGCCACAAATTTACCCCGGCGTTAATCAACTCAGGTATCAGTCCGACGGACATATTTAATGAGAAAAATATCATTATATTTAACTGCATTAAAACATACGACCCTAAAAGGGGCGCGAAATTGTCCACCCACATCTGCAACTACGCGAGATTTCTGTGTCTGAATTCGATAACCAAGAGGAAGTGTCTGATAAGTGTTGACACTGACGAAATGAGGGAAATGCTGGATAATGCAGACTCCATGCACGGCTCAAGGGAGAAAGAGGAAAACAAAGAGACTTACGACTTCCTGAAAAATCTACTGTCCCAAATGAAGGATAAGAGAATCCCGCAAATCATTGAAATGCGCCATTTGTCCCCGGAAAAGAAGGAGTGGAAACAAATTGCAGAAAAAATGAATATTTCGTCTCAGACGGTAATCAATCTACATGAGCGAGGAATGAATTTTCTTCGCACGAAGCTCCGTAGCACGGACTTCGCTGACATAGTATAAACCGAAACTAAATAACATGGAAAATCCAAATGAAAAGCAGTTCGAGAAGGACTTGGGCGCAGTATGGGTCAAGAAGGCCGCATCCGGCGCACAGTTCATCTCTCTCTCCATTGACCTCAATCAGTGGGGAATCAACCAGAAGGTAAACCTTGTTGCATTCAAGAACAAGGGTAAGAAGGAACCAAAGCACCCGGACTTCAAGATTTACCTGTCCAACCGCGAAGGGAACGGTCAGCCCGCTCCTGCCGCCGCATCCCCGGCTCCGAAGGCTCAGGCACCAGCCGCGAAGCCTGCTGCCGCGCCCGTCCTCGAACCGACCGAACTGGACATTTAATGTCTTCGTGACGGGCGGTGGCAATCCCGCCGCCCGTTTCGCTTATGAAAGTTTGCCTACTATGTCCGTGTAGGATACCAACGGACGCCCTTTACTGCTCTCCATGCTATTGGAGAGTGGATAAAATCCGAGAAGATGGATATGCGAAAGGCGGAATCTTCAAGGAGCGATGGGAAACCCTATGGGCCGAGATAAAATCAACGCTCGAACAAAGAAAAAATGATTCTGACATTCAATCTACCCGTTAATGGAGTATCGTTCGGACAAACATCCGTATTGATTCTCAGGACTATCTATGACCTGATAAAGACGGGCGCAGATTATGATGTCAGGCTTTTCCCGGTGGGTGGCGGATACGACCTCGCCTCTCAAAAGCAAGACCCTGAATTTCTCAAATGGTTGGAGGACTGTATTCACGCAGCCTACAACATGCACGAACGCTCGAATCCCATTTTCAAGCTGTGGCATCTTAATGGCTCAATGGAGTCGTTCTCGGAGAAGCAAACCCTGTTATCATTCTATGAACTTGATGCTCCCACGCCAGTCGAGCTTAACATCGCCAGAAATAACAAGACGTTCTTCTCAAGCAAGTTTACCTGCGAAGTCTTCAAGAAATTCGGGGTTGAAACGTCGCACATGCCGCTGGCGTTCGACTCTTATAACTTCCAAAACACGAACAAGACATACTTCCCCGACGGGAGAATCGTGTTCAATATTTGCGGAAAGTTTGAAAAGCGCAAGCAGCACTTGAAGATGATTAAGGCTTGGATTAAGAAATATGGGAACAACTCCCGCTACGCCCTGCAATGTGCCATCTACAACCCCTTCATCAACGCTCAACAGAATAACCATATCGCGGCCAATCTGATTCTTGAAGGAAAGCCAAAGCCGTTCAACGTTACTTTCCTTCCTTCCATGCAGGAAAACGCCTCGTATAACGAGTTCCTCAACTCGGGAGATATTGTGCTTGGCATGTCTGGTGGCGAAGGCTGGGGGCTACCAGAGTTCCAATCTGTCGCCCTCGGAAAACACGCGGTAATCCTCGACGGCCCCGGATATTCGGATTGGTCAAACGAGTCAAACTCTGTTATCGTTCCTACTAACGGCAAGGAAGAAGCATACGACGGAATGTTCTTCCAAAAGGGACAGCCATTCAACCAAGGCTCCATCTTCACTTGGGACGAGGAAGCCTTTATCGCGGCATGTGAAAAGGTGATTGCGCGAGTCGGTCAGAGCAGACTCAATTCTGCCGGACTCAAGTTACAAACCCAATTCTCCAAGGAGAAGCTCGCTGAATCCATAATCAAGACCTTCGATGCAAACGCCTAACATCCATATCCGCAGCTACTCCACTGACCAGTATTACTTGGACAAGGTATTTTATTCCAATTTTTATCGCCTCAAGAAATTGGATGTTGACCCCCAAGCCGGAAGCAGGATAGTGGCTGTTGATATTGGGGCACATTGCGGGTATTTTGTTCTGGCTGCTTTGGCCGCGAATTACACGAAATGCTACGCCTTCGAGCCTTTCGCGGACAATTACAGGATGCTGTTGAAGAATACGGAAGTATTCACTGACGCAGTTTCGCCTTACCAGATTGCCGCGTTTCACAGACACACCACGTTCAAGCTTCCTGAACCAAAAATCAATTCCCAACACGTCCTCGACTACGGGACTATCCAGCCGTCGGATAGCGGAGAGAATGTTCTGTCCCTGTCCATGATTGAGATACTACAAGGACTAATAACCGAGCAGCGTATCAATCTTTTAAAAATCAACATTGGTGCCTACCTGTTTGATTTCGTATCGTTGAATGAGCAGGCTTTTGGGAACGTGGAGAACGTATGTTTTGAAATTCCACACTCCCCGAACGAGCTTAAATATTTGAAGTCCAAGCTGGCGTCCATTGGATTCTCCGATAACCTTGTTCTTGAACTGAAAGACAAGGGACAAAATTTTGGATTCTTGGGATTTTTCTCAAAGAATAAACTGACGGACGCATTTGACGTGGAAGATTTGAAATCAAGAAATTATGAACCCTCTAACTAGACAGCAAGTTTACTCCCTGATTGACGGCGAAAGGGATTATCAGGACGCTCTTATCAAGGAAAACGGTTGGATTGACCCCAAGCGTGTCGGTGAGTATCTGACCATCCTTCGCGCCTACCTGCGAAAAGCGGAGGATGCGTATATCAAGGAGTCAGATTCAGGCCCGGTAGCGGAAAGGCCAAGTCTGGACAATATCAGAAAAATTGCCGGAATCGCCGTCGCCTGCATGGAGCAAAACGGCGCACCCGCACGTTTATCGGAACTTGCAGTAGAAACCGAAGCAAAGGCTCCCATCGGAGAACTGATGCACTTCAAGGTTGACTAATTTATGAAAATCCTAACACCCGGACACAAATACGTTCTTGAGAATTTCGAGAACAAGGAAGCTGGACAGACCATCCAGTTTATCGAGAAGACTCCTACGGCCAATCCCGGCGAGCTTGTCACCCTCAACGACGGGACAACCAACGAGGAAGTCCTCAAAATGTTGATTGACCGTATGCAGAGTCTCTACAACAAGTTCCCGTCCGAGGAAACTCTTTGCTCTATCGGTCATCTCAAGTCGGCATTATATGCCCAGCAATCGAGGACGTATGAGCGTCAGCAACGTGGCGTCGAAGGGAAGCATCTAAAATAACATGAAACTCAACATTAGCGCAGAACTAACCGGGGCGGAAGTCGCCGGTATTTTGGTCAATCAACTGGCTTGCAGCGAGCCTAAGATTATCGGAAAAACCGAACAGGTCACCGTGGAAGTCTTGAACAAGGAAAACAAGTGGGTGACCGTCCCGCTTGAAAAGGTGAAGTTCATTTGGGCTAACTAATGCCAATCTACATATTCCAGCACCCATCCTCGAAAGAGGTCAGAGAAATCGTTCAAAGAGTGAACGAGTCGCATACCTTTGAGGAGAACGGAGTGAAATGGAATAGGATTTTCACAATTCCCAACGCCTCCATTGACACTAAAATCAATCCTCATTCCCAAAAAGACTTCACGGATAAAACCTCCAAGAAGAATTACACGATAGGGGATATGTGGGATAAGAGTGCGGAAATGTCCGAAAAGAGGGCGCGTGTTTTAGGCAATGACCCAATCAAGGAAAAGGCCAAGTCGGACTATTCCAAGAGAACGAAGAAGCCACACCCTCAAGCGAAAGGCCCGTAATGATTACCGTCCCATTCGGGATATGGAACACTAACTTAGGCAACAAGCTTTTTCGCCACGCCTACGCTAGTTTTCTATCCAAGAATAACGACCTGTATTGGGATTGCGACATCGAACAGTCCTTCAATCTGGCGCGTTCAAAATTCTTGAGACTCGGAAGAAAGCTTTCGATAGTCCACCGAATAGACGAAAACAACGCTGGCGAGTTCATGGATAGGAAACTGAATGGAGGAGCCATGATTCTCTCGTATTGCCAACAACCTTCCGTTGTTAATCACCGAGCCTTTGGTGAGCATTTAGCCGACCTGTTTTCCTTCAAGAAGGTGGATACAGACCCGGAGACAGTGTTCATCCATATTAGGAATAGTTGCCCTGCCGCCCCCGTCCCAAAGTCATGTGTCCTTCCGTTTGAATACTATGACCGCAGATTATCGTTGATGGATTTTAAGAACGGGGTAATAGCCAGCCACGACGAGAATGACGACATCACCCGCGCTCTGGTGAAGAAATATGGGTTCAAGACACTAAAATACAACAACGCCTCCGAAACCTTGGTCATAGGAGCCTCCCACCGCAAGATGGTTTTGTCCCTTGGTTCATATTCATTTTGGATTGGAGCGTTAGCCAGCCCCGAGGCGGAAGTCGAAATCATAACTATGAACGACGCCACCCAAGAATACGGGACAGCCTCTTGGCACCCGAACTACTCCTTGGATGTTGTCAGGGCAAATATGAAGCCATGCAAGACCTAACCAACGTTGACCTTATCTGCGTGGACGGAAGGAGCGAGGACGATAAAGTCGCCGCTTCATCCAGAGCCTTAATTCATTCGACTCAGGGCATGACCTTCAATTCCGTCAGATTGCTTTCCCCCATTGACCCCTTACGTGACCCGAGAATTCTACATGTTAAAATAAAGCCATTGGATTTGGTGGGATATAACAAGTTCATGCTCTGTGAGTTGGGGAGTTACGTTGGGGCTGACTTTGTTCTTCTCGTCCAGTGGGATGGTTTTATCGTCAATCCCCATCTGTGGGACAAGGAATTTCTCAAATACGATTACATCGGTGCGCCTTGGCCGAGGCAATGGCCCAACCGCATAGCCAGAGTCGGCAATGGTGGGTTTTCATTAAGGAGCAAGAAACTCCTGAACCAAAATGTTCCCGCGACTTTCGACTACAAGGAACCAGAGGATAACATTCTGTGTTTGCATAACCGAATTTATTTACAAAAAAATGGAATAAAATTCGCCCCTGTTGAAGTGGCCGCTCGCTTTGCTTTGGAGAATGATGTGGAGGAAAACCAGCCAAAAAACTCATTCGGGTTCCACGGCAGGCATTTGCCTTGGCACAAAGAATACCTATCCATGCTGCATGAAAAGACTACAAGTATTTAACAGACATTGCTACTTCTCCGATGTTGGGGCCAGCAAGGAAAAGCCTGCGTGGTTTAGCAGGGAGAGATGCTTTGAAAATCTGCTCAAGAGCGCGGACAGGTCGGTGACAGATTTGCACTTTTTCTACGACGAGGCGGCGGGAGGAATCGAAGGGCACTTCCTTAACGGAAAAGCCAACATGATTGCTAATTGCGGAACCGAAGCCTCGGCCTTCCTATCTTTATTGGATTTTGTTAAGTCGTTTAAGTTCCCTGACGATACAATAATCTACATCGTTGAAGACGATTATCTGCATAGACCCGGATGGCCCACGATTCTGCTGGAAGGCATTGACGAGCTAAAGGCCGACTATATATCGTTGTTTGACCATGCGGACAAATACAGCGAGGCTCTGTATTATCCGCCGATTTTGTCCGAGGTTAGGGTGACAAAGAGTTCCCATTGGAGAACTACGCCGTCAACCACTAATACATACGCGTGTCGCTTTGGGACTCTGATGAAGGACATGGAAATTCATAAGAGATTTTCCACTATGGGGCCGATAACACGCGACCATGACAAATTTCTTGAGTTGGCAAGAATGGGGAGAAAGTTATACACCCCGATTCCGGGTTATTCAACTCACGCTGACGAGCCTTGGGTGTCGCCAGTAATTGATTGGTCTGTTATATGATAAGCATTATTACCAAAACGATAAGTAGGGAATACTACCTGAAAAAGCTGTTACTGTCTATGGAGCAGCTTGGCAATGTTACCGCCTGCGATTTCCAACACCTTTTGATTTTCGTGGGTGCGCGACCAACGCCGGATATGGAGAAGTTCATCAGTAATCTTAGCTTCGCCAGTAAGATAACTACTGAACATTGGGAGGATGTCAAGCAAGACGGGGCAGCAATGAACATCCTCAAAAAGAAGTGCGTGTTCCCGCTAACCATGAAGATGGACGACGATGCGGTAATGAGAAGCCCTGATTACTTCAATCATGTGCTGGCCATTAACAAGCTGGTTCCCAATGCCATGTTTAGCCCGTATCCAGTTGGGTTAATCAATAACCCCGGTGGAGTGTTATCCAAAGACCATTCCGTCAAATACTCCCCGGACACGGACACGTATTACACATTCAGAAAAGTCCACCACATAGGGGGCTTTGCCAAAATCATCCCCACCAATCTCTTGCAGCAGGTTAATTTCTCGGATGGCAGGATGGAGGACACGGAGACTTCCCAGTTCTGCGGCAGGAATAACATCCCGATGTATTACTTGGAGAACGCCCTAATTGTAGAGCATCAGGAAAGCACTTTGGGTCAACACGCCCGATACGGGGAAGCCTATTTCAAAGGACGATTTTAATGAGAAGCAAAACCAGAATTGATTGTGACAACGCCGTGGCCTTCTACACGAAGGAAATAAAGAAGAACCCACCAGAGAAAAAGAACATGCTCTATGTGGGCATCGCTGGCGACCCGCCCGGAGGCGAATACACACCTTTGTTCAGGGGAGACTTTCAGGTTAAGACGTTCGACGTTAATGCCTCCTTTCGCCCAGACATTGTTGGAGACATAACGCAAACCGCGTTTGAGGACGGAGAATGGGGGGTAGTGGTGTGTGTTCAGGTTTTGGAACATGTAAAGTCCATCTGGACAGCCCCCAAAGAAATCAACAGGATTCTATGCAGGGGAGGATATGCCATTGTTGACACACCTTGGTTATATCCATACCATGCAGAACCCGGATTCGGAGATTATTGGAGAATCAGCAAGGACGGAATGCGAGAACTGTTTAGCCCGTATTTTGACATCCTTCATGTTACATCAACCGACAACCTAACATCATGTCTGGTAAGAAAACCCTAATACTCGAATACGACGACTTGCATTGGAAAAGCCCGGAGAACTGCCTCGATGTTATTGAGAAGGCAGTCAGCAGGTATCCAAGTATCAAGATGTCTTTTTTCTGCACTCCAATGCACAGTTACCTTCCGTTGTCTAGGAACAGGAAATGGTGCGATGCAATCCGAAGTTTCATATCTTCTGGCAATATCTGTTTGGCGGTTCATGGACTTTTTCATTCTACCGAGGAGTTTAAGGATAAGAGCTACGCCGAATCAAGGGATACGATTGGCGCGGCTGAGAGGGAATTTGGTAACGCTGGGCTTCCTTTCGTCAAAGCATTCCGCTGTCCACAGTGGACTTGCAACAGAACAATCTACCCAGCCTTGGAGTCTCTTGGATACTCCCATTTCTACACACATGAAATGTTCAAGGGGTTTATTCCATCTGAATCAAAAATCAAAAGCGTCATCTATAACTGGAACCTGAAAGACGAAGCTGCGCCGGAAGCAGATGTTATAGTCGGCCACGGACACACATGGAACGTTTGTGATAATGGAATCAAGCAGACCTTCCTGACGATGGAAAGATTCCTTTCCGAACATCCGGTTGAATTCAAATTCGTGCATGAATACTAAGGGACTCATATCTGCGGTTCTTCCGACATTCAACCGCTGCGACTTTCTCAGGGTTCGCCTGCCAGAGATACTGGCTCAGACCTATGAGAATTGGGAACTAATTGTAGTCAATGACTACTCCACGGACGGAACTTTTGAATTTCTAAATTCCATTAACGACCCAAGGGTCAAGGTCATCAATCTACCACTGAACTCTGGATGCGTTTCCATTCCAAGGGCCGTTGGTATCTCCCAGTCAAACGGAGAGTTCATCGCTCCGATTGACGACGATGTGGTTAATCTGGTTGATAAATTTGAGCATCTGGTTTCCGGGTTCGATGAATATACGGTGCTGTGTTATGGCAACAGACAGGATTTTAGGAATGGAGTCCTCTCTCCCGAGATATATAACCCCCATTGGAATCCCACCCTGCCTAACGGATGGGGAGTTGATAACGGGCAGTTGATGTATAAGGCTTCCGTTTACCACACCATTCCAATCACCTTCCCTAAAAGGGGATGCGACTGGGAATTAGCCAAGACGATATACCGTTTGGGTAAGTTTAAACACATCAATCGTCTTGTTTCCATATATCAATGGCACTCGTCAAACCGCTCTCTGGACTCGTCAACTCTGACGAAAAAGATATTCCCGAGCAAGTTCCAAGAGTTTTTTGACAAAAAAAGATTTTTCTACGACATACAAGACGGTTAGTATAAGCATGAAAAAGGTAATCATTACTGGCGTGACCGGACAGGATGGGTCGTATATGGCCGATTACCTGCTTGAGAATACCGACCACCAAGTCTTCGGCATGGTTCGCCGAACCTCGAAGCCGGACTATTCAAATCTCAAAGATGCCTTGGAGAACCCTCGTTTCTCTTTGGTTACTGGCGACCTTTCTGACTCGCAATCAATCGAGTCAATGGTTCGTGAAATCCAGCCCGACTACCTTTTTAACTTCGCCGCCCAGTCGTTCGTGGGGGATAGCTGGAAGATTCCCGAACAGACTTTCGAGTCCGTGGCTATGGGCACTCTAAGGTGTCTGGAATCCATTCGTAAATTCGCCCCTCAATGCCGTTTCTACAGCGCGGGCAGTTCGGAGGAAATGGGAGACGTTCTTTATAGCCCTCAAGACATCAATCATCCAATTCGCCCCCGCTCCCCTTATGGTGCCGCCAAAGCCGCCGCTCGTCACTTGACGAAGGTTTACCGAGAATCCTACAATCTCTACGCAGTCCATTGCATTCTCTACAATCACGAAAGCGAACGCCGAGGAATTGAATTCGTCACAAGGAAAATCACAAGGAACGTAGCTCGCATCAAACACGCCTTGGATACCGGAAGTCAATTTGAGCCTTTAGAGCTTGGAAACTTGGATTCAAAGCGAGACTGGTCACACGCCAAGGACTTCATTCGCGGAATTTGGATGGTCATTAACCAGCCCAAGCCCAAGGATTACGTGCTATCTTCCGGGGAGACTCACTCGATTAGAAGTTTTGTTGAGCAGGCGTTCAGGGTCGCTGGCATCGAAGGATACTGGGTCAACGGTCAAGAACTGCAAGACAGTCGCCCCTACGACCCTCAGAAGGATGTTTTCGCCCAACGCCAGCCAAATGGGGCTTACCCCTTGCTGGTGCGCGTCAACCCCAAATTCTACCGCCCAGCGGAAGTAGATTTGTTACTGGGTGATTCAACACCCGCCCGAACGGAATTGGGTTGGAAACCGGAAATTTCATTTGACAAACTGGTGGAAGTCATGGTATTATCAGATATTGATGAATACTGCCGTGCCGAAAAAGCCAAGACAGCCCAATAAGCAGCAAGTCCTCATTGGTAAGTTCGTTGGCCCCGCCCGCCGCGCAGACAAGGGTTTTTGGCCAAGGGAGATGAAAATGGCCTCAAAATTGGTGGCCGAGTATAATATTGAATTTTTAATGTGGGTCATCCCACCATACGGCAAGCCGGTTCCGTCGCTGGCTTATTTCATGGCGGATTACGGGAAGCAGTATCTCATGGAGCAATTCTTCAACTTCAAGAAGAACACCTTGACAATGCCGGAAAAACCGGCTATAGTATTAGATACTGACAAAATTGGGGAAGACGCTGTTCTTTCCCCGCAGAAGCCGAAGTCCCTGAAAGATTTTCTAAATTTATATGCCACCAAAAGCTAAAGAAAAAGAGGAAGTAGTTGATTCTGTAAAGGTCGCTGCCACCAGCTTCTTCAAGGCCCACAAGGATGACATTTACACAGAGGACAGAGCCTCTAAGCCATTCTACGTCTCCACGGGCGTTATCGGGCTTGACACGATGTTGGGGGGTGGCGTCCAAAGCGGCACCCTCGTTCGTTTGCTCGGCCCGCCGACCACTGGAAAGTCATCCGAAGGTCTGCTGATTATCAAGAACTTCTTGGAGACGCGCAAGAAAGGCCGTGGCCTTATCATCCCCACGGAAGCCCGACTCACCGAGAAAATAAAATCACGTTCCGGCGTCAAGTTCGTGCATTCGCCAGAGGAATGGGAGAATGGCACTTGCTTGATTCTGCCGATGAATATTTACGATAAGCTCGCCAACTTCATTTGGACGCTCGTTAAAACGAACGAGCTTAAAGACATGGAGGACAGGGAGAACTTCATCGTGATGATTGACTGCATGGACTACCTCATGCTGGCCGATGACATGGACAAGGAAATCGGCAAGAGCCGCAAGGTCGCTGGCCCCCAATACATGACCAAGATGCTTTGGTCTAAGATTGCCCTGCCTTTCAATTCTGGACAGCACATCCTTCTCGCCACGTCACAACAGAGCGCGGCCCCGAAGATTGACCCATACGCCAAAGACCCGCTCCGTCAGGGCGGTTCCAGCGGTGGCACGAACGTCCAATATCAAGCCTCCCTCGTCCTTGACTTCTCCCTCCGCTACGAGGGGGACTACATCCTCGCCGACGAATCCGGGGACGCCAAATACGACGAAAAGAAAAACCCCAAAGTAGGCCATTTGGTCAAGGGTATCGTCCGCAAGTCTGACAACGAAAAATACGATACAAGGTTCGAGTATGCCGTCAAGTATGGCAGAACCAACGGTAACAGCGTTTGGATTGAGCGCGACATTCTCGACCAGCTTATCGCTTGGGAGTTCCTAAAGCGTGAAAGCGCCAAGGGGTCATTCAACGTCGAGGCCGGTTTGCTCAAAGAACTCAAGAAAATTGACGCTGACATTCCCGACAAGTTTAGGGGAACCAGAGTCGCGCTTGAATATCTTGAGTCCAAGCCCGAAGCCTCAAAATTTCTAGTCGAGAAGTTCAGGAATATCCTGCCCTCGTAATGAGACTACTGAATGTTCGCGGGAAGCCAACCAATCTAAACGTCGCCCGATTCGCTATCAAATGGGACGGCGACTCTCTATCTTCCCCGCAGTTCAAGGTCAAACAATTCCTCAAACCATATTGGCAGTTTGATATGTGTTATGAGGAATTTCCCGTTTTTGGCTCTCGTCTCAAGGTTGACATTCTCAATGCCACTAAGAAAGTCGGTGTAGAGATACATGGCCCGCAGCATGAGGAGTTCCATTACTTTCACAATAAATCTCGATTTAATTACTTAAAAGGAATTAAAAATGACGTTATCAAAACCGAATGGCTAGAAAAGAACGGTTTTACCTTGGTGGTGATATACACTAAGGAAGTTGATTTGATTTCTCCTGCATTTTTTCTCGATAAATTTGGTATATCCCTATAGGACAGTGTAATTATAGGTAAGATGCCTGAAAAATTTCGCGTTCCAGATAGTATCCTGAGCGAATTGAACGAATACTCGGGAGGGGGATTCATCCTTTTTATCTACGATAATGAAGGAAGGCCAAAGCCATACGCTACATTCGACGACCCTGCTCGCGGGCTTGGTATGCAGAAATACATCCAAAACTGGCTTGCCGTCGTTGACAACCTGAATCTTGAAAACTCAATGGAGCAAATCTATCAGGAACAGCCCAATACCGAAGAACCTGAATAACCTTGACTTTTACCGCATAATCCGATAGTATGATAGTATGTCTAAGCTTTACTCCCTCCAAGTCGAAAAACACTCTCTCGCGGGCTTGATGCGAAATCCGCATATTTTCGCGGACATTGACCGTTTTGTTTCTGACAGGGACTATTTCGTTGACGTTCACCAGACAATCTTCAACTGTCTGAAAAATTCCATCCTCCTGAACGAAAAGCCGGATAAGGTTCTTCTCGCCCAAAAAATCAAGAACCTCGGAATTTCATTCAAGTCCGAAATCAACATCTTCGACTATATTGACAGCCTTAGCTTCATTCCGGTTTCCCCGGAGGCTACCATCGAAGCATTCCGCGAATTAGCCAAGCTACGTGTCTTTCGTGAACTTTCTCAAAACGCCGACGCAATCAAGACTCACATCGAAAGGCATGTAAACGACACGCTGGACGAAGTGGTCGCGGCCATTGACGAAATCTACGGGGAGGAAATCCAGCATCTTTCACTCAATGACGAGGACGAAGATTTGTTCGCCGGTCTTCTGAACTTGGCCGAGGAACGCGGAAACAATCCACAGGAGGAAGTCGGGTATGCCACGCCATTCCCCGAATACAACCGCCTTTACGGTGGCTACCGCAAGAAAAACCTCTACATCATCGCCGCCCGCGCCAAAGCCGGTAAGTCCACATACCTAAACGCCGTCGCTGCTGAAATGAGCAAGATGCACGACATGGCTGTCTTGTATCTGGACACCGAAATGTCCACCGAGGAACAAAGGTTCCGCGCTATTTCTGCCAAAACCGGAGTCCCAATGTGGTTTGTGGAAACCGGAAACTGGCGCAAGCACCCGCAGATGGTGGCGAAAATCAGGGGTCTTCTCAAGGACGTTACCTGCTATAAGGTGACGCACCGCTTTGTCGGCAACAAGAACGTCGAGCAAATCAAATCCATCTGCCGCCGTTGGAGGCTCAAACAGGGCCGCGACAAGAAGTGCATGGTTGTCCTTGATTATGTCAAGGCAGTTGACGCCCTTACCGGCAATAAGCAAGAATATCAGATGATGGGTGACAAGATTGACGCCATGAAAAAACTGGCGGAAGAACTTGACCTTCCAATCGTCACCGCAGTTCAGAACAACCGTAGCGGCATTACCACGTCCAGAGCAGTCGAGGATATTATTGACGACGAAAGCTCGGTTGGTATCTCTGACCGTATCACTTGGTATGCGTCTTCCGTTCATATTCTCCGCAGACGCGTCGAGGAGGAAATCGTATTGGACACCCCCGAAAGCGGAACGCACAAGCTAATCGAGTTGGTGGTTCGTCACCAAGGCCGAGAAGCGGCGGGTCACCAAGACCTTATCAGAAGGAAATTCCCGAACGGAAAAGTGAAGTGGGTCAAGAACTTCATCAACATCAACATTCAAGACTTCCACGTTGAAGAACGCGGTTCCTTGAGGGATTCCATTGCCCGACAGAACGCCCAGTTTGAAGTTATTGACGAAGGTGCCAAAGAAAGAGGCGAGTCGGAAACTATATGAGTTCCGTAAGGGACATTCTATCTGGTATCGGATACGATTTGCGCGACCTTGGACGCTCTTATCGCGCCAAACCCCTTTACCGAGAGTCCGGCAACAACACCAGCCTTGTCATCAACAAGGAAACAGGTGAGTGGCATGACTTTAGCACAAACCAGCACGGCGACCTTTCATCGTTAATCAAGCTTACCCTGAGACTGCCCGATGGAACGGAAATGGGGAAATACATGGATGGGTTCACCCCGGTTCCCGCCAGCGAGTGTGTCAGATTGGAGCAACCGAAGATTTTCTCCAAGGAACTTCTCGTCAAGTTGCAGAAGGATTACTCCTATTGGGAAGGCCGAGGGGTTTCAAGACAGACGCTCGAACTATTTCAAGGGGGCGTCGTGTCCACGGGGAAGATGGCCAACAGATTCGTATTCCCAATCTTCGACGACAAGCAGGATATTGTGGGATTCAGCGGGCGCGACCTTCTGCCGAATTCCGACTATAGGCCGAAATGGAAACACATCGGCTCAAAATCTCGTTGGTGCTATCCATTGATTTTCAACAAGGAAATCATCCTGCGAGAGAGAAAGGTAGTCATCGTTGAAAGTATTGGCGATTTGCTCGCGCTGTGGGATTCCAGCATCAAAAATGTCATTGTCTCTTTTGGAACGGAGCTAAGTTCCGCGATTATCTCCACGTTCATCAAATTCGACATGGATGAAATCATTCTAGCGTTTAACAACGAACCAGACAATAATAGGATAGGCAATAACGCCGCCGAGGATGCCCGCGAGCAACTCTTGCAACACTTTGATGAAAGACAGATAAAAATTGGCCTTCCTACTAAGAAGGATTTCGGAGCGATGAATTATGAGGAGATAGCACTTTGGAAAAAGCACCAGTTGGGATGAAGCGCGAAACAGATGCTTCGTTCTATCAGTCAGACGGAGAGAATTTCCTCAGAAGTTCCGCGCTCAAATCTCTTGAGACGTGTAGCTGGCTCTATTACTGCAACTACATTCTCAAGCTCCCGCAGAAGGACAACCGAGGGGCGTTAATGGGGAACGTCTGCCACTCATTCTTTGAGTGCCTGCTTAATCCAAGACGCAAGAAAACATTCACCGCCATAGTCAAAGCGGGAACCATTTGCGCCAAGCCCTCCACTGAAAGGCTGGTCAGAAAGCTGATTAGGAACAATCATCTTCTCGACGATAAGGAAACCTTCGAGAAGATTGACGGCATGATTCTCGTCGGGCTAAAGACGGACTTCTTCGTTAAGGGCGGAAAAGTCGTGGGTAAGGAGCATCGTTTTAAAATCCAAAGCGAGACTCCGAGATACTTCATTTACGGAACGATTGACAAAATCGCCCTAACCAAAACGCACATAGTCATTGACGACTTCAAATCCTCGAAGCTGAAATATTCCGGCGAGGACATCAATTCTAGCGTTCAGGCTCTCATGTATTCACTGGCCTGCAAGAAGCTCTGGCCAGATTTGACTCCCAAAGTCAGGTTCATCTTTTTGCAGTATCCGAAGGAGCCGCATCAGGAAGTCGCATTCTCCGACCAGACACTCAAAGGATTTGAGTATTACCTTGCTGATGTGCAGAAAAGGGTTGACAATTTCCACATCAATGATGCTTACGCAAATTTCGCCGCCGACCACCCAATCCCCAAGGACGGCTCGTTCCACGGCAGGCTGGCCTGCGGATTTGCCACCAGACCCGACCAGTTAAAGAAGGATGGAACCCCTATGTGGCATTGCCCATATAAATTTCCATTTTTTTACTACGCCCTCAAGGACAAGGACGGAAAGGTCGTCCAAACCAGTCTAAAGGATGATTTAACCGCCAAAGAGGGTCAATCAATCATCAAGCTCCACTACGCCGGATGCCCTAAATACCGCCCTCCGATTGACACGTTTTAAATCCCTTGACTTTTTGTGAAAAACGTGCCAGTATATTACAATGACCGATTTTAAAGTCTTGCCGTTGTGGAAGTCTCACTACTCCATTGGCAAATCCATCCTAACCTTGGAAAACTCCGAGAAGAAGCCGCACTCGCCGGTTTCGATTATCTCCTTGGCTAAGGAAGCCGGTCTTGGGGAGCTTGTCTTGGTAGAGGACAATTTTTCAAGCTTTTTGGAAGCTTTTAAGAACGCCAAAGCCGCCAAGATGAAGCTGATTTACGGTATCAGGATGTTTGTAACCGAATCCCTCGCCGACATGACGCCCGCCTCGGTCTGCAAAAGGTCAAAAATCATAATCTTCATTCGCAACACCGAAGGCTACGGCGACCTATGCAGGATTTGGAGCCTTGCCGCTTCACAAGGTCTTTTCTCCGGTGTCAGCCAGCAGGCAAAGGTTCCACATATTGATTATCCCACCCTCAAGAAACTGTGGACGAAAAATCTGCAACTGGCGGTTCCGTTCTACGATTCGTTCCTCTACATGAACACTCTTAGCTGCGGTTCATGCGTCCCTGACTTTTCTTCAATCGAACCCGTGTTCTTTCGTGAGGACAATAACATGCCGTTCGACCAATTCCTGCAAACGCGCCTTACCGAGTATTTGGCGACGAACAAGTATCAGGAAATTGCGGCCAAGAGCATCTTCTACGAGAACCGCGATGACTTCATTGCCTATCTCACGGCCAGATGTATCAATAACCGCTCCACTCTGGAAAATCCAGACCTAGACCATTTGTGCAGCGACGATTTTTGCTTTGAAGCATGGAAGGAGGCCGCGAATGTTTGAAGAACTGCTTAGGTTTGACAAGAAAAAGACGTATTGCTTCTTCGACGCGGAAACTTTTAATCTCTGCCTGAATTTCAGGCAGAATAGGGCGTGGCAGTTGGGTATCGTCAAAGTCCAAGGCGACAACATCATTGGGTCGGAGGACATGCTAGTCAACTGGACGAAGCAGACTGACTTGAG